>JACCDT010535831.1_pt1 | contig 22212 bp, 25 predicted proteins | sample 7446291 | NCBI WGS metagenome assembly JACCDT01 (sample SAMN15323446, study PRJNA562643) | freshwater metagenome | isolation source: river surface water | place: USA:Blue River Watershed | collected 2017-08-17 | reverse complement strand
CACGAGTCATGCGGTTAGTCGCGACGGATGGCGCAACCTACCTCATGCTTCAACGGCTTCCGAACCAAGCGCATTACGAGATCACGTTACAAGCGATCCCTGGTGAACCTGACATGATCCTCGGCGCGAATTGTTATCGGACGTACCCCGAACTGGAAACGTACACACAACAGCTCATCCGCAACAAAACGGAGGACCTCGCATGAAACAATCGAAGCCCGCGTTCCCGGCAACCCTCACACCAATGCAACGGTTCATACAGGAGGAAGCGGACCTCCACGCTCGCAAGGCTGCTGACTACAGCGGCGGGAAGGACCCTCTCGGTAACTTCAAACGCGTGTCAGCCCTCTTCGCCTTGTACCCAGGGCTCAACCCAACGGACCCACGCTTTGTTGCTATCGCGTACATGTTGAAGCAGTTTGACGCGTACCTGTTCACAGTCGCCAACGGGCATCAACTCAAGGTCGAAGGGGTACATGAGCGCCTGAAGGACGTGAGTATCTACGCCAAGCTGCTCCGGGCCATTGAAGAGGAGATGAGCCTGTCATGAGAACATTCGGTGTGTTACTAGTGATTGCCGCGCTCCTGTTCATCGTGTGGGACATGTGCCAGGGCGATAAGAAATAGGGGGTGTTATGGGGTGGGAATTTGTGCACATCGTTCTAGATATCGCGATCGTCTACATGTTAGTCGTTGTGTATCGTTCGACCTATCACTAACAGGAGGTGTTCTATGACTGTTGTAGAATTACGGGAGAGGTTGGCAGATTGTGCGCCTGGTGCCACGGTGTTCTTTGGTACCGAGCACCTAGACGAGACGGAAGTTCAAACGGTACTCTCGCATGAGGTCGAGGACGAAGCAGGAGAACCAACGCAGATTGTGTCGTTGTACTAGACAGGCATCAACACTCGGGGCTCACGGTTTGACGTGGTGGGCTCCGAGTGACGCAATTGCCACCCACGCTGCCCCGAGTACCCACTTCAAGTAGTTCACTGCGGTATGCGCTTCAACAGCCTTATCCAGCTTCTTATCAATGTTCGCAAGGAGCCTGTCTTGGTTCGCGAGTACCGCGTCTTGCCGGGCCAGGCGTACCAGTATCTCAGTCACGTCCGGCATGTTACTTCCCTACCTTTGCAATATTCTCTTGGCCTCTGGTCCACGCGGCGACACCCAGCACCGCCATAATCATAATCCAGACTTCAGAGGGCACCTCGATAGGGACGATCCCCACTGGCTTCAAGTACGGAAGGAGGATGTAGTTATTGACCAGCACACCACAGGCGGTAAAACCAAAGCAGGGTCGCCAGCTCCATTGCATCCAGTGCTGAGAGTCCGCCTCAGCCCGCATGGTCTCGTTGACCGCGGTGATGACCGTCTGCTGATACGCGACGGTGGCTTGTGCAATGGCGGCTTCGAATTCGAGAACCTTGGTGGGATCAGCTTTGAATGCGCCAACGGCATCCTTGACGAGTTCACCGAAGCCCTTTACCGCACCTTGCGCGGCATCTGAAAACGGGTTCCACATAACCGGAGTCCTTTACTGTACCGTCCAGAGAATGCTTTCCGACGGCTCTGAGCGTTTGTCACCAGCAATCGATTGGGCGTAGGCTTCGTACGTCGCACCCACTTGTACCGACGCGAACACCACACGTAAGTCTGACCCGACCTGTACCGGACCGAACCACGTCGATACGGTCCCACCTGCTGTAGGTACCTGACGCCAGAATACCACATATTGTACAATTTGTCCTTCAAAATCAGGCACACGCGACCACGAGAGGGTGGTCCCAAACGGGACCGGAGTCTTAAACGGTGAAGGGCGGTCTGGGGCCGGTCGTGGAGGCGGTGTTGCGGCCTCAACGAGCATACTGGTCTTGCCCCCAGGGTTCGGCCAGCTCTTGCCAGCAAAGTTCCCTGTGTGACACTCGTACACATTGAGCGCGGTGTTATTATGACAGCCGTATGAGTCCGTGGGGTACTTATGCGCGTCTGCTTCGACACTCACGAGCACCGACGCCAGCACCAAACCTGCGAGCTTACTGCCTGTACGCATAGATCCTCCGTACGTCGTCTTCATCAAGTTCGTCGTTTTCCCACCATCCAAGCATTTCATCAAGCCATCCCTTTTCCGGCATAGACACCTCCTCTACGCGGTCGTTTTACTCGTATGCACACATTGCACCGTGTAATCAGTGCCGGGGTACGTCTTTTGTAGCGACTTGTACAACGCGTCGGCAGCCGGGGCACACTCTTTATACTCGTGGTACTTAGCGACTTGGTACGCGGGGTACTGACCTTGCGGCGTTGTCACAAGAATAATGATAAAGAGGACCCACATCATGACCCCCACGTTAGTACAGCCAGAGAACCGATTGCGGATGCGTCGGACTGGTGTCCATATGGACGAAGGTCTTGGCGACCCCGACTCGTGTAATACCGTGCGTCAGGGCCCACGCGACAATTTTGAACCGGGTCGCACTGTCCGTGCACGCGATATCCACGGCGTACCCAAGCGTGTGCGCTGAGCCCTTGACACCACCGACCGCCATATTCTTCGCGGGGTCTCGGTAGCCACTGGTCACAGTGACCTCAGTACCAAGGTACGCTTCAAGCTTCTTCGCGACTTCAAGAATACAGGGTTTCAGCTTGTCCAAGTTACCTTTCATGATGCTCCTTCTGGTGTTGCCGGTCCATGTACCACGTGAAGACCGCCGTACCGACTTCGCCGACACATACGACCGTGACAATGAACCCTAACGCAAGTAACGAATTAAGTACTAATTCTTCCGACATTAGTAGGTCTCCGCTTCCGCTAACCAATGCAGCCCGTTCATTTGCTGTTCACTTGATCCTGTGGCGGACTCGAACGCCATACGAAAGCCCTGCTCGCCGACGATGCTTTGCGAGTTCAAGGTCGTGTCAGCACCGAGGATGACATTCCGCACAAGCTCATTTGCGGCAGACGGGTTGTATGTCGTGATGATGGGCACCGCTCGTTTCATGACTTTGAATGGAATATACATATGCGTTCCCACGTTCCCTGGAACGCCTTGGATCTGCATGGAGCACGCTCCAATATTCCCCGCGTTCTGTGCGGGTGCCACGTTGTACGGGAAGGACTTTTCGCAGTACCGTAGGCACCGCAGAAGGGTCTGTTCAAACGGTTCAAATGTATAAGGGGTCGCCAGGTTCCCCGCTTCCAATTTCACGTTAGTTAAGAGGAATTGGTTCGCAACGGTGTCCATGAGATTCACTTGACCTGGGACACCTTGGAAATTGCCGTCTTGCCACACATTAGGCGTACCGATCAAGTTACTGCCGGTTAACAAACTGAAGATGATATTCGCACCGCCGCCGTCCGTGTAGTTCCAGACACCGGCTGACGGTGACGCGGGAATGGAGATCGTTTTGTACTCCCACGTATCGGCGGCAATAACCGTGAAACCTGCGACAAAGCTCTTGGTTGCTGCGTTATTACTGACGGCTACCCCATGCGTTCCTGTCTTTGAGGACTTCACCCAGAAGGACAATGTTAACGGACGTTGGGCAAGTTGCCGCCAGTTAAACCCTTCAATCTTTTGGACGATCTGGACAAACTCGGTTGCACCGATCGTATTGTCGAGTGTGGTGACAAGTACGCGGTGACTATAGTTGACAAGCATACCCGCTTGAGCCACCGTAGGGACATCGGTACTGCGGGATACCGTACAGACCGCTCCGCTACCAATACTAAAAATCCAGCGATCAGCAAAATAGCGAGAGCCCGGATCGGCAGACGAACGGTTCGGGAATGACGTACCGCGTTGCCATACGTCAAAGTTCCCGTTAATGATACTGTTTGGTACCGGTAACGAGATCGCCGTCCACGCAAGTCCGGTGCCTGCGACACTAGACGCACTCAGGACTTGGCCATCTGTGCCGACGGGTAATCGAGCCGCAGCACTGCTAAAGGTGTACAGGTCGCCTTTTGTCGTGAGTGGGCTTGTGACTGGCGATGTTTCAATGTTGTACAGATCAAACCCGGTTCCGTCGTCCTTAATCTTGAGGCCCTTTCCGTAGTTCGCCGGATCTGACACATCAGGGAATAAGGATGTCGGGAGCGTAGAACTGACTGAGAGCTGAATAGACCGATCAAGGCCTTCCTGGATCTGCTGGATCGCCATCGTCGCAAGGTCAAAGTTCTTCTCGACCGTCTTCGCAGGGAATGCACCGCCTGTGGCATACGTGCTCAGCTGCGTCACCGGTACCACGCGTTTAATGGTCAGTTTCACGCCGGACGCAGGGGGAACTGCGAACGTCACTGTAGGAAGCGCCCCCTCGGGCGGAATAGAACTCACAGTAAACCCGGTTAACGTGAGAACATCGTCAAGGTAGACTTTCACGTGTTCCGTGTTGTAGGTCAGGTACGGGAACGAGAAGACAGTCGTAACGCTATCCCCGATATGCTGAATGGTATTTGAAGATGACGGTAAAGACATAGTATTTCCCTTCTATCGTACTATACTGAGTTCTGAGGCCCCCTGTCTAGGCTCTCGGATGCTTTGTTTGTACTCTTGTGCTCGAAGCAGGGGTTCACCGCTTTGTTCGGCTAACCAGGCTTTATTTCCGCGAGCTTGCGCTTTGCGGATCATACTGGCAATGAGTTCTTTTTTGTACGGATCTTGTAGCGTTTTGTCCGCCATCACCTCGGCCACCTGGCTCGAGTCAGCGAGTTCCTTGACAGCCTTTCCTACGTGGATCTGCCGTGACTCATACTCAGCGTCCGTGAGGGGCTGGCCCTGGAACATGCGCGTAGGACCAGAAATCGCAATACCTAGCGTGTTCGCCGCGTCAAGGAACGGGTCCGCAGAGCCAGGCACATAGCGAAGGTGCATATCGACCGGTACAGGTTCGCCGTAGAGGTCGCGCGCGGTGATGACGTTACCGCGTAAGTATGGGATACGCGCCATGAATTTCTCAAGGGCCGAGTTCGCGTCCTTTAAGGTCGTATTGAAGAGTTGTTCATCAACTTTACGGAGCGTCAACGGAACCAACGTTCCTGCGAATCTGCCGAGCTTATCCGCGAAGTTCTCCGCGGTAAACATACGGGCCTGGTCACTCGCAAGGAATGACAGCAACGTGGTACTGTCTCGGAGGAAGCTGTAGTTCAACAAGCCGTTCACGCTGGCTAACGCGAGGTTCATGCCTTCGTCTAGGGTCGCATTATCTTGTTCTGCCAAGTTGAACAACGCGGCAACATTGGTACTCATGCGGAGAAAGTTCCCCATCACACCGAGGTCATCGAAGGAGACGTGTGAGCCGTCCGCAAGTGACACGCTATAGGGTTGGAACCCGCGTGCTTGAAGTTGTTTCTTGAGTGTCGGATTCGAGGGCGCGGCACCATTGAGCACGCCGTTCATGGTGAGTCCGACACCTCCTGCCACCAACGACGCCCCTACCATCGCTCGAGCATGTGCGAGTTGTCGTTCAGCGGGATCGGTGGCCTTTAGGCTCTCCTTGAAGCGATGCGTGAGGAGATGGAGGCCGGGTGAGTACTCGATTGTGCGCGTCGCACTGTTGGCGAGGGTACGAAAGAACGGTTGAACCATGACGCGGGCGACAGGCCCCCCTTTGTCTACCAACTCCTGCAAGCTCTGACCGGTCGGCCCGAGGTCATTGTTGAACGTGAAGTAGTCGGCGAAGTCGTTACCTTGCTTCTCGATGTCACTCGCAGGGTTCGTGAGGTACTCTTCAACCTTGGCTGAGAGATTCTTCTTGAATTGAGCGGTGGTGTGGCCAAGGCGTACTTGTTCCTCGTAGGCATCTCGGTAGGCCTTGGCGTAGGTCGCACCCCGCTTGGCCATCAACGCAATGAACTGGTCTCCGGCCAGCAAGAGCCGCGTGGTTGATCCGGTCGCTTGACCGATGAAATCCACACCCTTATTCAGCCAACTGGCCGGATCACTTAATAAGCGGCTTGAGCTTGGCGTGACCGCGTTCGGAATTGTACGCGCGTTCAACGCGTGTTCGATAGGGAGCTGATTCGCCGCCGTCCCGACCTCACGTTGACCTGTGCGAGCCACTCGACCTGCCACACCCAACGCTTCCCACATAGACGCCATCGCACCGTAAACCGCCGCATTTGCCTCACCTGGGGCGATGGAGCCCGGTGCAGGGGTTTTACCAGCTAACTGTTTGAGCGCCGTGTAGCGACCAGCACCGAGCCGCGCCGCGTACTCTAATGGGGCCATCGTGAGAGTGGTACCCAAGTTGACTAACGACGACCCGTAGTTAATCATTTGGTTAATGGTGTACCATTGGAACGCTTCACCCATCGTGGCACCCTTCGGGGCCTGTGGAAACGCGTCTTGCTGAGTCCCTTGTACCGATTTTCGTTTAGTTACCTCCTTAGGGTCAACTGACTTGAACTCCTGGGGGAACACTTGCTGTTGGACCCCGGATACGCCGGTACGTTGCGGGGGTACGGTGTCAGGTGTCAGGGACGCTTGCGGGAACTGTTGCTCTTGAGTCCCTTTCACAGCGGTCCGCTGTGGAGGCGCGGGAATGTCCACATGCTTCGCGGTCTGCGCCAGGATGTTCGCCACTTGGCCGGGTGTTGCATCCGGTACAAGCGTCAAGGTATCGAGAACCATTTCAGGGGTGACAGGCCGCCCAATGTTTCCTGGCTGTATCAAGGCCTTCAGTCGCTCGAAGGACTGAGCGAAGGGTTCACTTGGGCCAGACGCGGCGGTGTCGAGTTGACCGAGGAGTTTGCTGAGATGGGTCTGCGTCGCGGCGGCGTCCTTTGCTGCCACAGCCTCTTGTACGTCACGAATGGAGGATGCGAGATCCGGTACCATTGCCGCGTCGTTAGTCAGCTTACCCGCAAGGTCCATCGGTTCGTGTGCGGTGAGCACAGGTAACGCGGTGTCAGGGTTCTTCAGGAGGTCTTGCGGGGTCTTGAGGGCCTTCAACGTGTCACTGATCGCGTTCATCTGGGCAACTTGCACCGCTTGCTTTGGGGTCTTCCCTTCCGCAACCAAGGCTTTCAACCCGGCCTTCTCCGCGTCACTCAAGGCATGGGTAGCGGGGGTGAACACGTGAGCCGGTAATGTAGACTTTCCGGCTCGCATGGCACCCTCAAGGCGACCGTTGCCTGAAAGTACTGTGAAGGAACCATCAGGATTCGCTTGGACAACAATGTTATCTGAGCCCTCACCAGACTTGAACGCGGCTTCATGCTTGGCTGCCGACTCCTGGCCTTTCGCGGTGTCAAGCGCGTGCCCTGGCTTCGTTCGTGACAGCGGTACCATCGTCGTACCGGCTTCCTGTAACGTCGGGTCGGCACGGAACAGATCTAACGCGCGGTCAGGTCGATCGGGTATGGCGTCGTTGAACTTGGCGAAAGTACCCGCCTCAGTCGAACCGGTCAACGCCTTCTCTAACACGGCATTCATTTGGTCCGGGGGAGCCGCGTTGATGTCCTTGGCAAGGGCCTGTAAGCTTGGTGATAACCGCTCCTTCAGGAAGGTTTTACTATCGGCGAATGACTTCGACCAAGCGTTGATACGGGCCTCGATCGGGGCGTCAGGGGGTAACGCTTGGAGTCGCTGTAACGCCTTCATACCCGCCTTCACGCCGTTCAATGTCACTTTCTCGGTAGACAACTGGGCCATCGCAGACTGTCGCGCACCGCTCATTAAGTGGGGGGTATCGAGGATAGCGGTGTACTGCTTCAGGGCTTCCTGTGTCAGTGCGGGGCTCTTAGTGGCCTTGGCTTCTTGCGCGAGACCTTGGAAGTGCTTGACGTTGCTGGTCATTGCCGTCGCGACCGCCGCTTTTGCGACAGGGGGCGCGTCTTTTTGGCCGGTCAGTACGGCAGCGTCATCAGGGGTCACGCCGCCTTTCTTCACTTCGGCAGCGGACGCGGCTAGCACGGCCTCTGCGTCTTGCCCGGTCTTCGGGGCACTGTGCACTGCTGACTGGACATCTTGCGCGACAGTCTCAGGCGCTTTACTAAAGGGGTGTTCAAGGGGACCTTTACCGGCGACTTTCTGAATCGCTTTGATAGGGAGCTTCATGGCGGCACCGAGCACCGGCACCATAGCAAAGGCCGTCGCGATCGCACCAAGGCCTGTGTTCGATGATGCAAGTTCTTCTTCCGGTAAGCCTGTCACAAGACTGGTATACTGGCGGGTGAAGTCAAGGCCTTCCTTGTCAGGTACGCCTAGCCCTGCCGCTTGCATCCCTTTGAGAAGCCCTTTCGCGCCTACCTCGGTCGCGGCCGCACCGGTCTCAGCTACCGCTCGGATACCGGACGCGATAGGAGGCGCGGGATCAACAGAGCCCACCGTGCGGTCGAGGAGGTTCTTGAACGCGGTACCCAACACGCCACGCTCGGGGCCTACCGGTTTCTCCTCGATAGGGGGCAAGCCGAACTTCTCTCGAGCGGATGTCACTTGGGCTTGGTCAATACTTTCCTTGGCATAGATACTGAGGTCGTCCATAGTGGTAGGCTACTCCTCTAAGTTATCACCCGATAATTCAAGCGTAGGACCGAACGAGAACGGTTGTCGTTGCCCACTCGCGGAAGGGGGGACATCAGACAACGGGGTCTTGCTTACTGGTGCATCCTTAGACTGTAGTTTACCCTGTTTATCAAGTGTAAATCCAGCCGCATTTGCGCGGTCTTCCAACGTCGCCAAGGCCTTGAGACGCTTGTTTGCTTCTTGGATAGATACCTTTCCTTCACCGGCTGCTTTCCAGAGATCCTGAGCATTCTTATACGGTTGTGTGTTCATCTCGAGCTGAATCGCATGCTTAGTGGCGGGAACCACCCGCGCGTAGGCTTGCTCGGTCATCTCCGTGAGCTTATTGAAGATGTCTTGTTTCGGTAAGGTACCCCGCTTCCGTTGTTCCATGTACCAGTCAAGGGCCTGACCTTTGATCGCAGCGACGGCTTGCCGGTTCTCGGCTGCACCGAACTGTGTAAAGGTTGCCAGGCGCCCGTCCATGTACTGCAGACCCCGTTGCAGATCTTGCTGTTGAACACGGTCTTCTTGGCTGGCTGCTGTTCGTGTCTCCTGAATCAAATGGGACATATCAGATATTGACAACTTTGACGAACTGTTAATGATGTCCGTGGGGTCCGTCAGGTCTCCCACTAATACGCGGCTAAGGAGCGCGTTGTACGTCGGTCGGTCTGTCGCAACGTCGTTTCCTTCTTTCGTCATGAGCCGAGCGAAGTCTACGGCGGCTCTGTAGTGTGACCCGAACACACGCTGGTTCTCAGGGTCCGTGATGAATGTGAGCCCCTTCGTCGGCGACCATCGTTTCTTCGGGTCCGGGTTCGTCATGTCACCGAGGAACTTATTATAGGAACCCTCAGACAACTGCTTGTGGTCTCGATCATCTTGTTGCACGCGTTCGCTGTCTTGTGTCCGTTCTTCCGCCATGACACTCTTCGCGGTTTCCAGCAAGGCGTTCTGCACGTCAGGCCGCGTGAGGTACTGTTGGTACCGTTTATCACCAAGTTCACCAGGTAGTGCCGAAGACTTCCCGCGTACGTAGTCAAAGAAACCATGCGGGTCTCGCATCACTGAGGCCTTTGCCCGACCGATGTACACGTCGTCGCGTACCTTATTCATGGCGGTGGTAGCCGCGCCTGGGGTCACTCCGTCCAACACGTTCATACTAAAGGACGAGAATACCGCTTTCAGGTGGGTCTCGGCATCGTTCAAGGACGGCGCACTGAGCGCATTCGCCTTGAAGTCCTCGACTTGCTTCTCACGGGTGAACACTTGGAAGTCCTGTTGCGCTTTCAACTTACCACGGACGTACTGGTGATATCCGTCCCCCGCGACCGTCGAGCGGAACGCTGTTGCAAAGTACGCGTCGGCATGCGGTCCAAGCTTCTTCGCTTCTTTTGAGAAATCCGTGTACGCCTGATTGATCCCCTCGGTGTATTTGTTGACCGCTTCGTTCGGTGTAATGGCCGGTCGAGGACGGCCTTGATCATCAGGTGTCGGAGCCGTCATCTCCTGGTCAAGCGACTGCTGAAGCTGTTGCGCGTGCTGTTGCGCTTTGATGACAAGTTCCTTCGCGCCAAGTTCTTCTTGGAACTTCTGTTGGCGTAAGTTGTCTCGTTGCACGGCGACATAGGCCGCTTGAGCCGACTGTGATAAATGGTCAAAGGCGGGGCCGAGGCCAAGCGACCCCACAGCCGGGTTCACAGGCTGTATCCCCTGATCGGCTAACGGACGCTGACTGATGAAGGTATCGAGTTGCGGCATGTCTTACCCCTCTAAGTCGTACGCTAGAAGATGTCGCTCAAGGCGCTACTACGGGCACGGGCACCAGCCGTAATGACGTTGAACCCACCAGACAACACGGATAACGGTAATTTCGTCGCCGCACTGATGGTGTTCATTCGGGCTTGGTACTGCATCATGTCTGCTTGGTACCGAGCATTCGTTGCTGACACAGTGCCATTATATACTGTTTTCGCGGCTTCGTACTCATACTGTAGTTCCTGCTCACGAACATGGTCAAGGACCGAACCGGTCTGTGCGAGGCCAGACGCGCCGTAGCCAGCTTTTGCCCGACCGATCGCCTTGGTACCCGCTATCGAAATCTGACGGCCTTGCTCTCGAGCGGAGAATTCCATCATGTCTGCTGAGCGTCGGACTTGCCCCGCGTTCTGTCGGAGCACCTGAGACTGTGATAAGCTGTCGAGGAAATCGAGCGAAGACCCTACCAAAGAGGTACCAAGGGACGCTAATTGAAAGGCTAACGCCGGGAGTGCCATGTTAATCCTCCACGTTCATTTGTCCAAAGTACGCGCGGACATGCGCGGACAACGGCAAGGTCTGTCGAATAGTAAACGTCTTGACTCGATCATTACCCAGGATCGTGATAAGCTTTTCGCCTGTGAAATACGGTACAGCGGTGTCCATAGCGTCACCTGGCGTGCGATACGGTATCTCGGTCTTCTCGATCGTTAACCCCATCGTGTCTATCAAGCTCACCCACAGCTTAGCCCATTGTTTCCGACGCCCCCGTGTTGAACCAAATTGGTCATCTGGAACAGGTTGCACAGGTACTAATGTAGGGGTCGGGATCATGAGCCCGCACTCAACGACAGTGGCAGCGGGCCCTAACGTATTGCCGTACGCGACACTGACATTACCTGCGGCGACTGTCTGCCGATCGTACACAGCGTTATCGCCGATGACTGCCACGGTCCCGCCTTCCAAGTGCTCGAATCCACTCAAGGCTGTTGTGTCAGGAGGTCCTGTGTACACAAGGTTCGAGTCGGTATTGGTGGCGACCTCTTCACGTTCGATGTACCGGTACGTCACGGAGTTCACCACACGTTCGACAACAAACCAGGCCTGGTCCGAGGTACCGTTCGCGTTCGCCATGACTCCCACATGTTTATACGATCCGTTCGTGGTGAATCGGGACCACGCTTGTACTTTCTCAATCGGGTAGAAGGTGAACACATTGCAGGTGCCGTCGGACATCACAAAGTAGGCGACGCGGTATGGACGAGGTTGATACGCACCCCATACGACGGTCGCGACCCGGAAGTAATGTTCAGCCGGTAAGGAAGACTCCGTTGTCAGAAAGTTATCAGAGGCGAAGTCGTATTGAACCGAGCGAATCTCCCGGCCTGAACGCTGGACAAACACTGTCTGATTGCCGACGCGAAAGGCGGGCACGTCAGAGCACCCTTCCGCCGAGTTCAAGCGAACCAGCGGCGGGTTCGTCGCGCTGATCGCTTCCGCATTCGCACCGGTCAAACTGAATTCCTCACCAGCTGTTCCGATGAGCAGCTGTTGCCCGGTGACAAGCCAGCGGATCTTATTGACGCGGCCTGAACCGAGTTGGTACGTCACAGCATCAGACGCGCTCACGGTACCGGTGCTGAGTGAGGGGGAAAAGTCCGTGAATGAGCCGGTGGTACTGAACCACATCTTCTGGGCTTCCGCTGCTGTCGTCGCGTACACAAGGCGCTGTTGGAAAAAGCTGATGACTGACGGATAACCAGGGCCGGTCCCGAACGCGCCAAGACGCCACGTGAGTTTTGCCGCCGTCGAGGTCAGCGAGTTAACCACGGTTGCGTTAACGACGGTTGAGGAGGTGAACCCTGTCACGCGAACGTATCCCCACGCCGTACCTGTCTGCATGCGGATCAACCGGCCCACGTCAGACGCGACGAATAAGGCGGCACTGGCGGTGACTGTGATCGCGGCACCGGCAGCGAAGGCCGAGGGCGTGAGGGTGACCGTGGAGACAGGCTCACCTGGCGTGACCACATTCGCGTCATAGTACGGACCGTCAATGAACACAATCTGTGTCAAGGTCCACGAGGTATCTGACGCACGTGTGAGACGTTGCGGAGGTACACTCGGGTGCACAAGATACAACGCGTCACTTGACTGAGCCCATCGAACCTGCGAGAGTTGCGCGGCAGTGTACGGGGAACCTATCTCAACCGGACGAATCCACGTCCCGCCAGAAGTCCACCCGCCGTTGTACACTGAGCCATCCAACGTGAAGTTATTCGCGTCAATGACCGTAATAACCCACTCCTTATTGAGCGCCTGGTTTCCAAGTGCTCCACTAATAGACACGTAATGACCGGTGCTCAAACCGTGCCCTGCGCTTGTGATTTGCACGAGGCCCGCATTATTTACGACCGCTGTAATGGTGCCAGAGGACACGGCAATACGACCATTCGGCGTGTAGAACCTCATGTACTGGTCGCCTAGTTCGATCATGTACGGTTGAAGCGTACTATACTCGAACGGGATGAGCACTGGCGTGCCATTGTTCTTCGCAGGTGCGACAAAGCGAGTACCGGGGCGCGTCTTGGCACCACCGAACGGCAGTGGGATAAAGTTCTCGCAGACCTCAAGCCGGTTCGTGTACCCTTCGAGGTCACTGCGGGTTGCTAAGTAGGGTGAGAGTACCCCACCGTTCAAGCTGTTCTGCACATACAGCAGCCGACCCATTAGAACGTCCCTTCTTCGTCATACCATCGGCGCTGAGCGGCCAAGGGGTTATCGTCTTCGTAGCGAGGCCCTTCTTCCTGGCCGTCTGCGGCTTTGGCTTCTTGGAGCTTCCCGAAGTACTGCTGAGTGAAGTTCGATGTATGTGTATCACGGGCGCTGAGTGTGGTGCTGAACTCCATCGCGAGACGGTACACCAACGCCATTGAAAACAACGGGGTGAACATCGTGGTATCCGTTTCACGCCGCATGTACGTGACCACGGCAGGTGGGGCCACGTTACACAGGAGTACCCTACCATTGATTTCAAACTGTGCGCCAAGTGGCTCAACACTGTGCACCCGGAGACAGTCATTCGGTAACTGATAGGCATAGGTCCACGCGTCACCGACTTGTGTGTAGGTCAACTGTGGCAAACTCACACGTTGGTTCGCGAAGTTCCATGGGTGCGCGGCCAACATATCGTCAAGGCATAAGTCATACACAACACGCGCCGTGACCGCCACTTCGCTCTCGTCAAGGTCCAGAGAAATCAATGGCCCGTGACCGACTTTCAGCAACGCCATATTAACAATTTGTGTGGAGGACGCCATAGATACCTCTTAGATCACAACGTAATGAAGGCCAAGTCAGGGGTTCGGTTTATCGCTCAACGGCAAGACGGACACGTCACTCATCACGATCGTTTCTGATATATCGATAACAGTATGAACAGAACTATCAATCAGGGCTTGTACGGTCGCTGTTGTGACCATATCGACCTACATGCTAGACTTCTGTTGATAGCGTTCATGCACGTCCGCGTCTAGCACGCCAACATACAGATCGCCAACGTTAATTTGAAGCAACGTGAAAACGAGAGGCTCTGGGTATGTGCGTAAGGTCAATGTCCGTTCGGCCAGCGAGGCCCAACCGTCGATCACGCCTTGGTCAACCCACGCATGCGAGAAGGACTTACACCGGAGGCGGCCCGTGTGCACAATGTCAAAGCCGTCAAATCGACCTTCGATACACCGACGGGTCATATGCAACGCTTGAGAAGGACGCGCTATGTCAGTTGACCGGTCACTGTTTGGCATAACGCGGCTCCTTCCAGTATTACGCGGGGATCTTGTTAGCAACCATAAACTCTTGCAACGTCGTCATCCAAGGGAAGAGAAGATCCCATACCTGTCCGTCGGCATCTTTCCAGACAACAATACCATCCGTCAACCGTCTCGCTTCTTGAAGCTGTGCTTTCCATAGGTCCTGGTCAACGTACGTCTTCCCGACCAACGGTACCGTCGGATGATACTCTGGCCACATAAAACCAACAACCGGTTTTCCTTTTGCTAACCGTCGTGCTTCTTTCACGTTTTCGACTACGTACGCATTCCAACGAAACTGGTCTGGATGTAACGAATACAATGAGGGGAACAACGCGTCGCACGCGTCGGCAATAGACTGTACTGCGTTATTCCGACTTGTCCACGCGAGGTACCCCGCAGACCCCGGTATCAACGATTCAATCGTGTTGCGCTGTGGAACCGTAGCGTAGTAGCCAACTTGATATTTTCGTCCCGGCACTTTAAACGCGTTCACGATATCCACCATATATTGACGCGTGACAGGGTCGGTGTAAATCGGCCAGTGTTCAATATTAAGAACAAGATACCCTGAATAGTTCAAAGAGGCGAGGAGGTCAACCCAATACTGAATCGACGCGGGTGATGGAGGACCCGACTTTGGTTCTCCGTTACGCCACAACATATTTTCGTACAAAATAACGGTTCGTTTGAGCCCGATCGTATTTGGTTTCTTATCGTAACTGACAGCTTCAGATACAGAAAAAGGCGGCATGATTATCCTTTCAAAAGACAGCGCAAACGATTGACCCTCGGTTCATCGCAATCATATAGAACGGCTTAAACCTGCTTCGGCTCCCAGTAATTATACAACTTGTGATACTGCGCCCGCACTTTATCAAGCCGATGAAGGACACGGCGGAGGTCTTCTTTTGCCTCTACCGTGTCCTTCTGGCTGAGCACCCCTGCTTCTTTTGCAAGCATATCTACTTGCCGTCGTAGATCACCTGATCCGGCACGGTCAGGCAGCGGGGGTGTAAACATCGTGTCAATCCTTCTTGTTAATCAACCACGTAATGGAAATAACCACGCATCGAACCACCAGCAAGAGCCGCAGCACCAACCGTCGCGATGATCGTTTCTTCGGTCGTCGCCTCTTGGCCCATTGTGGCCGACGTGAAGGCCAAGTCGAACAGCGTGTTCGCCGAGTTCACCACACTCCCAAACTTATACTTATTGGGGTTACTGGTCGTTCCGAACGCCAATGTTGCTACGGCACCTTGAGCCAAGCTTAGCACAAACGCACCCTCGATGACACGAGCGCCTTTAGGGATCTTGCACAACGTCACCGTGTCACCAATGCCGGTCGTCGGCAACGCGGCTACTTGAAAGTATGCCACACGCTCACGGCCATGCGACATATTAGAACCAATTTTCTCACCGGCAAGAATCGAGGTGATCTGATCTGAATTTACATTCGCCATTGTGTCTCTCCTGCCCCCTCAGCTTTCCGCAGTCAGAGGCGTTAGGGCCTGAGTAGGCCTGAAAAAGGTGGGGTCAGTTTAGGCCGACCCCTGCGCCTCCATCACTTACAGCGCACTGTCAATACGCATCCGGCACACACCGTTACCGAGAATACGCGTTGCACCAAAGGTACCACGAGCATAGACCTGGGTGCTATAGTTCTTCCCAGGCAGTTCGCTCATACGGCCCGTGATTTCTGCATTGATGGCAAGGCCGATCGCCGACTTATGCCACGCGTAGCAGTACACATCCGTACCAGCAACCACAGGCACCAACGTGCTCTGAATCCACTTGAACCCAACCCATGTATCGAGGTCGCCCTGCACCAAAGCCTTCACCGTGTTGTAGTCAGACGATGCAGCCAACGGAGCGGAGGTTGCACCGAGGAGCTGAGTCACGACAGCAGGGTGCACAACAATGTATCGGTCTTCCATCGGAACTTCTTGGACATCCAAGGCTTTCTTGAGTGCGAGGATGTTCGCAGTCGTCACGGCAGCAGCAGACGGATCAGTGTCCGCAGCAGCTTCAGACGCGAAAGTAATCGCGCTTGTCCCAGACTCACCGCCAGCCGCATCCGCATCAAAGGCCGTCAGGATGGCCCGATCGAGTGAACGGTTCAACGCATTTGAGGCGGCAATGGCGTACTCACTCGCAGCACTGATGATGTGTCGCAGCTTATCGGGATCCCAGACCTTCGCAGACCACGCATAGTCCTTGGGGACCACCATGCGTCGGCTGTGGGCCGGGTCAAGCTGGGGGGTATCTGCATGTCGTGCAACCAACTCAACGGCATCTTCAGCGGCCAACCGCTCGAAGAAATGCGCCTTACCCTTCAATGACTCTTCCCGAACCAACCCGCGCAATTTTGAACCCTTCTGTTGAAACAGATGGGTCACATTCGCGGCAAACTGTAGAACTCTTGCCTGGTCAATCGAGTCAAACGCCATGATAGCACCTATGAAAATTCGCCCATGTGAACGGTTAGGAACGGCGGTAGGTTCCCGGTATCCGGCCCACCATGGGCTGTGTCGTCGCCCTTACGTCACGTTCGAGACAGGCTTTGTGAGAAGTTCCCTGTAGGAGTCACTATACAGCGGGTGGTAGTAGGGAGTCAAGAACCCACTACGCGAGCAGGCTCTTGACTCTCGGGTAACCGGGGGAGGTGCCCGGTTATGCTTGTTTCGCGATGAACCGGCGAAGGTCCAGCGCACGGTTGACGGTTTCCTCGTGCTTCGGGTGCCGGTCATTAAAATACGGACCCTTGGCGTCATTCATGATCTTATCGAGTTCCTGTTGAGCGGTGAGAGCTCCTGTCGAAGTGTCCAGCTCCTCACCCACGAGGACATTATCCTCAACCAAGGCGCGGCCCATTTTGTACATACCTCGAATGAAGTTCGGGTCGTTGAAGAAACCGGCCTTGTCCAGTGCCCCCTGAACTTCCGGGGAGAAGTGCATGTCTACTGCCCGTTTCGCCAGCGCAACGAACTTCGGCATGGTAGAACCCCACCCTGGGTTCAACTCGTCACCGGTCTTCAGGGCCTCGACACAGCTAGAGGCGGCAGCGTGTCTGTCCGGCTGTGCGGCGACTTCCTGTTGCGCTTGCCACGCGACGATATCACGTACTTGGTCATTCGTCAGGCCCATCTTATGCGCGGCTTCTTTGAACGCGGTCAACTGCGCTTCGTTCGCTTGCAAACCAAGCTGCTCGTACGCGGGCAAGTCAAATTTGTAGTCAGCGGGGGTTGCCGGGCGGCCAAGCTCCTGTTGTAGGCGCTGTATTTTGGCCGCGCGTTCTTCCGGTTTGTCCGTCGGTAAGGGTACCGGCAACCTGCTCCCGAATGACTTCTGCGCTTGCACGTAGGATTCAACCACAGCTGAGATCGGCTTTCCCTTGAAGGTCTCCAAGGTCTTCTCAGCCTTGAGCCCATCAGGTAAACCGTCGAACCAGTTAATTTCTAGACTACCTGACGACGCGGCAGCACTTCCCCCACTAGCTGTTCCCGGTGCGGGGGCTGAAGTAGAGGTGCTGTCGGTCACTGTCGGAGCTGTCTGGCCCGCTAGAATACTCGGTGTCGTATCTGCTGGTGTCACTGGATCCATTGCGATTGTCCTCCTGGTTAAGGGTCGTGGTTCTACGGATCATATCGAAAATGCTTGTCACCACATGCCGCATACCTTCGTTAAAGGCGGTCGCGTGGGGATCACCGGGTGTAAAGGTTGTCTTGTACAAGAAGCAGCTACGCGCGAGGTCTTCAAGTACCGTTTGCCCTGCCGGGGTACTAAATGCCTCGTTGTAGCTGTTCACGATGACTTGAAATCGCTCGTCTTCATTCATAGTAACTACATTATACCGCGTGTGCCTTAGGCCCCACCTCCCGCCGCTTGTGGTCCGATCTCCGAGGCGGTCTTCATCGCCTTGAAGGACGACTCAGCGGTGGACGCATTCGAGGATGCTAAGGCGGCTTCCTCGGCCTGTGCTTGTCGGGCGGCGGCTTCCTCACGTTTCGCGTCACGCGCCTCGACCGGCACCAACCAGCGGGAAGGAACGCCCGTGTTGACGGACGCCTCTCGGATGATCGCGTCACCATCATAGTTATCCATCAGACCTGGATTACTCGCTACAAGGGTCTGTGTAGCAGCAAGAACCTGCTGGAACGCGCCGACTTCGTTAGCTCGTTGTGAGCGGGTGAGTGGAGACGTGTACACCACCGCAATGTCTGTGAAGCCCTGCGAGACAGCTTCGATCACGGGTTGCGGGGGTGGAGGAAGGACACCCGCCGTCATCAGCGCATCAAAGGCGTAGTCAATGAGAGGGTTGAACAGCTCAACCTTGAGACGCGTGGTGGAGGGTGCTAGCATACGTTGCATCTGCTCGATATGCGAGGACACCTCGAAAGCCGTCATGAAGCTTTTGTTCGGGATCAAGAGTTGATCACTGAAGAAGTAGTTCCTGATGGCTTGTCGGATCTGCTCTTCCTGAAAGTTCGCTACGTCAAACTTTGCGCCGGATTCAAAGGGAGCGACCGCATCACGGCTACGGACAACCGTACGCGTGCCGGACATCAGACGTAGCTTCCCGATCACGCCGTCATCAATTGTGAGCACGGGTGGATCAATCGCCTTTGCCCATTGACGTAAACGCAGCTCAACAGCGCGGTTCAAGGTCGCCACGTCCGGGTAGGCAATGTGACCTCTGCCGGTCCCGTACACTTCTTCACTGGCTTTGTCCCAGCGAGGGGCGAGCACACGTAACTGCTTCAAAAAAGACTCCCGCAAGAGCGCCTTTGATTCCTTCTCAATGAACAAGAGGCGGTACTTACGACGCGGTGTTGCCTCGTTCGGGGGGAGGGGTTCAACAAACCGTACGATGCTCAACGGTTGGTCTGGGTTCTTTGCGGCGACCTTCCGCGTTTGTTCACTGACGGCGGAGCCAAACTGTTCAATAGCCGACGCGTGAGACATTGTGATTTCGCTGCCGACAACATTCGGGCGGCCTTCATGGTCTTCGGCAAGGACATAACGGCCCGGTGCGATCGTCTTGAACACGAACCCGTTGAACTTCGTGGCGCGAATCGGCCTTTCGTCCATCCACATACACGCGGTCCCGAACACAATGAGATCCTGATACAACTCGTGAATCTCTGAACCGAAGTTGCTCTGTTGGAAGGCTAGGTAGATCCGGCGTGAGCAATCCTCAAGCCAAGTACGAACTTCCCATATTTCATTCAAGGGCTCAAAGCCCATTTGCAAATTGAACCACTGATAGTCCACGGAGGTCATGGAGCCACTGAGCGCCGACGCAAGGTCATTGATCGACTTGAGCGCGGTTCCATCAAAGACCTGTTGTGTACGCTGTTGACCTGGCGACCGCTTCACGCTTATATCCGCACGTAACGGGCGCATCAGCTCGGCCATACGTTGCCAACCCTGCTCAGTCGTCATGCGCTGTTGCACCAATGCCTCATAACGCTTCACCACACCTTCAGCACGTTTATCAATCGGGGGCATACTAGAACCCTCCTAGAACAGAGCGGCTTGCGGTTCGGTTTTCAACTAAGGCCGCCGTGAGGTCTTCCTCACCTGGGCCCTTCTTGCGGAATGACCCGGCGACCTTACGCGCACGATCCGTACGGGCTTGTGATTCAGCCGAGGCACGATCCTGTTCAAGCTGCTTGGCGATTTCGTCCGGCGTAGGCCCTGCGTTTATATCGGGGGCTGAGGGTGCTTTCTTCCCGGCGTTCATGAGGGCAGGGACACCGGCTGCAAGAGGCGCGATAGCACCGAGCGTACTCAGCACAGATCCACCGCCGCCACTCCCAGCAACACCTGCTGTCAATGCACCGGGGGCGAGCCCTGCACCGGCTGTCCCACTTGCGCTACCAGCGGCACCTGCGGCGGCACTACCAGCACCAAGCGCACTGGACGCGACCCCGAGGCCTGTTCCGACACCAGCAGCGGCACCGATCGCGGTTCCGGCTATTTTCGCTGCCTTTGAACCAAGTACCGAGTCGATCTGCTTGTCAAGGAGCCCGCCTGTCAAAGCCTTTGCGTTATTACCTGCGAGAGACCGCACCGCACCGCTACTAAACGGCACATTAATTCGCATCTTATTGATGTCCACGGAGCCGCCCGTGACTGTAGAAACTGCGCCAGCCGCAATATTCTTAACGGCTTTTCCAATCCCTGACGCTACTTTTCCCATCGTGAATCCTCCAACGAGCCTGTATAGTCGAAGTACCAGTTACACGGTAAGCTCTGATGCCATAGTTTAACACTGCCGTTATGACCGTGTCCATTATGTTGCGTGTACAAGTGCGGACCATACACGGGCTTGTGGAGCGCAGGGAGTAACGGTCCGTACACCGCGCACAGCAGATCCAAGTCACTGTCAAGGGGCACGCGGAGCCCGTCACATAGCGTGACAAACCAGGACAGCACTTCGGCTTCGTCGTATTCAGTTGTCATACAGGGGGTTCTCGTCCTCGGAAGTGTACACAGCCTCGACATCGTACAGGGGGTTGTAGGCCGTTTTGTACAGCGTTTCCAATGTGGGCTTTGCGATACGGCTGAGTCCTACGCACAGGTACCGCAACGAGTCGGCGCTGTGTGAGGACCAGTCATGTAACGGTTTGTCACTGAACACATGTGTCTCATCGTCCCACTCTTTGTGATAGTTGACGATGGCATCCAGTGCGGTGTGTCCAGCCCACTTGGTCTTTCCAACCGTGTGTTCATCGAATCGGAAACGAGGGAAGGACCGACGGACGATCTCGATACCCTCGTTGATGCTGAGCTTGTCCACGACCGTCACACCGATGTTCCGGCTCCTGAATGCGCGGGTGACAAGTTCCTCTGTACTCAGGCCAGATTCCCATTGGCGCTGCTTGACGTCGTGAGGGAAGAACATTCGTTCGTACACATACGGCTTCTCCATCACTTGCTTGAAGTAGTGGTCAAAGGATTGTGAATGGGCTTGGTAGTAGTCGATGATGTGGATGTCATCGCCGACTAACTGTGCGAACCATATGGCGGTGCTGTCACGCACCCCGATGTCCCACGCGGTGTAGACAGGAAGCCCTGGCTTGTAGGCGACCGGTGCGATACGTCCTTGACTGTACAGCGCATTGACGAGATGACCGTAGTAGGAACCCTGCATGGGGGCCTCGAAGGAACAGTAGTACTCCTGCTGGGCCAAGTCTGGGTCCATGCCGTCGTAGATTTCCTGCTCGACCTGTGCGCGGGTCACTATGGGCGTTCCGTCATGTCGTCGCGAGTCCTCGATTGTAATCAACTCGGAGTACCATACGTCAGGGTTCGCTTTCGCCCGCTGATAGAGGTCGTACCCGTGATTACGTCCGCGCGGGGTATACACGAACATCGCCCACCCGCCGTTTGCTGTGAGGATCGGGCGCGTGAGTTCCCACGCTTGGGGGTCACACAGCGCGTACTCACTGAAGATGACGCCACGAGGGTTAATACCGACAAGGTTCTTCGAGATATTCTCGGTACCAATCACGTTGATAATCGAACCCATCTTCAACTCGATACGTAGGTCTGACTCGTTGATATCCTTGATAATCTCACGCGGGATGTAGTCAATGAAGCGCGTGCCTTCGTTATCCATGCCTTTGAAGATGACGGACTTACCGAGCTTGAATGTCGGCCAGTAGTAGTTGTACGTGCCTTTCTCTCGTAAGGCCGCCAGCCACATCATGTTCCATGCGCGTAGGTCCTTGCCCCAACGACGGTGGGCGACGGTCACGAGACGCTTGTAGCCTTTGAGGAACGCATTGATCGCGGCTTGCTGACCATGGCGCGGTTTGAAGATCGGTACAATATCGCTCATTCGGTTGGGCCTTCTAGCTGTGGGGTCACATCGATTGCGGCTTGTTCAGTAGAGGCGGCGGCGACCTGCTTTTCCTCCGTCGTCATGAACCAGTCCGGCATCTTGAACGTGTGCTCAACAGTAACCTTTGTGCTTGCGGGTGGAGCGAGCACGCCTGTCATACGGTCGATAGCTTCACAGGCCCGTAATTGGATATCAAGGGCGGGGTCGGTCTTCGTGTCCACCACTGCGCCCTCGAACGCAAAATACTGATTCTTCTTCGCGTCAAGGAGTGCCACCTTCT
>JACCDT011760240.1_pt1 | contig 22220 bp, 18 predicted proteins | sample 7446291 | NCBI WGS metagenome assembly JACCDT01 (sample SAMN15323446, study PRJNA562643) | freshwater metagenome | isolation source: river surface water | place: USA:Blue River Watershed | collected 2017-08-17 | reverse complement strand
GTATTCCTGAGAGGTACCAGGCATAAAGCCAGGAACGTCGACCAATGTAACAACTGGAATATTGAATGCATCACAGAAACGTACAAAGCGGGCAGCCTTAATGGATGCCTTGATATCCAAGCAGCCTGCTAAAACTAAGGGCTGGTTAGCAACAATACCAATCGAGCGACCTTCCATGCGAGCAAAGCCAATCAGGATATTTTTAGCGTAATCAGGCTGGAGCTCAAAGAACTCACCATCATCAACGATTTTCTCGATCAACTCTTTCATATCATAAGGTTGATTTGGATTACTTGGTACTAATGTATCGAGTGAAAAATCAGGCTCTTCGGTACGCTGCGCCCCATTAATCATGGGTGGCTTTTCGCGATTGGATAATGGGAGATAGTTAAAGAAGCGACGGAGCATCATGATGGCATCAACATCATTATCAAAAGCTAAATCACATACACCGGAAATGGTGGAGTGAGTAACGGCACCGCCAAGCTCTTCAGCAGTCACATCTTCATGCGTCACTGTCTTAACCACTTCTGGACCCGTCACAAACATGTACGAGCTATCTTTAACCATGAAGATGAAATCTGTCAGGGCTGGCGAGTAAACAGCGCCACCAGCTGATGGCCCCATGATTAAGGAGATTTGAGGAATAACACCAGAGGCAGTCACATTGCGCTGGAAAATTTCAGCATAGCCACCTAAGGATGCAACACCCTCTTGAATGCGTGCGCCACCAGAGTCATTCAGGCCAATAACAGGTGCACCAACTTTAAGTGCCTGATCCATGATCTTACAAATCTTCTCAGCATGCGCCTCAGAAAGAGAGCCACCCAAAACAGTAAAGTCTTGCGAGAAAACAAATACCAAGCGACCGTTAATCATGCCATAGCCTGTTACAACGCCATCGCCTGGAACAGTCTGATCCGCCATGCCAAAGTCATGACAACGATGCTCAACGAACATATCCCACTCTTCAAAAGTGCCGGCATCCAATAGGAGCTCAATGCGTTCACGAGCAGTCAGTTTGCCTTTGGAATGTTGGGCAGCAATACGCTTTTGCCCACCACCTAATCTAGCAAGCTCGCGCTTTGCTTCAAGCTGTTGAATGATTTCCTTCATAACTACTCCTTAGAAAAATTCGTGTCCCATTGCTTCGAGTAAACGTCTCGCAGCAACAGATGCGGCTATGGTTCCTTGATTCACCTCGGCACTGAGGCTAGGTAAAAGTGTTTGTACTGCCGGGTGATTCTGAAAAGCATTTTTGAGACCTGCATCAATTCGATCCCACATCCAAGCGCCCGCTTGTTGCTTGCGACGAGACTGTAACTGGCCATTCGCATTTTGTAGTTTCTGAAAATGCAGAATTTTTTCCCATAACTCAGGTACACCATTACCCTCAAGAGCGCTCAGGGTCATCACGGTAGGATGCCAATATTCTTGATTATGTGAAGCATGATCGGGGTTGCCTTGAAAACCTAAAAGACGCAAAGAGCTTGTAATAAATAATTGCGCACGCATTGCCGCATCGGGATCGATATCCACCTTATTAATCACAATCAGGTCAGCAATTTCCATGACCCCTTTTTTGATGGCCTGCAGATCATCACCCGCATTGGGCAATTGCAATAAGAGGAACATATCCGTCATACCAGCAACTGCAATTTCACTTTGGCCGACACCGACAGTTTCAACAATCACAATGTCAAATCCGGCTGCCTCAGCGACGAGCATCGCTTCGCGTGTTTTTTCAGCTACGCCACCCAATGTGCATGATGATGGACTTGGACGAATAAACGCATTATCCAAAACTGAAAGCCTCTCCATTCTGGTCTTATCACCCAAAATGGAGCCACCAGATAAGCTGGAGGATGGATCAATTGCTAGAACAGCAACCCGATGCCCTTTTTCAATGAGATACAAACCCAAAGTCTCAATCAGAGTCGACTTACCCACGCCCGGGACTCCTGAAATACCCAGACGAAATGATTTACCTGTTTTTGGCAACAAGGTATTGAGAACCTCATCAGCACGCTTACGGTGATCCATGCGCGTCGACTCGAGCAAGGTAATAATCTTGGCCAAGGCCCGACGTTGCGCCGATGAAGGCGCACCGGTGAGATCATTCACCAAAGCTTGGTCAACTGCATTGAGCATGCTGATATCTTCGACCTTGAAATTACGCAGGCTTCACAGATTTGCGAATCTGCTCAAGCACATCTTTTGCGGAGGCTGGAATCGGCGTGCCTGGACCATAAATACCCTTCACGCCCGCTTCATACAAGAAGTCGTAATCCTGTCTTGGAATCACGCCGCCCACGAAAACAATAATGTCGTCAGCACCCTGCTTCTTCAATTCAGCAATGATGGCTGGCACTAAAGTCTTATGACCAGCAGCTAGGGTAGAAATTCCCAGGGCGTGCACGTCATTCTCAATCGCCTGGCGAGCACACTCCTCAGGGGTTTGGAACAAGGGTCCAATATCTACGTCAAAACCCAAGTCAGCAAAGGCAGTTGCAACCACTTTAGCGCCGCGATCATGGCCGTCTTGTCCCAATTTAGCGATCATCACGCGCGGACGACGGCCAAAGTCTTTTGCAAAATCAGCAATCTCTACCTTCAATTTTTCCCAGCCTTCTGCTGAGTCATAAGCAGCTGCATACACACCGGTCACCTTTTGAGTATCGGCGCGATGGCGCCCGTAAACTGTTTCTAATGCATCAGAAACTTCGCCAACCGTAGCGCGCAAACGAATCGCCTGCACAGCTAATTCCAAAAGGTTGCCGGTATTTTGTTCTGCAGCTTTGGTTAATGCTTCTAATGCAGCCTCGACTTTTTTGGAGTCGCGCTTCGCCTTAATATCTTTCAGACGGGCAACTTGGCTTTCGCGAACCTTATCGTTATCAATCATTAAGACATCGACCAAGTCTTCTTTACCCAACTTGTATTTATTCACGCCGACGATGACATCAGAGCCAGAGTCAATCTTGGCTTGCTTTTCAGCAGCAGCAGCCTCAATCTTGAGTTTGGCCCAACCGCTTTCTACCGCCTTGGTCATGCCACCCATGGCATCAACCTCTTGAATAATTTCCCATGCTTTGTCAGCCATCTCTTGAGTGAGGTTCTCCATCATGTAGGAGCCGGCCCATGGATCGATCACACTAGTAATGTGTGTCTCTTCTTGCAAGATCAACTGGGTATTACGTGCAATACGGCTTGAGAATTCTGAAGGTAAAGCAATTGCCTCATCAAAGGAATTGGTATGCAAGGATTGTGTGCCACCGAAAACGGCAGCCATAGCTTCCACGGTTGTTCGAACCACGTTGTTATAGGGATCTTGCTCTGTCAATGACCAGCCTGAAGTTTGGCAATGTGTGCGCAACATCAATGACTTTGGATTTTTTGGCTCAAAAGACTTCATAATGCGCCACCATAGGAGGCGTGCAGCGCGTAACTTAGCCACCTCTAAATAGAAGTTCATGCCAATAGCAAAGAAGAATGAAAGGCGACCAGCAAAGCCATCAACATCCAAACCCTTAGCTAGGGCAGTTTTTACGTACTCTTTGCCATCAGCCAATGTGAAGGCCAGCTCAAGAACTTGGTTTGCGCCAGCCTCTTGCATGTGATAACCCGAAATCGAGATCGAATTAAATTTCGGCATGTGCTTGGCGGTGTACTCAATGATGTCACCGATAATGCGCATGGAGGGCTCTGGTGGATAGATGTAAGTATTGCGAACCATGAACTCTTTCAGAATATCGTTCTGAATCGTTCCGGATAACAACTCTTGCTTCACTCCCTGCTCTTCACCAGCAACGATATATCCAGCCAATACTGGCAAGACAGCGCCGTTCATGGTCATCGAAACAGATACCTTATCCAATGGAATGCCATCGAATAAGATTTTCATATCCTCAACAGAGTCAATAGCAACGCCCGCCTTACCAACGTCACCCGTTACACGTGGATGATCGGAATCGTAGCCACGATGGGTTGCCAAGTCGAAAGCCACTGAAACACCTTGACCGCCTGCATCCAAGGCCTTGCGATAAAACGCATTGGATTCTTCTGCGGTTGAAAAACCAGCGTACTGACGAATGGTCCAAGGTCGCACCGAATACATTGTTGCCTGCGGCCCACGGACAAAGGGCTCAAAGCCAGGCAAAGAATGTGTGTACTGAAGACCTTCAGTATCTTGCGCTGTATATAAAGCCTTGAGATGAATGCCATCTGGAGTTTGCCAACCTAACTTATCAACATCACCATTTGGTGCTGACTTTTGGGCTGATTTTTTCCACGCATCTAAATTGCTATCTGGCACATTTGGCCAAGTATTGGATGAATTTGAAGCAGACTTTTTATCACTTGTACTCATAAAGCACTCCTGGTTGGCTTTATTGCATTGTTCCTAAATTTGTAGGGCTATTTTGCTTGACATTTTCTAATTTGTCTAGATACTGTATACATAATTATGAATACAAAACTAATTAACAGACCCCTATACGAAGACGTAGCTGAGCGCCTGAGAGAGCAAATCTTCGCTCATGAGTTAGCACCAGGAAGCTGGCTGGACGAACAAAGCCTAGCGATTGCCTTTGGGATCAGCCGAACTCCAATGAGAGAGGCTATTAAGGTTCTTGCCTCTGAGGGCTTGGTAACCACCAAAATGAATAAAGGCGCCTATGTCACCGAGGTGGATAGGCGCGACCTCGAGCAAATCTTTACCGTACTCTCTCTCCTAGAGGGTCAAGCGGCAAAAGAAACTGCCATCAAGGCAACTGAGGCACAGTTAACCCAATTAGATAACCTGCATCACCGCCTTGAAAAGGCTGCCGCAGATAGAGACACAGAGCAATTCTTTGAAATTAACGTCAAATTTCATGAGCTCATTCAAGAAATTGCAGGCAATAAGTGGATGAATGGCGTTATTGAAGACCTTCGGAAGGTGCTCAAGCTCCAAAGACGGGATTCTCTCAGCAGGAGCGGTCGATTATTGAGCTCTCTGATTGAGCATCGAGAAATACTCCAGGCGATCCTCAAAAGAGATCCGCTGGCAGCAGAGCTTGCTATGCGCAAACATCTCGCAAGAGGTCTTGAAGCCACGAAATAAAAAAGGCCTGGGTATGAACCCAAGCCTTATAAGTAGCAATAGTAAATATCTAAATTACTTCTTAACTACGAAATTTCCAGGTAATTTGGAGATGTATGCGGCCATATCATGAAGGTCTGCTTCAGAGTAAGGCTGAACCTGTGAGGACATCACTGCGTTGTTGCGGCCAAACTGGGCGTTAGATCCACCAACTTGGTAAGCACGCAAGGCGTAATACAAGTAATCAGCATGCTGACCAGCTAACTTTGGGTAGGCAGGCAAGATCGGCGCATTGAGACCAGCACCGTGGCACGAGGCACAGTTACCCTTCTCTACGAGTGCCTGACCTTTTTCAGCGCTTGCTGCTTGAGCCAGACCAATACTGGATAACAAAATGGCGGTAATTAGTGCGAATTTCATAAACATGCCTCTAAAAATCACTTCAATGGGTTATTTGGTGAGCTGGCTGTTTGCGCAGCATAGTATTCGCCAAGGTCAGCCATGTCTTGATCAGACAGGCTTCCAGCTATTGAACGCATCGTTGGATGCTTTCTTTCGCCCTTTTTGTAAGCTGCTAATGAGCTGGCAATATACGCAGCATTTTGGCCGCCGATCATTGGTACTTTGTAAACCAAAGGATAGTCAGCACGGTAGTCAGGGATGGCGTGGCAACCAATACAAAGCCAAACCTTGCCTTGTCCAGCCTGGGCAGAGCCTTTAACGTCTTGAGCTTGTACAGCAAATCCAGCAAAAGCCAAACCAGCGCAGAGGGTCAATTGGGAAAGAATGAGGTGTTTTTTCATAGAAATCATTATTAACAAGTTTGATTTAAATCAATTTGGGAAGAGTATAGCGGAGACGGATCAAGATACCCCGTTTCACCCCCTTAAATTAGTAAAAACACTGAAAATAACAGTCCTTTTACCTATACTTGGAGGCTATTTAAAGACAAATTGACCCCCTCACAATGACCCAGACCAAATCTCGCTTTGACGGATCCAAAAGCTACGTAGCTACGGATGACCTGAAATTAGCCGTCAATGCTGCAATTCAACTCCAACGCCCTCTTTTAATTAAGGGCGAGCCAGGAACAGGCAAAACCATGCTGGCTGAGGAGGTAGCTGCAGCCCTAAATATGCCTCTGATGCAATGGCACATTAAGTCAACAACCAAAGCCCAACAAGGCTTATATGAATACGATGCTGTTAGTCGCCTGAGGGACTCCCAACTCGGTGATGAAAAAGTAAATGACATTCGCAACTACATTGTCAAAGGCGTGCTCTGGCAAGCATTTGAGGCAGATGAGCCCGTTGTTCTCTTGATTGATGAGATTGATAAAGCAGATATTGAGTTTCCGAACGATCTACTGCGAGAAATTGATCGCATGGAATTTTATGTCTATGAAACACGTGAACTAATTAAGGCCAAGCACCGCCCTCTCGTCATCATCACCTCAAATAATGAGAAAGAATTGCCTGATGCATTTTTGCGTCGCTGCTTTTTTCATTACATCTCCTTCCCAGACGCTGGAACTATGCAAAGCATTGTTGATGTTCACCACCCCAATATCAAACATGAATTACTAGAGGCGGCACTCAAATCTTTTTATCAAATCCGATCTTTACCGGGGTTAAAGAAGAAGCCTTCCACTTCAGAATTAATCGATTGGTTAAAACTATTGCTAGCCGAAGACATATCAGCTGAGGCTCTTTACAGTGGCGAAGAAAAAATTGTAATTCCACCTCTACATGGCGCACTTCTTAAAAATGAGCAAGATATTCACCTGTTTGAACGCTTGGTGATGATGAACCGCAATCATCGCTGATCTCGCACACTGCAATAACTGAATCATGTTGATTCAATTTTTTCTTAAACTCAAAGAGGCTAAGGTCCCTGTTTCTGTTCGAGAATTTTTAACGCTTCTAGAGGCTTTAAAGGGAGGCGTCATTGAGCCTTCGATTAATGAGTTTTATCAACTTGCGCGCATGACTTTGGTGAAAGATGAGCAGCACTTTGATCGCTTTGATCAAGTCTTTGGATCCTACTTTAATGGGGTGGAGAAAATCGTTGCATTAGCGCCAGATATTCCTTTGGACTGGCTTGAAAAGAAACTGCAACGCGTATTAAGCGAAGAAGAAAAAGCTGCGCTCAAAAAATTGGGCGGGCCTGAAGCATTACAAAATCGCCTTCAAGAGCTTCTGAAAGAACAGAAAGAATGGCATGGTGGCGGCAACAAGTGGATTGGCGCGGGGGGATCATCTCCTTTTGGGCATAGCGGTTACCACCCTGAGGGCATTCGGATTGGCGGGGAAAGCGCTGGCAATCGTACTGCCATCAAAGTCTGGGAGGCACGAGAGTTTAAAGACTATGACAGCGATCTCAGCCTAGGGACTCGCAATATCAAAATGGCTTTACGTCGCTTACGCCGGTTTGCAAGAGAAGGTTCCACTCTAGAGCTAGATCTCGATAAAACTATTCACTCAACCGCTGCGAATGCAGGCATGCTCGATATTCAAATGCGTCCCGAACGTCATAATCAAGTAAAAGTTTTGTTGCTGATGGATGTGGGCGGATCAATGGATGATCATATCCAGCGCATCTCTGAATTATTCACCGCCGTCAAAACCGAATTTAAGCACTTGGAGTATTACTACTTCCATAACTGTGTTTATGAGCATCTCTGGCAGAGCAATCGCCGCAGACGCGATCAAGTCACGGCAACCCAAGACATCATCAATAAATATGGCCCAGACTACAAGCTGATTTTTATTGGTGATGCCACCATGTCTCCCTATGAAATTCTGAGTCCGAATGGTTCAGTTGAATACAACAACAGAGAAACAGGCGCATCTTGGATTAACCGCCTGATTGACCACTTCCCTCACTTTGCTTGGCTCAATCCAGAACCAGAGTCAGTTTGGCAGTATCGGCAATCTATCGACATCATAAAGGGCTTGATGAAAGAGAGAATGTATCCCGTGACTTTGAATGGTCTTGAGAATGCCATGCGTCAACTATCAAAGTAATCAAGTAAGATTTGCTGAAGCCACCTTTCCATTTTCTCTTTTAAATTTTTACTGAACAAACTATGACAAATCACATTAGCGATCGACTGAAGACCCTTGGTATCGATTTACCGCCTCCTGGACCACCTGCTGCCGCTTATGTGATGGCTGCAACTACTGGTAATACTGTTTTTCTATCAGGCCACATTGCCAAGAAAGATGGGAAGCCTTGGGTAGGTAAGCTGGGTCTTGATATGGATACCGAGACTGGCAAAGCAGCAGCTAGGTCGATTGCAATTGATTTGATTTCTACTCTACAAAATCACTTGGGCTCTCTTGATAAAGTGAAGCGCATTGTGAAAGTCATGGGTTTAGTGAATTCCACCTCTGAATTCACTGAACAACACTTGGTAGTGAATGGCTGCTCGGAATTACTTTTTGAGGTATTTGGCGATGCAGGCAAGCATGCCCGTAGCGCATTTGGCGTTGCTCAAATTCCTTTGGGTGCCTGCGTTGAAATCGAGTTGATTGCTGAGATTTAAGAACTAAACAGGTTTAATTTGTGCTTTTGGATGTCTTCTGGCGTGTCGACATCCATGACATATGCCTGATTGCTCGTGTGCATTGCTCTGACATAGCTGGGATGGGCATCCATATAGGCTCGACAAACCATATCGGGGGTATTCAGCACATCTAAGATCGCTGCGTAAGAAAACAGCACTGGATTACCGCGCTTACCCTCCACCATTGGCAGAATAATTTCCTCGCCAGCCTCTCGCTTGGCGAACTCACCAAGTAAATCTTGGACCTCTGCCGCTCCAATTAGAGGTTGATCCGACAGTGCAACTAATAAGACATCAAATTTTTCCTGGAGGGATTCAAGTCCTAGGCGAACAGATGAAGCCTGGCCTCTCTCTGGGTGGGGATTTTGAACAACCCTCATTTGGCAAGCAAGTGAGGTGTTCAGCTTAGCAATCTCCGCCTCAATTACCTGAGCATGGAAGCCAGTAACTACGATGTATTCAACAGGATTAAACCCTTTGATAGAAGTTGAAAATCGCTGTAAAAGAGTTTGGCCATCTCGATGAAGCAAGGCTTTGGGATGCGTGCCCATCCTACTGCCCTCACCTGCTGCGAGTAAAAGCACAGCAAGCCGTATTTGCTTGGCTGGAACGGATGAGCTGGAACTTGTCATTAGAGAGATAATAATTACATTGCCTACAAAAAATAATAAATACAAAAAAATTAAATATAAGAAACTAAAGACAAGAAATGAACAGCACTGATTTAAGCGTATTAAAGGCCGCAGTGGATTGGCTCAAATCTGGTCATCCCGTTGCAATCGCCACGGTTGTTCAGACATGGGGTTCTGCTCCGAGACCGATCGGCTCTTGGTTAGCCATTCGGGGTGACGGACAAGTCACTGGATCAGTCTCTGGTGGATGCGTCGAAGATGACTTGATTCGGCGTGTTCAAACTGAAATCTTGACGAGAGACCTGCCAGAAATGGTGGTCTATGGCGTTAGCCAGCAAGAGGCAGCCCGCTTTGGCTTACCTTGTGGCGGAACGCTACGCCTACTGGTAGAACCAAAACCAGAATTGGCGATTCTGGAGAATATTCTAGCGTCCATTAGCAATCACCAAATTACCTCCCGCACAGTTGATCTAATCACCGGCAAATCTACTCTGGAGGCTGGCAATCGTCATGAGGCGTTTATTTGTGATGAACGTGTAATGAAAACCACTTATGGCCCTCGATGGCGAATGGTCATTATTGGCGCGGGACAACTGTCTCTGTATACCGCTGACTTTGCCCTTGCATCAGACTTTGAAGTGATTGTGATTGACCCACGCGAGGAATATGCGGAGGGCATTAATCGGGAGCACATTCAATTTATTAAGGGAATGCCAGATGACGTGCTTTTAGAAATTGGTGTGGACTCCCATACTGCTGTGGTTGCCCTAACGCATGATCCCAAGCTTGATGATATGGCCTTAATGGAGGCATTAAAGTCCCCCGCCTTCTATGTTGGGGCGCTGGGTAGCAGAATCAATACTCAAAAGCGAAAAGCCCGCTTACTGGAGTTTGATGTGACACAGGAACAAGTTGAGCGCCTTCATGGACCTGTTGGCCTATTTATCGGCGCTTTAACCCCACCAGAAATCGCGGTATCGATTTTGGCTGAAGTGATTGCCGTGAAATACGGTGTACCGATCCCCAAGAAGGTCTAATTGGTAAATAAAAAACCCGATCAAATGATGGTCGGGTTTTTTATTTCGCAAAACTAAAATAGGCTCTTAATTTGCTTTCAGCTTTCCATCTTTGAGTCTTGGCTCCACAAAGTGACCTTTACGAGCACGATTTCCCGCAAACGACTTCAAGGTTTTTGCATCTAGACTTAATTCTGTTGGCTTGCCTGCACGTCCCGCACCAGAATACGTAGCACCATCGGGTCCAACAGCAATTGCAGAAGCTAACTTCTCTTTATCATCCAAGCCCATCAGAATCACACCCTTACCACCTGTTGGCAAGCGCTTCAGTTCGTCAAGTGGGAACACCAATAATTTAGAGCTTTCGGATAGGCAGGCTACTTGCTTCATGCCTGCGGTCACTTTAGCTGCGCCAAGAGGTGCATCACCGCCCGGGAATTTGCTATCGATACCAACAAATGATTTACCTGCCTTATTGCGGGTAGTCATATCCGCCACGTTTGCAAGGAAGCCGTTACCAGATCTAGTAGAAATCAGCACTAAATCATCAGGCTGGCCAGCATAGTAGGCAACCATTTGCGAACCTGCAGCTAAGTTCACAAAACTCGTCAACGGTGAGCCATCGCCGCGAGCACCTGGTAATTCGCTGACAGGAACCGTATAGACGCGACCATCGCTACCAAAACCTTGCATCACATCAACTGTACGGCACTCAAATGTTCCATACAAGGCATCGCCCGCTTTAAAACCAAACTGTGTTGCATCATGCTCATGACCCTGGCGTACGCGCACCCAGCCTTTTTGAGACACAATAACTGTTACAGGCTCATCCAATACTTTGGTTTCTGCAACAGCACGTTTGTCTTCTTGAATCAAGGTACGGCGATCATCACCAAAATCCTTCATGTCAGATTCAATTTCTTTGATGATGCGCTTGCGTAAGACTGTGTCGCTCTGTAATAAGCCTTCAAGATCATCGCGCTCAGACTTGAGTTCTTTCAACTCTTGCTCAATCTTGATACCCTCAAGTCTAGCCAACTGACGCAAGCGGATATCTAAGATATCTTCCGCTTGGCGATCACTGAGTTTGAATTCTTTAATCAGGTCAGCCTTAGGCTCATCGCTATTGCGAATGATCTTGATGACCTTATCAATATTCAGAAGAACAATTAAACGCCCCTCTAAGATATGCATCCGGTCATTTACTTTACCCAAGCGGTGCTGGGTACGGCGTGTAACCGTACCTACCCTGAAAGAAATCCACTCGGAAATAATCTCTTTAAGACCTTTTTGACGTGGACGACCATCGGTACCAATCATCACCAAATTCATTGGCGCATTGGATTCTAATGAGGTGTGAGCCAGCAATAAGTTCGCAAATTCATTGACGTCAATATTTTTGCTCTTTGGCTCAAATACCAAACGTACAGCCGCGTCTTTACTGGACTCATCACGGACACCATCAAGCACATTCAAGATGGTGGACTTCAAATTATTCTGCTCAGGAGTTAGCGTCTTCTTGCCAACCTTCACCTTGGGATTGGTAATCTCCTCAATCTCTTGCAGAACGCGCTGCGATGAAGTGGATGGCGGCAACTCATTCACCACAATTTGCCACTGACCACGGGCCAACTCTTCAATAGACCAGCGAGCACGCACTTTGAGACTGCCACGACCCGCTTCGTAGATCTGCGCAATCTCCGCTGGTGAAGAAATAATTTGGCCGCCACCTGGGTAGTCTGGACCAGGCATGATCTCCAAAAGTTCTGAAGTGCTCATTTTTGGAGACTTCATTAAGGCAATTGCCGCGCTAGCCACTTCACGCAAATTATGTGAAGGAATCTCAGTCGCCATACCTACCGCAATGCCAGATGCGCCATTCAATAGAACAAAAGGTAATCGTGCAGGTAATAACCTAGGCTCTTGAAATGATCCATCGTAGTTCGGCGCAAAGTCGACCGTGCCTTCATCAATCTCACTTAGCAAGAGACCAGCAATCTTAGTTAATCGCGCCTCGGTATAACGCATAGCCGCTGCGCCATCACCATCGCGCGAGCCAAAGTTACCCTGACCATCAATCAGCGGATACCGTAATGAGAAGCTCTGTGCAAGACGCACTAATGCGTCATAAGCAGATTGGTCTCCATGTGGATGAAACTTACCCAATACATCGCCTACAACACGAGCACTCTTAACTGGCTTCGCATCTGCACGTAAACCCATCTCACTCATCGAAAACAGAATGCGGCGTTGAACGGGTTTTTGACCATCAGATACATCTGGCAAGGCGCGGCCTTTAACTACACTAATTGCATAGTCAAGATAGGCGCGCTCTGCATAGACTGCCAGCGTTAGGCTGTCTTTGTCGTCCTCATTGAGCTCAACCTTCTTAGGGTCATGCGGATCTTGGGGACCTCCTGCTTGAGCAGTAATTGGCTCATTGACCTCAACAATATTCATTTCGATTGGCTCGCCCGCAAACAAGTCTGCTTGATCAGTTGAGTCAGTGCTACCTGGAGTTTTTTTAATCGCCATTAGATATCCGCCTCCACTTCGTTACCGCGCTCTTCCAGCCAATCACGACGCGCCCCGGATTCGGACTTACCCATCAACATATCCATTGTTTTAATCGTTTCATCTTCCGTCCATGTTCCCAAGGTTACCGGCAGGAGGCGACGGGTATCTGGATTCAAGGTGGTATCCCATAATTGCTCAGCGCTCATCTCACCCAAGCCCTTAAAACGAGAAATCTGCCAAGCGCTTTCTTTAACGCCATCTTTGCGCAATTTATCTTCAATTGCTTGCAACTCATTCGCATCTAGCGCATAGATCTTTTGTGCTGGCTTTTTACCGCGTGCTGGTGCGTCTACCCTAAACAAGGGTGGCCTTGAAATATGTACATGACCCAACTCAATCAGCTTCGGAAAGTGCTTATAGAACAAAGTCAGTAGCAATACCTGAATATGTGCACCATCCACGTCCGCATCAGACAGGATGCAAACTTTTCCGTAACGCAAGTTCGATAAATCAGGAGTGTCATTAGCGCCATGCGGATCAACGCCAATCGCAACTGCAATATCGTGCACTTCATTATTGGCAAACAAACGATCACGCTCAGCTTCCCAGGTATTGAGAACCTTACCGCGCAAAGGCAGAATCGCTTGATACTCTTTATTGCGACCCATTTTTGCTGAACCACCCGCTGAATCTCCCTCTACGAGGAAAATTTCATTCAGGCTAATGTCTTGGCTCTCACAATCGGTGAGCTTTCCAGGCAGCACTGCAACGCCGGAAGATTTTTTCTTCTCTACTTTCTGACCTGCACGAGTTCTTGCTTGCGCCTGCTTAATCACTAAGTCCGCTAATTTACGACCGTAATCAACGTGCTCGTTAAGCCACAGCTCAAGAGCAGATTTAGCGTAACCAGAAACTAAACGTACAGCATCCCTGGAGTTCAAGCGCTCTTTAATTTGACCTTGGAATTGAGGATCCAACACCTTGGCAGACAAGATGAAAGAGGCTCGTGCAAAAACGTCTTCAGGCATCAGCTTGACACCTTTAGGCTGTAAAGCATGCATCTCGATAAAGCCTTTAACAGCATTAAATAGACCTTCACGCAATCCGCTTTCATGAGTTCCACCTGCTGGAGTTGGAATCAAGTTCACATAACTTTCGCGTACTGGCGCACCATCTTCAGTCCAGGTCACAACCCATGCAGCGCCCTCACCCTCGGCAAAGGAATCATCATCTCCACTGCCAGTGGCATATTGCTCACCCTCAAAGGGGGGGATGACTTCTGCGCCATGGCCAGCTTGAGCCATTGCTTCGTTTAAATAACCGCGTAAGCCTTGTGCATATTGCCAGGTTTGACTCTCGCCAGATTTCTCTTGAATCAGGGTAACTTTTACACCTGGCAGCAAGACTGCCTTAGAGCGCAATAGGCGAATGAGTTCTGGCATCGGAATCGCAGCACTATCAAAGTACTTGCCATCAGGCCATGCACGGACGCGTGTCCCGTGCGATTTATCTTCTTTACCGGCAGCGCTGGTTTTAAGCTTTTCGATGACCTTGCCATCAGCAAAAGTCAAAGTAGACACTTGACCTTCACGCCATACAGTCACTTCAAGGCGCTTAGACAAAGCGTTGGTTACCGAAACACCAACTCCGTGCAAACCACCGGAGAATGCATAAGCACCGCCAGTGCCTTTTTCAAACTTACCACCAGCATGGAGCTGGGTAAATACGATTTCTACAACAGGCAACTTCTCAGTCGGATGCATTCCAACCGGAATTCCTCGGCCGTCGTCTTCAATACTCACACTACTATCGGTATGCAAAGTCACAATGATGTGCTTACCAAATCCACCCAAAGCTTCGTCAGATGCGTTATCCAAGACCTCTTGAATAATGTGCAATGGGTTATCAGTACGGGTGTACATTCCCGGCCTCTGACGGACGGGCTCGAGTCCTTTTAGGACCTGAATTGATGATTCGCTGTATTCGGATGTTTTACGGGTAGCCATGCGCGCAAATTGTAGTCATGTCTGAACTAAAACCTGAATTTTCATCAATTACCCCTATATTCATGCCAAAATTGATGCATGGGAGCCTTAAGTCATATTCGCGTTTTAGACCTCAGCCGTGTTCTTGCCGGCCCATGGTGCGCACAAAACCTCGCCGATCTCGGTGCAGACGTCATTAAAGTGGAGCGTCCAGGCGTTGGGGACGATACCCGACACTGGGGCCCTCCTTTTGTGAAGGATGCTCAAGGTCAAGATACCGCTGAAACGGCCTACTTTATCTGCATTAATCGCAATAAACGCTCAATTACAGTCGATATCAGCAAACCTGAAGGCCAAGAAATCATTCGCCAGCTTGCAAAAGACTCTGATGTGGTGATTGAAAACTACAAAGTTGGTGATTTAGCCAAATACGGACTGGACTATGAGAGTCTCAAAAAGGTTAAATCAGACCTCATTTATTGCTCTATTACGGGTTTTGGACAAAACGGCCCCTATGCTCAACGCCCTGGCTATGACTTCATCATCCAGGGAATGGGCGGTTTTATGAGTGTTACCGGAGAGGCTGAGGATTTTCCAGGGGCTAGTCCGCAAAAAGCCGGGGTTGCCATTGCCGATATCTTTACTGGCATGTACGCGAGTACCGCTATCTTGGCTGCCGTAGTGCATCGAGATAAAACGGGACAGGGTCAATATATTGATATGGCACTCTTAGATACCCAGATTGCAGTGATGGCGAACATCTCGAGTGCCTACTTATGCTCAGACAAGGTTCCACGTCGATGGGGTAACGCCTCCCCCATCATCGTTCCTTACCAAACCTTCCCGACCTCAGACGGCTGGATGATTGTGGCCGTTGGAAATGATGGGCAATTCAAACACTTTGTGACTGCTGGCGGGGAGGCACATTTGGCTACCAACCCCCTCTACATCAATAATCCCATTCGAGTGGAAAACCGCAAGTCATTGATTCCATTACTAGAAGTGATGACGAGACGGAAAACTAAAGCTGAATGGATAAGCCTTTTAGAGGCAGCAAATGTACCCTGTGGCCCCATCAATAACTTTGAAGAGGTATTTGATAACGAGCAAGTGAAGGCCCGTGGCGTCCAAATTCATGTTCCGCACCCAACAGCCGGCACTATGAAGCTCGTTGCTAGCCCAATGAGACTGTCAGAAACTCCAGTTGAAGTCCGGATGGCGCCCCCAACCTTAGGTCAACACACAGATGAAATTCTGCAGGAGCGCTTGAGCCTAGACTCCAACGCCATCGCAGCACTTCAAGAAAAAGGCATCATTTAAACGATATGCCATTGATTAGCTCGAGCCAAAAACTATCACTGAAACAAGTACTGATTTTTGGCGGGCTGATGGTCACTTTCTCCATGGGCATACGCCATGGATTTGGGCTTTTTAACCTGCCCATTACTTTGGCCAATGGCTGGGGACGTGAAACATTTGCTCTTACTATTGCATTGCAAAATCTTATTTGGGGTGCAGTTCAACCCATCACTGGTGCTTTAGCTGATCGTTACGGCGCATTCAAAATTATGGTCGCCGGTGGTGCACTCTATGCACTCGGTTTAGCCGGCATGGCAATTTCTACAGATGCTTTGAATTTTTCATTAGCAGGTGGATTGTTGATTGGTCTTGCACAGACCGCAACGACATACAGTGTGATCTACGGAATTTTAGGTCGCAACGTTGCCGCAGAACAACGTGTGTGGGCCATGGGCATTGCAGCCGCCGCTGGATCATTTGGACAGTTCCTCATGATTCCAGTAGAGCAAGGTTTACTGACGAACTTTGGCGCGAATGATGCGCTGTTAATGTTAGCGCTGATGGCCAGCCTCATGATTCCGCTTGCATTTATGTTGCGCGAACCAAATGCCATTAGCTTGCAACAAGCGAGTGATCAAACAATTAAACAGGCATTAAAAGAAGCATTGGGCAACTCCAGTTTTAGATTGCTCACACTAGGCTATTTTGTGTGCGGATTTCAGGTGGTGTTTATTGCGGTTCATCTAGCGCCCTACCTTAAAGATTTATCTAAGATTTACCCTGACGTAGGTGCACCGGCAGTAGCCACTACCGCACTAGCCTTAATCGGATTATTTAATATCTTTGGGACCTATAGCGCTGGAATACTAGGGCAACGCTTTCCTAAACGCTACCTGCTGTCAGGCATCTATATCAGCAGATCTTTAGCCATCATGGCCTTTGTTTGGCTGCCTCTGAGCCCCACTTCCACCTACATCTTTGCAGCCATCATGGGCTTCCTATGGCTGTCTACCATTCCCTTAACCAATGCAATTGTGGCGCAGATTTTTGGCGTCAAATACCTCACCATGCTGTCGGGCTTGGTGTTCTTCTCACATCAATTAGGTAGCTTCTGCGGCGCTTATTTTGGTGGCTACTTATTTGACCGCACCGGCTCCTACCTGATTGTTTGGAATATTGCGATTGCCTTAGGCGTGTTTGCATTCTTGGTCAACTTACCAGTGAAAGAGCGAGCGATTCATCGCGTTGCTACAGCCTGAGTTTTTCTGATGAAGATTTCTATTGCGCGCTCAGCTCTCTATTTCCTATCTCTACTGATCTTAGGGATTATTTTTTCTGCCTACTTTGCGGCAGACATGTTGGTTGCAATCACGAATACAGTGTGGGCAATGTGTGGCTGGTAATCAGTGGATAATGATTCAAGCCCTAACATCTTTTTGAAATTCGATTTACTTTTTTCAGTCTCGCCGTAGCACAATGGATAGTGCACATGCCTCCTAAGCGTGGGATACAGGTTCGATTCCTGTCGGCGGGACCACTTAAAAAATAAAAAACTTATCCACAGGCTTTGTGGATAAATACTCAAAAGTTTTCGTAAGTCGTAGATTTGTATAGAGTGAGCTGGCTTGCTTAAATTATGAGCATTAGTCTCTGACAAAAATATAAATAAAGAACTGTTGACAATTCAAATTCGCTTATAGATTTTTAGACTACTTTTTCGGTATTTTTTCTTTTCTCTTACACTTAGCGCATGCATAAGCTCACCACTAGTACCATCGCCGCCTTAGAGGAGATGCTCCAAAACGCGGCGCGGTCTGCGCCACAAGATTTCCTGCCCATCCATTTTTTGGGCGGCAGCACAGCTGGACAGGTCATTGGGCACCTAAACCCTGAATTTATCCCTTTTTTACAAGAATCGTTGGCAAAAACCCCAATCTCTTTGGTAGAAATGGGTCATGATCGCCTGACTATTCGCCACGCAAGACCCCTAGCGTTGTCTTCTAGCCTGGCAAAATTAGCGGATCGGATGCAACAAGGCGGCTTTATTCCGGGCTGGAGGCATGAGGATTTCGCCTGGATTGACCAAAATGGGCATGAATACTTCCGTCTAGAGCGCTCGGCCTTCCGTACTTTTGGCTTTCGTAGCATGGCTACCCACATTAATGGCTATACCAAGGCGGGCAATATCTGGCTTGGACGTCGCAGCGAGACCAAGTCAACCGACCCAGGTCGCCTCGATAACCTAGCTGCAGGCGGTATTGGCGCGGACGAAACCCCCTGGGTTAATGCCCGCCGAGAATTATGGGAGGAAGCTGGCGTTCCACCCCAGATTTCTGATCATATTGAGCCTGTGGGTCGTATACATATGCGTCGCCCTATCCCGGGACGCGGTTTTCATGATGAACAGCTTTATATCTATGACTTAGAGCTAGCGGAGAACTTTATACCCACTAACCACGATGGCGAAGTCAGCGGTTTTATTGAAATCTCGCTTTCAGAGGCTGCAGCCCGTATTTTGGCCGATGAATTTACCAGCGACGCAGCCTTTGTGACGGCAGATTTCATTTTGCGCAATACCAAAGCCAGTTAAGTTCTGGGAACCAACTCAACGGCTTGATTTTGATCATCCTTCTTGAACCCATTTCGTGGTTAAATTAGGTCTAAGGATGAAACAGGGGTGCCCTTCTAGTGATTTTTGCTACGAGGCGCTGAGAAAGACCCTATAACCCGATCCAGGTAATGCTGGCGTGGGGAGTTTTCCATCAGACCGTCACCCGGTTTCGTCCATCTAAACACAGTCAGGAGATGGACATGAGCGATACCAACAATAAAACTAAACAAGAAATACCAAGCTTAAAAAGCTTGGAGCGTGACTTTGGCCAGAAGTTTGCCTACCCCGCTTCTACTAAAACCTATTTAGAGGGCTCACGTCCAGACATCAAAGCTCCTATCCGCATGATTGAGCAATTACCAACCCGGGTTGGTGAAGAGATGGTTTCCAATCCGCCGGTGCCGGTTTACGACACTTCAGGTCCGTATAGCGATCCTGACATTGTGATCAACCTTGAAAAAGGCTTGCCTTTATTACGTAAAAGCTGGATCGAAGAGCGTGGTGACACAGTGCAATTAGCTGGACCGAGTTCTGAGTACGGCGTTGCACGCTCACAAGATGCAGCAACTCAGAATTTGCGTTTTGCCCACATCAATCCACCGCGTGTTGCTAAAGCCGGGCAGAATGTGAGCCAAATGTATTACGCCCGCAAAGGCATCGTGACTCCTGAAATGGAATACGTGGCTTTACGTGAATCCATGGGTCTTGAGCAGTTGCGCAAAAATCCTGAATACAAACAACTACTCAAGCAGCATCCAGGTAAGAGTTATGGCGCCAATTTGCCTGACATTGTTACTGGTGAATTTGTACGTTCAGAAATTGCTGCTGGTCGCGCCATTATTCCGGCCAACATTAATCATCCAGAACTCGAGCCGATGATTATTGGCCGTAACTTCCGCGTGAAGATTAACGGCAACCTCGGTAACTCTGCCGTAACCTCTTCAATCAACGAAGAAGTTGAAAAAATGGTGTGGTCGATTCGTTGGGGTGCAGACACCATCATGGATCTATCGACCGGCAAACATATTCATGAAACCCGTGAGTGGATTATTCGTAACTCACCAGTTCCAATTGGTACTGTTCCAATCTATCAGGCACTCGATAAGACTGGCGGTATTGCAGAAGACCTGACTTGGGAAATGTTCCGCGACACCTTAGTGGAACAAGCTGAGCAAGGCGTCGATTACTTCACTATTCATGCTGGTGTATTGCTGCGTTATGTTCCATTAACAGCTGACCGTATTACTGGCATTGTTTCTCGCGGCGGCTCGATTATGGCGAAGTGGTGTTTAGCTCACCATAAAGAAAACTTCCTCTATACGAAGTTTGATGAGATTTGTGAAATCATGAAAGCCTATGACGTTTCCTTTAGTTTGGGTGATGGTTTACGTCCAGGCTGTATTGCAGACTCGAATGATGCAGCGCAGTTTGGCGAACTTCATACTCTTGGTGAGTTGACTGCCAAAGCCTGGAAGCATGATGTTCAAGTCATGATTGAAGGTCCTGGTCATGTCCCAATGCAGCGCATTGAAGAAAACATGACTGAAGAATTGAAGCACTGCCTAGAGGCACCCTTCTACACGCTTGGACCATTGATTACCGATATCGCTCCTGGATATGATCACATCACGAGTGGTATTGGCGCTGCGCAAATTGGTTGGTACGGCACAGCAATGCTTTGCTATGTCACACCAAAAGAACACTTAGGCTTGCCTGACAAGGAAGATGTACGCACCGGCATCATCACATACAAGATTGCAGCGCATGGTGCAGACTTGGCTAAAGGTTTACCAGGCGCTCAAGTGCGCGATAACGCTTTATCAAAAGCGCGTTTTGAGTTCCGCTGGGAAGATCAATTTAATCTCGGCTTAGATCCTGAGCGTGCTCGTGAATATCACGATGCTACCTTGCCTGCTGAAGGTGCAAAGATTGCTCACTTCTGCTCGATGTGTGGGCCAAAGTTCTGCTCAATGAAGATCACTCAAGAGGTTCGTGATTACGCAGCAACTTTAGATGCTGATGGCAATCCGAAAGCAAAAGTGATTCCGATTACTGCCGAAGCCTCTACCGATCCACAAAAGGGAATGGAAGAGATGTCAGCGGAGTTCCGTAAGCGCGGTAGCGAGATCTATCAGTAAGTGAGTAGCGCATTCTCAAACGGCAAATATGCCATCGTTGGCGCCGGCCTCATGGGTCGGTTGCTAGCGGTCGCACTTGCTAAGCGCGGCGCTCGCGTAGAGCTGTTTGAGAAAGGCGCTGCAGATGGCGCTCATTCGGCTGCACGCATTGCTGCTGCCATGTTAGCCCCACTGGCGGAATCTGCCATTACTGAAGATAACGTCGTGCGTATGGGTGTTCATAGCCTCCCTCGCTGGAAGCAACTAATCGATGAGTTAGCAAAGCCGGTGTTCTTTCAACAAGATGGCACTTTAATCTTGTGGCATCGCCAAGATGCCAGTGATGCGGAACGTTTTGCCTCTCATCTCGAGAGAAATTGTGATCGCAATCAGGCGCTTGCCAAACCGATTCATCTAGATGGCCAATCACTAGCAGAAATTGAGCCTGGTGTTGCTGAGCGTTTTACTCAAGGCCTCTATCTGCCTAATGAAGGGCAATTAGATAACCGCCAACTACTAGAAGCACTGTTAGTCGAGCTCACCCTGATGAAGGTGCCCTGTCACTGGAATCAATCTGCTGACCCAGAGCAACTTCGCAATCAACAGAATGGTTTTGATTGGGTTATTGATTGTCGCGGCTTAGGTGCTAAAGAAGCCTGGAAGCAAGTTGCTGATGCTTCCAAGAATTTACGTGGCGTACGCGGGGAAGTTATTCGCCTACATGCACCTGAAGTCAAACTACGTCGCCCTACTCGGCTAATCCATCCTCGCTATCCAATCTATATTGCCCCAAAAGAAGATGACGTCTACGTTGTTGGCGCAACGGAGATTGAATCCGAGGATTTATCTCCCATGAGCGTCAGATCTGCCATGGAATTGCTCAGTGCGATTTATACCGTACATAGTGGTTTTGCAGAGGCGCGTATTTTAGAAATGGCAACACAATGTCGCCCTACGCTAAAAGATAATCTGCCAGAGATATCGATTGATTACAAACCAGATCAAGCCAAGCTCATGATGATCAATGGACTCTATCGCCATGGCTTTATGATCTCACCAGCGATTCTGGATTGCGCGCTAGAGGTATTGAGCCTAGGCTCCAGTTCAACAGCAACCAACCTAGGTTTACAAGTATCATACGCTACCAATCAGGATTTAAGTACATGCGCATCCTAGTGAACCAAGTTGCTAAAGAGGTTCCAGAGAACAGTACGATTGATGATGTGCTGGTAATGATTGATGCGCAACCACCATTTGCAGTTGCCATCAATTATGAATTTGTTCCTAAGACTAGGCATGCCGAAGAAGTATTGCGTGAAGGCGACGAGATGGAAGTGATTGCACCAGTGACTGGCGGCTAATCCAGCGACCTATGCAGAAATAAATACAGAT
>JACCDT010015609.1_pt1 | contig 22233 bp, 21 predicted proteins | sample 7446291 | NCBI WGS metagenome assembly JACCDT01 (sample SAMN15323446, study PRJNA562643) | freshwater metagenome | isolation source: river surface water | place: USA:Blue River Watershed | collected 2017-08-17 | reverse complement strand
TATTGCTTTTCTAGAATAGTTACCTGTTTTATAAAGGTCAATTACCTTATTTCTTAGATCTTGGGAGTATGCATTCATAAGGATGTATATTAACATAAGTTGAAGTTTATTTTTGCGCCAACTATAAGTAATTTCCTCCAATCAATAGCACTGCACTATTTTATTGCTTCAGATGCAAATGATTAATAATAAAAACATTAATAAAGTATCTAATTTAAAGCTTAATAATAATTAAAAAACCCTCAAATTCAATTTGAGGGTCTATCTTTAGTAAGCATTTTTGCTTGGACGAGATGCTTTAGAAGCTATTCGATAAGCATGTGCTTCCATTTCGCCGGCCTTAGCCATTGTTTGAATAATTAATTTTAATGTTGTACAAATTGTTTTCATAATTTTCCCCTTTAAGGTTAAAAAGTCAAAATTATTTATATGAACCGCCTGCAATCACTCAAGATATTTTTATGCAACAAGCTATTTTGCTCACATAACTAGTCTAACCGAGCAAAATTATAGCACAACGTAACACAGCTTGCAATATAAATACTAAACAAATATTTTTATTAAAGTTAATATAATTTCAATAAAAACAAATATATCAAATTAAATACGACACATCAAAACCCAACTGCACATCTAAACAAAATTAACTACATCCATTAACAATAAAACAAACAAAATAAAGCAATCTGTTGTAAATTACACATTAAGGAATAACTTAACTTTTATTGCATAAATAGACAAATTTTTGCATAAATCCGAGCTCAATACAATAAGCATCAATTAATAATTAGATTTATTTCAAAAAGTTAATTAGCAATTTAGTAAACTCATGTAACAAAAGCATTCCACTAATAGATAATAAATAAATCCCAACAAACCACATTACTTTCTGGCGAGTTGTAGTGGATTTTGCATTAATCTTAATACTTAATTTCTTCATTAACTTTTCCGCCAAAAATATGATACGCATACGCCGTGTAAAATAATAGTAGTGGCAATAATATCGCTGCACCATAAATCATCAAAATCAATGCACCATCATCAGCTTTAGCCTGCATAAAGGTTAATTGATGCGGCACAATGTATGGCAAATCATTCGCCACAAAGGCAATATACGCCATGACAAAAATACCAATTAATGCCATAAAAGGTATGTTTTCTATTTGTTTTTTAATTGCAATAACATGGATTATTGACAACATTGAAATAACAATTAAAAACATTATCATAAATGGCGAATTGTGTAACGTACTTAACACATTTAGCTCATTTTGTTGTGGACTATAAAAACCCACAAATAAAACTACTAGAACTAAAACCCATTGCAACCGTGATGAAATCACAAAAAACCTCTTCTGTAAGCTTGCAGTGGTTTTTTTGATTAGGCGCGCCGAACCTAATAATGTATAGCCAATCACCAAAGCCAATGCACAAAATAAGTTAAACCAGCTAAGCATAGCAGGCGCGACAATTTGCCCAGTGTTATTATCAAGTATAAATCCCTGTGTATAACTACCAACCACAATCCCTTGCGCAATCACAGCCATCAATGAACCAGCAAAAAAACACTTTTCCCAAATATGAACACTCTTCGTTGCTTTATGGATAAATTCAAATGAAACACCACGTAATAACAGCCCAACAATTAGTAACATAATTGGCAGATATAGTGCTGTCATCAAAATACCAAAAGCCTCTGGAAATCCAGCATACAAAGCAGCACCAGCAAAAACCAGCCATGTTTCATTGCCATCCCAAACAGGCAAGACAGTCGCGATCATCGTATCACGATCACGACTATTTTGAATCCATGGAAAAAGTAAGCCAACGCCAAGAGTAAATCCATCTAGAATAATATACATAATTACAATAAATGCAATTATTGCAATCCAAACTAATGCTAGTGAAATCATGCCTTATCTCCTGTATCTTTATCAATGAGCGCACTTCCCATAAAGCTAAATGGCTGAACTAAATCTAGATTTTCTGGACCTTTCTTAATCGTTTTATCTAAAAAGTAAAAATAAAAATAACCAAAAATCACACCATAAACGACAATCATTAAACCAAATGACACCATAACATCATGCATTGAAACTGCTGAAACAGCATCAGAGGTTCTAATTAAATTATAAATTGCCCAAGGCTGGCGACCAATTTCAGCGGTAAACCAACCAGTTAAAATAGCGATAAAACCACTTGGAGCCATATATTTACTAAAGTAAAGCATCCATTTAGAGGTGTATAATTTATTTCGCGACAACATAAGAACGGCTAGCAAAGCATATAACAACATTAATAATCCCAGTCCAGCCATAATCCGGAAACTATAAAAAACAATCCATGCTTCTGGTTGATCCTCAGTAGGAACGCTTTTTAAACCGATCAACTCTCCATCTAATTTATGTGTATTTATTAACGACGCCCCATGCGGAATACCGATCTCAAGTAAATTTTTCTGTTGAGTATTTGATGGTAAAGCCAGTAATAATAAAGGAGCTCCTTTTTGCGTATCCCAGACCCCCTCGATCGCAGCAGTTTTTAAAGGTTGCTTTTCCAATACATTAATTCCGCTCATATCACCAATAAAGATTTGTAACGGTATAATTATCATAACAACAACTATAGCCGATCCCAAGCATTTTTTAGCAAAAGTGACAAATTTTTGTTGTAATAAATAGTATGCTGAAATACTAATAATTACAAACGAGGTTGATAAATATGCAGCAAGTATCATATGAATGAAACGAGGAAACGTGTAAGGATTGAAAATAATTGCCATCCAATCACTTGCTACAAATTTACCATTTACAATAGAATAACCGACTGGATGCTGCATCCATGAATTTGCTGACATGATCCAATAAGCAGATAAGGTTGTACCGAGAGTGACCATGATCGTCGCCAAATAATGTAATCTTGGTCCAACTTTGTTCCAGCCAAAAATTAAAATCCCGATAAATCCAGCCTCTATAAAGAAAGCACTCAAGACTTCATAGATAAATAAAGGTCCCAGCACTGAGCCAATTTCCTTGGAGAATCCAGCCCAATTTGTACCTAATTGAAACTCCATTACGATGCCAGAAACCACTCCCATACCAAAAGTAAGTGCGAACACCTTAGTCCAGAAACGAATGATTTGATAGTAAATTGGATTTTTAGTTTTAAGCCATAAGCCTTCCATTACGACCAAAAATGTCGCCAAGCCAATTGAAAAGGCTGGAAAAATGATGTGAAAACTCATCGTAAAAGCAAACTGCAAACGAGATAAATAAAGAGCATCTAACATTTTATTTTTATCACCATTAAAAACTTCAAGACCTAATTGTATCGCGAAATACTAACTACCGCCACTCTTTACATGATATCCAATTGTAATGCCTACTATTAAAAAAACTAAATATGCACGTAATAAGTTGCAAAACACAACATCAGATAAATGACTATTTCAAAATAATATCTTATTCTCAGACTCTTAGTTTTGGAACTAAACCAATTTATTAACTAATGTAATAACTAGATCTAGTGTATAATTTTAATCACATAATTTTATTAGGAATAAAAATGTTTAATCTAAATTTACGCAATAAGTGTTTGATTGGATTATTTTTGGCTGTTGGCGTTATAACACCAAGCCTTGCTGGAGAATGTGACAGCAAAAAACTGGAACCAGTTTTTAATTTAATGGCACAACGGACAATGCTGATGAAAGGTGTTGCCGCATATAAATTTACACAAAAGCAACAAATATATGATGCAACTACAGAATTAAAGGTACTGAATAATGTCCGTAAAATTGCCACAACAAATAAACTTGATGCAAGTGATTTAATGGTATTTGCACAAATCCAAATGGATCAAGCCAAACAAATCCAGCAATATTGGCTTACTTATTGGGATGCGCACACTGAAGACCAGCCTGACCCAGGAATAACACCTGGTATTGATTCTTTGCGTCAACAAATTGATGCTATTGATGCCAAACTCTACACTCAGTTAATTGCTAACTTACCTAATTTACAAATTTGTTCACAAGCTGAAATGCGCAAGCAAATGAATACAGCATACGCAGGAATTCATGGAATCCCAAGTGCACCAGATTACAATGCATTGGTTGTATCAGCACTAAGCAATATTGCACCGATTGGTCAACAATAAATTAGCTAAATGTCGCTACCAATAGGAAATGGTATGTAAATTGCACCATTTCCTAATTTTAATTTATTTTAGCGAAAGACTTTAACCACACAGCCAATCCTTGAGCATTGATTTGTAAATCCATATCTAATAATTGCAGAATCATCTCATTCGATAAATCTACTATTCCAAATTTAGCTATTTCATTAAGCATATATTCTTGTAATTTACTCTTTATAACCGCTACGATATCATTTTCATTGGCGCATTCTAAGGCAATTTGTACATAATCTTTAACCATACGCTTAAGCTCAATAGCAATACGCTCTACATCCTCTTGACGACCAAAATGAGTTAGATATACAGCCTCAGGCTGCAACCCCACAATTAAATCAATTGAGCGCTCCATTTTATACGGATCAAAATTAACTGGCGTAGTGGCAGGAAAGGTAAATGTTTTGCCTTCGACTTCAAATTCTGGATATGCCACACCAAAAATATCGCCAGTAAAAACCACATTTGCCTTGCGATCAAAAATTACATTATGATGATTAGCATGCCCTGGTGTATCACGACAAACTAAACTTCGCCCATTTAAGTTTATTTCTAAGCCATCCTCAGCAACAATTATACGCTCAACGTCAATAGCAGATAATTTCCCATACATTTCTGTGACAAATTTCTCACCATAGACTTCAGTTACACCTGCTTCTAATTTTGCTGGGTTAATCATATGACGTGCACCCTTAGGATGAACAACCAATTTAGCCAATGGAAATTCTGCCATATATGCGCCAGCTCCACCAGCATGATCTAAGTGAATATGGGTTAGAAAAATATATTTGACATCATGAGTAGTCAATCCATGCTTTAACAACTCAGCTCGAACATAAAATAAAGATTTTGCATTTGCAGTTTCCACCAGTGCAACTTGATTACCTTCTATTATCATAAATACCGCGGCTAACTGCTCACGAGCATAATGCGAGTCTATGGTATAAATTCCATTATTGGGATTAATTTGCATAATGTAACTTTCATAAAAGAATTGAATCTAAGCTTTAATCATTAATTTTATAATTTTGCTGTAGCTTATCATGTAAATAATTAAAACCATCGCTTAAACAACCATAGAAACAATTAAAGTTTACATAAATCAGATAGCATCGCTGAAATACCAGTAAATCAGATAATTGACAATGAAAAATACCAATACATCAAGCTAATTGTATAAATGGTGTTGATAATATCAAATTAATAATAACTCCAAAAATATAATCAATCAAAATTTATTCCGAATAATTTCACAAAGTCCACTATGACTAAAACCTAAAATCTTGGTGTTAGTAATATCATGCTTAAATAGTTTGGTTAAATAATTCATAATTTTTTGTTGCTCAATCTCGGACATATTCTTAATTAGGTCCAATAAAATTATCCCTTGCAAATTACGTAAACAAATTTGCTGATAAATCGCATCTAATACCAAAAAATTTAGTTTACTACCATCTAGGTTTGAACGCGAGCTATTGACATCAATTATGGTAATTCCTGAAACCGTATTAATTTCCAAACTAGCGCCATTCGTCAGATTAACAGAATTAGAAGCAAGTAAATCTTTATATACAGAAAGTAATTTATCCACCGCTATATTTGGTTCAAATCTTAGCACGTCTATTTGCCATACATCTTGATATGATAATAAATGTTGGTGAATTTCCTGCTGGTTACTAATAATTTCACAACCATCAGCCAATTGGAGCTCCCTAATTAATTTCAAATAATTGGCAACACCTGCATGCATCTGTCCAAATGATGAACTTGCCGTAATCTGCGAGGCTTGTTGATGCAATAATTTCATCTCACTCACTACACAATCAAAACCTAGCTCATCAGTCACGCAACTACGAATAACCCAATGTGCAGGATAATTGTCTAATGCTGCAGATAACCTAGATTTTAAGTTATCACTAATTACACTTGATTGAATTCGCCGAGGCTGATTACCAGCATAAACTACATACTTACCTACTAAACACCAATTATGGCGTAACTTAGCCTGTTTATTTCCATCACCTAACCAAGTTAGCTGTGCTGCCAACGTGCTGCCTGATTGAACATTTAACTTTACTGGGAGATTCATAAATCCAGTATGATCAGGTAAATACTCAATAAATGCACTTTTGCTCGCCAAATTAACTTTGGTAATTTTACCCCGAAAAACTGATTCAGTATTTATTGTTGAAACATCTTCCGTGACAAAAACTAATTTATCATCACTGTAGGCAAAAGCATAAGTACAACCATCAACACAATAAATAATTATTTTACTCAGTAACATATGCAGCAAGTTCTTTACGTAAATTTCGAACTGCATTCAACGGTAATCCCATCACCGAATAAAAACAACCATCAATTTTTTGAATATATTGTCCAGCAAAACTCTGAATTCCATATGATCCAGATTTATCTTTATAATCACCAGTTTGCAAATATGCATGAATTTCATCATCACTAAGATCATCAAAATAAACCCAGCTTTGGCTAGTCATACTCTTTTCAAATTCAAAATACTTTAAAGTAATCGTAGTAATTACCAAATGCTTTTGCCCTACTAACTTACGCCACATATCAAAAGCTGCATCATAATCTTCAGGCTTACCTAACACCTCATCATTATGTATGACTTCAGTATCAGCGGTCAAAATTGGATGTGCTGGCAAATTTTGTGTCAACATATAATTCCAACCAGCCCGAGCTTTTTCTTGAGATACACGTAATGAATAATCTAAATAGCACTCGCCAGACCTAACCTCTTCTGGGATATCTATCATCAAAATTTCGAAATTAACACCAATTTGGGTTAAAAGTTCGCGCCGGCGTGGACTTTTTGAAGCTAGATAAATTTTTGATATACTTCCACTATTCATTTTCAACATAGATTTAATCCAATTTCTTTATAAATTAGGTTTGACATAACTCATCCGAAAAGCATATAATAACGTTCTTGAAATAAGACAACGCCTCAATAGCTCAGACGGTTAGAGCGACGGACTGTTAATCCGCAGGTCGTAGGTTCGATTCCTACTTGAGGCGCCACTTCACAAAACGCCACTATCAACCCTCAGTTAATTCTCCAACAATATTTTCACTCATAGCAGCTTTAATATTCATTATGCTCATACCAGTTGAAAGTAAAACTAATAATTTTGCCAATGCAGCCTCAATAGTCATATCACAGCCACTAATAATTCCTAAATCATGCAAACAGCTACTCGCGTAATCATTTGAAACACGCCCCTCAATTACTTGAGTTATATTCACAATAATCACACCACGAGCAACCGCAGCCTTTAAAGCATTAACCAATGCCAAATTATGAATTGGAATATTACCGCTACCATAAGTCTGCAAAACAACCGCATCAAGATCTGTATTGTTTAATGTATCAATAATAAAATTCGTGGTAAACCCTGGGCGCATACTTAAATCAAGTATTTTAGCTGGCTTTGGCATAACTGGCGCAAAACTAAAACGTGTTGCTTTAAGCCAACGCTTAGTAAACCAATTCATTGTAATCCCAAATTCTGCCAAAGGCTCCTCATCTACTGAGTCAAAACCAAAAAATCGATAAGTACTAACTTTCTGTGCACGACAACCACGTAATAGTTTATTATTAAAGACAATCGCCACTTCATTTAAATCGCTTCTATTCGCGGCAAACAAGGCATCAATTAGATTATTCCAACCATCACTCCTACGATGCACCAATGGCAATTGTGATCCGGTTAATACAACTGGTTTATCTAGGCCACGCAAAGCAAAAGATAAAACACTTGCTGTATATGCCATAGTATCAGTTCCATGTATAATTATAAATCCATCATACATCTCATAATTATCTGCGATGTCTTTAATCATTCGCAGCCAATGTTCTAAACATATATCCGATGAATCAATTAATTGCTCATATTCGATTAAATTTAGTTGAACATCTGGAATGGGATCAAGCGTATCAATTTGTGATTTAAATAAACCCGGCACTGGAGTTAACCCTTGTGCCGTGTAATCCATACCAATAGTACCACCAGTATAAATAATCAAAATTTTCTTCATTATTATCCTAAAAACTACTTATTATTTTTGAAATAATCAAACATATTTAAAGTTAACCAAAGATCTTTATTCTGATGATTACTATATAAAAAACTTCCAGTACTCACATCTCCAACTAGAGTATGAATAGTTACTTCTGCCACTGGATAATTTACAGACGAACCTGTTTGATAAACGCCACCATTGTCTAAAGGCGTATAAAAAAACGTTTTTAAGTCATTCAAATTAAGCGGCAAACTTTGATTCATAAACTTTTCAATGTGATGATATCTCACACATGCATAACTAGGTGTATCTTTTACCTTTTCAATACAATTATGCATAGTTATTTTTGCATCTTTAAATTCTGTTCGATACAAATTAGTAAAAAATAAATAATTCTCAGTCTGACCACTTAAAACACTTGGTGAATTTTTCACAGAGTGCTCAATTGAATAAGCACTTTCTTTATTAACAATTGCCGTAAAGTTAGAAACAAATGCAGGATGATCTGCAATATGCTTGATAAAAGCCATTGTATTTTTAGAAGAAAACATTGCATAAAATGCAGTATTTAGCCCAATATATCCACCAAGCACATTAAATCCAGGAACCGAACGACGCCCATCATTATACTCAGAGAACATTCCTTGACTATTAAACCATGTAAATCCAGGGATAAAACCGATAAAGCCAAACGCGGCAACACTATTATCATGAGTATTTGGATTATAAATAACTAAACTATGATAACGATCTAATTTGGTAACTGGTGTAGATAAATCAAGATTTCTAGCAACTAACATAGATTTTGTTTGGGATAATTTACCCCAAACCGATAAAAATGAACAATGCCCAAGACCACCGCTATCAGAAAGCTTATCACCATTAAAACCGCTATATAACGTAATTAACGTTGGCAGCATCTCAATCGATAGCAACTGTTTATAAGTTAACCCAGATGTTTTTTCCATCCCATGCAATAAAGATTTCTCCCGATCGTCTAAGCTCCAAGCATAGTATATTCTAAGCGTATAAGATAAAAACGTTATAAACTTTAACCCAGAAAAATAATCTGGAACTACATTTTGATAAAGTTCATTGAGCTGATTATAAGCCAAGGCACCATATTGCTGACCCATCTCATCATATGATCCAGACAAGTTGAAAATGCTCAATGTTTCTTTTTTCTCAAAAAATCCAACCGCACCATCAGATGTTTTATAATTTTTTAATTGTTTCAAAACGGAATTTATTACTGGTTTATTTAATGGAATAAAAATCAAGCCAACTAAAATTCCCAATAATGAAATCAATAACAACAAAATTACACGCATTAGTCTGAGCATAATGTGCTTCCTTATGATAATGCACTTATAAAACTAATAGTGCCAAAATTAGGCAACGATAACAGATCAGATAAATGTGTTTATTAAATTTCATCTAGTTTGTTATACCAAGTTGAATTATACCATCAGAAATTAAATTTAGCAGTTGGAAAAATTCTCTCTAACCACAAAATAAGGTGCAGAATATAAAGCATGAAATGACAATACTAAATTTCAAATAATGTATAAGTCGTGGATACGAAGAAAACCCATGCAAAAGCAATGAGTTTTCTTGTTTGTAGCAGAAATTTAATTTTGCCAATCACACAAATTAATAACGTAACCCAATATCAAGCTGCATACCTAGAGAATTCTGCTGTGCCGGTACATAACTATTGGTCGCAGTATTATATGCATCACCACTTGGAGTTATGCGATCGTAGAACCCTTTCAAGCCAAGCTGAAGTTGAGAAACGGGATTTATTTTCACTCCTAAGCTCGATGTTGAACGCCACGCATTAATTCCAAGCGATGAACGATCGTTCATTCCAGCAATTAATTGATCACCATAGATCTGCCAGAAATTGTTAATCGCATATTCTGCCCTACCACCAAAACCATATTGTAAATACATATCTTGTGAAATAGCATTCATAATACTAGTGTTACTACGCACATTATAACTATTCATATTCATAATGATTCCGGCATCGGCATATGGTATGACCTGGAAACCACTATCTGCAGCTTGGAATCCATAACCGACGTCAAATGTTACATTACCAGGGAAGCCAATATAAGTTGGCACAGATGAATTTATACGACCAGCTGGAATATTATTTTGACTTATATTATTAACCAATTGTGCATTAATGTTTGCCCAAACATTGTTTTCAAATAAATGTCCAACGTTAAAATTCAAATAATTCATTGAACTACCAATGTTTGGTGCAGAGCCACCTTTGTAACTATTAGTAGAATTAACCCACCCCATACCAACGCTATAGCTATTATCAAAGGCAGCAAGCAATGAATTTGACGCAGTGGAAGCACTCACAGAATTATTGGCGCTTACAGACATACGGCTCATTAATTGATCATTATTATATAAATATGCAAAATTTATCATTCCACCAAAGCTAGACTGTGCAGTATTTTGATAGGAATATGTTATTGGATTATATCCAAGTGAAGTGTCGATCAAATTAGTTTGATTAAACATTCCCTGTAAGCCAATTTGAAAATACTGTGTAACATTATATTTTATACCCAATAATGAAGTATATGACATTGCACTTTGGTTATACTCACCTTGACTGGCAGAATTAGGATCTTGTAAATAACCTATTGATTGATCAAAATAAATACTTGCATCTTTGGCAAATGCATACTCAACTCTAGCTCCACCGCCATATAAATTCAGATAACTTTGTGTAAAAGTATTTTGCGCAATTGACATGCCATTATAATTGAGCATTCTACCAATTGTGGCATATGGAATTACCTGAAAACCTTGACCATCGCTTGCCCAATTAAATGAATAGCCACCCTTAGCACTAATACTGGCAGGAAAACCAAACTCTTGGGTATTCTGACTAAAACCAACTCCACCTGGGCTATTTTGATTAGCATTAAATGCAAAGCTACCATCAACAGCAAGCCAGACATTACTATCAAAAAGCTGTTCAAGATGGAGGTTTAAGTTACTACTAGTTGTATTAACACTAGATCCACTATAATCGGGGTTATACGCATTCATGCTATTATAACTATAGCCTAGGCCAATTTGATTATCAAGCCCCTGAAAAATCGCATTCTCGGTTGCATAAACAGATTGAATTCCTGTACAAATTACAGCCAAATAAATAAAACTTCTTTTCATCTATTAATTCTCATGAGAAAATGGACATTATTACTAATGTCCATTTTATTAAAATAATTTGAAAACTAAGATTAATTAGTTTACTGCAAAACTTTGCGATGCTCCACCAACTAAAGTAGTAGCTGTTGTACCACTGTTAGTACCATTAGTTTGAACAGAAACAGCACCTGTTGCACCAGTTAAAGCTAAATTAGTCCATTGAGTTGCACCAACACGTAATACATATACTGCACCAGCATTTGTACCAACCCATACGTTACCAGCATTGTCAGTATAAGACGAATAAATAGATGAATTAGTTGGGAAACCAGTAAACGTTACAACGGTTGTACCATTAGTTGTAGTCTGTTTACCAGCCATAGTAGTATTTAAAAACCCATTACCTGTAGGAGAGCCATTTACGTATGTACCAGTTACACGATATATATTCACATTAGTACCAATTGTACCAACATTCCAATATCCAACCAACGAACTTCCTGTATTCAGCGATGAAGGGAAACCAAACCCATTCACATTCCCAGCAGTGTATTTACCAGCAGGAGCTTGTGCTGATAAATTAGTGAATGTCAAACCAGCACCGCTTAATACACAAACGCTACCAGTCGAAGTACCAATACCTACATAAGCAACACCATTTGTAGAAGTGGCAGAAATTGCCGAAGGCGTTCCACTAGCACCAGCACAATTATTTAACGATGTATACACAGGGGCTTGAGGGTTTGAATTAGGAGCAATAATAGCAGCACCAGTATCACCATTTGAACTATACCCAAATGCTAATCCAGCTGGTGTAACACTAGTACGTGGAACACTAATTACATTAGTTTTAACATCAGAAGTAGGGTAAGTGAATGATTCAGCTGTAACAGAAACAGTTGCTTGTGCTTGTTTCATTAACTGAGTTGACGGTGTCAAAACATAAGTTAAAGTTGACCCTGGAGCTGAACCTGGCATACTTAATAAAATATTACCACCACTTGATGTTACAGCTACATTTGCAACACCAGATGTTGCAAGCGCAGCAGTTACATCTGATGGCAAGCTAATTACATTATAGCCAGATGAACCAGGCAATGCAATTTCACCAGCGCTTAAATTAAATGCAGCACCTGAAGAAGAACCAGCTGGTAAATCGAAACCAGCTGGTGGGGTAACTGGACTAGCAGATGGTACTGCAGGTGCTGTATTTGCAGGACTTGAAGAACCGCCACCGTTACATGCTGCAATAGAAGCACCAATAAGACCAAGCGCCAATAAGTTGATTACAATTTTTTTCATATTTTTAAGTTCCTTACAGTTTGTATTTAAATGAGCAACATATAACGATAGGCAGTTAACCAAGCTACACTAACTATATGCTTTGTCAAGATGTTATGATAACATTTTTTAATCAGAAGTCTAAATCTTTATGCACAATTCAAGACTAAAATATCCAATATCTTTAAAAAACAGTCACAATAGTTTCATTTTGCAACACCAATCAAATCATAACCACCAACTAAACCAAAATGTTATTTCTGTACACTTTACATCATTGCTGTAAAATAATGGGATAACATTTCTACATTTCTCTATAAGGATTACCATATGTTCAAAAACATCTCCGCTCGTGAATATAACTATCAAGATATTTATTTAAGACCACGTCAAACTATCGTTACAAGCCGCAAAGAGTGCGATACATCTGTTATATTTGGTGGGCATAAATTCATGATGCCAGTTTATCCATCAAACATGAAATCAGTAGTTGACGCAAATACTTGTGAATTTCTAGCGAGACGCGGCTGGTTTTATACTATGCATCGCTTTAATGTTGATACAGTTGAATTTGTCAAACACATGCAAGAAAATGGTTTAATCGCATCAATCAGCATTGGGGTTAACGAAGATACAATTGCACAGCTGCAACAACTTCAATTAGCAGGACTAAGTCCAGAATTCATAACTTTGGATATCGCAAATGCATGGTGCCCTAAAGCAGAAAAAATGATTAAATATGTTAAAGAACACTTTAACACTTTCTTAATCGTTGGCAATATAGCCTCAGCAGACGCAGCACGTGAAATTCACGCATGGGGAGCAGATGCGTTAAAAGCTGGAATTGCAGGTGGTAAAGTTTGCATTACCAAAAATAAAACTGGGTTTCATCGACCAATGGTGACAACCGTACTTGAATGTGCAAGCTATACACAAGCGGCAGGAGTTCCACTAATTGCCGATGGTGGAATAGTTGAACATGGTGACGTTGCCAAAGCTTTCGCTTGTGGCGCAACTATGGTTATGGCGGGCAGTTTATTTGCAGGCTACGATCAATCTGCAGGAAATATTATCGAAGTTACAATGGATGGCGTGTCATTACCACGAGCATACAAAGAATACTATGGATCAGCATCGCAATACAATAAAGGTGAATATAAAAACGTTGAGGGTAAAAAAATTCTAATTGATTATCGCGGAAACATGGAAAGATTACTGACTGAATTACAAGAAGATTTACAATCATCAATTAGTTATGCTGGCGGAACCAAAGTTAGCGACTTAATTAATGCAGAATTAATTTGCATTAATTAATAATACTCAATTAAATTTTATACCACATTATTAGCCTTTGGCATGATTTAGCTAAAGGCTTTTATTTTATTCAAAATTTGAAGTAAATTTTCCAAATACAAACAGCTGCACTATTCTAGTAAAATTGACTATATATTGAACAAACTAGTGACTTGAAAATTTGAACGATGATAATGGGGTTTGAAATATATCTATACAAATTATTAGCGATTAAGGAAGGACAGTTATTAAAAACACCCCGCCTGTGCCGTCAAAGAGAATATTCTAATGAACCTTAAAAAAGTGCGGGTCCGCTTACAGCTTCGGGATCATTCACAAGGAACAATACAACACCTACCGTATGGAAGCTTACCCATATAAGATCATTATTGGTTCAGAATATCACCCTTACTACTCGAACACTGCAGGGCAAGGATTATTCTAACATTCTAACTATATTTATGCAAGGAAAAACCATGGATATATTAGTCCATGGTTAATTAATTCAAGTGAATCAAATGCAAATTATTTTAAACATTAAATCTAAAATGCATCACATCACCGTCTTTAACAATATACTCTTTACCTTCAAGGCGCATTTTCCCTGCTTCTTTTGAACCTTGCTCACCCTTATATTGCATGTAATCATTGTATGCAATCACTTCAGCGCGAATAAAACCTTTCTCAAAATCCGTATGAATTACACCTGCTGCTTGTGGAGCAGTAGCACCAATATTAACCGTCCACGCACGAACTTCTTTCACGCCAGCGGTAAAATAAGTTTGCAAATTAAGTAGTTTATAACCAGTGCGAATCAAGCGGTTTAAACCAGGCTCTTCAAGCCCCATTTCTTGCAAAAATTCAAGTTTATCGGCATCGTCAAGTTCGGCAATCTCAGATTCCATTGAGGCACAAATCGCCACAATTGGAGCATTCTGCTTAGCAGCATATGCGCTTAAACGATCCAAATGAGAATTGTTCGTAAAACCATCCTCAGCTACGTTTGCTACAAACATTGCTGGCTTAATTGTCAACAAGCATAATGGTTTTAAAATAGCAAACTCCTCGGCATCAAACTTCATCGTTCTGGCAGGAAAACCTTCATTTAAATGTGGTAACAAACGTTCAAGCACAGCTAACAATTTTTGTGCATCTTTATCGCCTGATTTAGCTTTTTTACCCTCGCGTTGCATGGTCTTCTCAACCGTTGCCATATCCGCAAGAGCCAATTCCATAGTGATTACTTCAATATCGCTAATTGGGTCAACATGGTTATTTACATGAATTACATTATCATCTTCAAAGCAGCGCACCACATTCACAATCGCATCTGTTTCACGAATGTTTGCTAGGAATTGATTGCCTAACCCCTCACCTTTTGATGCACCAGCAACTAATCCAGCGATATCAACAAATTCAACAATTGCTGGCTGCATCCTTTGTGGATTAACAATTTTAGCTAATTCATCCATGCGAACATCTGGCACTTCAACGATGCCAACGTTAGGCTCAATGGTACAAAATGGATAATTTTCCGCTGCGATTCCGGCCTTAGTTAACGCGTTAAACAAAGTTGACTTCCCTACATTAGGCAGACCGACAATTCCACATTTTAATGACATAATAGTTACCTTAAATTATAATATATGCTCATTTTAGCATAAATTTATCACTGGAGAGGCTTAAAATCTTTTATAATAACAGTTTATATTTACATTTTAAATTACAGACGATAAAAGAGGATGAATTATGTGCGGAATTAGTGTTCGACCAAGTCGTTACGGTAGCGAGAGTTTAATTAGTTACCGTGGACCAGATATTACCAAAATTAAACAAGTTGAAGATTATACTTTTATATTCCATCGTTTAGCGATTATGGATACATCACATGCGGCAGATCAACCTTTTGAAGACAAACGTTGGGTGATGGTGTGTAATGGTGAAATTTTCAACTACAAACAATTAAAACAAACTTATACTGATTATCCGTTTATTTCACACTCAGATTGCGAAACGATTATTCCTGTGTTAGAAAATCACCGCTTAGTTGAAGCTTGCAATATTTTAGATGGTGAATTTGCCTTTGTTGCTTATGACAAACGTCACCAACGTGTAATTGCAGCACGTGATGCAATGGGAATTCGTCCATTATTTTATGGTTATACTCAAGAAAATCAAATTGCTTTCGCTTCAGAAATGAAAGACTTATTAGCTTTTTGTGAGAAAATTTATCCATTCCCGCCAGGACATTATTACAATGGCGAAGAAATTCGTCCATTCTGTGAATTATATCGCTTACCTGGCGGTAAACAATACGACATGGATACAATCTTAGTTAATATTCGTAATATTTTAATTTCAAGTGTTGTAAAACGCTTGGATGCTGATGTGCCAATTGGTTATTTATTAAGCGGTGGATTGGATTCTAGTTTAGTTTGTGCAATTGCCCAACGTCACACAGTTAAACCAATTACAACTTTTGCCATTGGTTTAGATTATAATCCAATTGACTTGAAATATGCAAAACAAGTTGCTGACTATCTAGGTACTGATCATCACGAAGTAATTTTCACCAAAGAAGATATTAAACAAGTGTTGCGCACCATCATTTGGCATGCCGAAACTTGGGATGTAACTACCATCCGTGCAAGTACACCAATGTATTTACTATGCAAATATATTCGTGAAAATACAGATATTCGCGTGGTGCTAAGTGGTGAAGTTAGTGACGAGCTATTTGGTTATAAATATACCGATTATGCACCAACTGCCGTTGAATTCCAAAAAGAATCACAAAAACGAATTAAAGAATTATATATGTATGATGTGTTACGCGCTGATCGTGCAATTGCAGGAAATAGCCTTGAGGCACGTGTACCTTTTTCTGATAAGCAATTTGTTAGCTATGTAATGGAAATTGAACCAGAGCTTAAGCTAAATACTTACAACATGGGTAAATATTTACTAAGAAAAGCCTTTGATACTGCGGATTATTTACCAAGTGAAATTTTATTACGAGACAAAGCCGCATTCTCTGATGCCGTTGGTCATGGTATGGTTGATTGCTTAATTGAAATGGCTGACGAATTGTATACTGATGCAGAGTTTGCAGCAAAAGCCGCAGAGTACACGGAAAACAAACCATTAAGCAAAGAAGGCCTAATGTATCGTGAAATCTTCCGTGAAATGTTCCCAAATCAAGATCACGTTATCTGTGGTTATTGGTTGCCAAATCGTGAGTGGCCAAATTGTGATTTAGATGATCCATCTGCTCGTCATTTACCAAATTATGGTGCTAGTGGAAAGTAAAGTTACACATGCCTAGCTAAAATAAAATAGCTAGGCATTTTTAAAAACTATCAAGATACGATTAAAAGCGTAGAATAAGATTAAGAAGTTGCTATGCAACAGATGACAACCAATAAAATTAAAATCAGATTTGCCGTTATTAATGATTTACTATCAAGCATGTATATTTTACAAGAACCCATCACCTCCACATGCATCAAGAATATATTTATCAATGGAATAAGACTTATCCAAGATTAGAGCTAATTGAAGCTGATATACAACAACAATCTTTATATGTGGCACTAAATAGCTTTGACAGTATCCTTGGGTTTCTCGTACTCAATGAGTCTCAACCAGATAATTATAAATTATTACCATGGCAAAAAAAACCAAAAAAATTGCCATACAATTATATAACCAAATAGAAAAAATTACTAAAGCTTTATATGACACTTCTACGCGAATAGACACTGCTGCAAACAATATCAAAGCACAACAATTTTTTCTCAAACAAGACCATTCGTAGTTTGGAAATATGAAGTGCAATGATTATGGTAATCTATATAATAAACATTATGACATGATATTTTATAGTTAACCTATAAACAATTGAGCGATTGATTGTTCAATAGCCAAACTTAAATTATCCTGACGATTATCATTAGTTCGAATGAAACGCTTTAAATTAGCCCATACATGTTCAATCGGGTTCAAATCGGGTGAATATGGTGGTAAATAAATTAACTTACATCCAGCTTGTTCAATTAACTCTTTAACTCTGGCTGACTTATGGAAACTGGCATTATCCATAATTACAACTTGATTTGGCTTTAACTCCTTACATAGAGCAAGTTCAACCCACGCCAAAAATACCTCACCATTAGTATAGCCATCATACTCCATTGGTGCAATAAGCTCTTTACTACCATAGCAATAACCACCAATTAAGGTTATACGTTTGCTTCTAAATCCTAATGCTTCGGTAAATGCTTTTACGCCTCTTTTGGCCCAGCCACGTAATGGAGACATGTTGTTGTCCACACCTGTTTCATCAATATAGACGAGATACTCAGGCAGGATATTTTTAATTTGCTCTGTGAATGATGCCCTTTTCTGCTCACAACGTTGTTTATAATTTACCTCTTTTTTTATATGTTATTTCCATTCGATGAAGTGTATTATAAAAACAACTTTGCGAAACATGAGGTGCTAATTTATTACGTAGCTCTATACCGTCAGCATCGGGATGCTCTTCTAAGTAATCCAATACTGCTTGCTTGTCGGTAAATATGCTATGTCTGCCTTCTTTTGCTGGTTTTATTATCAAACAACTTCCTGTTTCGTCATATCTATCACACCATCTGCGAATTGTGGCATAGCCTAAAGAAAGCAATTTAGCTAACTCTTTTTTATTGTAATTACCTGTTTTATACAAAGTCATTGCTTTATCGCGAAGATCTTGAGAACATCCGTACATATTGTTATCAATCAAAATTAGTAGACACATAGTTTAACATATTATGCTCAGTAAATTATAGGATAACTATATTACTAACGCCAACTAGGGATAAGGAATTAAAGATATAAAAAATCCACCATTACACTTATAGTTGTTAAAATGAGTTTCTCACAAAACAAGTTACAACTGACGGAGCAATGATGGATTTAGTAGAATTATATGTTATTATCGACGATTTTTGCAAGGCGTTTATGCCTAGATACCTAAAAATTCTGAAAAATAAAAAGCAAATTACTCGGGTTAGAACTGGGATGCTTTCAACCAGTGAGATAGTCTGGATTATTTTATTATTTCAAGAGTCAGGTTTTGCTTGCTTCAAATGCTATTATGACAATAAAGTCTTAACTGAATACCGCTGTTATTTTAGGCAGCTACCAAGTATAACCGATTTACCGAGCTAATGCCAAATAGCTTACTCGTCTTATTAAGGCTATTCAATTACTTAACTTACTTCTTGCAATACTTCAGGCAACTTAACTGGGTAACGCCAACTCGGCTTAAGCCGAGTTGGCGTTACTATGAAAAACCATTGTCAAATTAATTAACTTATTTAATATAAAGACTGATATCAGTAACTGATTAGACTATCTCAACAACACAAAATAGTGACTCACAACTTCATGTTATTAATGAAATCTATTTGATATTTTATGGTACACAATTTACAAGTCTCTGACGGTTTAATAACAGACAACTACAAAACTTAAAATATTAAAAGTCTACTTTTAAAAAGTAGACTTTATTTCATAAATCCATATAACAGAATACGACAGAAATTATAAACGCCATAGGATATAGCCACGAGCACGAATCTCTTCTTTTGGTAAAACTGATTTTACATCAATCACAATACCACCAGGTACAACTTTGGCTAAAAGCTCATCCAAAGAAAAACCTTTAAATTCTTTATGTGCAACCGCAACTATAAGTAATGGCACTTGAGGAATATCGGCAAATGGTGTAAATTTCACGCCATATTCGTGCTCGGCATCCGCAGAATCCGCAACTGGATCACAACAATAAACTTTAGCATTATAATCATTTAATTCATTGATAATATCAATAACCTTAGTATTACGCACATCAGGACAATCTTCCTTAAAAGTAAATCCTAAAACACCAACTTGTAAATTGGTAAAGTCTAAACCATGTTTTAAAACCAGCTTAATACCTTTACGTGCTACATAACGCCCCATATTATCATTAATTCGACGCCCAGCCAAAATCACCTGCGGAATATAACCTAACTGTTCCGCACGATAAGTCAAATAATATGGATCAACGCCAATACAATGACCACCAACTAATCCTGGACGAAATGGCAAGAAATTCCATTTAGTTCCTGCCGCTTGTAATACTTCTTCAGTATCAATTCCCATCCGATCAAAAATTACCGATAATTCATTCATAAAAGCAATATTTAAATCACGTTGTGAATTTTCGATAACTTTAGCGGCTTCGGCAACTTTAATCGAACTAGCTTTATGCACACCAGCTGTAACCACCGATGCATAAACATCTGCAACGATATCTAATGTAGCTTGATCTTGACCTGACACAATTTTATGGATCGTGGTAAAACTACGCTCTTTATCGCCTGGGTTAATTCGCTCTGGCGAAAATCCCACAGTAAAATCTACTCCACCACGTAAGCCTGATTCACGTTCCAAAATAGGAATACAAATTTCTTCCGTTACACCAGGATAAACGGTTGACTCGTACACAACAATATCACCTTTTTTAAGTGCTCTACCAACAGTTACCGAAGCTTTTTCCACTGGAGTTAAATCCGGTACATGTGCACAATCAACTGGAGTTGGTACAGCAACGATATGAAAATCCGCTTTACGCAAGTCATTTATATCACAAGTATAAATAATATCCGTTGTTGCTAAATCTTCAGAAGTAGTCTCTTCTGTACGATCAAAACCCTGTTTTAACTCTAAAATACGTTGTGAATTTATGTCAAAACCAATACATTGCTTTTGTTTACCAAATGCCACGGCAGCTGGCAACCCAACATAACCTAACCCTACTAATGAAACAATTCTATTATGCATCGATTACTCTCCTAAAAATGAGTACAACATTATAAATGTAAACCAGATCATATTTGTGGATATTTCTTGGTTAATAATTTGGATTTTAAAATTAAAATCTTTGGAGTTTTAAACTTAACCAAACGTAAATAAAAATAGGTGTAATAACAAATATACCCTAGCAAACCTAACAACATAATTAAGGTGCTCTTATACCAGATTAATGCCACGATAGTTGGTGGAATAATAATAGTTAACATTAATGGCATAACTCGTGCATTACGATACAAAATTGGTGAGTTACGCGGTAAACAACGGTCAAAAACCAATTGGTGCATATGTAAGTTATCTGGCTGAGTTGCTTTAGTTTTATGAATGAATTTTCGACGCACAATAGTAAATGCCATTTCCATAATTGGATAAGCCCCCAATAATAGAACCGCATATGGAGAAATTTGACCAATATGACGCTCTACCAAATTGATGCTAATAAAAGCCACCATAAACCCAATTAAATAAGCCCCACCATCTCCAAGAAAAATTTTGCCTTTTGGGTAATTATATAACCAGAAGCCAAATATCGCGGCAGTAAAACTTATGGTTACAACAACTAACGTCATGTCAGATAGGCACCAACTTAAATAGGCCAACCCTAAGGCATTAATCATTGCAGATGTTGAAGACAATCCGTTATAACCATCAATAATATTATATGCATTCGCAGCACCAAGTACTACAAAACAGGTTAAAACAAATGCAAGCGCATCTACACTTAAAACTAAATTTAATCCGCTATGATCTAAATGGCGAATAAGAGGCATCGTATCAGAAATGAATACCGCAAAAACTACTGCTGCAGCCATAAACATCATTCGAACAGCAGGAGATACAGCCTTAGATAAATCCTCAGTCAGTCCACCTACAAAAACAAAAAACAAAGAAGTAATTAATCCTGCATAAAACGGAGCCCAAACTGCGCCAATATTTGCTCCATACAGTGCAGTGAATGTCATACTCACAAAAATCGCCAAGCCACCAATCCTAGGTACTGGATGTTCATGCATCTTCTGCACACTAGATAAATCATGGTCAAGCGTAACTTGCGCATGAATATCACTGGTATAAATAATGACCTTTATCATAAGTAATGACACAATAAAGGTTAGCACTAATTCCCACATCCTGAATTCTCTTCTCTATAAAAGTCTATGAATGGACTATATTAATGTAGTTTAAATTAAAAAAACAACTATACCAAAGGTATATTATGCGCCCCGTTGTCAAGACCACTAACCAATCAATTTAAGAAACAAACTAAGCCGCGTATTTCGCCTGTTTTAGTTTAGCTTGTTTTTCGTATTTGGCTCGGTCTTTCTCCTTTTTAATTTT
>JACCDT011326707.1_pt1 | contig 22240 bp, 13 predicted proteins | sample 7446291 | NCBI WGS metagenome assembly JACCDT01 (sample SAMN15323446, study PRJNA562643) | freshwater metagenome | isolation source: river surface water | place: USA:Blue River Watershed | collected 2017-08-17 | reverse complement strand
TTGGCATTCGGAACCTTCTTGGCACTTGACGGCCTATCAGAGTCTGCTTTGGGCTTCTTTAAAGAAGCCGGCGTTGACCTAGCCAAGCGCGTGGCCACCTTCGAGTACTTTGACGTTCTAGTCAAAGAAGATCCAAAGAAGGGCCTAAAAGAGCTAGACGCTCTGCTAAACGGCACCTCCCTAAGCCCAAGTGACTACGCACAGTTGATCCGTGTGGCAATCAAGAACCAGCACACCGACGAGGTGCGCAAGTGGGTTGCCAACCTGGACACCCCAAGCAACCGCAAGAAGCTAAGCCCGCTTGAAATCACCGAACTGGACTGGTGGGTCAAGATGCTGGCCGATGACGGCAAGCAGGTAAAGGACCTGCCAAACACCGTGAACTTTGCGGTTATGGACTACAACATGCTGGACTACTGGCGTTCATCATCAAACCGTGGTGATTACGTGCAGACTCTGGCGGCAATCTCACACCTATTGCGCTTTCAGAACGTTGAATACGTGGGTGGCAGCCAGCTAGCTAGCTACCTAACCAAGCTGAAGTCACACGTTCAGAAGCACCGCCGCATTGAGGGCCTTGCACCTGTAAAGGTTCAGCCGGTTGAGCTGCACCGCGACTACTCTTCTGGCCGCGAGTACCCAAAGAACACTTGGCTAATCTCTAACGGTTGGTTCATGCACCGCCCATACAAGGGCGAGGTTGACTTTCCATACCCAGAGAACGTGAACCCAATCATGATCTCGTTCCACATCCAAGACGCTGACGTTCTAAACGCCAAGGTTGCCGCTGAGCTAAAGAAGTTTGGCCCAATTGGTTGCCGCGACTGGACCACCGTTTACCGCCTTCGCGACTGGGGTGTCCCTGCGTTCTTCTCTGGTTGTGTAACCACCACTGTTGGTCAGGTTCTGCCAAAGGCACGTTTCGGCGGCAAGATTCCTAAGCTCGCTGTAGTTGAGGCTGGTCGCAAGTGGATGAAGCTGCGCTACCTATTCATGTGGAAGTGGTTCTACATTCAGATCGGTGACTACGTTCGCCGCTTCTCACTGGTTGAGGGCATCGAAGATGCTCGTGGCATGTTGGCTAAGTACGCCGACTACGGCAAGGTAATCACCAAGCGCCTGCACTGCTACCTACCTGCACGCTCAATGGGTCTCCCAGTTGAGTTTGTTCCCGGAAAGCGCTCAGACGTTCGTTTCGAAGGCCTACTAGACCTAAACGAGACTGACTTCAACAAGATTCGCAACGGTATCGAGCACAAGCTTGAGATCATCGTTGGCCACATTCTTGAGGGCAAGTCTTACCCAGAGGTAATGAAAATCTGGCGCGAGCTAGTTCAGCCAGACGTTGAGTTTGCTGAGCAGTACGCAACCAAGCTTGAACCACTAGGTGAGTCAGCAATTGACCTGCCAGAGGTTTACAAGAAGTTTGATTCTCACGTTGTGAAGCTAAACGACAACAAGCGCGGCAAGAAGGCCGTTGACGTTGCGTTTGCTTGCGACCAGAACCTGCAGAACGAATTGATCGTTGTTATTGCATCGATGATGAAGAACACCAAGCGTGAAGTTAACGCCCACATTCTGACTCGCGGACTTTCAGACGATTACTTTGCGAAGGTTGCGAGCCTGTTCCCACAGGTCAACTTCTTCTTCCACGACTTCTCTGACATCAGCTATGGCAGCAAGGTCAACTTGATGAAGCACATTACTGTTTCAACCTTTGACCGCTTGTTCTTGCCTCAGGTGCTCACCGAGCTAGACAAGGTGCTTTACCTAGACGTAGACATCTTGGTTCGTGGCGATGTTGGCGAGCTTTACGACACCGCACTTGGCGACTACGCCTTTGCCGGTAAGAAGAGCCGCCTTGATGGCTGGTCAAGCTTGATCGACGTGATCACCCGCATCAGCTTGCAGTTGCCAGCAAAGCAGGCCTGGGCGCTGCGCCGCCGTGCGCACGCAACCGGTGACCTAACCGCTGACACCTACAACGCCGGCATCTTGGTGATGAACCTAAAGAAGATGCGTGCTGAGAACTTTGTTGAGAGCAACCTCTACCTAGTCGAAGAGCTGCGCCTAAACGACCAAGACGTGATGAACTTCTGGTCACGCGGTCGTGCAGTTGCACTTGATGACGACTGGAACTACGTTCCAACTCAGGACTACTCAAAGAACCCGAAGATTGTTCACTGGGCTGGCCCAGGCAAGCCTTGGAAGCAGGGCTTTGCCCTGTACAAGGGTGAGTTCCAGGCATATGCCAAGGAACTTGGATTGAAGATCGGAAAATAAATGAAGGCTCCAACCAAGGCGGTAATTCCAGTAGCTGGGCTAGGAACTCGTTTCTTGCCTGCAACTAAGGCAATGCCTAAAGAAATGCTGCCCTTGGTTGATAAGCCGGTTATTCAGTATGTGGTTGAAGAGTCAGTTAAGTCTGGCCTCAAAGACATTCTGTTCGTCACCGGGCGCGACAAGTACGCGTTGGAAAACCACTTTGACTCTGCCGAGGCTCTTGAGTCTCGCCTAGAGGAGAAGGGTGACGATGAAAAACTTGCTCTAGTTCAGAACCCAACCCACCTTGGCAACATTCACTATGTTCGCCAGGGTGGTGCCAAGGGTCTTGGTCACGCAGTTTTGGCTGCACGTTCGTTCACCGGAGATGAGCCGTTCGCGGTTCTTCTCGGTGACGACGTGATCGAAGAAAACGCCCACCTACTAGAGCGCATGGTTGAGGTTTTTGTTGAGACTCAGTCATCAGTCGTGGCACTGGTCGAGGTGCCAATGACCGAGATTCACAAGTATGGCTCGGTCAAGCCGTCAGGCCAGAACGGCGATGTAGTTAGCGTTTCTGACTTTGTTGAGAAACCAAAGGCCGAGGTTGCGCCTTCTAACTACGCGGTAATTGGTCGTTACATTTTGCGCCCAGAAATTCTGGACATCATTGAAACCCTAGAACCAGGTGCCGGCCGCGAGATTCAGCTGACCGACGCCTTGGCAATTGCCGCGCGCAACCCAGAAAAGTCTGGTGGCGTGGTTGGTGTGCTTTTCAAGGGTGAGCGTTACGACGCTGGCGACAAGCTTGAGTACCTAAAAGCCACCATTCAGCTGGCCAGCAAGCGCGAAGACCTGGGTGCAGATCTAGTGACCTGGATCAAGCACTTTATTGCTGACAAATAGTCAACGCCTTAGCCAGTAAAAAATAGCGAGAAGCTGCCACGCTACTTAAGAAGGTCGGCGAATTGCTGGGCTGAGCCCGGCACGCTCTTTTCATAAAGCTTGATGTCGTGCGCCTTAACGCGGGCACGGAATGCCTCGAGGTTTGAGGTATTGGTTCGGCCACTTGGCAGGCCGGTTTCTAACAGCGCCTTGATCTCGCGCAGTGACTTTAGCCGGTCATCGAGTTTCTTAGAGTCGTTGGTTTGCTGAGTGATTGATTTGGCGCCCTCAGTGCGCACCCGCCAAAAATAAACAGTCTTGGCCAAAACATCAAAAGAGTTGCTGGCCAAATAAGCACGGGTCATCAGGGTCATGTCTTCAAAAAACACACCGATTGGAAACTCAAACTCGTGCTTCTGCCAAAACCCAAAGTTGAAAAGGCGGTTCCATGCGGTGACATCTTGAATTGCCACTGGGTGCTGAGCCAACGTGGTTTTGCTGAGGGTGCCCTTGGCAAAAACCGCCCTGGTGTCCACCCGTTTGATGCGGGTCAGACCCTTAATTCGAGTGACATCGCCAACCACAAAGTCGCTGCCGGTTTTGGTGATTTGGGCAACCAGGCTGTGCAGGGCGCCCACCGGCAACACGTCATCGCTATCTAAGAACATTAGGTAATCGGTGTTTTTGATGGCACGCACGCCAGAGTTGCGAGCCGCGCCAAGACCAGCGTTTGGCTGGTCGACAATGGTGAGGTTTAGTTGACCCGCAAAGCTCTTAGCGATTTCAAGCGATGAATCTGTCGAGCCATCGTTGACCGCAATTACCTCAAGGTTTGGGTAGTTCTGGGCTGCCAAACTTTGCAGGCAAAGCGCCAAGTAGCGCTCTACGTTGTAAACCGGAACCACTACGGTTACCTTGGCAAAACTGCCGGCCGGTGCGGCCTTGTTTGCTGCGCGTTTGAAACTCGCGGCAAGCAGGGCATCAGAAATTTTGGCGGCGATTGGGTGCGATAAGAGGTTGTACCCGGCTCTGAGAAGTGGCTTCATGGCAACGCCTAGTCGGCAGCAGCTAGCTGACCGCAAGCGCCATCGATCTCTTTGCCGCGGGTGTCACGCAGGGTGGTTGGCACGCCAGCTTTTTCTAGGCGCCGCACAAATTCATCGGTGACCTCACGAGTAGAGGCGGTCCAGATAGAGCCTGGTGTTGGGTTCAGCGGAATTGGGTTCACGTGCACCCAGCCCTTGCCGCGCGCGTTAAGTTTTTCGGCCAGCAGATCGGCACGCCAAGCGTGATCGTTCATGTCTTTGATCAGTGCGTACTCAATAGAAACTCGGCGGCCGGTGGCGTCAAAATAGGCACGGGCTGCATCTAGTGCCTCGTCAACCTTCCACTTTGAGTTGACCGGGATCAGCTCATCGCGAAGCTCGTCATCAGGTGCGTGCAGAGAAAGCGCAAAGGTCACCGGAATGTCTTCCTCGGCAAGCTTCTTGATGGCCGGAACCAGACCCACAGTAGACACAGTGATGCCACGAGCCGACATGCCAAGACCATCTGGTTGAGGTGCAACCATGGTGCGAACCGCGGTCATTACGCGTGAGTAGTTTGCCAGTGGCTCACCCATGCCCATGAACACAATGTTGGTTACGCGGGTTGGGGCGTCGGCCAGTTTGGCTTTGCTGCCACCCAGCTCGCCGGCGGCAATAGCTTGGTTAGCGCGAACCACCTGTTCAACAATCTCGGCGGCTGACATGTTGCGGGTTAGACCGGCCTGACCCGTGGCACAGAAAGGGCAGTTCATGCCGCAACCGGCCTGCGATGAAATGCACAGCGTAATTCGGCCGGTGTAGCGCATAAGCACGGACTCAACGAGTGCGCCGTCAAAAAGGCGCCACAAGAATTTGATGGTGTCGCCGTTGTCGGTCTGTAGGCGCTTTACTTCTGTAAGCAATGGTGGCAACATGCCGGCCACAAGTTCTTCGCGGCCAGCGGCCGGAAGGTCAGTCATGTCGGCTGGGTTGCTGGTGTATTTGGTGAAGTAATGGGCCGCAATTTGCTTGGCGCGGAATGCCGGAATGCCTAACTCTTTCATCTTGGCAGCACGTTCTTCTGGGGTCATATCAACCAGGTGAACCGGCGGTTTTCCGCGCTTAGGCTCAGCAAACATCAGCAATGGCTTGCCATCGGCATCCTTCTGCTGCTTCCAACCTTCAGTCTTCGGACGCACTTGGCGTAGTTCAGACATTGTTGCTCCTTTGGTTGGGTATCACACCAGTTTACCTTCAGGGTGATATTTGGCCTAGAGGGGTTATATCATTAGGGAATACCAAAATGTAAACGCTTACTGTTTTAAATCAGTGGCTAATTAGGAGATCTAAATGACTGGTGCCAGCATCCTGGTTTATGCAGAGCGCGTGGGCGGCAATCTTGGGGAGATTGAGAAACTACTGAAGGGGCCACTAAAGGACTTCAGCGGTATTCACGTACTTCCGTTTTTTCACCCATACGACGGCGACGACGCCGGTTTTGACCCGATTGACCACAAGATTGTTGACCCACGTTTGGGCAACTGGGCTGACTTCAAGCGCATCTCTGAGACTCACGAGCTAACCGCCGACCTAATTGTTAACCACGCTTCGGCACTGTCTCCAGAATTCATCGACTGGCAGGAAAAGGGCGATGACTCTGAGTACGCCGGGCTGTTCCTAACCTTTGACACCGTTTTTCCAGACGGTGGCACCGAAGAGGGAATTACCTCTTTCTATCGCCCGCGCCCAGGCATGCCATTCACCGCTTACGAGGTTGCTGGCAAGCGCCGCCTGGTTTGGACCACCTTCATGCCGTCACAGGTGGACATTGACATCAAGCACGAGAAGGGCCAGAACTACCTAAAGAGTGTTCTAGAGGCACTCCAGTCTGGTGGCGTAAAGGTTGTTCGCCTAGACGCAGTTGGCTATGCCGTGAAGACTCCGGGCACCGACTCGTTCATGACCCCGGAGACCCTAAAGTTTGTTGAAGAAATCACCGAACTGATTCAGTCATACGGCATGCGCGTTTTGGTTGAGGTTCACGCTCACTACACTCAGCAGCTAGACATTGCGCCGCTAGTGGACTTGATCTACGACTTTCAGACTGCGCCGCTATTGCTGCACTCATTCTTTACCGGCACCGTTGACCGCCTTGACGACTGGTTCAAGATTCGCCCAAACAACTGCCTAAACGTTCTTGACACTCACGACGGCTACGGCGTGATTGACGGTGGACCAATTAACGGCCGCCCAGGTTTGATTACCCAAGATGAAATGGCGTTTATCTTCAAGAAGGCCGAAGAAAACACCAATGGCCACTCAGCAATTGCATCGGTGGTTCCACAGTGGTTCAGCCTGCCTCACCAGATCAACGCCACCCTGCCAAACATTGTGGCCAACGACACCGCCTACGTGATTATGCGCGCGGTTCAGTTCTTCTTGCCGGGTGAACCTCAGGTTTACTACGTGGGTCTTTTCAATGGCATGGATGACGTTGAGCTGTTCAACAAGACCGAACAGGGACGTGACGTAAACCGCCACAACTACACCCCAGAAGAGATTGCTGTTGCTCTTGAGCAGCCAGTGACCCAAGCGATTATTGCGCTAGCGCGCTTGCGTAAGTTGCCTGTTTTTGAGGGCCAGTTCTCTTGGCAGGTCACGGGCGACAGCTCACTAAGCATGGGCTGGGTAAACGGCGACGAATCACTGACCTTGCGCTTCGACACATCAGTTGAAGCGCCTTCATTTGTGATTGAAGTTAAGGGCGTCACCGGCACCCGCACCTATGACTCAGTTGAGGCACTAGCCAAAGCAGAGTAACTCAATCGGATTCAAAAACTAGAGCTCAAGTTAGGCCACGGCCGGCTTGAGCTTTAGTTTTGCCTGGAACAGCACCTGCTGGCCAGGTACCTGAATCAATGACCAAGTGCCTTCGAGATAATCAACCCAACTGCTGATAATTGCCGAGCCACCGCCGCTGCGTTGTGACTCATCGAGTGGCAGGCCGTCGTTGGCGATTTGCAGGTTGTAGTGATCGCCGTCTGCTGCAATTGACAGCCACACGTTTCTGGCCTGGCCGTGGGCAGCCGCGTTCAAAATAACCTGCTCGGCAATGCGGTACAGAGCCAGTTTGGTGCGCTCAGGCAAAGCCGGGGACTGAATCTCTGAATCAATGCCAATAGCGACCTTTACCTCTGGTGAGTAACGGTCAGCAATGTCTCTGATGGCAGCCGTAACTGAGATTTGCTGAAGGTCTGGCGATAGCTGCTGGCTGGCTTTGCGCACGTCAACCCGGCGAATGTGCTCAATTTCTTCGATGAAAGAATTGGCGATTGCCAGCTGCTCAGGCGGCATGTTTTTTGCTGCATTGCGCATTTGCAAACCTAAGACAACCAACTGAGATTGCAGGCCGTCGTGCAGGTAGGTGGCGATTTCTTTGCGCACCTGCTCTTGAGCATCAATGATTTTGCCACGCTGAATTTCTAGCTGGTCTAACAAGAACTTAGTGTGATCTACCTGCGCCTGAAGCTTGGCATTCGACTTGCCAAGCGAGATGTTGATGACAAAGTAGAAAACCACAGCCACCCAGAAAAGCGGGAATCCTGCGGTTAGTTGCCCATTGACGTTGAAGTTGAACAGGGTAACCACCACCACTCGGGTCAAGAGCATAATGACTGCCAAGACCAAGGCGGCAACAAAATAGATGGCAGTGGTGTGGCTTGGGTTTTTGTCGGTGATCCACGCCGAAATAGCAAGCGTTATGTAGGTGACAAATGCAGCGAGAACAGCACCGGGCAAGCCTTTGGCAAGCCCCTCAAAGGCATTCAGCGTAACCCCATTCACGGGTGAATTCATCTCGACAACTGTGACAGCCGTCAGGATAAAAAGCGAAAACACGATCGAAATTTCTTTGGAGCGAATCGGCCACGGGCCCAGATCGCTGAGGGCTTTCTTGAACCAGCTAGTCATGATAAGTTGCGCCTCTTGATTCACGCAGGTAGTTGAGCACGGCTGTGGTTCTGAGATCGGTGCCTGTGGTTGGGTTTGGCACTAAAACTTTGTAGGCCTTTGAGAGCTCTTGGCGAATGGTGACCGCCGCATAACCTAGCCGGTTTGCGATCTCAACGGCGTCTAGCCCGCTTGCCACCAATGACATAATTTGCTGCTGCTTTGAAGACAACTTTGAAATTCTGTTTGGTGCTTCAGCCGCATCACCGAGGCTGGTTGCCTTGGGCTCCATTACGTTGAGGCCTTTGGCCGTAGCGACCAGAACTTTGACCAGGTAATCCATCGATAGGTCAGCTGATTTCGAAACCGTTGACCAACCGTGGCCAGTATCGCCCGGCAGCGATGCCTGGATGGCCGAGGTAATTAGCTGCGAGAACAGAACTATTCCAATGTTTGGGTTTCGCGCACGCAGCTGGAACCCAAGCTCGATGCCTGAAAGCGATTCAGAGCCAAGCCCAACATCCAAAAGTGCAACGTCATACCGAATTGCATCTTTGATGGAAACGTCTTTAGCTGAGAGAGCTGGCGTGACCTGCTCAATGCCAGGCTGAATGCGCAGTGACTCTGAAAGTAGCCCGAGCAGCGCAGGGTCATTCTCGACGAAGAGAACCCGCAATCCGCGCATGTCACCATAACCGTTCATCTGTAGTTCCCCCATGGCTACTTTACTGGCTGCCCAATAATGGGCGAAAGCCCCCTATTTGGGGGACTCGCCAGAATTGCGCACAAGAAGCACATGCCCAGGCATCAAGATTTTGCCTGGCGTTTAGACCCAGATCTCTATTCGTTTGGTGTGCGGATACCGAACCGGAACCTTTTGTTTGCCTAGCTGCGTTGGAATCCTAATCACTGCACAAAATCGCAGTTAACTAGGAGAAAAATAATGATCAAGCGCATTGCAGCTACAACCGCTGCCGCCGCCCTTGTTGTAACCGGCTCGGTATCAGCTTTTGCAGCCGAAACCCCTGTCTACATGGAGGCCGTTGCTGCCGGTACCACCCTAACTACCCTGGCCACTTCAGGCGACAAAATTGGCAACTACTACCTGCCAGGTATCCCAGACGGCCTAGGTGCATACAAGCAGGGCTCGAACGTCAAGGTTCTAATGAACCACGAGATCTCAGCCTCTGGCATTGCGGGCACCATCACCCGCGCAAATGGGCTGACCACTGGAACAACCATCACCGAATTCACAGTTGATGCTCTGACCCAAAAAGTAATCTCGGCCAAAGAAGCAATCAAGAAGGTCTCTTTCTACAACTACGCAACTAAGAAGTTTGTAAAGAAGGCTTCTGCTCCAGCGGTCGGCACAACCTTGTCAGACAGCTACGGCAAATACCACACCAACGCGCTAAGCCGTTTCTGCTCATCATCATTTGAGAAGGCCGGAACCTTCACTGCCAAGGTCGGTGGGCGCACTGTTGGCTACAACGGCTCGATCTACCTAACCGGTGAAGAGGTTGGCGACGAGGGTCGCGGCTTTGCTCTTAACTCAGCTGGCGAACTTGTGCAGCTTCCACGCCTAGGCCTTGGCTCATGGGAAACCTTCAACGCTGTTCCAACCGGTTCAACTAAGACCGCGATTATTGGAACCGAGGATGGCGCCGACAACAAGTCTGAACTTCGCCTATACGTTGGAACCAAGCAGTCAAAGGGTGCCTGGTTTGAGAAGGCTGGCCTAAACAACGGCAAGAGCTACGTTCTAAACATCGGTGGAATCAAGACCGACACCGCCTACCGTGCCACCATTGGCAAGGGCGTTGCCACCGCGGTTAACTTTGCCGAAGTTGATTGGAACCAAGGCGGAACCGCACAGAACGTTGACACCTTGAACTCTGGCTTGGGCTTCTCTGCTATCGAAGATGGCGCTTTTGACCCGAACAACAAGAACGACTACTACTTTGTCCAGAAGAGCTCTGCCAAAGATGTAAACGCAACCTCGCTAAACCCTGACGACGCTGCTGTGATCAAGCGCGACGGTGGCGCAATGTGGAAGCTATCATTCGTGGACGTGAAGAACCCGCTAAAGGGCGCGACCCTGACCATGGTTCTTGACGGAACCGAGGCTCCTTACCTAAACATGCCAGACAACATCACCATTGATAACTCTGGCAACGTTTTGATCCAGGAGGACCCAGGTAACAACGCTCAGGTTTCACGCGTGATTGCGTACAACATTGCCACCAAGAAGATGGCTGTTGTCGCCCGCTTCAAGGATGTCTACTTCTCATCAGACGCAACTTTGGCCACCGCCAAGATGACTGAAGATGAAGAGTCATCTGGCATCATCGATGTAACCCGCATGTTCAAGAAGAACGCTGCCGACACCAACAGCTACTACTTGCTAGATGCCCAGGTTCACGTGCCAACCGCCACAGCCCGCCCAGACATCACCGATGCAACCACTCAAGCCGAGCTGCTAAAGCTGGTTGAGGGTGGCCAGCTCTACTTGATGACTGTTGCCGACTGGTCACAGGTGGACTTCAAGTAATTCATCGCAATGAAATGCGGGTGGCTTCGGCCACCCGCATTTTTTCTTAATTCGAACCTGGTGCAGGGACCGCTGGCCTGCGTCAGCTAACTTTGACTTATGAAAACACCACGCAAGTTAAGTAGCCGCACGGTTATTGGAATTAGCTTGATCGTGGTCGGTGCTGCAGTGTTGGGCGTAGCGACTTGGAACATGACAGTTGGTGACCAAATTGCTCGCAACCAACAGCAACTCGATGCCCAAAGCATTCCTCTTGCGGCCCCTGAGAGCGTGGCCGGCAGCATTGACGGAACCCAACTTGAAGTTGGTGAGGTCTTTGCAAAGCTTAATGCGCCGCGGTTTGGCCAAGACTATGTGCGCAATATCGCCGAGGGAACCAGTCTCAGTAAAGTTCTAAATACGGTTGGAATTGGTCATTACTCAAACACCGCTATGCCAGGTGAGATCGGCAATTTTGCGATTGCCGGGCACCGCTCGGGTAACGGTGGCCCAATGCGCGACATCGATAAATTTGTACCCGGTGACTTGGTCACAGTGGAAACTTCCACAGCGACTTTCACCTACAAGTATCTAGAAACAACAATTGTGAAACCAAGCCAAGTTGGTGTCATTGCGCCGGTTCCGGTTGGGCTCAGCGCCGCCAAAGCAGGCGGAAAGTACCTAACCATGACCAGTTGCACACCGATCGGGGTAAATACTGACCGAATTATTGTCTGGTTTGAATTAGTCGAAAACTAGACCTGGCGTTTTCTGGAAACCAAGGCGAGAGCACCCGAGAGAATAACCAGCAAACCAAAGAAGAACCATGGCAGGTCTTCTGAACCTGTGTAGGCAAGTGATTCGCCATTCTCGGCTGCCTCAAGTTCGGCCAGCTTGGCGGTGACCTTTTCTTGAAGCCAAGTAGGCAATTCGTCAAGTGGCAGTGATTCTGGGTAGTCGAGCAAGATCTCTTCAAGCAACTTTTCACTGATTAGGTCAGTGTCGCCAACGAGACCCACCCAGGTGAATGCACTCGAACCAACTGGCACCGTGGTGGTAACTTCGCCTTCAGGGCCACCCTCACTGTCATAGGTGACACCAAGGTCTTCTGGAATGCCTGTTACAACTTTCCAGTCACCGGCACCTAGGCTTGGGAAAATGTAGAAACCGTTTTCGTCAGTCTTGACTGTTACCACGGCTGCTGGCTTGAAAGCGCTGGCAGTGCGGAACCCGGCAGAAGCAGGGTTGATCTGAGTTACCTGCACTACAGACAGAGTGATATTAGGCATGAAAGGCTCATCTGGGTCTTTCAAACCGTCACGGTTTAGGTCCAGCCAAACAATTCCAGACAGCGACTGGTCAATGATGGTCTTGCCTGCAGGAAGCACAGGCTCTTTAGGCTCAGTTCGCTGCACCTCTGGGTCAGTGCCGGTGTATTCAACCTCGTCTACCTCTTTGGTGTCATCTTCTACGTTCTTCTGGACAAGAAGGTCTTTCACAACCTCTTTCTTTGGCAGCCCGGCTTCACGCATCTCGTTGTAGAACTCTTGAGTGGTTTGCTCGGCACAACCTGCAACTTCGCCGTTGTAAATCTTCTGACCGAGTGGAGTCCAGTTAAGTGGCTGCCAACGGTTTTGGCCAGACGGGTCAGCCGGAATGATGTCACCCCAGTCCTTCTGATTGGCAGGGTAGTTAACGTCTGAGTTATAGACGTGGTTGGTCAAATAGATGTCGTCGTGACCGTAGTGACCAGAGCGGTTGGTGATCGACGAAGCTGAGACGGTGATTTTGCGGTACGGGTTGGTAGTGGCATTTGTCGCGTGACAAATGGTCACCTTATCGTTTTCTTCAGCCGTGATCTTGGCGCTTGAACCGGTGTAGTTGATGGTGGTTTCATCTGTGCGAGTGCGGCTTGGGGTTGCCTCAGACTGCTCTTCTTCAAGTTGTGCAATCTCTGCCTTGATCTTGCCTTCTGGCACACCAGCCTCGCGCAGAGCGTTGTAGTAGGTAACAGGGTCGTACGCCGGGCAACCAGCTACGGTTCCGTTGTAAATCTGAGCGCCAAGGGTGGTCCAGTTAAGTGGCTGCCAACGGTTCAAACCTGATGGGTCAGCTGGGATGATGTCGCCCCAGTCCTTGTCTTTGGCTCGCTTATAGATGCCAGCCTTGAATACGTGCTCGCCGGCGAAGATTTCATCGTGACCCTGGTGACCGCTGGTGCGGTTCACCGAGTTGTAGTCAACGGTGATTCGGACATACGGGTTTGTCACCGAGTGAGTGCGGTGACAGATGGTGACTTTGCGGTCAGGTTCAGGTGCAGGCGTGGTGGTGATGTTGAATGCGATTGTTACTGTGGCCGTGAGTGCCGCACCAGCTGTCGAGTCGGTACCTGTAATTGTGATGGTTGAGGAGTTCGCAGCTGATGGGGTGCCACTGATAACACCATCGGCTGAGTTGATTGACAAACCTGCAGGCAAAGTCCCAGAGGTGACTGCATAGCTGACGGGCGCGGTCATATTTGCAGCTGTAAACGCGGTTGACGGAGTGATTAGAGTCCCGACTGTTCCGTTAATGGTTTGTGCCGGAGTTATGTTTGGAGCCGTGGAAGCGGCAATTGTGATGTCAAGAGAAAAGCGCTCTAGTTGGTCACAAAGAGCAACAACAATGTAGCTAGTCTGAACAAGTGTTGCGCTTGGGGTTCCGGTGAACTTTCCATTGGTAGTGCTAAAAGAAATGCCATTGACAGCGGTCAGAGGTGTTGCGTACGCGGCATCGCTCGCGGCATAGAGCTGCCAGCCCACTTGCCCAGTGCAACTGCCTGAAACGGTAGGGGCTGCTTTGTCTACAGTGTCACCAACATTTGTGGACAGGTTGGCGTAAGAAGTAATTGTCGTACCGCCGCAGCCGTTAGCTCCAAAGTTTGAGTTAACACAGGCTCCGGGCGTCGCAGCCGCGTTCGCAGGCGCCGAGATGCCAACGATGGAACCGAGCACGAGACCGATTGAAGCCAAAACGGCGATCAAGGACTTTTTGGTTTTTGCAGCGTGCATGCGACTGTTCTTTCTCTCTGAACCTGCTCTGGTGTTGAGCCAATAGGTAATTGAACCATGAGCTCTTCAGCCTGAACGGACTAATGTTCGGTTTGCCCGAATAATTTAGATGGAGCCCGTGTCAAGGCCTTGAAGCACCTGCTGGGCACGCACCCTGAGCTCTGGTAAATCGGCAAGTTTCTTTAGACCAAAAATCTGCTGACTCATGCGATGGTTCTTCACAAAAGTCTCTTTGTGGCGGTCAAGGAAATCCCAGTAGAGAGTAGTGAACGGGCAAGCGTTGTCGCCCACGCGCTTCTTTGGGTCGTAAACACAAGATTTACAGTGCTGAGTCATGCGGCTTAGATAAGCACCACCGGCAGCGTATGGCTTGGTCATGAGCAAGCCGCCGTCAGCATGAGTGGCCATGCCAATGATGTTTGGCACCATCACCCATTCGGCAGCATCGATAAACTGCTCGCGCATCCAGTCAAGAAATTGCTGTGGGTTGGTGCCCGTGATCAAGGCTAAATTGCTAAGGATCATGAGGCGCGGAATGTGGTGCGTCCAGGCACGAGCCTCAACATCGGCAACCACCGAGCGCACACAGTTCATTTGAGTTTTTGAAGAGTCATTGAAAAGCGGCAAAAGTTTGCGGTTCGCGTTCAACCCGTTGCGCTCTCGGTAGTCCTCACCCAGATACCAATACATGCCATTGATGTATTCGCGCCAGCCAATAACCTGCCGCACGAATGCCTCGACAGATTCAATTCGCGCCAGACCTTTTTTATAGGCAGCTACCGCGGCGGCAACCACCTCACTGGCGTGCAGTAACCCGTTGTTTAAATATGGGCTAAGCAGCGAGTGGTGCAGTGCCCAGTTATCGGCAGCAACAGCGTCTTCATAGGGGCCAAAGTTAGGCAAGTGATGATCTATAAAATTTTGCAACTGCTTGAGCGCACCGGCCCGAGTTGTTGCCCAAGTGCCGGTTGGCTGGTGACCAATCTGCTCGGCGACGGCAAGATCTGTGGCATCGGCCGCGTGAGTTAGATAAGGCGGGTAGGTGTAATTCTTTGGTGGTGGCAACCGGTTTTCAGAGTCGTAGTTCCAACGCCCGCCCTCAGGCTCGCCATCGCCAACCAAAATGCCAAGGCGCACACGCTGGGCCCGATAGAAGTTCTCCATGACAAAGGTCTTCTGCTTCTGGGCCCACAGCGCAAACAACGCCCGGGTCGTTAGAAAAAAGTCATTCTCAACAAACTGAACCCCAAAGTCTTTTAGGTTTTGCAGCTGCTTGAAAGATGACGGTTCGGCCGCCAGGATTGGCACATCGCCAAACTCGGAACGCGCCTGCGTCAGTCCATCGATGGTGGTTGGGGCTTGAATGTAGCGAACGGTGAAGCCCCTGGCCTCAGCCTCAACTGCAAACTGTCTGGCTGATGCCAACAGAAAATAGATACGCTCTGGGTGCCAGTCGCGGCCGGTAATCATGCGCTGACTCTCGACCAGAATGATTGCCTGTGTGGCTGGGTCTGCGGTTTTTAGAACTCCGCGGTCAAAATTTAGATGATCGTGGGCGATGTATAGAAGCTGCTTAATCATTAGCCCTTGCACCGCTGCGAACAGTACTTGACATTGGCCCAGTCGCGGGCCCACTTTTTGCGCCACTCAAATTTGAGACCACAGCGCTCACAAACTTTGGGTTCAAACCCATTCTTTGTTTTGGCTACCGGCATAACTAAAGACTAATCGCCTGGCGAACCCATGCCTCAAGGTCGGCCTCAGGAAGGGCCTTGCTGAAGTGATAACCCTGGCCAGAATCAACTTTCATTCCGGCGAGTAGCCGGCCAACAAGCCCTGACTCAATGCCCTCGGCAGTGACCTTTAGGTTTTGCCCCTTGGCCATGTTGGTTACGTCAGAAACCATTCGGTGGCTGCGTTCATCGGTGTCAATGTTTTCAAGGAATGACTTGTCAATCTTGAGAATGTCGAGCGGCATCTTTTGCGCCTGGCCAAGGTTTGAATAGCCGGTACCGAAGTCATCAAGGGCAATGCGCACGCCTGCTTGACGCAACTTTTCTAACTGCGCCATAACCACATCGCTGCCGGCAAGTGTGCGTTCGGTGACCTCGAGCACGATTGAGCTATTCGGCACGTGAGCCTTAGCTGCTTGGGCCAAAACAAAGTCGGCAAAGGCGGCGTCTTCAAGTTGCGGTGCCTCGACGTTTATCGAGACATAAGGGGCAGGCAAACCAGCCTTAGCAAACGCTGAGGCAATCGAGCGCGACCAGGCTCCAAGAGATTCACGAAGCACCTCGCTGCCAAGCTCAACGGTTAGTCCTGCACGGTTCACAATCGGCAAGAACTGGTCAGGCGGCACTAGCCCGTTGCCCGGCCGCTGCCAACGAATGAGTGCTTCTACACCAATTGGCTGCAGTGTCTCCAAAGAAACAATCGGCTGAAAGTGCATTACGAATTCGCGAGATCTCAGGGCGTTGCGCACCGCGATTTCTTCCTGCCAAGTAGTCAACATTCCTTGGTGTTCGGTAGGTGAGAAGATGGTGAACCCTGAACGCTCCCCCGGCTCTTTGGCTAGGTAAATTGCCAATGAGGCACAGCGAGCTAACTCAACTGAGTCGTCGATTCGAGGCTGAGATAAAGCAACCCCCACACTGGCACTGACTTCTGAGTCAAGACCAGCCAATTTTGTGGTGAACTGCAAAGACTTCACTAATTCTTGGGCGCGAGCGGCGGCAGCCTGACTTGACTCGTAAACACCGGTCAAACCAAACTCGTCGCCAGACAAACGCGAAACCTTCTCGGTTTCTGTTCTGAAAGCCTCAAGCCGGTTAGCCACCTCGCGAAGCAAAACGTCTCCGGCCTCATAGCCAAGTGAGCCGTTCACGTCGCGGAATCTATCGATGTCAATCAACATGATCGATACGACTTGCTCGGCAGTGGCCGACTGAATGTTTGCCTCAACCGATTTCGTGAATGAGTTGCGGTTCGGCAATTTAGTGAGACTGTCAAAGTCTCGCTCCTGTGAAAGCTCAAGGCCTCGAGCGTCTCGAGTGACGGCTGCCTGAACAACTTCATGCAGGCGCTGCTCGATGAAGTCGTGTTCCTCAGGGCCAATGTCAGAAGCCGTATCCTGCAATAGCTTGAAGAAGGTAATCTCGTTATCAACGATTTCAACCTTCATAAATAGGTCAAGCGTTAGTGAGAATAAATACTCTTTGAGGTCGGTAATGACGTCCTCGGTTGCAACGCCAGAATTAATTGCTTGAATAAGTTCACGACACCTGGCATCAACCTTCTGAACCAGCAATAGGCGGTTCCGGGTGAGCTCAAGGTCCTTGCGTTGCTCACGAAGCCTCTCGCGAATAATTCTGAAACCACGGATTATGTCTAGCGTCACCCAAGCACCCAGCGCACCACCGCTGATGATTCCAACTACCAGAAGCACTGCCTGAATAACCTCAGCCTGCACTCGCTGCGCAATTGCCTGTTCAGTTATTTGCCGGGTTAGGTCTTCAAAGGTCTGGCTCAAAAAGCGGGTTTCACTGGCAAACTCGTCGATCTCAGCTTTATGGGCTCTTTCGTAAGCAACCCTCTGGTCATCAGGAACATCGGACAGACCCAAAATAACTTTGTCGTATTCCGCAAGTGCACTTCGGTAGTCCGGCTCGGTAAGGTCAAAGGTTGCCTGACCAGACTGCGTAACTACCGCCAAGCGCTGCCCCAACATGGCCCGGCTAATCTGCACATCGCGAGCCGAGGCATCACCAAGAACCCAGTCGTGGGTGTCAAGAATCACGTTGAATGATTCACGTTGCACAAATGTCATTGCCGAAGCATCGCTCTCTTGGTTCAGGAGAGTGCGCTCATCTACGTTGTGCGCGGCTAATGCTGACACCGAAAACAGCATTAGGCCAACGAGAGAGCCGGCCGAGATGAGGCCAAGAATGACGTGCCCAACCTTGACCCGAAAGACCTTCTTTCGGGTTCGTTTGGCTGCGGCAGCGTTACTCATTCTTATTCAGCAACCTCAATGGAGCGTAGGCTCCAGTTCCAAGCATCTAGGTAGTCAGAATACTCATTGCCGTCTGGAAAAATAATGCGAATCGGGCCGCCAGCATCCATTGGAATGATCTCCCCATTACGCTCGACAGCCAAGACACCATTAGAAGCTGTGAACGCTGAAGCTTTATCTTGATAGCGATAGTCATTCAAAGCAATGGTCAAAACCTCATCTGTGGCTTCAATTCCCGAGGCCTCGAATAGGGTCCCTAGATTTACGCCGACAAAGGTTTGGTTTTCCTTCACGAATGGCTCGTAGATTTCTACCTCGGTTTCGGCCAATGCGCGCAACTCTGGAATTGTGTAGTCCACCGACTCAGCGCCAGTGACGGTCAAGACAACTTCATCGTCAGAAGGAGGGTCTACCGGAAAACCGCCATAAGGGTTTTCGGCCACAGCCTCTGTGGCAGAGGATTCACTGGTTGAACTGGCGGCCCCCGCCGCTCCCGCTGAGCAACCACTTAATGTGGCGCCAACTAGCAACGCCAAAAGCACCGCTCCTATTTTTTCTTTTCTCATGATTCCCCCTGAATTATTTGATTAGGTAGTGCAAAACCAAAGGTCACAGCCTAGGTTCTTAAAACTCTTTAGTTGCGAGCCGGTGGCCTGAACCGGCGCAACGGCATCAATGCCAAGCACGTTGGCAATAGCCACTACTGATCGTGGAACAGCCCAGTCGTAGTCAGTTTGGTCTGGTGCGCCCCATTGCTCAGGCTGCATAGAAAGCGCATCAACCACAAGCGCCACCGGCGTTAGCAGTTGAAGCATTTCTAGGTCGCGGTTTCCCGAACCAAATGCATCGAGAACTATGCCTACCGAATGGCGGTCGATAAGTTCACGCGCCACCAGGCGGGATTCGAACGAGGCACTGGCACAAGACAGCACCAGGCTGATTGCCGCTGACGTGCCGGTCTGGCGGACTGCTTCTACCAAGCCAGCAATTCGTTCGCCATCTAGCCAGAAACTCTTTGGCAGCTTGAGCCATAATTCGTGTTGATGCTCCGCCGGGACTGTTGAAAGCCTTTCGGCAATCATTGCTCCTAGCCTTGCGGTGTCTGGCAGCCGCAACACTGTCTCGAGGGTGATCATCACGCCGCGAGCCTGGTTGGTTTCCAACTCTGAAAATTCAGTTGCTGACAGCAAATCGTCTGGCGTGGCCTCGGCATCTGCCTCATCAATATCTGGCTGCACCTCGATGCCGCCACCATCTTTTTTGGCGCGGTACATAAACATGTCGGCTTGGCGCAGGGCCTCGGCATAGGTGTCGCCCGGCTGCCAAAGTGCCACACCAATACTTCCGGTGCCTTTCCAAGATGATCCATTTGAATACTGGAATGGCTCTGAGACTGCTGCCCACAAACGCTTTGCCAAACCTTCAGCGCCTTCACGTGATGCAACCTCAGAGGCCACGATTACAAACTCGTCGCCGCCGATTCTGGCGAGCGCATCGGTTGGTCGGACCTGGCTAGAAAGTTGATTGGCAATGTGAATCAAGAGTTCATCACCAATGGCGTGACCAAACTGATCATTGACCTCTTTGAACTTATTTAGGTCAAGAAACAAAACTGCACGCAAGTTCTTTTTGGCAACCGGTGCCAATTGAAGCAACTGGTTCAAACCCAGGCGGTTCAGCAGACCGGTTAGCGGGTCGTGCGTAGCCCGATAGTGAAGTTCGGTGCGCACCCGTTCGCGAACCACCATCTTTGGCAACAGCAAAGACGAGGCATGCAAAAATTGCCGCTCGTCGGAGCCTAGTGAATTAGCTGATGGGGCAATAAAGACCAGACGCGCACTTGGGCGATTGTCAGCAATAATGTCTAGCGCAACAATGTAACGCACACCGGCTGACTTGAGCATTGGTGCCGTAGTTAGCCAAGTGGCCTCAGCCAGTGGCATAAGCGTTGGCTCGTGAAAATATTCGGTGGGAACCTGGGCAAGAGGGGCATCTTTCACAGGTGCGGTTAGCCGGTTCAAACTGGCTGGCGCATTTGCGTGCAGATGCCAGGTGCCGGGCTCAAGCCCGTTGGGCAAGTACCACCAAACTTGGCCTGCCCACCAGTCCAGGTTGCTCAGAGTCTCTTCCATGATCTCTTTGACGATCAGGGTGAGGTTCTCGTCGAAACGACCCTCGCTGACTCGAGTCAGAATCTGGGCATCACTCGGCGCTGCCGCCGCGGTGGAACCGTTATTTGAATCTTGCATACAGCAATCACCTCCCAGTTAGTATGAGTTTAGCTCGATGGGGGTTGTAGCGCTCCAGTCTGGCGAACCATACTTCACCGACGCACCGTTGAGCAGGCCATGCAAAAGAATCACAAGGACCCCACCCGGCCTTACGCACCTATGCCGTCGTCTGTGGTTCGCACTCGAATCCGAGTCGGCTCGTGGTTTCAGAGGCACCCTCGGCTAGGCCAACTCATCTCGGTAATCGCGCTCCTTGCCGGTGCCACCTACCTGACCTGGCGAGTGGTCTTCACGTTGACAGGCTCTGAACCATTCTTTTTTTGGCCACTATTTTTGGCAGAGACTTTTGGCTACATCACGTTCATAACGTTGGTAGTCGAAGCTTGGCAGATTCCGTTGACACCAAGACTGCCTGCCCTTGATGTTGCAGTTGACATCATTATTGCTACCTACAACGAAGACATTGACATTATTTTGCCGACGGTGATTGGCGCCAAAAAAGTTCGTGGCAATACCACCATTTGGCTATGCGACGACGGCCGCCGCCCAGAAATGAAGCAGCTAGCCGCAGACTATGGCATTGAATACCAGGTTCGCGATGACAACCTTTATGCCAAGGCTGGAAACATCAACGCTGTGCTACCTAAGCTCAAGGGCGACTTGATTTTGGTGCTCGATGCCGACCACGTTCCATCGCCTGATTTTCTTGAAGCCACTACCGGCTATTTCTCTGACCCAAAGCTTGCCCTCGTTCAGACGGCCCATTCGTTCAGAAACCACAACTCGGTGATGCACGAGGAAGAAGGCCGCCACGAACAGTCTCTGTTTTTTGATGTCTTGCTACCGGGTCGTAACCGACTCAAGTCGGTGTTTTGGTGCGGGTCGGCCGGGCTGATAAGACGCTCGGCTCTGCTTGATGTTGGCGGCATGGCCATCAAAACTTCAACCGAGGACTTTGAGACCTCCCTGTCTCTGCAGGTTGCCGGCTACGAGATTAAGTACCACAACGAGCACCTGGTTCAAGGCTTGGCCCCCGACAACCTTGAGGCCTACACAATTCAGAGGTTCCGTTGGGCCCAGGGCACGATTGGTTCATATCGCAAGGGCGGTCGCAAGGCCTGGAACCCAAAGCTGAGCTTTGGCCAACGGTTCTCTTACACCGGCGGACTGATTTATCACATCACTCCGCTCCAGCGAATTGCTTACACATTTAGTGTTTTCGCAGTGGCCATTTTTGCCGCTAAACCGGTAGGTTATTCGGGCCAGTATTACCTCTTGTTCTGGGGCATCTGGGTGTTGCTGTCACTGATTGCCGTCGAGGCCTTGGAGCGTGGAGTTTCGCAACCATTTGAAGGTATGCGAAACCACCTGATTGTGTTTGAAGCCTTCCTGCGGGCTATGCCATCGATGTTTTCTAAGAAAGAAATGCGCTTTGTGGTCACGCCAAAAAACGAGGTGGACCTAGGAGGCTGGCAATCAGTCAAGCTACTGCGCATGCCGATTATTTTGACAACCCTGACCCTGATTGCCCTATCAATCCGCTGGTATGACACCTGGCAAAAGGCTGTCTACGGGCAGGGCTTCTTGGGCGACATTACCCCTGAGGGAATCATCGTTGCCAGCATCTTTGGTGTTGTTGAATTTGCGATTGTGGCAAGCCTGACCTCGCGAGTTTATAACCGCCGCCAGTACCGCAAGCTTTGGCGGTTTCCGGTTGACCTGCCTGCCAAAGTTGCCGGTCAGAAAGCAAAGTGTGTTGACCTCCACCATGCCGGGGCTGGCGTCGTGCTACCTAGCTCGGTGGTAACCAAAGATCTTGTTGAGGTGGGCTCAAGAATTACGGTGCACATTGAATGCCGTGCGCTAGACGGCACTTCTGTCTTGGCCCGCGGTTTCATGACGGTTTCTAACATTGGCCCGTTCACCGAGGGTGGCGCCACTGTTCGTCTTGGTGGGCCTATCGAATGGTACTCAGATGCCGATCGTGACATTGTGGTTGAGCACTGCTACGTGGTTGAACCGTACGTAGCCCGCAACAAAATTTGGGCCCGTCGTGCGCCACGTGTTCCGGTTTCGTTAGTTGCAGACATTGCCGGCGTCGAGGCAACCTGCGTTGACCTCAGCATTTATGGTGCCGCTTTTATGTCTGACACCGATGCCTGGGCAGTTGGTGATGTTGTGCCAATCTCGCTGACGCTAGAAGACGGCAGCAAAGTAAACGGCCACCTAGATGTTAAGAACGTGGTTCTCGGAGATGACGAATGGTTCCGTATTGGTGGAACTACTCAGTGGGAGGA
>JACCDT011745030.1_pt1 | contig 22264 bp, 36 predicted proteins | sample 7446291 | NCBI WGS metagenome assembly JACCDT01 (sample SAMN15323446, study PRJNA562643) | freshwater metagenome | isolation source: river surface water | place: USA:Blue River Watershed | collected 2017-08-17 | reverse complement strand
TGCCGCCACCCGAAGCGCTCGCGCACCTGGGCGTACAGCTTCACGTAGGTACGGTATGTAAAGTCACGCGGGGAAATGAACGTCTTGTACGTTACGCGTAGCACCACGCCCCCTGGCTCATTGGTGTACATCCGCGCAGGTGACCCGCGCCAGAACAGTTCGTAGGGTGTGCTATTTGAACCCGACATACTGCACCTCCACTTTGTCACCCTTCTCTCCCATCAGCGTGCGCACGAGTCGCACGTAGCCACGAGCGAGTTCGAGGTCTTCAGGTACGGGCAGGAGTAGCTTCTTGACTGCAGCCTGGTAGGTCGTGCGCGTCATGACCACAGCGACCTCCGCGTACTCGTCGCGCCCCTTGCGTACCCCTTCTGGAGGAGCGTGTGCTGCGCTGGTGCGTATTGCTATTCGAATCGCCGCCGGATACCACTTCACCCGCAGTCGCACTTCCCCGCGCTTGTTGACCCAGGCCTTTTGCGCTACTCGCGCAACGACTTCGGTGAGCGTGTTCATACCGTCCCCCGCAACACGTAGTTGCCGCCGTGCTCCAGCATGTAGAGCTCGGCCGTGTGCCGGCGGATGTCACGCAAGGCTGCACGCGATGTGCCACGAGGGACGAAGACGGCTGCGCCAAGGCTTTGCCAGAAGGCAAATGGCGTGCCTGGTGCTATCCCGACCTGCTTCACCTCGATGTAGATGCGCCACTCTGTCTTTCCCCAGAAGGTGTGCACGTGCACCCGCGCCTTGCCGCGCTTGTCGCGCCAGACTTGGATGGTCACGTCTCTTCTCCTTCGTCGAAGTCGCGTATCCACTCGACGCGCGTGTCCAGCACTTCCCACAGATCCGCTTCGCCGTCCGATCGCTTCGCGATGTCATCGTCATCTTCGCCGACACGGATGAAGCGGTAGCTAGCGTCGTACAACTCCACAGCTTGCGGACCGAACCCGTCGTGCGGGATCACGTCCGGGTGGCTCGGGTACCACTTCACATCGCTGGCCGTGAACGTGATCCACGGCTTCTTCTTGTAGTCGGTCTTGCACTCGTTGATCGCGTCGCGCACGTACTTGTTGTCGCTTGCCAGCTGCAGCGTGACGAACGCATCACGATCTTCGATCGAGTTGAACTCGATCACGTACGCCACATCGGATAGGTATCCCATTACAGTGCCTCCATTGCCTTGACACCACCGAAGTTGCGGATCCATTCGATGCGGACATCTTTCGGATCCAGCCAGCGGGCGGTGCGAGCACCACGGTGCTCGTTGATGAGCAGGTGCCCCTTCTCGTCGCGCCGGATGAACGACGCGTACTGCGGGGTGGTGCTGCGCCCCTCGTAGAACTTGATCACGTGCATGCTGCACTCCTTGCACATCGTGGCCGCGCCGGGAGCTGGCGCAGTGTTCGCATGCCAGGCATCGGCGTAGTATTTCTTCACGCTGCCTCCCGCTTCATCCCCCACTTGCCCCGCAGGTACTCGATGAGATAGATGGTGTAGCGCACGCTGTACTGGCGGTTGCGGTACGTGAACGACTCGTTGCCGGCCTGCACGGCTGCGTCGTAGAGGGCGGTGATCTCCGCCAGGGTCTCCGGTGTGAACGTCACCGGGTCAGGTTGCTTGGTCATTGGTTACCTCCTTGAGCCGGCGCAGCGTACTCTGCCGCACGGCTACAGTTGTGTCATGGTGGCGCTCGCCGCCCTGGGTGTACTCCAGCAGGGAGCCATCAAGCGCCGTGATCTGCCAGAGTTGCTCCCCTGCCCGCGGCGCAGCCTTGCGCTGCGCGTGCCCGTAACGCTCTCCAGGCTGCAGGGGGAGCAGCACCTGCACGATGCGGCCCTCGTTGCATTTCTGCTTATGCCCGGTGACCCGGGCGATGCATCCCATCTCCACAGGGCGATAGGCAAGACGGTACGTCTTGCCGTCTGCCTGAATGGTCTTCATCATCTATTCCTTTCTTCGTTTTAGGCAACTGCCTAACTTGCTGCGATCTTCATCAGGTCTGCGACCTGCTGTTTCTTCTCTTCGAACTCGTTGAGGAAGTCGCAGAGCTTCTTGGCGAGCATGTATGCGCGTTCCGTGCGCTCTGCGTCGTCCGGCGGATGCACAGGGAAGGTTGCCACAAACGTATGCTGGACATCGGTGAGTGGTATCCCTGTACGCGGTAACGGCGGGCCCACCGAGTAGCTCGTCACCTTCCCGCCGCGCATCCAGTGCGAGACGTCGTACTTCACCGCTTCACCCTCCACGCCCGGCCGCTGATCGACGCGAACTCCCACGGCTGTTCCCACGGCTTGGTCGGCAGCCGCTCCTCCAGCTTGGGCAGCGTCTCCTGCATCATCTGCAGCGTCGCGCGGTACTTGGCGATGGCCATGGCCAGGTCCTCCGGGGCAGCCTCTGGGTGCGCGCACAGCTGGAGCAGGCAGCGCTCCAGATTGTTGACGTGGGCATTGAGGTCCTTCCAGTTGGCCCTGACAGCCTTGATGTCGGGTTTCACCGGAGCCTCCTGATCACTTCCTGCAGCAGCTCGACCGAGCTGTACTCGCGAAGCGGGTCTTTGACCTCGGCCTGCGCCTGACCATTGCTGCCAGGCGTGCCCTTGCTGCGCAGTGCGACCATGCTGCAGTCGTGGGATCCCCCCATCAGATCAGACGCCCTGCAATCCCGGCGCCGGGCTTCGGGGTCTTGGTTCCTCCGCATCGCCCCGCTGAAGTCCACGTCCGCTGCGCGCACGGCGTGAGACAGGCGCTGGTTGCTGCCCGGGACGTAGGCGGGCGCAGGTGCCTCCTGCGTCGGCTTCATCCGCGCCTTCATCGCCTGCACCGTTGGCGTGCTGCCTGCGGCCGCAGCGTCGGCACGGATCTGCCGGGTGTCGTACGCCGCCCATGCCCTGCCCGCCCAGAACTGCCGGGTGTCGTACGCCGCCCATGCCCTGCCCGCCCAGAACTGCTGGTGCGGTGTGTCTCCCACCGACGCGTTGATGTACGCCACGATCCAGTTGTTCTTCGGATCGCTCGGGTCCACACGCGGGACGCGTGCGTTCTCGGGCCAGTAGTCGGACCACTCCATCTCTCCGACACGCTCTGCAATCACGCCGTCGTACTTGCGCAGCTTGGGGTCAATGTTGGACGTTCGCCACCCGGTGCCATCCCACCAACGCCACACAAACGTATTGCGGCACATGCTCGCGTTCCACCACCCGATGTGCGGGGGCGGGCCAGACTTCCAGTTTCTCTCAGTCATTTCGTTCTCCTTGGTTACGTCGCGCTCGATTCGAGCGCATCAATGTATGCCGCCGCGACGGCGATCGGGACCCATCCGTAGATGTCGTTGTCTCCGTGCTTTTGCTCCAGTGTCGGGTGCCACGGCCCGCGGATCTCCACAGAGTTCTTGCTGCAGTAGTGCGACGCGCTCTGCTGGATGGAGATGGTCTTCCCCGTGTCCAGGACGAACGGCTTGCGCACACCGTAGTAGGCGAACGCCGTGTTTTGGAACGCTTGGCGCGGGTGCTTGTGCTCCCAGTTCGCCTCGTCGTCGAGCCACTCGCGCAGCCGCGCCTCGGTGTCCTTCACACCGAAATGTTTCCGGGTGATCGCCATGAGTGTGGCTTTCGGGATGAAGCGCGGGTCGTAGTTCGGGCTCGCGAGCAGGGCCATTTCCTGCTTGGCCTTGCGCTGGCTGCGCTTCCTGCGCGCACGCTCCTTGCGCGCCTGGTCCTTGGCAATGCGCCGCTGCCGGTTGGCATCGGTGTTGTTGGGGGTCATCATCTCTCTCCTTGGTTGACGCCCCTTGCGGGGCGGGTTGTTTTAGGCAGTTGCCTAAACCGGCACCGGCGCAGGCAGCGCGAGCAGGTGCTTGTTGACCATTGCTGAGAACGGCACGGGCGTGGGGGCGCCCGACTTCAGCGGGTCGATGTGCAGCTCGGCGTACACGAACGGCGTCACCTCGGGCCAGGCCTTGCACACGGCCGCCACCGTGCGGTCCTTGATCTGCTCGAAGATGTCGCGCGCCATCTGGCGCATCTGCCGCTCGTACGGGCTGCGCGCCTTGCGCAGGGCTTCGAGCTTCGCCACCTGCTCGGGCAACACGACCTTGAACTCGCTGCAGATGTAGCGCCCCTTGTCGGAGGTCAGCACGACGCGTGCGTCATCATCGTTCACGCCCCACGAGACGGCGCAACAGGTGTTCCGGAAGCGCGGGCTGTTGTTGTCTCCCGGGCAGCCGCGCAACACCAGCGCCTTGCGGATCTTCTCGGTCATGCCGCATGCATCCAGCTCCTCGTCGTACGCAGCCTGTGCTGCGATGCGCGCCTGCTCACGCATGGGCGCGAGGATGTGCTCGAACGCCTTCTCGGCCACGGCCGATGCGATGTTGCGCGCGCTCCAGTGGCCAATCTTTCCTTTGCTCATCGTCATTCTCCTTGGGCATTGCCCGTTGTGTGCCTGCTGCCGGCAGGCTCGGTGTCTGGTGTCATGGCGTAGGCCATAGGGAGTAACAGGATCAGGCGCGGGTCTTTGCCTATGTCGTAAAGGTCATGCAAGACAGGCGCGGGGGGGCCAAGAGTCCAACCAAGGTCGTCGTAGGCGACTAAAGCAAGTAGCGCGTCCTGTGCTGCTTCCCGTGCTGCGCCCCATGCTGCTTCCCATGCTGCGTCCCGTGCTGCGCCCCGTGCTGCGCCCCATGCTGCGTCCCGTGCTGCGCCCCGTTCTGCTTCCCGTGCTGCGCCCCATTTCGTGAGGTTCGCGCGCAGGTGTGCCAACACAGCGTCGATGTGCTGTGCGTTGAGCAGATGTGCCCAGGCAGTCATCTCTGCCTCCGCATCAGCTCCAGCGTCTCTCGCTCCCGCTTGGCCAGGGTGCAGGTCGCGTGCTCGGTGAACAGGGACGTGTAGTATGCGGCTGTCTTGCCCGTCACGTCCTTACGTGCGCGCTCCGCAGCGGATGGCACGAGGACAATGGGTTTCTTGCAGATGGTGCAGTTCATGCTTTCTCCTTGTCTTCGTCGGGGATCAATCGCGCGCAGAGGCTGCACAGGAGCTTACCTGTGGACTTCATCCTGATGCACGCACCATGCCGGCATTTTGGTTGGCTGCACTGCGGCGGGGTGGGTCTGCGCGGGGCAGCGGGTTTGCGCAGGTACGCGGTGTTGTCGGTGGTCATGCCGCCACTCCCACCTTGCACCGCACCGAGTGCTCGATGCTGTCCGCCAGCGACTCGACGACCAGCTCGAAAGGGACAGACGTGCACTCGGTCCTGTAGTACACGCTTCCCGGCTGCGCCTCGCGGCGTGACATCGTCTTCATCGTCAGTGTGCCCTCGTCGTTGCGCATCAGGACAACGTGTTTGTACGTGGTACCCGGCAGCGTGATCTGCTCGGCGTCCTTGTCCGCCGTCTTGAGCGCACGCTCGAGCGTGCGCAGCTCGGTCTTGAGCATGCGTACTGCCAGCATCGCCACGGCGTGCGGGTTGGCGGGCTTGCGTTTCTTCATCATCTACTCCTTGGTTTGCCGGTGTGCCGCACCGGCGACGGGTTTAGGCAACTGCCTAAATGAATCAGAGGTCGTTCTCCTCCAGCCTGCGCTCCCACTCCTCGGAGCCGGCCTTTTGGTGGGCGTCGAGTGCGGCCTGACGCTTGACCATTGCTGCCTGCGCGGCCTCGGCGGTGCGCGTGCGCTTGTCCTCGGGACGGGGCGCAATGTAGCCAGGGGTGTCGATGTCGCGATTACGCGTGGCACGTATTTCAGGGATCTCGAATGTATCGCCCGGCGCAAGGGTTGCCACGGTCGCTGTCGGCGCCTTGGAGCTCATGCCCCCCGTGTCCCGCGTGTACCCGTCACCGCCAGCAGCGCGCTCGGCCTCGCGCAGAACAGCGCGGGTGTGCTCGTCCAGCACATGCGTCCAATGCAGGGGGATGATCAGGTCGGTTGCCAACTGCTTGCGACGTGCCTCGATGATCTTGCGCGCTGCGTAGGCGGAGCGATACCGTTCCCGGTGCACACGCTGGAGAGCGCGGGCCAAAGTCTGCGCCTGCTCGGGGTACATGCCGCGCGTGTTCAGCTCAAGGTAGGCAGGGTGCACCTCGTACCCTGCGTCGAGATGCGGCTGGAGTTGGGTCAACAGGCGGTCCCACTTGTTGAGCGCCTCGTGGCGCTGCGTCAGCGTGCTGAAGGGCGTGATGCGCCGGCCCGGCGCCAAGCCTGCAGCCGTCTCGTCCGCATACAGTTTCTCGAAGGCCAGGATCGTGGCCTCGCGGATGTGGGGCGGCACCCACGTCGACCAGTGGCTTAGGCATTCGCCTAAAGGGCGCTTGCCCTCGGCAACACGCTGCGCGTTGACGGCTGCGGCGGCTTTCGCGGCCTCTGCCGGGGTGGCATGGTTGCGCGACGCGTGCGAGATCTCTGCTTGTACGCGTCGCATCAGCTGCAGATAGGCATCGTAGGTGGGCACACGGGTCGGACGCCAGCGCGTGCGGGAGAGCGAAGTGGTGCGAATAGCGGCGTTCAGCGGCTGTTTCAGATGCAGCCAAGGGTCGGCTTTCGTCTTCTCAGACATGCGATTGATGATGCGAACGGCGGCGTCGCTGGCAACACCTTCGGCGAGGAGAGCAGCGCGTAGACGGGTGATTTCCATGGTTTTTGCCGGGTAGTGAAGGGAAAAGTGATTATATGGTGAATTGGTGCCGGAGAGTCGGTCACACACGATCTTTTGTGGCAAGCTGCCATCCCTATTCCGACGCGCGTAACCCCCATGAAACAAAAGAAATCAAGGCTGATTTTGGGGTGCTTGCCAGAATCTTAGATCTTTTGAAAAAGTGCACACCTCCAAGACCGCCGAGCTTTCTAACATCTTGCACTCCCTTGATTGCACACATAAATGTGTTCTTCCCTTTCTATATATACCTAGATATAGATATAAAAATAGAGTTAGACAAAAGCAGGGCGCGAGTAAAATCAACGACTTACGCGCGACCACGCTAGGGAAGCGAGAAGGACACATTGATGTAAACGCTGACAAAGCAAAACTATGCATTTATTGCATAACCTTGGTTGTTTTTTAGGCAATTGCCTAACACCGCGGGCCTGACCATTGCTGATCAGGCCCGCTTTGGCGGCGGGCGTGTCCGCGGCGGGGTTACGCGTCAGGCCCCGATGCGCGCGAGCGCGTGCCACTCGGTGTGAACCCGGCGCCCCTTGCGATAGGACACGACGGTGTCAGGTGCCATGAAGTAGCGGCCGTTGGCGTAGGCCAGGCGCCCATGCACGGCGGGGAAGTCGGGCTCGACAGGTGCGGGAGGCAGGGCGGCCTGCTCCAGCGCAGCCACGCTGTAGTTGAAGCCGACGTAGGCCATCTGCATGTCATCGGTGGTGATCATGGCCTGCTCGCGCTCGACGACGGGTGCCAAGAGGCGTGCGAGGCGGGGTGCTGCGGGCTTGAGGTTGCCGTTGGAACGCAGGCCGGAGATGAAGGATGCATTGAGAGACATGGAATACTCCTGAGAGAAATGCGTTTAGGCGATTGCCTAAACGGGATGGAAGCCCATCCAGAGTGACGCCTGTCACGCGTCACACGGGAGGATGCCTACCAGAAGTGGCGCAGGATGTGGGCTCGCGCCTCCACTTCGGTGCCGAAGGTATGCACATCGCGCTGGTTCGCGACTTGCCACTTGCCGTTGTGCTTCTGCACGGCGACGTACGGCAGCTTGGTTATGTCACCCAGCTCTTTGTTGTCGGCCGCACGCCGATTGACGTAGTCGAGGGCGTCCTGAACGGGGGTTGCGATTGCGGCACGCCGCATGAGGGTACAGATGAGGTTCATGCCTGCCCCCTCGCAGCCATGTCCATGGCGATGGCCCACGCAACGGCGGGAGTGCAGCGCTTCACGCGACGGATCGCGAAGTACAACTTGATCATCATGATGCTCCTATGAATACACACCGGTGAACCGCACCGGCGACGGGATCTTCAGGCAATTGCCTAACTTACTTCACCGACTTCAGGGCCTTGATGGCATCGGCGCGGCTGGCGAACAGGGCCAGGTACGCCTTGGCGCCCTGCACCTGCGCACGGGTGAACGTGACCTCCTCGACCTGCGCGGCCTTGTCACCCATGAACAGCTTCTTGATGCGCTTGCTCATGGACTGCGCGGCCATGTACTTCGGGTGCTCGCGGTCGGGCGCACCCGTCTCCGCGTCCATCGGCACACCGGCGGCCGTGTAGCAAGCCACGTTGATGTGCTTGCCTGCGTTCGCGTCGCGGCGCACGCCGTCGGCCTTGAGCTGGGCAATGACCTTGGCATACAGTTCCTGACCGCGGGCCTCGTGGGCGAAGCAGGCGGAGATGGACGCGACGAGGGCTTTGGTAATGGTCTTCATGGAATACTCCTAAAACAGTAGCACTGTCACGTACACACACGGAACTGTGCGTATACGTGCCCTGCCTGCTACTCCGGGCAAGGTGGAACCGGGTAACACACCCGGCCGTATTGCGTATCATTCGCAACACTGCAATGCACGCTGGCATCAACGTGCATCACGGTGTCGGTTAGGCAGTTGCCTAACTCGTGCTACCAATTCAGGAGCGACGTGCGTGCAACTCCTCCCAGTGTGCGGCAGTGAAGCGCTTGGTCAGCGTGTCCTTGAACTCCTGCACGTACGCGGCAGTGTCTTCGTCGCCCTCGTGCACGAACCCGATCCAGTCCTCGTGCGCTGCGATGTATGCACTCACGAGATCGCAATCGGGGATAGTGGAGGAGACATCTTCCACAGTGATGTCGCCAAGGTTGAGTACGTGTTGCATGTCAATCTCCTAGGTGTATGCGGCGGGGCCAATCCCCACAACATGTCCATATCTTAACAATGGGGGGTATTTACCCCAGAGAAGTGGGGGGTGGCAGGGGGTACTGGGGTGGGGGAGCCCCTATAGGGAGGACACAACGCACCCGACCATAAACACTGTTTCGAAAGAACTGTCGCCAAAATGTACGGAATTAAACATCAAACAGTATTTGACTTCTAAAAATTTTTTTGTATAATAAACAGTGTTATCTTTCTAGGAGTCCAAGATGTACATGCTTCTCCGCAGCCGAATCTTCCGCGGCCCCAACCCACCATCCAGAACACGGTGTATGTGTCTGTGCGTGTGTGGTTGTATCTTTTTTGCGTGGCGAGCCGACCTAGTGTCGGGTAACACGAAGTCGTGCGGTTGCCAACGGGCGACGCGGCTGCGCACACGCGCCACATACTACCCAGAGCCGTACAGCATGCCGGGCCACCCAAAGAACCCGATGTACAAACGTTGGAACAGTATGCTGGCGCGCTGCATGGACCCAGGCCACGCACGCTACAAATACTATGGCGCGCTGGGGGTGAAGGTGTGCGACCGCTGGCGCGATTTCGAACTTTTTCTCGAGGACGTCGGAACGCCGCCGTTCAAAGGAGCAACCCTGGATCGCTGGCCAAACAACGCTGGAGACTATGAGCCGGGCAACGTGCGTTGGGCCACCCCAAAACAGCAACGTCACAATCGGCGACCCGGAAAAAACAATGTCAAGAAACAAACATTAAAGAAATAAAAAAGCCCCCGAGACACACGTCGCGGGGGCCAAGGGCTTCGGTACAAGCCAAGGAGCATTCCGGTGATGAGCCGGCCAGGTACCACCCTGGCACCCCGAGTATACCGGCTTGCGCCGCTTGTCAAGCCCCGCTACACTCCCGCCATGTCCGTCCTTGCCCACCTCCTGGAACCGCAGTTCACTCCGCTGGCCGGCGTGGACGTGGAGACGCTGCTTGCCGCCCAGGCCAACACGACCCTGGTGGACTTCAACGCCAACGCCGACGTCCTGGAAGAACTGGACCGGTCCGACGCCCAGGCAGCGTTCGCGGCGGTCACCTCTCCAGAAGCCACCGACCAGACCAAGAAGGATGCGCTTCTTGCGCTGCGCGTCCCGGCGGCGGTCAAACAGCTCTCCGGCATGCTGTCCGCGTACGACTGGGAGTTTGTCACGCAGGCCAAGGAGATCCGTGGCTACGTGGTGGCCAAGCTGCTGGAGGAGACCAAGAGCCCGGACCCCCGGATCCGGCTCAAGGCGCTGGAGCTGACCGGCAAGCTGACCGAGGTCGGCAGCTTCACGGAGCGCATTGCCGTCACCAAGACAGACTCGAGTGCCGCGGAGCTGGAAGAACGCATCCGGGCCCGCCTGGCCAAGATCATCCCCCCGGCCCGGGAGGTGCAGGACGCCCGGGTTATCGAAGCCCCGCCGCCCCCGGCGGAGTTCACCCCACCTGCGCCAACTTGAAAGGAGCCCATCGTGGCCAAACCCCCGTTCCCCCCGAAACCCGCCGGTAAGCCGGCCCCCGGTGACAAGAAGGGCGGCAAGCCCATGCCTCCGTGGATGGCCAAGAAAGCCGGCAAGGCCCCGGCCATGAAGTCCGGTGGCAAGGTGAAGTGCTGACATGGCCACCGAGTCCAAGACCCCTCCGCCCAGTCTCCTGGGCTCCGGAGCCGCCGCCAAGGCGGCCGCAGCCATCCGCTCGCGCCGCGACCAGCTCGACGACGCCGAGAAGAAAGACACCGGCTACGCTGCGGGTGGACGTGTCCCCACCCTTGAAGAAGGCCCGATGAAGCCTTGGCGCAAGCACATCGGCGACGAGGTCGACCGCCTGACCGGCAAGTCCAAGGTCTACGACAAGCAGGCCACCGACGCCAAGGCGAACCGGAAGGAGGCAGAGGCCGAAGGCACGCGTTACGCCGCCGGCGGCAGCGTGAAGGCCCCGTCCGCCAGTGCCATCAAGGCGTACTCCCGCGAGTACGACACCATCAGTCCGGCCGGAAAGAATGTGCACGAAGACAACCGGACCAAAAACCGGTACGCCGCTGGCGGCATGGTTCGCCGCGGCTATGGGAAAGCCCGGGGAGCGTGAAATGGACGCAGTCGTAGCAAAAGCCGTCGCCAAGGTAATAGCCGCCACAACCCCTGAGGTACGCAAGGCCACGGTGTACCTGGGTCCGAAGCTGGTTGTTTCGGCTTGCTGGCGGAACAAGGCGTTCACGCACAAGCGCAGCACACGCCGGGAGCTGGTCTTGAAAATCGGCACCCCGAATTATCTGGAAGCGCGCTTCATCAACGCCTGCAAGAAGGCCGGCGAACCCTTCCCGGTGAAGAAGGTACAGTTGCAGCCCTGGCCGAAGCCCCGCGGAGCCTGACCCCTGGACCCGCTCTCCGCAGCCGGCCAAGCCGCCATCCTGGCGGCGCTCCCCTCCATGTCGCTTGCCGACAAGGAGGCGCTTCTTGCCGACCTGGAGGCGCTGGAGCACCGGCGCATGCTGGAGCGCTGCCGAGGGGACTTCCTGTTCTTCTGCCACCAGGTCTACCCTGAGTTCAAGGAGGGACCGCACCACCGCAATATGGCCAAGCACCTGGCGGAGGTGATCTTCGGGGACCGCAACCGGCTGACGGTGTCCATGCCCCCGCGCTTCGGCAAGTCGGTGACGATCGCCTACCTGTTCGTGGCCTGGTACCTGGGGCACAACCCGAGTCACCACATCATGATGGTGACGCACACGGCGGACCTCTCCGCCGACTTCGGCCGGCAGGTGCGCAACCTGCTCTCGACCCCTCTGTACCGCGAGATCTTCCCGAGCACCGTCGTCTCGGCGGACAAGTCTGCGGCCAACAACTGGGCCACCACCGCCGGCGGCAAGTACCTGGCGATCGGTATCGGGGCCAACGTGGCCGGGCACGGCGCGCACCTGCTGGTGGCAGACGACCTGGTGTCGGAACAGGCGGTGCTGGCCAACCCGGACACGATTTTCGCCACCGCGTGGAACTACATGCAGGTGGGCCCCATGCAGCGCCTGATGCCTGGCGGGCGGATCGTGATGATCGGCACGCGCTGGGGCAAGAAGGACCCGATCGGCCGCGCGCTGCAGTGGGCGGAGCAGAACACCGACTCGCCGCAGTGGTACGAGATCCGCTTCCCGGCCATCCTGCCGTCTGGCAAAAGCCTGTGGCCCGAGCAGTGGCCTGTGGAACAACTTCTGGCCAAGAAGGCCTCGATGTTCCCGCAGTTCTGGGCCGCTCAATATATGCAGGAGCCCACCTCCGAAGAGGGTGCGATCATCAAGCGCGAGTGGTGGCGCGAGTGGACAGCGGATAAACCGCCGAAGTGCCACGTCATCCTGCAGAGCTGGGACACGGCGCACGAGACCAAGACCAGCGCTGACCCGTCGGCCGTCACAACCTGGGGGATGTTCATCAATGAGGAGGAGCAGGACCAGGAGCAGATCATCCTGCTGGACGCCTGGTACGGGCGAAAGGAGTTCCCGGAGCTCAAGAAGTTCGCGCTCGAGTATTACAAGGAGTGGGAGCCGGACATGGTGATCATCGAGAAGAAAGCCGCCGGCGCGCCGCTGATCCAGGAGCTGCGCATGATCGGCATCCCGGTGATGGAATACAGCCCATCACGCAAGGGCGCCGGCGTAGCCAACGACAAGCGGGCCCGGGGCAACGCGATCGCCGACATTTTCGCGTCCAAGATGGTCTGGGCACCGCCGCACCGGTGGGCCCGGGAGGTGATCGACCAGGTGGCGGAGTTCCCCAACGGCGAGCACGACGACCTGTACGACACCGTGGTGCAGGCGATGATGCGCATTCGACAGGGTGGGTTCATCCGGCTAAACTCCGACGATCGGTCGGGTGAAGACGACATACAGTACCGCCGCCCGGTCAAATACTATTGAGGGAACCGGTTATGGCCACGAATTCCATCGAAAAATCGCTGTTTTTGGCCCCGCAAGGGGTGCAAGACACGCCCGAAATCGAGGTCGAAGTCGAGGTCATCGACGACGGTTTGACCCCTCTGGAGGACGAAAACGAGGCAGAAACGGTCGAAATCGGGCATTTTGACAACCTGGCGGACCATCTTCCCGAGCAGGCGCTGACCAAACTGGCCTCCGACCTGGAAGTGGCGATCGACAACGACCTGATGGCGCGCAGTGACTGGGAACGCTCCTACAAGGCGGGGATCGAGCTGCTTGGACTGCACATGGAGGAGCGCACCGAGCCGTTCCCCGGCGCCTGCGGCGTGTACCACCCGCTGATCACCGAAGCGTGCGTTCGGTTCCAGGCCGAGCTGACTACCGAGACGTTCCCCGCCGCCGGCCCGGTGCGCACCAAGATACTGGGCAAGGAGACGCCGGAGAAAAAGGACGCTGCGCGGCGCGTCGAGGAGGACATGAACCACCAGCTGACCGATGTCATGCTGGAGTACCGCCCCGAGCACGAGCGCATGCTGTGGAACCTGCCCATGTCGGGCTCCGCGTTCAAGAAGGTGTACCACGACGACGCGCTGGGGCGCCAGGTTGCGATGTTCGTGCCGGCCGAGGACATCATCCTGCCCTACGGTACCACCGACTTGGGCACGTGTAACAGGCTGACGCACCGGTTCCGCAAGACGATGATCGACCTGGAGCGGCTGCAGAAGTCGGGCTTCTACCGCGACGTGTCCGTGCAGCCACAGCAGGCCAGCACCAACGACATCCAGGAGAAGAAGGACAAGGAGTCGGGCAACAGTCCGATCAACGACGACCGGCCGGAGCTCTACGAGGTGCACGCGGACCTGGTGCTGCAGGACTGCTGCACGGACGCCGACACGCTGCCGTTCGACGACGGTGAGCTGGCCAGGCCCTACGTGGTGACGCTGGTCAAAGGGCAGTCGATCGTGCTGTCGATCCGGCGCAACTGGAAGGAGGGTGACGCTCTGGCGCTCAAGCGACAGCACTTCGTGCACTACCAGTACGTCCCGGGCTTCGGCGCCTACGGCTTCGGGCTGTTCCACCTGGTTGGCGGGTACGCGCGCTCCGCGACGTCGGTCCTGCGCCAGCTCATCGACGCAGGTACGTTCGCCAACCTGCCGGGCGGATACAAGACCAAGGGTATGCGGATCAAGGGCGAGGACGCGCCGATCCGCCCGGGCGAGTTCCGGGACGTCGACGTCGGTTCAGGGACGATCAAGGACAACATCATGCCCTTGCCGTTCAAGGAGCCCAGCGTGGTCCTGTCCGGGCTGCTGGACAAGATCATCGAGGACGGCCGGCGCATGGCGGCCACGGCGGACATCAAGATCGCCGACATGTCATCCCAGGCACCGGTTGGGACAACGCTGGCCCTTCTGGAGCGCACGCTGAAGGTCATGACGGCGGTGCAAGCGCGCTGCCACTACGTGCTCAAGCAGGAGTTCGGGCTGATCGCCGGGATCATTCGGGACAACCGGGAGGACTACGCGTACGACCCGGAGAAGGGCGATCGTGCGTCGCGCAAGTCTGACTTCGCGATGGTGGACATCCTCCCGGTGTCGGATCCGAATGCCGCCACGCTGAGCCAGCGCGTGGTGCAGTACCAGGCGGCGCTGCAGATGGCGGAGACGTCGCCCCAGATCTACAACATGCCGTATCTGCACCGCGAGATGCTGGACGTGCTGGGGATCAAGAACGCGGCCAAGATCCTGCCCATGCCCGAGGACATGAAGCCGCGGGATCCGGTGACGGAGAACATGCTGATTCTGCAGAACAAGCCGGTCAAGGCGTTCATGCTACAAGACCACGAGGCCCACATGGCGGTGCACCAGATGCTGCTGCAGGACCCCAAGATCCAGGCCGCGATCGGCCAGAACCCGCAGGCGCAGCTGATGCAGGGCGCCCTGATGGCACACATCGCCGAGCACGCCGGCTACGCGTACCGGATGCACGTCTCCCAGCAGCTGGGCATGCCGCTGCCGGACCCGGAGGAGGACGTGAACCCCGAGGTCGAGCGCCAGATCGCTCCGCTGCTGGCCCAGGCAGCCCAGCAGGCCCTGATGCAGAACCAGAAAATGGCTGCCCAGCAGCAGGCCCAGGCCATGCAGCAGGACCCGGCATTCCAGCTGGAGCAGAAGAAACTGGAGCAGAAAGACCGCGAGATCGAGGTCAAAGAGCTCGTTGCCAAGGGAAATTTGGCTGCAAAAGCGGACGAACTGGACCTCGAACAGGCCAAATTCGAGGCGGAGTACAAGCAGAAACTGGCCGATTTCGGCATGCGCCGGAAGCAGATGGACGCGCAGATTTCCGCAGACGGCATCCGTCTCGGCAAGGAGACTGCACCGGCGCCGGCCGGCGAGAAGAAAGGACATGACGCGTGATCACCAGCTTTTGCGACGTGCTGCGGCGCAGCATCAACGAAGACATTGAGGCTCGGCGAGACCACCTGGAGCGCGGGATGGGCGTCGACGAGCGACATCGTGGCGAGATTTACGCCATGCGACGGGTTCTGGACATGATCACCGACCTGGAGGACCGCGCGCGGCGGCAAGAGGCGGGCGACGACATGCTTTGACGCCGGTTCGGTGGGTCGGCTCCACCCCGTCTTGACGCGGATTCGTCATGCTTGAAGGAAACTACATGGAACAGTTCGTTCTACCGGAGTCGTTCAAGGTCCCGAAGCCGATCGAGGCAACGGACCAACCCGATTTGATGTCGGAAGATGCCGTGAAGGCCAAGACGGTGCCGATGCCCACTGGGTATCGTCTGCTGTGCATGGTGCCGGAGGTCAAGGAGACGTTTGACGGCACGGGCATTCTCAAGGCGGAAGACGTGCGTCGCACCGAGGAGTTGACGTCGCACGTGCTCTTCGTGCTCGAGGTCGGCCCGGACGCGTATAAGGACGAGAAGCGCTTCCCCAACGGCCCCTGGTGCAAGAAGGGCGACTTCGTCATGACCCGGGCCTACGCCGGTACGCGGTTCAAGGTGTTCGGCCGCGAGTTCCGCGTGATTGCGGACGACCAGGTCGAGTGCACGATCGAAGACCCCCGCGGCGTTTCGCGCGTTTGAAGGAGAACGACATGGCTGTTCAAGACGACGAGTTCAAGTTCCCTGACGAGGTCGACGACAAGAAGGTCGATGACAAGAAAACCGAAGACGAGTTCGAGATCGAACTGGTTGATGACACCCCGGAAGACGACCGCGGCCGCCCGGCGCTGGCCGAAGACGTGCCGGATCCGTCCGACGAGGAGTTGGCGGCGTACTCCAAGAACGTCCAGGAGCGCATCAAGAAGCTGACCCACAAGTCGCACGACGAGCGCCGGCGGGCCGATGCGCTGCAGCGCGAGCGTGACGAGCTGGAGCGGGTGGCCCGGCAGACCATGGCCGAGCGCGATCGGCTGAAGCAGCAGTTCGGGCAAGGCGCCCAGATCATCGCCACTCAGGCCAAGACGATGGCCGAGGCGGAGGTGGCGCAGGCGGAGTCGGAGCTCAAGGCGGCACACGAGGCGTTCGACACCGACGCCGTGATCGCGGCCCAGAAGAAGCTGTACGCGGCCATGATGAAAGTGGACCGCGCGCAGAATTTTTCGATACCGGCTTCACAACCGGAAAAAACTGAGGTACAGTCGGCCCCATCGGCACAGGACACCCCGCCGCAGCTTGATCAGAAGACGTCCACCTGGATGTCCAAGAACAAGTGGTTCGGCGAAGGTGGCGACGAAGAGATGACCGGCTTCGCTCTTGGGCTGCACCAGAAATTGGTCAAGCAACACGGTGAATCGTTCACCCGCTCCGACGAGTATTACTCGCACATCGACAAGGCCGTGCGCCAACGCTTCCCTGAGCATTTCAAGGGAACTCAAACCCGTACCCCTTCTGTTGTCGCCCCCGCCGGGCGAGTGGCCGCAGGCCCGAAGAAGGTGCAGCTGACGTCCACCCAGGTGGCGCTGGCCAAGAAGTTCGGTATGACCCCGCAGCAGTACGCTGCGGAACTCGTGAAGATTGAACAGGAGAATGCGAATGGCTGATGACCGCAAACCCCGCGACCAGGTGTCGCGCGAGCAGGAAAAGCGCTACGAGTACACCCCCTCCAGCGCGTTGCCGGACCCCCACCCCAGTAATACCCACGTGTACCGCTGGATCGCGACCCACGTGATGGGTGCGCTGGACCCGATGAACGCCTCCAAGCGTTTCCGGGATGGCTGGGAACCCTGCAAGGCGAGCGATCACCCCGAGGTGCACATCCCGGGGAACGACAAGGGGAACATCGAGATCGGCGGGCTGATGCTCTGTCGTATGCCGAAGGAACGCGCGCAGGCGCGGGCCCGGTATTACGAGAACCAGGCGGAAGCACAGATGACCTCGGTGGACAACAACTTCATGCGCAACAATGACGCCCGCATGCCGCTGTTCACGGAACGCCAATCCGAGACGACGCGGGGTGCGGGATTCGGCAAAGGCAATTCTCGATAGGAGATCTTTATGGCATCAGTCGCTTCTCCCTACGGGCTTGTTCCCGTGCAGCGCCTCGGAGGCACGCCGTACAACGGCGGCGCCGTGCGCATGGTACCCATGACGGTCAACCACGCCACCCAGATCAACACCGGTGACGTGATCCTGATCGGTGCCGCGTCGGCGGGTCAGCCCAGTGCAGCCACCAGCACGGTGACGACTTCGACCGGCGGTGTGCTGGGTGTGTGCGTCGGCGTCAGCTACGTCGACCCGGTGCTCAAGCAGCAGCAGTTCTCGCTGTACCTGCCTGGCGGCGCCGTCACGGCCGGCTACACGAACATCCTGATCCACGTGAATGACGACCCCAACCAGCTGTACAAGCTGCAGTCGGCCGGTTCCGTCGCACGCACGGTACAGGGCAAGTTCTGCGCGCTGGAGAACTTCGGCAGCGGCACCTACGGCAACTCGACCATCCGTGGTTCGACCCCGGCCAACACGGCCACGCTGGCGATGCGCATCGTCGATTTCGCTTCCACTCCTGGTGACGCCTACACGGACTTGATCGTCAAGTTCAACACCGGCGTGCTGATGTGGGACAACACCACCGTTCTCAGCAACTAAGGAGAAGACGCCATGGCAATTTCACGTGCAAAGCTGCTCAAGGAGCTGCTCCCCGGGCTGAACGGACTGTTCGGCATGTCGTACAAGACGTACGAGAACCAGCACACCGAGATCTTCGAGACCGAGTCGTCCGACCGGTCCTTCGAGGAAGAGACCAAGCTGTCTGGCTTCAACCAGGCGCCGGTCAAGAACGAAGGTGCGGGTATCGCGTACGACACGGCGCAGGAAGTGTTCACCGCTCGCTACGTCCACGAGACGATCGCGATGGGGTTCTCGATCACCGAGGAGGCCATCGAGGACAACCTGTACGACAGCCTGTCGGCTCGCTACACCAAGGCGCTGGCCCGCGCCATGGCCTACACCAAGCAGGTGAAGGCCGCGGCGATCCTGAACAACGCATTCTCGGGGTCCTACCTGGGCGGTGACTCGGTCTCGCTGTGCGGCGTCAACTCGGGCTCCACCCGCGTCGGCCACCCGCTGGTTGGCGGCGGCCAGAACTACAACTCGCCGACCACGATGGTGGACCTGAACGAAACCGCGATCGAGGCGGCCGTCATCCAGATCCAGGCCTGGACCGACGAGCGTGGTCTGCTGGTTGCGGCCAAGCCGCGCAAGCTGGTGATCCCGCCGGCGTACCAGTTCGTGGTCAAGCGCGTGCTGGGCTCGGAGCTGCGGGTGGGTACCTCGGACAATGACCTGAACGCCCTCAAGGCGCTGGGCACCATTGGCTCGGGCTACACCATCAACAACTTCCTGACCGACTCCAACGCCTGGTTCATGCTGACGGACGTCCCGAACGGCCTGAAGATGTTCCAGCGTGTCGGCATGAAGACCGCCATGGAAGGAGACTTCGAGACGGGGAATGTCCGCTACAAGGCGCGCGAGCGGTACTCGTTTGGCTGGAGTGATCCGTTGAGCATTTGGGGATCCAGCGGTTCGTCTTAAAAACAACAGTTTTTGAGCAAAAAGGCCCCACTCGGGGCCTTTTTTACGTCCTGTTGCGTTACAAAGCAAAAATAGATTATACTTTCTCCGCAACATTAACTTTTGGAGGTTTGTATGAGTGGGACGGTGTACAAGATTGTCAACTTGGCGACGGACGGGTATTACATCGGCAGCGCGGTGAAGTTCAATCGTCGCAAGTGGGAGCACATCAACATGCTCAAGCAGGGGTTGCACCACTGTCAGAAGCTACAGGCTGCGTTCTCGCTGTATGGGTTGGACGCGTTCGAGTTCCATGTTTTGCAGGAAGTCGAGGACGAAACCCGCTTGCTACAGGTGGAGGACATGTATCTGGGGCAGTGCGCAGCGGATCCTAATTGCTACAACACCTCGTTCACGACAACGTCGCCGCCCAGCTACACAGAGGAGACGCGACGCGCGATCGCAGCCACGTTGCGCGAGCGGTTCAAGGACCCCACCGCGCACCCCCGCTACGGTAAGTCGCACACGGACGAGACCAAGGCCAAGATCAGCGAAACGCGCACAGGCAAGATGGCGGGGGAGAAACACTACCGGTTTGGGCAGACATTGTCTGCCGAAGTGCGGGAGAAAATAGGCGCCGCACAGCGGGGCGTGAAGAAGGGCCCTCGGGTGTTGACAGAGGAGGGACGGGCTAAGATTCGGGCGGCTGCGGAGGCAGGGCACTATGCGAATTTTGCCGGGAAGAGGCATACGGACGCGGCAAAGGCCAAGATGTCCCAGCAGGTTATCGCCACCGACCCCTCCGGCACCGAAACACGCTACTCCAGCATCACCGCCCTGCGTGCTGCCACCGGGTTGCTACCGCCAACCGTGAACCGGGCGTTGAAGACCGGCGCCCCCTTGGTCAAGGGAAAATTCCGGGGTTGGAGTTTCCGCAGGGTTGAGGTACAGTAGGACCTCAACCATACGCGCAAGGAGAATGACATGCCGTACCGTGGATTTTCAGGTGGTGGGTTCGTAGGCAACTTCTTGTCGACCACCCTGCTCGAGCAGCTGCGCCCAGCAGCGGACAACGCTGGCCGCCAAGCGACCGTCGGTGACCCAAGCACACGGGCCGCGCCCTACCGCAGCGATGGTGAGTCGTGGAAGGCGGTTGCGCTGATTGACGAAACGACCGGATCCCTGGTGGATGGGGACAACAATGTGCTGGGGTCGTACACGGCGCGCGAAAAGCTGGCGTTGCTGAATCCTCGCGCTGTCGGTTTCAACTACTATTCGCTCGTTTATGAGGTGCTGATCAACTCGGCATCTGGAATAGCAAACCGTGGCGAACATCTTGACTGGATCGCTGCCACTGGGGCGACGATGGTGCGCTTCGCCCTTCCGGTGTTTGATTCTGCGCAGTATCTCAGCGGAGTGCACAACACGGCGGCAATGCCAGTCACGATGGCTGACGCCAATTTGAGAGCCACCTACGTGGCGGCCATTGATGATTGCATGGATGCCCTTGCTGCGCGCGGCCTTAAGGCGCACGTGTGCGACGGATGGGGTCAAGACTATTTGCCGACGGCATTAGGAGAAACCCGAGCAGTAGCCTACGGATCAACCACCAGCAAGACGGCAATCTACGCAAAATCAGCCGCTGAATGGTTTTTTCGACGGTACAGAGACCATGCCGCGTTTGGCGTCTACAGTTTGGGTAATGAGTATGTGACAGATGCCGCAGGGATCACCGGGCCAACTGACGCACAGTTAGGCGCTTGGTTCAATTTTGTCGCCGCCGGTGCACGCGCCATCGACCCCCGCAAGATAATCACGGCCGATCTGCTGCACCTCGCCGTTTCCAACTCGGCATCGCGCACCACGCTGGATCAGTTTGCGGTCACGTTGCGAACCCTCTGCGCTGGTCTGGATGCATATTGCCTGCACTTTTATGGATCAGGTTTCGCATATGTGGGCTACTCAGAAAACGAGGATGCTGCATTTCCAAACACGAATGCAACCGACCTTGGCTACGAAGGACTCCCCGCACTCATGGAGGCCCTGCGGGCAATTGCGGATGCTGACGGAAAGCCGCTCATCATTGGGGAGTTCGGTGTGTCAACCGCCGAAGAGGCAGATGCTGACACTCAAAAGAAGAATCGCGTGCTGCGTGTGGTTTCGCAATATGCCGACTACGGCATGCTCTGGAACGTCCAGGATGCAACTCTGGCCGGCACAATCCCCAATCAGACCACCTGGTTCATTTCCACCGGAACCACTCGCGCCACGACTTTCAATGCCGTTGTGAGCCCGCTGAATCTGGCAAGACAGCCGGTAAGCGTGCAGCGCATTGCTGGCGGGTTGAAGGGGCTGCGAAACAGTCTGCAGCCGCGCTATGCAGTCAAGGGCGCGCGAGCATCGCAAGGCTACATTCAGTTCACTTCATCTTCGGTGCATGCCAGTTCGACTGGCTATTCGCTGCTGATGTGGTTGCGACTCGATGCGCCATTGAACTCAGGCGAGCTGATCATGGGGTTCAATGGAGACAACACTTACGGTCTGGGAGTCGCTGCCAACGCCGTGTCGAATGCGTTGGGTTTCTACGTTGACATGCGCTATGCAAGTGGTTCCCGTGTCAACTCCCAGACCCTGCTGCCGGACTTCGCCGTGGGCGAGTGGAATCATTTTTGCTTCAGTTCTGAGGGCGTCAACGGAAGTGCAGCACTGCGCGTGATGCTCAATGGTTTGTACTGGAGAACGATTCCGGCATCTGGCTATCCGGCCAGCATTTCCGCTGGGGTCAATATGTTCATCGGCGGCTACAACTCGGGCAATGGCGCTCCAGTGTCCTTTCAGGATGTCTGCCTTGCTGGATCGGTGTCCATGCAGGATGTGTGGGACCACATGAATGGGAGAGTGCTGCCGCAGTCCTTCTTACACATGCGTGCACGACCGAACAAATCAGTGATTGACTTGTCGCGCAACGCAATCGCACTGAGCATTGGATCCGGCGCGACCATTGTGCAGGCAGGATGATCCCCATCCCCTGCCGGTAAGGAGAACCCATGAACAAGATCGAAGAAATGTGCCATCGGTATAACTCCCTCAAGGGATCCCGTGGCAACTGGGAAACCCACTGGGAGGAGATCGCCGAACGTGTGCTCCCCCGGCAAGTGGGATTCCTCGGCGCCCGTGCGGACGGGGAGAAGAAGTCGCAGAAGATTTTCGACTCCCGGCCGCAGATCGCCCTGGATCGCTTTGCCGCGGTCATGGACTCCATGCTCACGCCGCGCCAGTCGAAGTGGCACAACCTGCGCACGACCGACGAGTCCCTGAACCGTCAGTTCGCGGTGCGGGACTGGTTCTATCAGGTGAACAACATCCTGCACCAGATGCGCAACTCGCCGAAGGCCAACTTCGCCGGGCAGAACTACGAGCGGTGGATCTCGATGGGCGCGCTCGGCACGGGCTCCCTGTTCATCGACTTCGCGGCCGGCGTGG
>JACCDT010234179.1_pt1 | contig 22283 bp, 18 predicted proteins | sample 7446291 | NCBI WGS metagenome assembly JACCDT01 (sample SAMN15323446, study PRJNA562643) | freshwater metagenome | isolation source: river surface water | place: USA:Blue River Watershed | collected 2017-08-17 | reverse complement strand
CCTTCAGCGCGCGCAGAATCCGGCACTCCACGTAGGTCCGAATCACCGCGCCCTGCGGAGTCGGATCCCAACGGCTCGAGACCCGATCCACCTGCAAACGGACTACTTGTGATGAGTTTCCAACCAGCTCCTCGAAGCTGGGCGGCGTCACCGAGAGGGCTCTGAGCGGCAAGATGCTCCCCGCCAACACCGCTGCGAGTCCGAGCCAAGCCCAGAGGGAGCGAATTCCGGTGAAGGCTGAGGGAAACGTGGGCCGCGATGCGGTCATGAGATCATGATCGGACGCGGACAGCCCTTATTGGATACAAAAAGGCATCAGACGACACGCCCGGCCGATCGAAAGGCCATCCGGGAGCCGGCTTGCCGCCGATGATCCGATCGGATGGGCTTCGGGCATGGCCAGCCTTCCCGCGATCCGGAGCTTCGACGTCCAGCCGCTCAACATCCCGCTCCTCAATCCCTTCGGGATTTCCGGAGGGGCCCAGAATTCGGCCGAGAATGTCCTCGTGCGGCTCGAGTTGAGCGATGGCACCGTGGGTTATGGGGAGGCCGCACCGCTCCCTCCCTACAACGGCGAAACCCAGGCTCAGGCCCTCGCCGTGCTGCAAGCCGCTCGCCCTTGGGTCGAGGGTCTCGCCCTGACCGAGGACTGGCGATCCGTGGCGACCCAGTTCCGCCAACGCGGAGGTGCCGGCTGCGGCTCGGCCCAATGCGCTTTTGAAAGCGCGCTGCTCGATGCTTGGACGCGGCGGACCGGGACGCCCCTCTGGCGATTCTTCGGGGGTGCGGAGACGACGCTGGAGACCGACATGACCGTGACCACGGGGTCGCCCACCGAGGCGGCCGAGGCCGCCCGGGACATCCTCGCCCGCGGGATCCGCATGATCAAGGTGAAGGTCGGCGGCAAAGCCGGCCCCGCCCACGACCTCGCCCGTCTGCAGGCCATCCACCAGACCGCCCCCGACTCCCCGCTCATCCTCGACGGCAACGCGGGAGTCTCCCGAGCCGACGCCGCCGTGCTGGTGCAAGGACTGCGCACGCACCGCATCACGCCCGCCTTGCTCGAACAATGGCTGCCGCGCGACGACTTGGCGGGCGCCGCCGCGCTCCGCCGGGAGACGGGCTGGCTGGTTGCCGCCGATGAGAGTGTCTCGACCCCGGACGATGTCGCGCGTCTGGTCGCCGCCGGGGCCGCCGACGTGGTGAATCTGAAGTTGATGAAGGCCGGCGTCGCCGCCGCCTTCGATACCGCCGTCGCCGCCCGCGCGGCCGGTCTGGGCCTGATGATCGGGGGCAACGTGGAGTCGATCCTCGCCATGACCGTTTCCGCATGCCTCGCGACGGGGCTCGGCGGATTCCGCTTCGCTGATCTGGATACACCGCTCTTCCTCGCCACCAATCCCTTTACCGGCGGTTTCACCCTCCAAGGCGGCATACTCTCCGTCGCCGCCATCACCGCCGGCCACGGCGTCGTTCCCCGGACCTGATCGATTCGACCGGATTGAGTTCGCGCCGAGACTCACTTCGGTGATGCTTCCGTCAAGACGCACGACCCACCATGCCCCTGAAAGAAATCACCTTCCTTGAAGGCCCGCGATCCCGTTGGGCCGACCTGAAGTTCGTTTTCGAGATCGCGTGGGAATTCATCCGGGGCTTTCGCGCCCTGCACTTCAGCGGCCCCTGCGTCGCCATCTTCGGCTCCGCCCGGTTCCGCGAGGAAAGCCCCTACTACGCCGATACGCGTCGCCTCGCCGCCGAGATCGCCCAGCTCGGCTTCACGATCATGACCGGCGGCGGCCCCGGCCTCATGGAGGCCGCCAACCGCGGCGCGAAGGACGTCGGCGGACGCTCCGTCGGCTGCAACATCGTCCTCCCCATGGAGCAGGAGCCCAACCCCTACTTGGACAAGTGGGTGAACATGCGGTACTTTTTTGTCCGCAAGACCCTGCTGATCAAGTACTCGTACGCCTTCGTGATCGTACCGGGCGGCTTCGGGACCTTGGACGAATTGTTCGAGGCGATGACGCTGATCCAGACCGGCAAGATCCAAGCGTTCCCGGTAATCATCTTCGGCAAGGCGTTTCATGCGGACCTCGCCGCGCACATCGAACGGATGCGCCAGGAGAAGACCATCTCGGAGGAGGATCTCCGGCTTTTCCTCATCACCGACTCGGTTGATGAAGCCGTCGCCTTGATCCGCGAAACCATCGCCAAGCACGGCCTGCGGTACGAGGAGCGGAAGCCCAGCTGGATCCTCGGCGAGACGCGCTGAGCGTCGCGCCAACGGACTGTCCCGTTTTGCGGCGACGGCTTCGCGCTCGCTCGTGGAGCACGCGAGGTCCATGTTCGCACCATGACTACAGTCACCGTCCCGACAGCCGGCCTGCGGACCTCGCCGACTCTGAAGCTGATGGCGATCGCCGCCATCGTGCTGCTCCTGCAGATTCCGCTGCTCTTCGTGAACGCGATCCGCGCTGAGCGGTTCCGCCTTCAGAAGGAGGCCAACGTCACTCTGTCCGCCGAGCGCATCGAGCAGATCCCGGCCGTGCAGGGCCATCGCATGGTGGAGCGTTCGCTGAAGTACGGCGTGCTGGTGATGGCGCTGGTGTTCGCGGCCTTCTTCCTGTTCGAGATCCTGCAGGGTCTGCGTCTCCACGTCGTCCACTACACGCTCGTCGGCGCCGCGATCTGCTTGTTCTACCTCGCGCTGCTCGCCCTGGGGGAAATCCTCGCACCACCCACCGCCTACATCGGAGCCGCGGGCGCCTCGACGCTCATGATCTGCCTCTACTCAAGCGCCATCCTGCGCAGTCGGCCGCGGGCCCTCGTCATCGGCGGACTCCAGGTCGGCGTTCACACGGTCCTGTTCATGATCCTGCAGATGGAGAAGTACGCGCTCCTCGCCGGGACGGCCGCCCTCTTCGCCGTACTGGGCACGATCATGTACCTGACCCGCGGGATCGACTGGAGCCGCAGCGGGCAACCCGAGGCCGCCCCGAAGGCCTGATCCGCGAACTCACGAGAACGCGGCCAGCGCGGCGTCTCCCGCACGGCGCCCGCCCACAGGGTTGGCTTGCCCGTGGCGCAGCCTGCCACGTCCGCTTGCCTGCCGCGTCCGGAACCGCCACGGTGCCGCCATGATGCTTTACCCCTGGTCGCCCCGTCGTTTCGTCACGCTTGTCGCACTGGCTGGACTCATTCTGGCCGGATCGCTGCCGGCATCCACGGTCCGCGCCGGATCCAGTGAGGAGATCCTCGCGGCCGAGAACGCACGCGTCGAGGCCCTGCTGCGGGGCGACTACGATGCGGTCGACCGCCTGCTCGGCGAGGACCTGACCTACACGCACTCCACCGCCGTGCTGGACACGAAGGCGATGTTCCTTGAGTCACTGCGCTCCGGACGCCTGCGCTATCACCAGTTTCGCCATGAAGACCCGAAGGTCCGCGTGCTCGGCGACACCGGGATCATCAACACCGTCGTGCACATCGTCGCCGTGAACCGCGGCCAGGAAAACCGCAACCACCTCCGCGTGACGATCGTCTACGCAAAGCGCGATGGACGCTGGCAGATGGTGGCGTGGCAATCGACGCGGATGCCGCCGAGCTGACGCGCTGCCGCTAGACTCCGGCGCGCTCGACTGGCCGGATTCCCACTTCGAGGCCGACCACGGTCAGCGTCTGCGGTCCGCCGTTCTCCACCACGATTTCGTTCCAGCCCTCGCGAATCAGCGCGAGAGGGAAGCGCACGTTGTACGCGACGTGCTCCGCCACGTGATGCGTGAGCGAGCCGCAGGGAAAAAGCGGGCGGTCCGTCCGCTCCGTCGCCAGCCGCGGCCAACTGGCGTTGAATGAGACCGGCAGCGCTCCGACCGTCTCATCCGCGCGCAACACCACCTGAATCACGACTTCCAGCGCGGCACCGGGAGGCTCTGAGCACATCGGCAATCGAAACGGATGGTAGGCTGCCGCCGGCAACGCGAGGGGAAGCTGCGGGGGCACCTCGAACGGAATGTGCGTCAGGACGTTCGCCGCGCGCGAAAGAACATAATGCTTGGGCTGGCCGCGCAGGGTCTCGATGTGGTGCAGGTCGCGCAAGGCGGCGTAGTCCGAGATCAGACCCGGAATCTGCGCCTGATCGGTCGTGTAGAAGTTGAACCACTCCAGCGCATCCGCTCCGAGGGCCAGCTTGCCGGCGGCATTCGCTCGGAGCATCTCGCGACTGGAGGTGATTCGACGGATCTGCTGCACGACGGCGCCGTCCGCGGAACGCGTCGGCATGACATTCGCCCCTGCTTCCAAACCGCCGTAGATGACGGTCTCGTCGCCGATCCGTTGGCGGAGGTCATCATGGGGCATTTCCCACGACGTGCACCAGAAGCCGGAAACGGCGATCCAGTCGACCACTCCCTCACGGCAGAGTGCCTCCACGTCGAGCCCGATGCTCCGCAGGGTCTCAAGACGTCCGGGAATACGCAGACCGAAAGGATACGGGCGTCCCGTGTGCCGGGATCGGGCGTCGACGAGGGCGCGGATCTCGCGAATCCACGCCGTCATCGTCGCGACCGTCTCGGCGCTCGCCTCCGGTTCGCAGCACATGGGATTGCGCAGCCAATCCAGCTCCAATCCTTCGAAGTCATAGTCCTCGACGACCTCGCGGATCTGCGCAAAAAGCGCGGCGCGAACTTCGGCCTGCTCGAAATTGAGCCCCTCGCGATAGAGCGGATTCCGCATCGTCGGGGAATACGCGGAGCGCTTCAGTCGCAACTCGGGCCGGGCCAGCAAGGGGTGATTGAAGAAACTTCCCGCGGGGTTGGCCCAGCCGTGGAAATCGTTCATGCGGATACTCACCCACGGCGCGACTCCACTCGCCCGGCAGGCTTTCGCCGTCTCCGCCAACCAGTCCACGCCGGCGTCGATGAGGTCCTGGTAGAGGCCGAAGAACGCCTCGAAGCGATCGAGGAAGTCTTCCACGTCCTCCGGCTTCGTCACCCCCGCGCTGCTCGCGTGCCCGCGGAAGAACTCCCGGTCGCCTCGGCGGTAGCCATCCAGAATCGAGGGGATCTTGCGGCTCGGATACCACGCGCGGGACGCGTTGGCGTTGATCACGAAGGTGTCGACGCCCGACTCCGCCAGCAAGGCGACGTAGCGATGAATCGCCTTCGCCTGAAAGGGTCCGCCGACCGCGAGGCGTAGCCGTCCGCTCCGGCCCTGGCCCTCCTTGAGGGCGAAATCCTCGGGCTGCCACTTCTCGGGATTGTAGAAGAAGGTGCAGGTATCGCCGTTGAAGAGATTTCGATGCCGCGAGCGCAGGCGCTCCCGCGACGCCGCCCGGGGATCGGCGGATGCCGCGCGCGCGGACGCGGACGCCGCCACCGAAGAGCCGATCAGCGGAGTCAGTGCGGCACCCGCGGCTGCGGACAGAAGGAAAGATCGACGATTGGAGGACACGGGTGAGGAGCGGCGGAAGCGGCAGAGTGGCGGCGACGGGCGCCGCTGAATCGGTCAGCGCAATTCGAGGATCGACGCCGCGATGTGACGTCGACCGTTCTCGCGGTTGAAGTAATAGACGACGATCACACGGTTATCGTCGATCATCGCCGACCACGGGTAGCCGAGATCGGTCGTGCCACCGTCGTCCCGGAGGACCATCTCGGGTGCGGTTGCGAAATCCGTGCACTCTGCATTGAGCACCCGGGCGCGGATTCCGTAGGGCTTGTGGCGGTATCCGTAGGTGAGCAGGACCCGGTTGTCGGGGAGCCGCAGCGCGTGGAGCGGATGGCCCTTGAAACCCATCGGCTGCCAGGGCTGGAACGTCTTCCCGCCGTCGGTGGAACGAGCGATGCAGGCTTGGTCTCCAATGTCTTCGGTCCGCAGGAAGGCGAGCAAGTCGCCCTTCGGTGTCTCGTACATCGAGGTCTCGTTGAAGGACGCCTTCGCATCCTCGGCGATCGGCGCGCTGTAGGTCCAAGTCTGACCGCGGTCCGACGACGTGAGGAGATGGACCGACGTGCGACGCGGGCTAATCTGATGGTTGGCCGCGACGGCCCAGAAAAGTCGACCGTCGCGACCCTCGATCGCCGCACCCCGATTGTACGCGGGCAGGGGGTCGCCGAAAGGACTGAGATACTTCTCTTGCGGAATCGCCAGCGGGGAGAATGGTCCTTTCCAAGAGGCTCCCCCGTCGGAGGAGCGAACGATGTAGCCACCGCTGAAGAACGATCCCGGATAGTTCTGGAAGACGGGCGGCTTGAGATTCGGAATGCCGTCCGGTCGCACGAACGTCCACAAGTAGGAAAGACACAGCAGATCGCCGTCGGTCAACTGCAGCAGGCAGGGGTCCTGGGACCCTCCAAGAGGATGGGCGTACAGCAGCTCAGGAGTTGGGCTCCAAGTCTTGGCCCCATCGCGCGAGCGCATCGTCACGAGATAGCTATTGGGGTCGACATGGTTGTTGGACTTTTCACCGAGGGACTTGCGATCCGGGGCGCGTCGAAAGGCGACGAGGATCTCGCCGTCGGGCCGTCGTACGACCGAGGGAAAAGCGCTGTAGAAGCGCGGCCCGTCATAGAGGACGGTATCTTGGACCTTGTGTAGCTGCTTCTCCGCCGCCTCGGCCACGGGAGCGGCGATCACGCCGAGCGCAAAGGCGAGGGCCGGGGGCAGGACAGCAACGAATCGAGGGATGATTTTCATGCGATTGAGTGGAGGGGGGGGTAAATGACGGTAAGAGAGATCCGCTTAGCGGGAAGATCGGGGCCAGGGATGCTTCCATCGGATGAAGCCACCCCGATTCTGAACACGAGCTTGGTCACGGCGTCCGAGCAAGTTTCCAGATGACCGTCGCCATCTGGTAGCCTTCGTGGAGCGGCGTCCGTTTCGCGTAGTAGGCGGTGAGCAATCGACCATCCGTCAGTTGCACCGTGGCGGGATACCCGCCGTCTCCGTCGAAGGTCGCGATCCGCTCCGGTGCACTCCACGTGCGACCCGCATCAGAACTGACGCGCACCTCGATCCCGTGCGGAAAGATCCCGGAACCGGGTAATCCATCGGGCCACTTCGATCCCGGAAGGGCTCCGTTGCGATCGCCGTACGTGAGCAAGATCCGCCCGTCCGACAACGCCGTGAGATCAGCGGGGTGCTCACCCGACACGGTGACCGGACCCTCGGCTTTCCACGTTGCCCCGTGATCGGCCGAGCGGAAAAGCTCCAGGTGCCGCCCCCGGGTCGTTCGACCGCAGGCGAGGAGGGAGCCATCGGGCAGAGGGAGAGGCGTCGTCTCGTTCACATCATCCTGTCCGATCACCCCGGTAAGCGTCCAAGTCAGGCCATCGTCGGCGCTGGTAAAAAAGTAGGAGACGTGCTCGTGCTTGGAGTTTGGGACGCCGAGCGACTTGGGAGCGTAGAGACAAACGCCGAGTTTCCCGTCCGCCAACCGGATGATGTCGCCAAAGGGAAAGAGGTGGTCGGAGAGCACGATTCCCTGTGCGGCCAACCTGCTCTTCGTCGGGAGCTCCACTCCCTCGCTTCGGGTCCACGTCCGGCCGCCATCCGTCGAGCGGCAGACCCAGATCGGGAGAATCACGGACGGAGGATCGTGGCGACGCGGCGTTCCCTTGGGCGGTGGAGGCGGACGGTGCGACCAACCCGCCGCCAGCACGATGAGTTCGCCCTTCGCGTTTGTTCCTGCCGCCACGTTCATCCGATTTGTCGTCGGCTCGTGTGGGGCCGGAGTTCCCCGAAGCTGCCAACTCGCGCCGGCGTCGGTCGTGCCCCAGCAGTCGACGTCTCCTTCCCAGAAGCCGTGGCTCGGCTGGTTGAAGATGGAGGCAATGATCGACCCATCGGCCAGCGGGGTCAGGTTGGGCCAGGCGGTCACGTTTTTCACTGCCACCGCCTGCGTCTCCGTCTCGAAACGAAGGGTGGGGATCGCGCCGACGGACAGGCTGACCATCAGCGAGACCGGGAAGATAAACCAACGAGCGACGAGGGAAGACTTCATGGGCTGGATTTGCGGGGTCCGTCGGGAGGCGACGTGCCTATCCGGACCTTGCGTGGGCGGGTGCGGGGCCGCTCGTCCGGATGCGGCCGGAGCTCGGGTTACGCCGGAGCGAGCCCCGGGATCCTGAGTGCGGACACGAAAGTGAAAGGCGCCGGCGGCACCCCGCGGAATGGCCACGGGGCGTCGCCAGCGCTGACACGCTAGAAACGATAAATCACGGACAGGGAAACCGTCCGCGGCGGGCTCGGGTCCACGAAGTACGCGTTCTGGGCGCCGAGCGCGTACGCTTCGTCGAGCAGGTTGTCGATGTTGCCGCGCACCGTCCAATGCGAGTTGATGCGGTACGTACCAAAGAGATTGAGCAGATTGCCCGGCTCCATCTCGATGAGCGGCGACTGGCCCACCACGCCCGTGTTGTAGGCGCCGATCGAAACGAGACGTCCGCTGATGCGCGAGAATCCGGCTCCCAGCATGAGACCCTTAAGCGAGTCGCTTTGAAATTCGTAACGCCCGACAAGGCTGATGTCACCCGAGTAGGAGTTGGCCACCTTATTCCCAGCTTGGTCGCGTACCTTGCCCTTGTAGTACGTCGCGACGAACTGGAGTCCCGGCATAGGCGCGAAAGCCAGATCAAAGTCGTAACCCTTTTGGGTCGTCGAGCCAATCGGCGCGAAGTAGCTGATGCCGTCCGGGCGCACGCCCGCGAAGAACGACTGGTTGGTCAGCGCGAGATTGAAGAAGGACAGGGTCGAAGAGATCCGACCGTCGAGGAACGCGGTCTTGATGCCCGCCTCACGCCCCTTACCTTCGATGCTCGGCAGGATGTTAAGATTCACATCGCGCGCACTCGTGGGCGAGAAGTTGGTCGACTCCATGCCATAGACGACCATGTCCTTGGTCAGATTCAGCACGAGCCCGTAGCGATGCAGCATTTCATCGCCCTTGGTCACCGTCGCCGGGGGACGCGTCGCGAGGTTAGTGATGTTGTTGATCTTGATCTTGCTGCGGGTGAACCCGACGACCGCAGTGAGCCGATCCGGCAGAATGTCGACCGTTTGCTGGACGTAGCCCTGCCCGCGGTAGGTGGTGCCTTGCGAGCCCGGATTCGCCGGCGCGACGTACTCGCTGGTCAGCGGAGCACGCAGCAGATCGAGTTGAGGATTGGCAATCGGTACGATCTTGCTGCCGAAGGAAGCCGACGACCAGAAGCGGCTCTTGCCGACTTCGTCACTGTAGCTCGCTCCCACGGCGGTCGATGTGCTGATCTTGCCGATCTGGTACTTGCCGTTGAGATCGATCAACGCGACCGAGAAGTCGGCCTTCTGATCGTTGCGACGCGCGGTGAACGTGACGGTCTGGTTCGGCCAGTTCACGCCGCCCGCGGGAAACACCACGCTACCGAGTCGTGAAAACCACCACCGCGTAGCCGCAACCTTGAGATCCCAGTTTTCTCCGAGCTTCTGGATGGCGACCATCCGGTAGCCGCGCCGGTGAAAGTCCTCCATCGTGCCCTTGACGTAGTACGCCTCATCACGGCCGGCACCCGTGTAGAGCTTGCCCGTCGGCGTAATGAAGTTGTTCGCGTTGGGGATATGGAGGAGGTGCTGGTAGTCGAACGCGACCCGCACGACGGTGTTCTTATAGGCGAACTGGAGGGTGGGATGGAAAACCGTCCGGTCGTCGGAGACGTTCTTGAAGAAATTGTCACCCGCCTGATGGGCTGTCACCAGCCGGTAGCCGACAGCGATGTCGCCGAGCTTGCCGACCGGACCCGTCACATCGACCTCCGCCCGGTAAGTCCCGTGCTGATTCATCCGGGTGGTTACAACGTACTGCGCCTTATTCAGCGGTCGCTTCGAGGTCGTCAGCACCGTACCGCCAAGCGAGGCGTTGAGGTAGAGGGTGGATACCGGACCGCGGAGCACCGTGTAGGAGTCGAGATTTACGTTGTCGAGGTACGGGACGCCATCAGGCATTTCGTCCAGCAGCGGGTAACCGATGCGCGTGCCGCGCATCGCGAAGGACTCTCCGGCGAAGAAGTTCGAGACGCCGGCAAACTGAAGGATGTTGGAGGAGTCGACGTAACCCATGTCCTCGATCAAATCGCGGGTGACGACCGTGACGGCTTGCGGAATCTTAAGCAGCGTCTCGTTGGTTTTGAAGCCCGTGGCGGAGTTGTTGGACGTGTAGCCACGGTCCTTGGTGGAGCTGACTTCGAAGGAAGACAGGAGGACGCGATCATCCTCCGGTGGTTTCGTTCCGGCAGGGGCCTGCTGGGCCGGCAACTCAAGGATGCCGAGCGCGAGCGATGCGGCGAGGAGTACGAGCGGGTTTCGGGATTTCATGGTTCTGGGTTCTTGGCTGGAAGAAAATGTGTTTTCGGAAGGTTCGGCCTGGGCGCGCGTCCGCGGCAATCTCGGCACAACTCGGTAGGCAATCAGCGCGCCCGTCTCCTCGTCCCGCACGACGTCGCCAGGAGGGAAAACTCACGCGGCTTCAATTCGTCCGTGAACCACGGCGCAGCCGACGGCCCGGGAAGCCGGGCGACATCTAAATTGCGAGTTCTCACAACTCCCTCATCCTGAAGGCCACAGCCGTTACATGAGTCGAGACTATTTGTAATGGTTACAACTTATATCCAGTCGCTGTAGCCCATCCGTCGACCAAGCTCGTCTTACCGGCTTAAGCGCAACTCCGACAACCACCCTTGGACTTCACCCTTGCAGGTCGCTCACGGCGATCGCAACAAACCCAGACGCTTTGCCGCCCGCAGGCACTCCCCGTGAGAGAGACGACGCCGGACGCCGGGCCCAGTGCGCTGAGTCCTCAAGCAGCCCCTAACCCCTACCCTACCCCGTCCGCCATGCGCCGCCTTCCCCTTCTCGCCGCCCTCACCCTCAGCGGAATCGCTGTCCTCGTCGCCTCGCTGACCGCGGCGCCCTCCGCCGGGGTGGGTCAATTCGGCATCGCCATCGAACTCGGACCGGAGCAGACGGTCGCCCGAGGGGCCGGCTGGCCCTACTTGTTCCACTCCAGCACCGGGACCACCGCCGTGCTCGGCCACGTCCGCTGGGTGCCTGGCAAGGGGGATCCGATTGTGTTCTTCAACCGCTCATTCGACGGAAGAAAGTCCTGGGAACCTTGGCTACCGTCGGCACAACACGGTACCGGACCCATCACCGAGGGCGTGATCATGGAACTGCCAGACGGTCGAATCTACGTTTACGATGTCTATGCCTACCATGCGGGTGGCGACACCTTCACCGGGCGCCGCTGGCTGTCCCGCGATGGTCTGCGTTCGTTGGAGTCAGCCGAGGCCATCGAGGTCGAGGTGCCTGAAATCGCCACGGCGGGCCAAATCGACGACCGCGGCGAACCGGTCAATCGGCTGTACATCCGCCGTTCCATGCTCCGGTTGCCCTCGGGGGAACTGCTTGCCTGCGCCTATGGACGGTTCCGCTGGGATACCGCCAAGGTCGAGTATCTGCCATCGATGAAGCAAAGTAGCTCGTACCTGATCCGCTCCACCGACGAGGGGCGCTCCTGGAAGCTGCTGTCCGTGATCGCGACCTCACCACTCGGCCAAGAAGGTGCCGGCGAGCCGGCCTTGGTCCGCGTCACTCAAGGCCCGAAGGCGGGACGCCTCATCTGCCTGATGCGCGTGGGGCGTGAACACGCGATCTGGCAGGCGGAGTCCGATGACGATGGCCGGACCTGGACGGCGGCGCACCCCCTCCGGTGGACCTACAGCCGGTTTGGTCGATCGCGCGAACTGGTCGGCGTCGACCCCGATGTGACAGAGATGGCCGATGGAACGCTCGTCATGTCCTACGGGCACAAGATCGACTACCAAGATGACGGTAACTTTCTCGCCTTCAGCCTCGACCACGGGGTCACGTGGACCGCTGAGACGCGTCTCAGCTCAAGCATGACCGTCGCCTACACCGGGGTTCGCGAGGTTGCTCCGGGAGAAGTTTTCGTGGTTTACACGACCACCGACGTTCGGAACCCGGCGGAGTATCGCCGGACCGTAGACGAAGGGCGGTTCACCACGGTCGGCCGAACGGTCAAGGTACGCCGAGTCGCGGGTCCGTCTAACTGACCTGAAAACGCCGGACCTGCTCCTCGTTCACTGTGATGCCTAGGCCGGGCTTCGTAGAGACGGCGACGTAGCCGTCCTTGATCTCCAGCGGCTCCTCCAGCAGCGCTTCGCGGAAGGGATTCTCGACGAAGTCCAGCTCCAGCAGCGGGGGCTCCGCCGCGCGTCCAAACGAAGCATCGGGTAGAAGGGAGACTAGATGCGCCGAGGCCGCGATTACGATCGCGCCCGCCCAGCAGTGCGGCATGCACGGCACGCCCCAGAGCGCCGCCATCTCCGCGATGAAAAGCACCTCGCCGACGCCACCGGAAAGCGCGACGTCAGGCTGCGCGATGTCCATGGCCCGACGTTCGAGCGCCTCCCGGAAGCGGCCCCGCGCCGTCAGGCCCTCGCAGGCCGCGATCGGGATATCCAGCTGGCGCGCCAGCTCCTCGTAGCCCGAGTAATCCGGGGCGCACTGCGGCAGCGGTTCCTCGTACCAATAGTAATCCTGCTCCTCAAGGATCCGGCCCATCTTCACGGCAGCGCCCATCGTGTAGACGCCATTGCCATCCGCCATGAGCTTGATGTCTGGGCCGACGGCCCGGCGCACCGCCTTCACCGCCGCCGCATCCCGCGGAATCTCCTGCCCGCCGATGCGCATCTTCATGGCCTTGAAGCCCTGCTTCGCCAGCGCTTCGGCCTCGCGCGGGTACTGGAGCTCCGGATCCTCGCCCTCGATGTAGTTCATCGCGGAGGCGTACGTCTGCACGCGCGACCGCATCCGGCCGCCGTAGAGCTCGGCCACCGGTAAACCAAGGATCTTGCCGCGCAGGTCATCGAGCGCGATGGAAACGCCGCCGATCGCCATGCCGTTGCCGAAGTTCTGGCCCCACAACCGGCGCAGGATCTGCCGCGCCTCCCGCGGATCCGAGCCGATGAGGATCGGCGCACAGTGCCGCTCAATGATCTCGCGCACGCCGGGAAATGACACGGTCTCGCCCCAGCCGAAGAAGCCGTCTTCCGCCTCGATCTTGATCAACAGCGTCGTACGGACGCGATAGTAGTGATTCGCCGGGCCCGTCGCACGGGTCATCGGATGGGACAGAACGAAGGTCTTAACCGCACGGATTTTCATGTTCGGGAAAGCCTGAAGGCTACAGGGCCGTGGCGATGAGCCCGGGGAATCGCTTCTTAATGCCGTTTTCCCCGGTCACGCCATAGATGCGGCCACCGACGGCGCAGAATCGAGCGTCGGCCAGCGCCTCGGGCAGTTCGCCTGCCAACTCCACCCGGCCATCCGCACCGGACACGGCAAAGATCTCCGTGAGGAAACGGTCCGTATATCCGCCGAGGACGAGCAGGCGATCCCCATCGGCCACACCCCACGCACCACGCAGAGCAAACGGCAGCTGGCCCAACCGACTCCAACGATTCACCACCGGATCATAGGCGAGGACGTCGTCGAGGTTGCGCACGCCGCTTCCGTCTGGCGTGCAGCCGCCGGCCAGCAGGATCTTCCCGCCGACCGCGCCGACCGCAGCATTGAAACGCGCGGGGCCGGGAATCGGCGCGCACTCGGTCCAGCCGCCCTCGCGCCCCGCGGACCAGACCGTCGAGGTCGCTGTCGCGAACTCCGTGCCATTCCCGCTCAGTCCGCCGATCAGAAAGACGCGGTCACCCACCACCGCGGCAACGGAAGAACGACGGGGCGCGGGCAGGCGCAGCGCCGCGTCCTCGCTCCAGCCTTCGTCGTTGAGCACCCAAGTGGTCGTGCCGCCGGGACCGGACGTCCCGCCGCCGAAAATACGGACCCGCCCGTGAAGGACGATCGCCGGAGCATCGCCAAGACCGCTCGGGAGCGAGGGCAACGCTGACCAAGAATCCGTCGTGGGATCGTAGCGATCGGCGCGCGACGCGAAGTATTTCACGTTGTCCTGCCAGTAGGTGCCACCGGCGACCACCAGGGTCCCGTTGATCGCCGTGACCGGCGTGCCGGCCCGCGGCAGGGGCGGCGGGGTGAGAGACTGCCACGTCGTGAGTTTCGGGGAGGAGTTCATGGAGTGGAAGAGGAAGGATTCTTGGCGCCTTGGCGACGTTGCGTGAAGTCAACCAGCCAAAGCGCGACGCCGCAGAGCAACGCACCGAAGCCCGCAAGGAAGATCACGGCCCGGACGGGAACTTCCGCGTCCCGCATCGCGCCCACCGCGAAGACTCCGAGGCCACCACACACCGCGGCGAAGGCGTTCGTGATTCCCACCGCAGTCGCCCGGTAGCGCACGTCGACGATCGCACAGACAATCGGCATGAAGTTCGCCCCAAGGAACCCCAGCGCAAGTCCCCAAGCCATCAGGCTCAGGGCGGTGAGAACGAAGAGGCTGGAGTAACCGGTGAGGAAAAAAATCGGCGCGCCCACCACGAAGACGAGAGTCGGTAGCAGCACCCGGGCGCGGGGCCGACGGACGCTCAAGCGATCCGACAAGTAGCCGCCCCCGAGCAGGCCGGTGATCTGGAGAGCGTACACGTAGCCGAGGGCCGAGAAGCCCGCGGCACCCTGCCCCATGGCGTACTGCTCGCGCATCAGCGTCGGCATCCAGCCGATGATGATCCAGCCCACCGCCCCCTGCAACGCGAAGAAGGCGAGGAGAAAGTAGAAGGGCCCGAAGCGCAGCAGGCTCACGAGCGCCTCGGAGAAGCGGATCTGGGGCGCGGCCTCCCGCAGGACCTCACGGTCCTCCCGGCTTGGCTCCCGCAACAGGAAGACCAGCGCCAGACCAAGCAGCAGATTCGGGATCCCGATGAGCGAATACGCCGCCGTCCAGCCTCGCTCTTCCGCAATCCAGCCACCCACCCCGCCGATCATCGATCCGATGACGAGACCCGTGGTGTGCGTTCCCGCCGCCAGCGCCCGGGTCGGGCCACGGTGGTAATCCACGATCAAAGCGACCGCCGCAGGGATGTAGAGCGCCTGACTGATGCCGAGCAGCCCGCGCAGGACGAGGAATTGCTCGAAGCTCGTGACGTAGGCCGTGACCCAAGTGATCGCGGACCACGAGAGGATGCTGCCCAGCACGACCGAGCGGCGACTGAAGCGGTCCGCGAAGAAGCCTCCCAGCGGGCTGAAGAGCGCGTAGGTCCAGAGAAAGACGGACGTGAGGAGGCCGAACTGCGCATCCGTCATCGGGATCTCCTCGATGATCGATCCACGCATCGTCGTCAGCATCGTCCGCGTCAGGTAGTTCGAGGCCGCGGCGGACCACAGGAGCACGACCGCCAGCCAAGCGCCGCTGGGCAACGCGCCGGAAGATGGGGCCAGCGCCGTGCCGGAGGGAGTAGGATGCGATGCCATTAGTAGCCGAGCCTCTTGTTGGCCTGATTGAACAGGGGTTCGCCGCAGGTGAATCGCCGCAGGTTCGCGGCAAAGAGATCGAAGAAGGCCGCCCAGAATCCTTCATATGCACCGGCCAGGTGCGGTGTCATGATGAGATTCGGCACGTCGTAGAAGGGATGATCCGCCGGCGGCGGTTCCTGCACAAAGCAGTCCACGACCGCGCCCGCCAGACGGCCCTCGCGCAACGCCGCCGCCAGCGCGGGCTCCTGCACGATTCCGCCGCGCGACACGACGACGATTCGCGCACCCGGCCGCAGCAGCGCCAGTTCGTCGGCCCCGATCATGCCCGCCGTATGCTTGGTATAGGGCGCCGCCACCACCACCACGTCGCAGAGGGGGAGCATCTCCCGAAGCGCGGTCGGCTGAAACCACCGCTCCGGCAGGGTCCCGGCCGGATCACCGGTCCCGGGCCACGCAGTGTAACCGCGATCCTCCCGCCCCGCGGGATCCAGCGCGAGGATGCGCAGCCCAAGCGCATGCAGCTGGCGCGCACACTCCCGGCCAATGCTCCCGTAGCCGATCACGCCCGCCGTCGCGCCGCGGAGGATCTCCGCCCGCAACGCCCAGCGGTCCTCCGGCCAGCACCGCCGCGCCTGCGCCGCGCCAAAAGCCGGGAATCGGTGCGCGAGCGAGAGTAGCCCGCCCGTGACGAACTGAGCGATCGGCACGCCGTGCAGCCCACTCGCCGTCGTCACCGCGACCGCACTCTCCTCGATCCACGTGCCGGCCACCTGATTGGCCCCCGCCGACACCAGCTGGATCCAGCGGACATTCGGACAAAGGTCACACGCCGCCGGCAGACGAAGATCCGTGATCAGCACGTCAGCCGCGCCCAGCGCCGCCGCCGTCGCCCCCGGATCGTCCGTGGCCGCGCTCACCTCCACGCCCGGATTTGCCGAGAGGAATGCATCGAGTTCCGCCCGCACCAGGGAGGGCGGAACATCGCGCTGCAGAAAAACCTTCGTGGGCGCCATCGTCACGGCCCTCAGCCAATCTTGACGAACTGGCCGGTCCGCGACGATTCCATCATCCCGAGACAGGTGGCCAGACCCATGCGGCCATCCGCCCCCGTCGCCACCTCCGAGGCGCGTCCGTGGATGCGGTCGACGAACGCCTGCATCTGCTCGATGAACGCCTTCATGCGCCCGATCTTGAAGGCCGACTCCGGATCGTCCGCCATCACGGGCGGCTGGGTCGAGATCAGGCGCCAGCCCGACTGCCGGTCCGTGCGGTGCAGGTCGCCAAAGCCATCCATGTTGAGGCTGCCCTTACTGCCGATGATGCTCAGCCGCGCCATCTCGCCATGGTAGTCGCCGTGCGAGGCGATCGTGGTGTGCGTGGAGCAGATCGCTCCGTTGGAGAATTCGATGATGCCCACGGTGGTGTCCTCGATCGCGCGGTCCGGGGTGTACGTGCGGCAGAGTCCAGCGACGCGCACGACCTCCGCGCCCGTGACCCAGCGCATGGCGTCCACGCCGTGGGGCAGGCCGTCGATCACGAAGCCGACCGTCTCCGGCTGGTTCACCCAGCCCAGCTTGTTGCCGCCGAAGTTGCCGGCGTTGGCCAGCTGGCGGATCATCGAGAAGTGCATGCTCTGGATCGAGCCGAGCTCGCCCGATTGGATGATCTGGCGGACCACCGGAAGGTTGATGCGGAAGCGAAGGTTGTGCGCCACGCCCAGCTGAAGGCCGCGCTTCACGGCCTCCGCCAGCATCCGGTCGCAGTCTTCGACCCGCGTGGCCATGGGTTTTTCGATCAGCACATGCTTGCCGTTCGCGAGGGCAAGCAGCGTCTCCTGCACGTGGGTGTAATGTGGCGTGGAGACCACGATCGCATCGATGTCGGGGCGCGCCATCAGGGCCTCAAGCGTGGGCTCGCAGGCCACTCCGTATCGCTGGGCGAGGGCGGGGGCACGGCTCCCGCCCCAGATGGCGACGAGCTCCGCGGAGTCGGGTAGCTGCTTGATGGCCTCGGCGTGGGTGCGCCCCATGTAGCCGGAGCCGGTAATTCCGAAACGGATTTTTTTCATAGGTAAAAGGATTTCGAGGGCATGCGCCGCCTCATTCCGGCCACAGGACGTCGCGCGTAATCTCGCGCAGCGTACGGCAACCGAGGAGGGCCATCGCCATGAGGAGTTCCTGACGGAGGACCTTGACGGTGTGGGCTACGCCCTCCGCACCACCGACGGCCAGTCCGTACAGGCAGGGGCGCCCGATCTGCACCGCCGCTGCACCGTGCGCGAGGGCCTTCACCACGTCGGTGCCACGCCGGATGCCGCCGTCGACGATCACTGGCACCCGGCCGGCGACCCGGTCCACCACGCGGGGCAGCGCCTCGATCGTCGCGGGCTGCGTATCCAGGCAACGACCGCCGTGATTCGACACGATGATTCCATCCGCACCCAGCTTGACGCCGATTTCAGCGTCCGCAGGGCTCATCACGCCTTTGAGCATGAGCGGCATCGTGGTCAGGGAACGGATCCACTCGATGTCCCGCCAGAGCAGGACCTGCGGCTTGACCACGTCGAGGTTCACGACCACCGGCGGCTCCGTGATCCCGACGTAGTGGGGATGCCCGACGCCGGGAGGCAGCTTCACCGGATCGCGCGCCTGGCGGTCGCGCGCGCCGTCGAGCGGGCTGTCGACCGTGACACAGAGGCCGCGGGCGCCGGCGGCCTCGACGCGTTGGATGAGCGCCTTGGCCAGGCCCCGGTCCTTGGCGACGTAAAGCTGGAACCAGAGGGGTTGCTCCACGACCTTCGCCACGTCCTCGACCGATGTGTTGGCACCGCTGCTGAGGACCATGATCGCGCCCGCCGCATTCGCGCCCCGCGCCGTGGCGAGTTCGCCCTCGGGATGGATGACGCGGTGATTCGCCGTCGGCGCGATGATGATCGGGTGATTCAACCGCTGGCCGAAGAGCGTGGTCGAGGGGTCAAGGTCCCCGACGTCGCGGAGGACGCGCTGCTGGAGGCGGATCTCGCGGTACTTGTCCTGGTTCCACCCGAGCGTGAGTTCGTCGGCCGCTCCGCCGGAGACGAACGCCAGCGTGGAACTCGCCATGACCTCGCGCCCCCGGCGCTCGATGTCCGCCAGGGAGATCAGGGACGTCAGTCCGGGCGCCAGTGCCGGTGTCGGCGCGAGGGCGGGGGCCGACGCGGACGGCGTGGATTCAGCGGACGGCATGCGGGTCGCACCGACCGAAAGAGCACCGGTGCCGAGGGTGGCGAGAAAGGTCTTTCGATTCATCGTGGGTCATTGGAGCGCGGCGAGCGCCGCGATGATTTCCGCGCGGCGCGCCGCGTCGGGCTCGCCCGCGTACGGCATCGTGGTGCCCGGAACCACCGCCTGCGGGTTCGCGAGAAAGGCATCGAGGGTCGCCGCATCCCAGACGATGCGGGCGTTGCGCATCGCGCGGCTGTAACGGTAGCCGGGAACCCGGCCCGCCGGCCGTCCCATTACGCCCCGCAGGTCCGGCCCTGGATTGGTGGCCGCCGCCGGGCCGTGGCAGGCCGCACAGGACGCAAACGCCCCTTCGGGCACCGCCAGCGCCGGCGGCTCACCCGTCGCGGCGGCGAGAGGCGCGGCCGCAAGCAGAACGACGGACAGCGACACAGTCGGACGGGAGGGTCTCACGAGAGGCGGCCCGGTCGGGCGAAGTAGCGGGCGAGGTCATCGCCTAGGCGAAGCGCGAGCGCCCCGACGAGGACGGTCGGGCTGTGACCGCTGTTGTGGGCGAACACGGAGGCTCCGACGACGAAGAGGTTCTCGGCGTCCCAGTGCTGGAGCCGCGGCGAGACCACGCTGGTGGCCGGGTCCGGTCCCATGATGGTGCCACCGGTGACGTGCGTGCCGTTGTAGAAGCGGGTCTCGAAGGCAGCGCCGGGGCGGCTGACCCCGCCAATCACGTTCGCCCCCATCGCCTGCGCGATCCGGAGGGTCTTGGCCGCCATGAAGTCCATCATTCGCTGTTCGTTCCCGCGGAAATCGAAGTTCATCCGCACCAGCGGTTGGCCGAACGCGTCGGCGTAGTCCGGATCCAGATCGAGGAAGTTCTCACGGTGCGGGTAGCAGCTGCCCTGCACCCCGACCGCCATGTGATGCGCATACCAGTCGGCGTTGGCTTGCTTCCACGCCGTTCCCCACCGGGGCGTGCCCGGAGGCAGGCGGCGGCTCATGATCGGACGACCGGAACTCGCCCCGGCGGCGATGAACCCGCCGCCTTGGAACCCGAGGCCGGCATGGTCGAAATTGTCGTCGTTGAACTCATCCATCACCGTCACCGAAGCTCCGGCGCCGAGGAAGGGATTGAGCCAGCGGTCGCGGAAGAAGAGCGGGATGCCGGCACTCGCCTGATAGCAGAAGTTCTTCCCGACGACCCCCGTGCCGGAGGCCGGATCGTAGGGCCGCCCAATGCCCCCGGCGAGCAGGAGCCGGGCATTCGTCAGCGTGAAGCCCGCCAGCACCGCGGCTTGGCAGGGTTGCAGCACCTCCTCGCCCGTCCGCAGATCCAAGTACCGCACGGCCCGGATCCGCCCGGCCGCGCGATCGAAGTCGAGCCCAAGGACATGGCAGTGCGTCCGCAGCTCGAAGCCCGGCTGCCGGATCAGCCACGGATACAGAAGGACATCCGGCGTGCCCTTGGCGTTGGCCTCGCACGCGAAGCGATCGCAGTGCCCGCAGTACTGGCAGGCCCCGAGCCGCATGCCGTCGGGATTGACGTAAGGAGCAGGCGAGTTGGCCGCCGGGGAAGGAAAGGGCCGATAGCCGAACTCCCGCTCCACCGTCTGCTTGAAGAGCGCTCCAGCCTCGGTGATCTCCAGCGGTGGCTGAGGAAACTCATTCTGGCGTGGCGCCTCGAACGGGTTCCCTCCCGGCTGAATCACGCCGCGCAGGTTGCCCGCCTTGCCGGCCACGCCGAAGAGTTTCTCGAATAGGTCGTAACTTGGCTCGAGTTCATCGTGGACGACTCCCCAATTCTGCAGGGGCATGTCGTCCGGGATCGCCCCGCGTCCGTAGCGTTGCTCTAGTCGCGTGCGGAGGCCGAAGTTATAGTCGTTCCAGCGAAAGCTCTGCCCATTCCAATGCGTCGCCGCTCCTCCGACTCCCGTGCCGGGCAGGAAGACCTGCAAGCGGCGCAGGGGCCGCGACGGTTCCTTCCGCGAGCGACGCAGCGTGTACGTCTCCACGGCGGCGTCCTGCATCAAGCCGCCGCGCACCGCCCAGCGCAGTTCGTCTCGCTGGGAGGGAAGCCGCGACTCCCCGCCTTGGTGACGCTCCCCTCCGCGCTCCAGCACCAAGACCGGCAGCCCCCGTCGCGCCAGTTGCCGCGCGACCAGCCCTCCGGACAGGCCTCCGCCCACGATGACGCACGGGTGCTCGGGCAGGATCTTCATCGTGCTCGCGGCCTTCAGCTGAAGTCCTCGATCGACTTGGGATCCTTCGCCGCCGGATGGGGGCGTCCCCGATACGTGATCATGTCGCGACTGTAGACCGCCGGCAGACCCGGATAGCCGACTAGTCGCCAGAAGGCTTTGCCGCGGTTGCCCCCGTAAACCGGGTCTGCAAAGCACGCCTGCACAAAGAGGGGGTAGAGGAGCTCGTTGAACCACTCCGACAGCCCAGGCTGTTCCGCGTCCCAGCCGCCCGCCGCCACCTCGGTGAGCACCGCATCGGCTACGCCGACGTCGAGGTCCGCGAACCCACCGCCCCGGCGACGCCGGCAGGCTTGGTCGAGGGCGTGGAGCCCGTGGCGGAAAAAATCGAGCGGGTTCAGCGGCCGCTGGTAGCCGTCCTCCGGGATCCCCGGACGGAAAGGCCCGCGCAGGTAAAGGCCCTGCCCCTGACCGAAGGCGCCGGCGAGGTGACGGTCGATGAATTGAGCGAGGCCGAGCTCGGTGCCGGAGGGCGTAAGGTCATCGGCCGGACACATCACGTCGACCAGCCGCTCGACGATGAAGGCCTCGTCCGGGCCGAGGGCGAGGTAAGTGACAGGGCCCTCCGCAGCCGCCGGAGGCAACGCCGCACCGGCCAGGGGGGAGGCCGCCGCAATCGGCGGGACGACCGCCCCCGCCGCCAGCGAGGACAACCGGAGGAAATCCCTCCGCTTCAGGTCGGAGTTCACGGCTGAGCGAGCCATGGGGGACCGGATACCGTGAAAGTCTCGCACCGTCGAGTCCGTCCCCCATGCGATCGGGCCGGCCCGCAGGCCGGCCCGATGCCTTGAGTCCGATCTACGACGAACCTTAGAACTTGTAGATCGCGTGCAGGGTCAGGCTCCGCCCGATGTTGGTTTCGACCAGCGTGGCCGAGTTGATCGCCAGCGGGGAGATACCGTCGGTCAGGTTGTCGAGCTCAGCCTTGAACGACCAGTTGCGGTTCAGCGTGTAGTTCGCGAAGAGCTTGATGATCGGCTCCGGCTTGTTGCGGATGAAGGCCGGCTTACCCGCATAAGTGAGCGCCGCGGTGCTGGTGACGCGACCCGAAATGCGGTAGCCGCCCGCTCCGAGCTGGAGGCCCTTGGCCGGACCGGTGCGGAAGGAGTACTTGCCGACCACGCCGAGGCTCGACTCGTAGGAGTCGTCAAGCGGGTTGCCGAGCTGGTCCTTGACGGTGCCATTGTAGAAGTTGGTCACCAGTTCGAAGCCCTCCGACAGGCCGATGCTGATGTTGCCGTCGAAGCCCTTGGCACGGGTGCGGCCGGCCGGGATGTTGTAGGTGCGGCCGTCAGGCAGAATGCCGCCGAACACCAGCAGTCCGGTCGTTTCGAGGTCGAAGATCGAGAGCGTCGCGTTCAGCCGCTCGTCGAGGAGGCTG
>JACCDT010152147.1_pt1 | contig 22291 bp, 19 predicted proteins | sample 7446291 | NCBI WGS metagenome assembly JACCDT01 (sample SAMN15323446, study PRJNA562643) | freshwater metagenome | isolation source: river surface water | place: USA:Blue River Watershed | collected 2017-08-17 | reverse complement strand
GGGCGTGTATTTACAAGCCCATCAAATTCAAAACTTTTGAGCACATAGCCAATGCCTGACTCTGGTGACGCTTTAAATTTTTTGTCACCAAAGAGCCTCTTCATTTTGCTGATTTCAGCTTCACTCGGAAACAGAGCAAACTCGACGCTATTCGTCCCTTTAAGATTTTTACCCGCTCCTTGGCGCTTGGTGAGTTCGGTTCCGAGGCGATAGAAGAGACGAGCTTTTTGGAGGGCTGTCACAGGGCCTAAAAACTTGATGGGTGAGACGTTCCATTTGAGAGCGTTTTCCTTCTCTTGGATGTAAGTTCCAAAAGTTTTTTCCCAGTCCGCGGAAGGATCGGCAGAAGTGCGCGAGTTCACCAAAAACTTGGCTGCCTCATTGCCATTTACTTGGGCTTCGAGGTCTTTGATAATCTCAGCTGCTCGTGCAGGATTTGAAGACTTCGCCGCTTCGTACTCAGCGAGTTTGGCTTCGAGATTATCCATGCTCATGAGTTTCTCGAGCGCGTTAAAAAAGTTTTTTTCCCGGTTGGCATCAGAAGCGGTCATGGGCTGAATCCCCTGAGCGCACAAAGTGCTCGCAATGCTTGAACTGATGACGATACAAAATGCCGCAATCGTGCTTTTCATAAAAAACTCCCAACTGACTATCAAAGCAAGCGGCATGCCATGCTCCAAAAGGCCCTAAAGCGCCTCAAAACCCCTCAAGTGAAGATCTGTGCTTTAAGCCTGCCCCATACGGGGGGCAGCCCATGGCATCGCTTGAACTCAAAGGAATCCCTCCTTGTGAGGGGGGGAGCTTTTGAGTAAGTTTTCGCGGATGAAGATCATCGCGGGTGCCTTAGGAGGTCAGAGCTTTCCCGTAAGGCCCAATCCCAAAATGCGCCCTACGTCGGACAAGGTCCGTGAGGCCATTTTTGATCAAGTTCAGGCTCGATTTATTGCCGACTGGTCTTCGATTAAAGTTTTGGATTTGTTTGCCGGTTCTGGGGCTCTGGGATTTGAATGTCTGTCTCGCGGGGCAGATTCGGTTGTGTTTGTGGATCACCATTTGCAAACTGTCAAAAGCATCCAAAAAACTGCAGAGCATTTCAATATGGGTTCCAAAGTAGAGGTTCTTTGCAAGGGAGCGCTCGATGCTATTCGTTGGCTCTCGAAGCGAGGGGATCGATTTGATATTGTATTTATGGATCCTCCTTATCGAGAGGATTGGATTGTTCCCTGTCTCAATTCGCTGCGTGAAAATCCGCTCCTCACCAAAGGGGGGCTCGTCATTACCGAAAGGGATAAGCGCGAAGTGATTAGTTCTGTTCAATCTCTTTGGAATACCGAGACGGAACGGCGATACGGAGATACCGTCATCGCAATTTTTTCACAGGAGTAAGAGACATTGGATTATCGAGCCTCTGGGGTTGATCGAGATTTAGCAGATCAATTCATCGAGAACCTTTCTCAAAAAATTGAAACCACACGAAGGCCAGAGATTGAAAGTCGCTTGGGGGACTTTGGAGGATTTTTTAGAGCGCCTTCCCACTTAAAAGATCCTTTGTGGGTGGCGACGACCGATGGAGTGGGTACGAAGTTGTTGCTCGCCGAAACATTGAACCACTATCAAGGTCTGGGGCAGGATTTGGTCGGGATGTGTGTCAACGATTTGCTCTGCTGTCGTGCGGAGCCGCTTGTTTTTTTGGATTATATTGCGACAGGAAAGCTCGAGCCCAAGGCCCTTCAAGCGTTTATGGAGAGCCTGGTCGCCGCGTGTCGCGAAAGTCGAGTGAGTCTGATTGGGGGAGAGACGGCAGAGATGCCAGGATTTTATAGTCCCGGGCGTTTTGATGTGGCGGGATTTTCGGTTGGCGTTTTGGAGAGAGCTCATCGCTTTAATCCAGACAATGTGGCCATCGGAGATCAAATTTTTGGATTTGCTTCGTCTGGATTTCATAGCAATGGATACTCGCTTGTTCGACGTGTCATTGAGAATCAAGGTTGGAAGCTCGATGCTGTTTTGGAAGGCAGTGTCGTTGGAGACTATCTGCTCAAACCGACAGAACTCTATGTGAAGCGTATTCTCGCGCTCTTTGAAACAGCACAGATCAAGGCCGCTTCTCATATTACAGGAGGTGGTCTGATCGAAAACCTTCCTCGAGGTGTCGTCGAATCTCGCGTCAGCTTAAAGCTCAAGCGATCGTCTATACCCACCTCTCCCTTGATGAAAAGATTTGTAGAAGCTGCAAAACTCGAAGAGCGTGAAGCGTTTTCGACTTGGAATATGGGTGTGGGATTTTGTGTCATAGCGCCGGCAGAAGCTGCAAGTGAGATCCAAAAGCAGGGTGGATTTTGTATCGGCGAGGTGATTCCCAAAGCCAACGTCGGAGTTGTCTTGGAATGATTCGCTGGGCCGTATTGGTGTCGGGAGAGGGGACGAATCTACAAAATTTTTTGGACCTCGAATCGACGAAACTCAAACACCAGACGGTTGCCTTCGTGGCCTCTCAACGAGAGTGCCAAGGGATCTTGAGAGCGACAAAAGCAGGAAAGCCCACGGGCATCTTTAATTTTAAGGACTCTTCAGGGGAATCAGATCTCCTTAAAAAGCTCTCAGAGCTTCAAATCGATCGAATCTTCTTAATGGGATTCATGAAGATTCTTTCATCTCAGTTTTTATCCACTTGGAAATCACCCATCATCAATCTGCATCCCAGTCTCTTACCGGCGTTCAAGGGAAAGGATGCGGTTCGCCAAGCCATCGATGCCGGAGAGAAGATTTTGGGCGTGAGCCTGCACGATGTAGTTGCCGAAATGGATTCCGGAAGAATTCTGAGACAAATCAGCTTTCCCCTCGTTGAGGGAATTTCCTTTGAAGAGCAAATGAAGCGAGTTCATGGATTTGAGCAGAAACTCGTACGAGACTATCTCTTCGACCTTGAAATAGAGGAAGCGAGAAGGGTAGCCTTGAGAACGTGAGCTTAGTCACTCATGATTTTGCGATTTTAGGGGATTATCAGCCCGAAGGCCTTTTGGTTGCCGCCGCTCTGGCGCGCAAAGGGTATTCAGTCGCGTTGATCCCAAGCCAGTTGATTGGTGAAACTCCAGGAGATGAGCTGGTTCCTGCTCAGTATCCCGCGATGATCGGCTCTCGAAAGGTCGATGATCTTTTGTTTCGCGCTGGATTTTTTAGGTTGGAGGATTCTGGTCTGCAGAGTCTCACTCAACAACTTCAGGTCTTGCTTCCCAAAAATAGAGTGAATCTCGAAGGCAGTGTCGAGAACTGGTTTGGAGAGCTGAGACGAGAATTCCCTGAAGTGGCAGAGGATTTTGAGCGTGTCTTGGAACGCGTGAAAAAAGACCCTCAGTATCAAAAGAAATCCCTCTCAGCCCTGACAGAACTTGAACGCCGTAGTCCTGCCTTTGGACGGTGGTTTAAGACCGTGGTCGCGCAGTCTTTGGGCGCTCATGTCAGTTTGGAAGGGCGGCGCCAGTGGCTCAAGAGTCATGCGAGTGCTTGGGGAAAACTCTATAGTCCTGATGCTCGAGTGAAGACTTCGTATTCCCAATATCTTGTCGACCATATTCGAAAATGGGGAGTTCACGTGATTGATGAACCCACGGAGGTGAAAGCTTCCTGGATGGGGTTTCAGCTGACCAAGTCTCGTCGCTGTCGATCTTTGATTATCAATTCTCTCGTGGGGTATCGAGTTGCCACGAAACATTTAAAGAATCTCGAGGCCGAGAAGTTTGGATATTGGTTGTATTACGATCGACTTGATTGTCCCATTTCACTGCTTCCAGAGCCCTTGCAGGAAAATTCGGTGATCACAGCCGGCGATGAGAGCGAACTTCGTCGCCTTCATATTCGAAAAGATTTGGTTCGCGATGAGGCGACGCTCACATTGGGGACTTGGCTTCCATTTGAAGACTCCAAATCTTGGACAGCTCAGATCGAAAAAGGCCGGCAAATGCTTTTGAAGGTCGTTCCCTTTTTAGATTTGAACTCATTTCGGCCTATTCCCTCAATTTTAGAGCTCACAGAAATGCGAGGCGAATGTGTTCGCAGGGGTCAGGTCGAACGTTTGGAGCTTGCCCCACGAGAACTCAAGGGTGCTGCGCGGCTACTGCGGTGGATCAAAAGGCGGCGTCCGTCCGAGATCGCTCGAAATGTTTTTTCGGTGAATCCCATCCATCTCCCTTTCAACAACCGAAACTCGAGCTTTGCGGCGAGTTTGGAACTCGTCGAGCACTTTGACCAACGCCGCCGTGGATTTAGTCCAAAGTCCCTCTTTTGTATTTAGCCCCTTTGAGTGTTATAATTATCTTATGAAATCGCGACGCAAGGCCCTGAAATCTTTGATTTCTGAAAAGGTCGTGAATATTGGCGATTTCCGTAGCTTGCGAAACGGAAGACCCAGTCGACGCTTGGCTGTTGTGTCTGAGAGTAAGGCTCTCTGTGACGGTCTCATCGAACAACTCAAAGCTCAGGCCGACGTGGTGGCATTTGATGGGCGGTTTTCACTCGAACAAGGATTGAAATCAGGAGAGTGGGACGGCGTTCTTTTGGATCAGCGCACGCTCAAAGATGATACTTTCGGTCTTTGTGAAAAAATCAAACGGGCTCAAAAGTCCGAAGAAATTTTTGTGGTCATTATTTCTGACAAAAATGACAAAGATATTATTCGTCAAGGCTATGAAAAGGGCTGTGACGAGTGGATTTCACGCGCGGATGATGTGAATCACCTCGCGCGCTTGCTCACTCATCATCTGAGCAATTCTTAAATCAAAATCTCTTACGGATAGAGACCTCTTAAGAGCATGGCCTTGGCCACTCGTTCAATTCCAAGAATCTGTGCAGCTGTTCGCATATAAACTTTGTGCCGTCGCTGCACTTCCAAAACTTCTTCAAAAGCTTTGGTCATGAGTTTGGCGAGTTCGCGATTCACTTCTTTTTCGGTCCAGAAAAAGTTTTGTAAACCTTGAACCCATTCAAAATACGAAACAGTCACACCGCCCGCATTGGCCAAAATATCGGGAATGACAAAAATTTCTTTGTCTCTTTCCTTGAGGACCGCATCTCCTTCGAGAGTGGTCGGGCCGTTGGCTCCTTCGGCGAGGATTCGACACTTGAGTTTTGCAGCGACCTTGCCATCAATCTGACTTCCCGTTGCGGCCGGAATCACAATGTCTGCAGGTGCTGTGAGCACATCGACTTGCGAACATTTGTCGGCATCCGGAAATCCTGTGAGGTTTCCATTTTTGGTGGCGTAAGCAAAGGCCTTCTCGACATCGAGGCCTTTGGGATTCATATATCCACCCGAAACGTCCGAGATATGTGTGATTTTGCAACCCAAGCTCGCGAGTTTGAGAGCGGCGTGAGTGGCGACGTTTCCAAATCCCTGCACTGCTACTTTAGTGTCGGGGCCCAAATTCATATTCAAGTGTTTGGCGGCTTCCATAATGGTGTAAGCAACGCCTCGGCCAGTCGCTTCGACGCGACCAAGTGATCCACCAATTTCGATTGGCTTTCCTGTCACCACTCCCGGAATCGCAAAGCCCTTGGACTGTGAATAAGTATCCATGATCCACGCCATGATTTGGCCATTGGTGCCCATGTCCGGAGCCGGAATATCTTGCTGTGGCCCAATGAAACTGACGAGCTCAGCCGTATAGCGACGTGTAAGTCTTTGAAGCTCAAGGCGTGTATGTTTGGTGGGATCAATACAAATTCCGCCCTTTCCTCCGCCCAGAGGCAAATTCATGAGAGCACACTTCCACGTCATCCACATCGACAACGCAGCGACTTCGCCCAAAGTGACTTCTTCAGAATAGCGAATGCCCCCTTTGTATGGTCCGCGAGTATCATTGTGCTGAACTCGGTAAGCATCAAAAGTGCAGACGGAATTGTCTTCCATTCGAACGGGAATTTTGAGGAGAACCGCGCGATCCGGCTCTCTGAGACGGATGCGAACGTTCTTATCGAGGTTCATTGTTTCAGCGACTTCATCAAATTGTCGCTGTGCCATTTGAAAAAACGGGTCGGATTGCCATTCCATAAAACGAAGACTAAGGGCCTTTGAACCCCTTGAAAAGTGAATTTGGTTTCATCCTTAAAATGCCCATCTGCCCAAACCGGCCTGAGTGGACCTTAAAATCAGAATACAGCGAACCAGTTCTTCTTTGCCTTCGAGGGGGGCTCGGATATGTAGGGGAGGTTTTGAATCATTTGTGGCGTCATATTGCAGTCGCGGCTCTCCTCAGTGGGGGCCCAGCTTTGGCTCAAATCTCTGCCCCTCCCTTTGTCCGTGGCCCTGACAAAACCCTCTTTGTTCTTGTCACCGATGCGCAAGGAAATCCTGTTTTGGTCAACGGCCAGCCCAGTTATGAGGCCGAGATCGAAGTCGAGGGGGGGCGACGTCTCAAAATGTCGGCCAATCTCAAACAAATCGAAGCCCTCAAAGCTCGGCAGAATCTTCAGGAATATACGGTGAGTCCTTGGGCCGAAAGAAGCCTTCAGATTCAGTTAGGGGGAGATTTTTTATCTCAAATCCTCGAAGACTTCCGTCAAAATCCGGCGGATCTTGAAGAAGCTCTTTCTGGCATGTCGAATGTAAAATCTCAGCTGATTCGACAGTTGCTGTTTTCGGATCGGATGGTGCTTGAAGAGCCTGTTCGCCCTGGAAGTGGCGAAAAAAACACCGATGGGTTTATTGATCTTCATGCCTTGAGAACGAGTGTCGAGAATCCGGATCCTCCCTCCATTATTATTCCCATCGAAATCGAAGATCCCCCGGGGAAGTGGGAATGGATTATGCGATGGTTCGTCGAGATCGAACTCCGGCATCTCAGTTTTGAAATCGAATCCAAAGCCATTGAGTTTGATCCGTTGACTAATAGTCTCGTCTTTCGAATCGGCTGCACGGGAGCGCGGGTCTCAGGGCCGACCACCGATGTGGGCAAGGTGCGAGTGGTCGATCGCTATGGATTTTGGCGATACCATGATGAAAACTATCTTGTCCGTGGCGAAGTGGGGCCGTTGGACCTCGAGATTCGATTTCAGTTGTTTAAGGATACTCAAGGTCTTTGGCGCCTCGAGTTGCTTCGAACCAATGATCAGCCTTCAGTTAAACTCATTCCTCGGGATCATGAAAATCCTTCGGTCCAGATGGTCTTTAAAAATCCAGTCAAAGATCGAAAAACCGGCAAGCCGACCAATGAAAGTGCGGTTCCGCTGACGCCTCTTGCACTTGATACTGTTAACAAGACTTTAGGAGCGACACTGGAATCTGCTCTTGGATCGGCTTTTTTTGCAGAAGATTTGGGAACTCGTTTGGAGCTCAAAAATCCGTGGGATCCTTTGGATCGAGCGGAAACATTTTTGGAGTGGAGACTCAATGATTTTCGATTTGCTGAAGGCTCCGTGTGGCTTCAGATGGATTCGCGTCTCCTCATTAAGAAGGCGGCAAATTGTGCTCGGGATTTTGTGAAGGCGTGGAATAATAAAGTGCCTTTAGAGGGGCAAGGGCCTCTGCCTGCACTTTCACGCGACGATACGAACAAGTGGTCTTTGTCGACGACGGGCCAAGGAAATGCCCTGGGCCCCTGGGTGGGACCTCAGACTCAAAAAAAATCGGTCTCGGTCAAACTCAATGCGAGTTTTTTGGACCTTTTGATGAAAGGCTCAGTGACAGCCGGATTGCTGTGTCCTCAGACGCGATGGATTTGGCCGCGAGATGGAAGTTTGCCGCCTGTCGAAGTGAGTCTTCAAGAACTGCCCAAAATTGAGCTCAAAGAAGGCTCGATCGAGTTAAGTCTCGCGGGTCGAGCCGTCCTTTTTGGCCTCGAGAATGCGGCGATTCCTCAGTTTCAAAAATCGCGAGAACTACTAGTTCGTTGGAAGCCTGAGCTTCGATTGTTGGAAGAAAAAGACGGTCTTTGGTTGGGTCGATTTTCGGAAATGAATATTCAGTCTTTTAGAGCAAATTCTACAGAACCAAATCTCAATCCCTCTACGTGGAATCGGGACGAAGTGGATTTTCTCTTAGGGCTTGTCGAAGGAGCTGTAGAGGGATCTCAGCGCTGGCAGGTGGACGCCCTTCGATGGTCTTGGAAAGAAAAAGAACTTCGCCTAAACGACCAATCCCCTTGGGCCTGGACGATAGAGGGTGCGAGTATCAATCCCACTCAGTTTAGTGTGGAACTCAGTGCCAAACGTCTCAATCCTGCGGATCTCGTGGATCAAGCGGATGAAGATCAAAACGCAAAAGGTGTTGTGCCGCGTTCGCTCGAGAGACCGGTTTCTCAATTTTCAGAAGATTTGGCCCTTGTGATTCGAGAACCCGGAATGGAAGTTCGATGGGGATCTCAAGTTCCCGAAGCCTATTATTCTTGGAGGCTCAGATTTCGAGGTGACGGCAACTGGGGGCCGTGGTCCAATTTTTCACAGTCCACGTCGACTCATGTGGCAACGACTCGCTCAGGCCTTTACGAAGTCCAGGTGATTGGGATGAACTCTTTTTTTGAAATGGAGGAATTTCCAAAGCAGTTTGATTTTCGTGTAAACTTGCCAACGCCAGAATCTCGACCAGAGTCTGTTTGGAAAGAAGCAGAGCCCAGTGATGGCTCGAAGCAGGGGATTCCTTCGTCCGAAGCAAATCTCAAAAAGGCCAAATCCGCTGATCCGTCCAAAGGACCCTTTGGATGTGTGGTCCGCTTGGATGGAGGAGTGTCGGAGGGCTTTTGGCGAGCCTTCGTAAGCTTGGGGCTCCTCGCACTTGCCTTTGTGTTCCTCCGAAGTCAGCCGCTTCGACTTAGAATTTGAGTCCCCATTGGGGAGTAAAAGTCGCAGAATCAAGTCTTAAAAACTGAGTCATTTTAGTCCCTTATTCGGGGTACAAAACTTGAATTTCTAGGGCCGTATGGTCCTTCCTCATTTGTTTGTCATGCTCAGTGTTTTGCAGGCAGCGGCCCCCACACTTTTGGTTCGCCCTAAGGCCTCCACCTTTGAAGCCAATGGCTTGAGCGTCAATGCAAGGATCCAAAATACTTTGATCGAAAAAATCGAATTTGAAGACACTCAGTCCGCTCAGAATTTTGCCAAGATCGTCGATCGCTTTGGTTATGAATCCGAACCTCTCGTCGAAATTAGAGCGAATGATGTTTATCTCAATTATCCTTCAAACCCTGCGCAGGGAGATCCCTTAAGTAGCAATCAATGGTCACTGTTTGCGGATGTTGCAACGATGCAGCAGTATGGCGCGGTCGATATTGATGCTGCTCGGGCATGGCAAGTGACGAAGGGAAGTGCCAAGGTTTTTGTCTTTGTTTTGGACTCTGGAATTGACGATCGAGATCCGGATTTGATCGGACGAGTGATAGACGGCTACAACGTCCTCAATACAAGTCAGCCCCCTGTGGACGAGAACGGACATGGCACTCATGTGACATCGATTCTTGGCGCTCGTGGGGAAAATGATTACGGGATCAAGGGAGTCGTCCCCGGAGACATTCAGATTATTTCTGTAAAATTTTTGAACGCCGAAAACAAAGGGAACTCTCAAGGAGCGATCAATGGGATTCAGTGGATGCGTCAGCGAATGCAAGCAATCCGTGATCAGGTCCCCGATGCAGAATTTGTGATGAATAATTCATGGGGCTCAGGCGCTTCATCGGCTTTTTTGGAACAAGAGATGGCGCAGATGGCGGCAGACTTTGACGTCAGTGTGATTACTTCAGCAGGAAATGATTCTCAAAACATCGATGCGCTCGGATTTTATCCTTGTGTGTTTCAGATTATCGGAAACACCTGTGTCGGAGCGTCAGACAAAAATGATCTCAAAGCGGGATTCTCGGGCTGGGGACCAAATCATGTTCATTTGTTGGCGCCGGGCACTCAGATTTACGCAATCATTCCGGGATTGATGGGAGGCAACTCTTATACATCGGGTTACGATGTGAAGCAGGGCACGTCTCAGGCGGTTCCTCACGTCGCGGGGGTGGCGGCTTTAGTACGTGCGGCGCGACCTGGACTCAATGCTACTCAGGTTCGACAGGTGATTTTGGAATCCGTCGATCGTTTGCCACAAATGATTCCGCAAGTGCTCTCTGGCGGAAGACTCAATGCTTACCGCGCGGTTCTGATGGCGACAGGCCAGGATCCTTCGAAAGCCGACCGCAGTTTCTTTGGAAGCAGCAAATCGATGGGAGCTTGCAGTCTCACTCGTCAAGACGTTGAAGGAGAGTCCCTTATTGGAGCTTTGATTTTTGTTTTGGGATTTTTATTGATCCGCCGATCGGTGATTTCGCCGACTCAACGTAACAGTTCGATAAACAACTGATACAGTCCTTCACGTTCATTTTTGTCGGCAAATCTTTTTCGATGCAGATAATCCGTGATTTGAGAAAAACTCACCTGATGATTCTTTGCGACTTCTAAAAGATCATCCATTCGAGGTAGCCATACCGTATCCTCGAGCTCAGCTCGTGGACTGATCACGAGGTGAACTTGCTCCTGAACGCTTTGACAACCCTCGGGGCAGTGTCTGGCAAAAACATAATGGCCCGATTTTGCCACCCAAGGCGTGGGGGATTTTGCAAACTTCGGAGTGGGAAATTTGAGGCGTTTGAGTTCTCGCGCTTTCTCGATCTCCGACTCTGAAAATTCATTTTGAGGATTCATTTGTCCTGGCGGTTGAATCACAGGGAGACTCAAAAACTCAAGGGATTTCAGGAAGATGCCGCAGGGCCCCAAAACTACGCTAAACTATTGATATCATGCGAAAACTGTCTGGCGCATTTGATGGAACCGTTGAAGGCTTTGTAGGTCGTCAGCTCGATCTTGTCTGTCGTCAAATCGAATCAGCAGGAATTTCGAGCGCTGAGATTCATTCGGGTCTCGATCAAGCCCGCAGTATCGAACTTTTGAGCGACCTTTTGGACCTTCCCAGTGCAGATTCCAAACTTCATTAAACCCTTGAGTAGCTTATTTTTTTGCAGAAATCTTTGCAGGCTTCGGGCGCATTGTCCTATCTGTGTGCGCCTTTAGTGCCTGCAGAGGTGGCGAAAATATCGGCATGCATATTGCAATTCATTCTCAATGCTTGTCGGTTGTGGCCTTATCTGAGGAGGCCCCATGTCCTTTCCTATCTACCGTGTTTCTTTAGCCCTGTTAACGACAGTCAGCTTGTATGGCTGTGGAGACGATGCTGCTAGCACTGAAGGAGCAAACACTCCCCCCACAAACAATGTCTCGGATTCTAAATCCTCCAGCGGAGTATCCAATCTCAATACTCCGAGTGATGGAAGCGCATTGGATACCTCTGATCAGCAGTATCCAAGTGCCAGCGATGGAGAGGGATCTGGCTCGGATGGTGACCCTGTCGCTGTTGATTAGTCAGTGAAATAGGACTGGTAAATTCATCGCTTTCGTTGAAAGACATTGTGGTGATTTTTCTTGTTGGGACGTTTGCAGTTCATCTCATTGCCAATTCCTTGGGTGAAGAACTTTGTCAGGAAGTCGTAAAGTCTCGCCCATCCAGGCAATCCACAATGAGACTTCAAAGTGAACGAGCTTTTTGGGCGCAGAAAGCCCAGAAGGCTCCCGTTTTGTCGAAATCTCAAGAAGTGCAGGTCTGGCAGAGCATCGAAGCGGGTGAACAAATAGCACTGCTTGAGTTTGCGACGGATCCATCATTTGCAGAGGCCTTACGAACTCGAGTGGCGCTTCTCCAGAAGTTTCCTGTTCATATCCGCAACACCGTAAAGATTAAGTCTAAAGGTCTTAAGGACCTTGAAGATGTAGGTGACGCACAAGGTCGCCCTGAGAAACTAAACAGAGACGAAAGCCAGGCTCTCCAGAACTTTTTGCAGGAATCAGCCAATATCCTTTTGCTCCATGAGCAGGCTCCCTCAGAGAGTCGAGACAGAGAAATTCGAGAACGAGTGGCCAAATTGCACTTGGCCCGCGTCTTTTACCGAGGGGAGATATTCAATTATCAAATGTTAGGTACTCAGCGAGAAATGAGCGCATTTGCTGAAGCCAATTTGAGACTCGTGATTTCCATTGCAAAAAAGTATTTTGGCGGTCCGATCTCACCGGGGGATATCATTCAGGCGGGTAACGTCGGGTTGCAGACCGCACTAAATCGATATGAGCCGTCGTTTGGTTGGAAGTTCTCCACGTACGCCACGTGGTGGATACGCCAGGCTATTTTTCTTCAACTGCGGCAGGTCTCATCGACGATTCGAATGCCTTCTCATGTCATCGAAACTAAGATTAGGGTCAATGAAGCGATCAATGCGTTCAGAAATGCCCATGGCTACAAACCACCTATCGAAGAACTCAGCAGAATAACGGGAGTTAAAGTCAGTGAACTCGATGGTTTTGTCACTGCAGGAGCGCTTCATTTTCGCTCGCTCGATGCTCCGGTTGGAGAAAGTGGCAGCTCCAGTTTAGGGGATTTGATTAAAGGAAAAGATCACCGCGCGACCGGGCCAGCTGCCATTGCTGAGAAACGGGACGAGAGTGTATTTACCAAAAATAAGATTAAAAAATATATTTCTGAGCTGACAAACCGAGAGGCCGAAGTGCTCAAACTCAGATATGGCCTCGATGGGGGAGAACCCATGACCCTCGGTGAAGTGGGCGGGAGTAAGCTGACTCGTGAGCGTATCCGCCAGATCCAGTCATTGGCCGAATGGAAACTGAGGGCGCTCATGACTCTTGACGAGCTTCGTCTTCCTCAGAGAGAGGCTAGAATTTCTCGAGCACTGATTCTTTCTGGAAACCAGACAAAAAAAGGCTATGACGCCATCGCGGCTGAATTTGAGATGCGGGTCGATGAAGTCGTCGAGTTAGAGAAGGAACTGCATCAGCTTCTAGGGGGCTCTCCCCAGTAGTCACAATCCGAGAATCCACCAATAGAGTGGAATTCCAATGAGAATATTAAACGGAAAGGTCAAGCCGAGGGCCATCGTGAGATAAATTCCGGGCCGAGCTTCGGGGATTGCCAGCTGAAGCGCTGCAGGGACAGCGATATACGACGCTCCCGCAGCCATTGTGACGAGCAAGAATGCCTGAGGAACAGGAATACTAAAAAAGGCGCACCACCCCATGGCCAGAGTCGCTCCAACCAAAGGAATGAAGAAGGCTGAGAGAATGAGACTGACGGGGAGTTCAAGTCGTTTGATAGTGGAGCCTGCTTTAATTCCAAGGACGAGAAGAAAAAAGCAGAGCAATCCCTTAAATAAATCAAAAACGAGAGTGCCAACACTCTCCTTACCAAAAGGTCCTGACGCAAATCCTACGGCCAAACTGGCGAGCAATAGATAAACTGAACTGTTGAAAAATGATTCGTGGAGAATCTGGCGGCCCAAGCGTCGTTGACTCTGCGATCGTCCGTACAAATAGAGCGCAACAATAATGGCGGGGGCTTCCATGAGCGCAAGGACAGCCGTCATATATCCTGGGGCCTCAATTCCATGAGAATCGAGCCAAGTGATCCCGGCAACAAAAGTGACAGCACTGACTGAGCCGTAAGTTGCTCCAATGGCCGCGGCATCCGCCTTGGCGATGAACCGAGAAAATAATGAATAAATGAGAAAGGGCAAAAACATCGCGATGAGAACGCCCCCTGTCAGGCAGTAGAAAAAATCCTCACTCAATCCGGACTTTGAAAGAGATAAGCCTCCTTTAAATCCGATTGCAAAGAGGAGATAGAGGGAGAGAAATTTGGAGAGTCCATTGGGAATCTCCAGCCGGGTGTTGAGAAATACCGACGCAACGCCGACTAAAAAGAAAAGAACAGCGGGCTCTTTCAGGATATCCATATCGTCACCACCTTATGAAGGTTACTGGTGTAACAAAAGGCTGTTTAAGAAAAAAACTGAGCCGCCCCCGGATCGAACGGGGGACCCACTCCTTAAAAGGGAGTTGCTCTACCGACTGAGCTAGCGGCCCATCTTTTGATCAAAAATCCCTGTTTTCTTATCGAATTTGAATCAGGGCGTCGAGAGCAAAACGGCGCATCTTTTCAAGACTTTACGGCATAAGATCTGACGCGCTTCTGGGAACAGGAGGTCCTTGAGGACTTTTCAGGACTTAGGCGTTGATTCGGGACATTAAAGAGTGAGCCCCAAAGATTTGTCGATAACAAAGGATGATTTATTGGCTCAAACCATCCTGGGCTCAGCTTCTTCAGCGGGACCCTCAAAGCCTCATTAACGAAATCCCCACAGCTGAGACGAGTGAAGAGAACTTTGGCCTCGCATTGGCCTATGAGTTTTTGGGCAAAAACGATTTAGCCGAGAAGTACTTTAAGCAGGCGCTGATCAAGAACATCGGGCATGTGCCGACGATCTACGTCATGGGTCTTAAGGCGTTTCAAAAACGCAAGGAGCCCGAAGCAAAGACCTATCTTCGTCGCGCACTTCGTATGGACCCTCGTGCGGCACAAACCGCACTGGCCATGATGCGAGATCTCAAAACCTATGTGGGGGATCCGATCCGAACGACCGATATCAGCTGCTGGATTCTTCAGGAACTCGAGACTCTTGGAAAAGAGACCGACAGCACTTGTTTTCAGCTCGGCAAACTTCTTTTTGAAAAATCCAAATACGAAGAAGCCGCCACTTATCTTAAACGCTCTTTGAAGGATCCGGACGTGGCCAATGAAGCCACAGAGTATCTCTCTTATATCTTTGAGCATCTCTATAAGGGTGATGAACTCATCGAAAAGACGCTTGAGCTTGCTGAAAACGTCAAAGATCGAGCCGATTTGTTTTTTAATCTCGCGATGGTTTGTCATCATGAACAGCGCCGACTCGAACTCGCCCTTCACTTTTTCTATTTGGCGAGCAAGGAAGATCCCGCAGATCCAGGCTTGAGATTTTCACTTGAGCAAGCGGCCACGGATTTGCTGAGTCAATTGAGCAAATCTCAAAATACGGATCATGAGTTTCTGATGATGCTTGCGCACCTTTATCAAGGTTCTGTCGGTGTGGCGAAGCGCTATGCCCAAGGCTTGAAGGCGTGGAAGTTTCCTGAATCCTTTGAAGCGAGAATGCCCGAGAGATTGTGGCAAAACTGGCTCCTCAAAGATACAGGCGTTCTCGGCCAAGCGCTTCGTTCGTGGTTTGGCGGCGAGCAGATGCCCAAAAAAGTTCGGAATTTGCATCGCTAATTTGCCTCAATAATTTTTGTTGGCTCTCGTCATCGAAACGAGTGAGGTGAGGCGGATGAAGCCTGAGGATCTCATTGCGTTATTGGGCCGTGAGCCTTTAGCAACCCGAAAGTTCTGCGTGTCTGTCAGCGGTGGCGTGGATTCGATGAGTCTCCTCGCGATGATGGCAAAGCTTCAAAAGCAGCAGAATTTTTGTCTTTCGGCATTTCATGTCAATTTTCAACTTCGTGGGCGAGCTTCGTTGATGGATGAAAAATTCGTTCAAAAATTTTGTGAGCGCAAAAAGATCCCATTGACGATCGTGCGTACAAAAATTTCCCCCATTCAGGGAATTCAAGAAGCGGCTCGCAAGGAGAGGCTCAAAGCACTTCATCAGATTTCAAGAGAGTGGGAGATTCTCGAAGCGCATCATGCGGACGATCAAATCGAGACATTTTTTTTGAGGCTCTTTCGTGGGGCGGGATTGAAGGGGCTGACGGGAATGAAGGCTTCGAGTCTGCGCGAAGGGCGTCGAATTTTGCGACCATTCCTGACGTTCTCACGAGCCGATATTCAAAAGTGGGCGCAAAAAAATCGAATTTCCTTTCGGCAAGATCAGTCCAACTTAAAGGATGTGTATGACCGAAACTTTATTCGACGCCGTCTACTTCCCCGGATTGACGAGAGGTTTTCGTCAGGAAGAACTTCGGTTTTAAGAACCATGCAGCTTTTGGGTGAGTGGGAGGAGTTTTTTTCAAAATCTCAGGAAGCGCTTTTGGGTTTCTGTCCTCAAAGCCAATCTTGGAACTGGGCCGAGCTGCAGAAAGTGCCACGAGTTTTGTTACAAGAAGTGCTGTGTCGCTGGTTCAGCCAGAATCAGCACGTTATGTTGTCTCACAGAAAGGCTCAGGAGCTCGCGGAAAAAATTAGAGCGGGTAAGTCGTTTTCTTTTAACGCCCCGAAAAGCTGCTGGGTACGAGCCCGGCGAGGCAGGCTTGAGTTTATCGATCCAACGCTCAGCGTCTGCAAGCCTGGGGTGCAATTGGAAAATGCAAAAAAAGCTTCGAAGTGAAGCCTCGACAAAGACGACTTCGACATTATACTAATTAAGGAGAGATTATTCAGAAATGAGTCCCGGATTCAAAACACTACTTCTTTGGGTCACAATCGGCTTAGGGCTCTATATCGCGTTTCGCGCGACAGAAAAGCTTCAGGTTCAAGTCACGCAGATTCCTTATTCAGAATTCGAAAAGAGTTTGGCGGATAAGACAATTACTTCCGTCACCGTCACGGGTGAGAAATATGAGGGCGAGCGCAAAATTGCGGACGGCAGTGCTCAAAGATTTGAGACAGTGGGTCCGGTGGCGGATTCGACGCTCATGGATCGGATGAAGGCGCAAGGCGTAAGCGTTTACCAATTCAAGCAGCGTGAAGAGAGTGTTTGGCTCCCCTTGATCGCCAACGTGCTGCCTGTGCTTTTGATCTTTTTTATTTTCATGCTCTTTTTGCGCAATATGCAGATGGGCGGCGGGAAGGCCATGAGTTTTGGAAAATCTCGAGCGCGTCTCATGCGCGATGATGAAAAGGGCAAAGTGACATTTAAGGATGTTGCCGGAATTCCTGAGGCCAAAGAAGAGCTCATGGAAATCGTGGAGTTTTTGAAGGATCCCAAAAAGTTTCAGAAACTGGGCGGGAGAATTCCAAAGGGTGTTTTGCTGATGGGCTCACCGGGAACCGGCAAAACTCTCATCGCAAAGGCGATCGCGGGCGAAGCCAATGTGCCGTTTTTTTCGATTAGCGGATCAGACTTCGTAGAAATGTTTGTGGGCGTTGGGGCGAGTCGAGTCCGAGATTTGTTTTTGCAGGCGCGTCGTGCGGCACCTTGTTTGGTCTTTATCGACGAAATCGATGCCGTCGGACGACATCGAGGTGCGGGCCTCGGTGGAGGTCATGATGAGCGTGAACAAACACTCAATCAATTGTTGGTGGAGATGGATGGCTTTGAGGGCAAAGAGGGTGTGATCATTATTGCATCTACCAATCGGCCCGATGTCTTGGATCCTGCGCTTTTGAGAGCGGGAAGATTTGATCGAAGAGTCGTCGTGCCTCGGCCCGATGTACGCGGTCGAGAAGAGATTTTGAAAGTTCACGGTAAAAAGCTTCGGCTTGCTGATGGTGTGGACTTGTCCATCATTGCACGGGGAACGCCTGGTTTTGTCGGGGCAGACCTCGAGAATCTTTGTAATGAAGCGGCGCTGATGGCTGCTCGGCTCAATAAGGACAAAATTGAACTCGTGGATTTGGAGCGTGCCAAAGATAAGGTGCTCATGGGTGCTGAGAGAAGAAGCCTTGTACTCTCAGACAAAGAGAAAGAAGTAACGGCCGTGCATGAGGCCGGTCACACCTTGGTGGCTCGATTGATTCCGAATACGGATCCCGTTCACAAAGTGACGATCATTCCTCGCGGAATGGCTCTTGGAGTGACGATGCAGTTGCCAGAGCAAGATCGACACAATCTGACAAAACAGTCGGCGCTCGATAATATTTGTATTTTGCTCGGTGGACGTGTGGCGGAAGAACTCAATTTTGAAGACGTGACGACTGGCGCGGGAAACGACATTGAGCGAGCGACAGGATTGGCTCGAAAGATGGTCACCGAGTGGGGAATGTCTGACAGAATTGGCCCTATTTCTCTTTCTAAAAAAGAAGAGCATGTGTTTCTGGGTAAAGAGTTTGGAACAGGACGCGAATTTAGCGAAAAGACGGCGATCGAGATTGATGACGAAGTGAAGCGGATCGTGATGGAAGCTTTGGAGCGCGCTCGAAAGCTCTTGCGAGACAATAAGGATAAACTGCTTCGAATTTCGGGCGCTCTGCTTGAGCGCGAGACTCTCGATGGGCGCGAAGTTGAAACTCTCATCAACGGAGGCCAACTTGCGCCTTTGTTCAAAGAGCCGCCTTCGGGATCAGGGTCGTCCGATGAAAAGAAAGAGGTTTCTAGTCTCGTTCCACCTTTAGGGGATCCGACCCCCGTTCCTGTTTGACAAAGATTCATTGAATCCCTCTTCAAGGCTCCGTAGAATTTTGACGTGGTTGAGTTTCTGTTGGGTCCCTGGGCGCTGTTCCAGGAACTGATTCGGATCATTCGGTGGGTAGATGTCCTTGATATCTTTTTGGTCACGCTCATTGTCTATCGTGTTCTCCTCCTGATTAAGGGCACTCGAACTGTTCAGATCATGGTGGGATTCGTATTTTTGGGGCTCGTCTTTTGGCTCGCCAACAAATTTGAAATCCGAACACTTCGAGCCCTGCTTTCCTATGTTTTTGACAACCTCTTTATTATTTTGGTCTTGGTGTTTCAGCAGGAGATTCGCCGAGGACTTTCGCGTTTTGGACAAACGCCGCTCTTTTCTTTGGGGGCAGCCTCTGTAGAAGCTTCTATCGTCGAGGAAATCATTCGTGCGGCAGTGTCCTTGGCCAATCGAAAAATTGGGGCGCTCATTGTCATCGAAAACAACGCCGATGTTTTGGAGTTTGTGGAGTCCGGGACTCTGGTGGATGCGATTTTGGATCGAGATGTTTTGACATCGATTTTTATGCCCGTCTCTCCTCTCCATGACGGAGCCGTGATTATTCGCAAAGGACGTCTTCATATGGCGGGTTGCTTTTTGCCCCTCACTCTCAATCCCTCGATATCGAAGGCCGTGGGCACGCGGCATCGAGCTGCCGTAGGATTGACGGAAGAAACCGATGCCATCTGTGTCGTCGTTTCCGAAGAAAACGGCAGTATCTCGCTCGCGTCTCAAGGAAAGATTGCACACAATCTTGAAGCGAGTCAGGCACGTAAAGAAATTTTGGAGGCGCTCAAAAAATGAAGCGTCGTATTCAATGGCGAGAATTTTTTGAATCCCGTGGGACTTTTATTTCGATTTCCTTTTTGGTCGCTGTGGGACTTTGGATTTTTGTAAACTCAGGGCAGTCCACCGAAGAAAAGCGTCAGGGTCGTATTGAATACTTGCGAATGCCTCCCGGCCTCACTTTCGAAAAAACTCCCATTCGTGAAGCGTCATTGGTTTTGACGGGTTCGCTTTATCGATTGAGAGCGATTCGAACAGAAGATCTCATATTTCCGGTAGATCTCTCGAATGTTCGCCCTGGAGCCAATCGCGTGGAACTGACGACGGATGCTTTGAGGCTCCCATTGGACGTCGAATCGACAACGCCCTCGCCGAGAGTCTTTAATGTCTATGTCGAAGAACTCGTCATTCGCCAAGTCCCCTTGAAGGCAGAATATGTGGGTGAAGTGGATGGGGGACTGTCTGTCGCTAAAGTTTTGTTTAACCCAGATCGTGTGACGGTCTCTGGTCCGCGATCTCTGGTGAATAAGCTCGAGTCCGTTCCCGTGACGGTTTCTTTGTATGGTCGAAGAAATTCTTTTAACTTTAATGTGAATCCCAAACTCTCATTGCCGGGAGCCGTGGAAGTGAAGGAAAGCGTCTTTGTTCAGGTGGAGATTTCGACCGTTCAGGTGACAAAGGATTTTGACAATGTGGCGGTCGTCGGGGATTCCCAAAGAGCCATTAAGATAGAGCCCTCTTTGGCGCGTGTTCAAATCGAGGGAGCTCAGCGAGATATTGGAGATCTCAAATGGCAGCCCCAGGTGGTGCTTGAGACCAAGAGTCTCAAGAAAGGGCGATATCTCTTAAGAGGCAAAGTCGAGGCTCCAACCGCACTCAAGGTCTTACAGATCGAGCCTCAAAATTTTCTCGTTGAAGTCCTCGAGTAAAAAGCCTTTAAAAGGGGGTAGGATGTCTAAAAAAGAGCGAAAGCTATTTGGAACCGATGGAATTCGAGGTGTCGCCAATACGTTTCCGATGACGGGTGAAGTAGCGATGAAGTTGGGCCGAGCGCTCGTGACGGTTTTGCTGCGCAAATCCCGAAGCGCTTCTCCCAAAATCATTGTGGGAAAGGACACGCGATTGTCTGGCTATATGCTCGAAAACGCGCTGACTTCCGGCATCACAAGTATGGGAGGAACCGCACTTCTTTTGGGGCCATTACCCACTCCCGCGGTGGCTTATATGATCAAAGCTATGCGCGCGCAGGGAGGTGTGATGATTTCGGCCAGTCACAATCCGTACCAAGACAATGGCCTCAAAGTTTTTGGCGAAGATGGATTTAAGTTGGCGGATTCTCTCGAAGCCGAACTCGAACATTTAATGGTGGATGAGGAAGAAGTCACTTCTGTGCGACCTCGCGCTGATCGTCTCGGGCGGGCTCGCCGGATCGACGATGCTCGTGGACGTTATTTGACGAATCTAAAGACGTTGTTCTCGCGAGATTTTGATCTGACAGGTTTTAAGATTGCTTTTGATGGCGCTCATGGTGCGGCCTATGAGGTCGGTCCCAGTTTGTTTAAAGAACTCGGTGCGGAAGTCAGTGTTTGTGCGTGTGCTCCCGATGGGACCAACATCAATCAAAATTGCGCTCAGTCCGATATCAAAACGCTCGGCCGATTTGTAGTGGAGACCAAAAGTGATATCGGTATTGGCGTTGACGGAGACGCCGATCGACTTTTGCTCGTCGATGAGACAGGGCAAGCTGTCTCGGGAGAGCATTTGCTCTATGCGATGGCGACGTTTTTAAAGTCAGAGGGACGACTCAGTGGAAACGCCGTCGTCACAACCATCATGTCCAATCAAGCGCTCGAAGAGGCTCTTCGCAAACAAAATATAAAAATGCATCGCACTCAAGTGGGCGATCGCTATGTGCTTGAGCGAATGCAAAAGGACTCTCTTATTTTGGGCGGGGAGAATTCGGGGCACTTTTTATTTTTGGATCAGAGCACTTGTGGTGATGGACTCTTCGCATCACTCGAAGTTTTGGCGCTTCTTCATAAGCAAGGGTGGAAGGCTTCAAAGCTGAGGGAAGCTTTTGAACTTTATCCGCAAAAACTCAAAACAATTAAAGTCAAAGAGCGAGTTCCTTTAGAGACTCTTCCCAAATTGAACTCAGCGATTCAGTCCCTCGAAAAAAAGTACGAAAAATCAGGACGCGTCAATGTCCGATATTCAGGGACAGAGGTCGCGCTTCGGGTGATGATCGAAGGACCTGAAGCTTCAAAAATTGAAGCCGATATTGAGTCGCTCGCTCAATTGGCTCTGAAGGAAATCGGTGGATGATTCGACTCGGCGTCAATATTGATCATGTGGCCACTTTGCGAGAGGTTCGAAAGAGTCGATATCCGGATATTGTGGAGGCGATGTTTGCCTGCGAGCGCGGAGGTGCCGATCAGATCACCGTCCATCTGCGAGAAGATCGAAGACATATTCAAGATGAGGATATCAGTCGATTGCTAACAGCCGGCAGACTGCCACTCAATCTGGAGATGGCGTTTATTCCGGATATGGTCCGTCGCGCCGTACGGTGGCGACCGTTTTCGGTTACTCTCGTTCCTGAACGCCGCGCGGAGATGACGACCGAGTGTGGTTTGAATCTCAAGAAAGTGTTCTCAAAGAAAAAGGATCTTTCTCGGCTCCAAAAAGCGAGTCGCGTCTATGCATTTATTGATGCCGATCCAGAGCAAGTCGAAATGGCCAAGGATTTGGGGTTTGAGGGAATCGAATTTCACACGGGGCCTTATTGCCATGCCTTTGAACTAAGCTTGCGAGGTCGAGGCGATTCCAAATTCAAACGGGAATATGAGAGATTGATGGCTGCGGCGACTCTCGCCGAAGAATATCAGCTCGAAGTCAAAGCCGGTCACGGTCTTACAATTCAAAATATGGTGCCTCTCTTAAGCCTCTCTAATCTTGAAGAGGTCAACATCGGGCATTCGATTGTTTGCCGTGCTGTTTTGCTTGGGCTCGAAGGAGCTGTGCGCGAAATGAAGCAAATTTTGATCCCCAAGGCATAAGGGTTTTTATCATGCGTCCATTTGTTTCGGTGAGGGATATGTCACGACTCGATCAGCAGACGATGAGTGAAAGGCATATCTCAGCATACGAACTCATGAACGAGGTCGCAAAGTCAGCAAGCGATTGGTTTATGCGTCAGATGGCGCCGACGGATCGGCTTTGGGTGCTTTGTGGGCCTGGCAATAATGGAGGAGATGGCTACTGCATCGCTCGTATTTTGCGCGAG
>JACCDT010323080.1_pt1 | contig 22305 bp, 19 predicted proteins | sample 7446291 | NCBI WGS metagenome assembly JACCDT01 (sample SAMN15323446, study PRJNA562643) | freshwater metagenome | isolation source: river surface water | place: USA:Blue River Watershed | collected 2017-08-17 | reverse complement strand
TCAGAGTCAATAGACTCAATTTCTAAACATAATTTTTTGTGTTCTTCCAACTTTTCCCCTAAGGATTTCTCTATTTCAATAAGAGGGGTCTTTATCTCTTCGATTTCTTTTTGGAAACCATTGATTAGCCCTTCAACATGAACTTTGTTTATTAATGCTTTACTCCAAGAGCCCATTTTATAGACTTTAAAGCAACCAAAAATTGCAAGGACGACAAAAATAAATCCTGGGACCACAATCATCAAAATTTCGGCCTTTTGTTTAATTGAGACCATAGCTACGATTAAACCAACGATCCCAAAAAATGATGAAATTTGAATTTCCGAGTTAAGTCTGGGGAATAAACCACCCCAAGATCTGTCATACGATGGTTTTAAACCTTTTTCCCAAAGGATTCTGGCGGTTAATTTTTCTGTTGTTTTCATTTTATAATTTTTTTATTAATATAAACAATACCCCTTTTGTGGGGTATTGTCAATATATTATAATTATTGTTTATTTATTTTTCGTTAAGACCTCATCAATGATTCCATAAGCTTTAGCTTCTTGGGATCCCATCCAGTTGTCGCGGTCCATATCTTTTTCTATTTGAGCATTAGATTTACCAGTATTTTTGGAAAGGATTTTAATTAAATTTTCTTTAGTTTTTAGGATATGTTTAGCGGCAATTTCAATATCACTAGCTTGACCCTCGGCACCACCTAGAACTTGGTGAATCATAATTTCACTATTAGGCAATGCAAACCTTTTACCCTTTGCACCAGCAGATAATAGCATTGCGCCCATAGATGCTGCCATACCAACACAAATAGTAGATACATCGGGTTTGATAAAGTTCATTGTATCTATTATTGCCATTCCAGCATGAACATGCCCACCTGGGGAATTAATGTAAAGGGAAATATCTTTTTTAGGGTCTTGATGCGCAAGATGTAGTAGTTGAGCAATAACAACATTAGCAACTTCATCGTTAATTGAACCCGCTAAAAAGACAATGCGTTCATTTAAAAGACGTGAATAAATGTCATATGCGCGCTCACCTTGGGGTGATTTTTCAATAACTGTGGGGATTAAATAACTCATATATAATTTAAATTAGTTTTATAAAGCTAGTATACCACAAAACAAAACCCCATTTAAGGGGTTTTGTAGTGGAACAAAATATTCTTTGAAAAATGTCCGAGGATCCTTTGGCGTAGGACTTTTGAAAAAAATATTTTGTGAAACCTATTTTCTATTGTGCATCTAGGAATTCAAAAGTTTTTTCGTTTTTTAATTGAGATTCAACATATAGTTTTGCGCGAAGGGGATCAAGATCTTTATACATTGCTTTTAATTGTTCTACTTCTTTTTCAACTTGATCGGCATCTGGTGTGATATTTTCTAATTTTGCAATTTCATCCAGTGCTAATTGGAGTTTCACACGCTTCTCAGCTGATGGGCGCCATTCGGTTTTAATATCATCCATACTTTTACCAATCATCTTTGCGTATTCATCTAGATTCATTCCAGAATTTGCAAGGTCGGATTCCATCCGGTATGCCATTCTTTCAATCTCACCATCGATTAGTAAATCAGGGATACTGGTTTCCATTTCATCAATTATTTTTTCACCAATTGCCATTCGAATTTTGTCGCTTTCAATCATTTCTTTTTCCTTTTGCATATTTTCACGGATTTTGTTTTTCAAATCATCAAGTGTCTTGAAATTATCACCAAAGCTTTGCGCAAATTCATCATTTAATTCAAGAAGTTTTATTTCTTCTTTAATTTCATTATGATTTTCATCATGAACACTACCGTCTTCATGAGTGTGAGTCTTGGGACCACCGGCACGCATCTTTTGTAATTCAGCTAGAGACTTTTCAACTTCTTCATCAGTTACCGCTACTGTTTGTTTGTTTTTGTTTTCATTTTTAGCAATTTTTTTATAATCACTTAATTTTATTTTTGGCATTACAGTAACAGTCATTTTGAATTCCATTGGATTATCCCGAGCAATCTTTGTGATGTTAATATCTGGGCGACCAATAGCATCCGGTGCATGATTTGTAATAATGTCACCGTATTCTTTCATTAAAGCTTCTTCCGCCATTGCTTCAAGTATTGCCATATCTTGTAAATATTGGCGAGCGGTAGCTGGGGGAACTTGGCCTTTGCGGAAACCATCAATTTCTATTTCTTTTGCAAGTCTTGCAAGAGCTATTTCTTCATGTATAACTAAATCTTCATATGGAATTGTTCCACTAATCTCAACACGAGAATTTTCTAATTCTTTTTTTGTATATTTTGCTGACATAATTATTCTTCAAATTTTGGTAAATAATCTTTTGTATAACGCTCCTCGCATTCTTTAATTATTTTGATTGCTTCTTGTGTATCAAAGAACCCAAGAACTTTACAAAGTCCTGGTTTTTTTAAATCTTTATAATGTTCAAAATAATGTTGTGTTTCTTTAATTATATGTTCACCTAAATCTTCTAGTTTTTGGATATGGTCCATTCTTTTGTCATCAGACAAAACAGCGATGACTTTATCATCCATTTCACCAGAATCTTCAAACTTCATTATCCCAATTATTCGAGCTTCAACTAAACACCCTGCAACTAATGGTTCAGTAACATTTGCAATTAATACATCAATAGCATCACCATCACCATCAAGTGTGCCAGGGATTGCACCATAAGCTACTGGATATGCGAGAGATGAATACCCTACGCGATCAAGTTTTAGTTGGCCAGATTCTGTAATAATTTCATATTTATTTAATGTACCTGCACTTATTTCAAGAACAGTATTCACAATACCTTTTTCTTCATCAACAAAAGCTGGTAATACATGTAACAAGTTGTACATGTATTTGCTTGGTTTCATGTTTATATTTGCCATATTATTCGTCCTCGTCAACTGACGGATTAACTTTTAATGTTTCACTATCATCTAGTGATGGTATTTCGACTTCTTCTAAACTATTTAATTCATTTGTATCGTAACCTTGTTCTTCTTCACTTATTTCTTCAAAAGTATCTTCCATGATTTCTTCAGTGCTTGTATATTGGGCATCATTACCTTTGATATCAATTTTCCAACCGGTAAGCTTGGCAGCAAGGCGAACATTTTGTCCACCACGACCAATAGCTAATGATAATTGATCTTCTGGGACATCAACTTCGGCAGTATGAGATTCATCATCTATCAAAATATCAAATACTCGAGCTGGAGCTAAAGAATTAGCCACAAACAATGCTGGGTCTTCATCCCAAGGGATTATGTCTATCTTTTCACCATGTAGTTCATTCATAACAGTTGTTACACGGACACCTTTTTGACCAACACATGCACCAACTGGATCAATACTAGTATCGTGTGAAACTACAGCAATTTTTGTTCTTTGTCCGGCTTCACGAGCAATAGCTCTTATTTCTACTGTACCATTAGCGATTTCTGGACATTCCATTGCGAATAGGGCTTCAATAAATTTAGGATGAGTCCGAGAAATTCGAATAGAAATTCCACGTGGACCTTGTTCAACTTTATATAAATAACCTCGAATTCTCTCCCCACGACGATAATATTCGCCTGGGATTTGCTCTTCAGGAGTCATTATTGCAAAGGCTCGGCCAATAGCAATAGAAACCATTCCACGTTCGATTTTATCAACTGTCCCGGTAATGATATCTCCTTCTTTTGCCCCAAATTCAGCTAAAATTACTTCTTGCTCTGCTTCACGGATTTTTTGCATTATGACTTGTTTAGCAGTTTGGGCAGCAATACGACTAAATTCGGTATGTTCTTCCAAAGGAAAAATTATTTCATCCTCGAGAGCTGCTCCGGATTTGATCATTTGAGCATCATTTATAAAAATATGATGTTCGTCATTATAACGAACCCGAGTATCGTTTTCATCATAATCGACATCTTCGGTTTCTTGGTTAACTATCCGAACTACACTGTCATCAACGACAATTTTAACTTGATAAAAGTCTAATTTACCGGTCTCTACATCCATTTGGGCACGAACAATTTGGCCTTTTTTACCGTAGTCTTTTTTATAAGCGGCGGCAAAAGCCTGTTCAATGGCATCGATAACCTTTTCTTTTGGGATTTTACGCTCCTCACCCAAGGCTTCAAGAGCGGTTTTCATTGTTTTTAAATCCAACATATTAACTTGTACTTAAATTATTAACTTGTAATACAAAATGAATATACCATAAGAAATCTTGTATTGCAAAGAGTATATATAAATTGATATAATAAATGTATGAAAAAATTCTTATTTTTATTTTTTGTATTTTTTGGAATATTTGGGTTTTTAAATTTTTCCAATGCCGCAGAATACAACTGTAATGGGAGCCAAAAATGTGTAGATGTCAAAGGATATCTTTGGGGAGCAGATGACGGAACAAACCCACCAGGGGGAATTGGTTGGATAAATTTAAACAATACTTCTAGCGGATCAAATACTGCTAATGGAGCAGATTATAAAGTTACATTTAACCGTGATACATGGGAATTTACAGGTTATGCATACAGTGAAAACTATGGATACATTAAATTTGGGGGGTTAAGTAATTTCCCAAGTGGGAATGAGGCTTGTGTTATAAATGAAAAAGGAGGGAATGATTGTGATGTTCATATGATAAAAAATACTAACGGCAGTTATGAGATGGTTGGATACGCAAGATTTTGTTTTGTATACGAAACAGGCTGTAGCGGAACACTAAAACCTAGTAATGAACTTGGGGGGCTTGATGGCTGGATAGGTTTCAAGGGTACAAATTTTAGTATTACATATTCTACTTCAACAAATTCTTTCCAAGGTTACGCTTGGGGTGGTGGTAGTGGTGACCCAAATAATTCTGAATATGGACAAGGTGTCGGCTGGATAAAATTTATATCTCCAGTTAGTTGTGATGTTTCGACTGGGAAGGATTGTCTTTCAGATAATAGCAAACCTATAGTTACTCTTACTGCAACACCATCAAAACCAAATTATACCCAAAATGTAACAATTGATTGGGATATAACGGGGGTTAGTTCTTGTGATACAGTAACAGTGTATAGTTCTCCCACAAATACAAATTGGGACAGTACAGTTATTTCAAATTTATCCGATAACAAAAATATTGGAACTCTTTCTGGAACACCAAATGTTTTTGGTTTAACTTGTACATATGGTACAGAAACCGGAACAGCAGAAGTCTTAGTAGAACTTGATTATTCTTCTCCAATTATAACCTTGTCAGCACCTGCTAGCGTAAACTATGATGATGATGTCACACTAAACTACAGCATAAGTAATGCCCCATATGGCTGTAATGCTACACTTTATAAAAATGGAGTTATGGAACAAGGGTTTACTGGTAATAATGGTAATGGAACATTAAATGTGGCAGACTTAAAAGTAACAACAGACTGGGAACTATGGTGTGAAGATGTAACCCCGCCTAGCCCATCAAGAACAGGAAGATCAGGTGTAAAGACCACAAGTGTTGTTGTATCAAACCCTGTAATGTCATTAAATGTTGTTGATAATGGTACAAATGACCCAAATGAAATAACTTGTACAAATACCGGAGCTAAAATTACATATAGTGTAAGTAATGCTTATCCAAATTCTTGTGTAGCAAAAGTTAATGGATCGACCAGTGTTAGTGGATGGGGCAATAGTACAACTATTATTCAAGATGGAACAAATCATATATCAACAACTGGAGCTGTAACACAAACTGGAAATATATTATATTCATTAACCTGTATGAAAATTGATGGAATTACTCCATTTACAGCTGGTGACACAATTACCAGAGATTGTAATTTAACTCCTGGAAGTTTATCTGTAACGGCTTCAAAGGCATGTTATGAAACTAGTGAAAATATTGATATCCATTATATTGGGTCAAATTTGCAAGCCAATAGTTGTCAAAAAAACTGGACTGATGCTGGTTGGACTGGGAATCAATCAAATTTTGATAATCATTACCAATTCCCAGCAGGAATGATTGGAGTAGGGAATCATTCTTATACAATGTCTAGCTGTGTTGAAGAGGATTATCCTACAAATCCACCACTATCAAGTACAGCAACAATCGAAATTAAAACAACTTGCCCAATAGTATGTAATGACCCTTGTGATCCAAATTGTCCAAACTATACTTCATCGCACCGTTGTGCTCCACTAAAAGGCCCAAAAATTAAAGAACAATAGAAAATAAAATGTCCGATGTAATAAAAAAAGATTTAGCTTTTGATTTTACGCAAGAGCTAATCCAAAACTATATAAAAAATAATCTAACAGTTGGTGGAGAGAATTTACCAGTGGATTTATCATTACCGGTACACACCCAACATGGTGATTTTACAACAAACATTGCACTAAGAATTAAAAAAATAAGTAACCCGCCCGCTGGCGGACCAAAAGATATTGCTCAGAATATTTGTAATTATATAAATGAAAATAACGGTGGAGTAATAGAAAAAGCTGAAGTTGCTGGACCGGGGTTAATAAATATATTTTTATCAAAAAAAGCAAATTCTGATTTAATTAAAAATATTTTAGAAAATAAAAATGATAATTTTAGTTTAAATACTGATACAGGATTACATTGGGTGATAGAACACACTAGCCCTAACCCTAACAAAGCAATGCATTTGGGGCATTTAAGAAATAATTTGGTGGGAATGAGTTTATCTAACTTGATAGAAGTTTGTGGTGGGGTAGTTACCCGTGATGCAGTGGATAATAATCGTGGAATTGCAATGGCCAAAGCCATGTACGGATTTTTAGTATTAATGAAAAAATCAGGGAAAGAGAACAGTCTACAAGAATGGATAAATAATCCGGAAGAGTGGTACACACCGAATGAAAAAGGGATGCGTCCAGATGTTTTTGTAGCGGACTGTTATGTATATTGTAGTGATTTGATTAAAAACGATACCACTGGTGAAGTTGAAAAAATTGTTCGCCAAATGGTAGTTGATTGGGAAAATAAAGATAAGAATACTTGGACACTATGGCAACAAATACTGGATTATTCACATGCGGGGATGGATATAACATTGTCTCGTTTGGGGAATAAATGGGATAAAGTTTGGCATGAACATGAACATTATGAAGATGGTAAAAAATATATCGAACTTGGTTTACAAAAAGGGATATTTAAAAAGCTGGATGATGGCGCAGTATTAACTCAAATAGAAGAGGTATACAATATTCCAGAGACTATTTTACTAAAAAATGATGGTACAGCACTATATATAACTCAAGACATTGCCCTGACGGATTTAAAAAAGAAACACTACAATGCAGATAAACTGGTTTGGGTTATTGGCCCCGAGCAAAGTCTAGCAATGAAACAAATGTTTGCTGTGTGTGAACAGTTGGGCATTGGTAAACTATCCGACTTTATCCATATTACATATGGGTACATGGGGCTAAAAGATATTGATGGCAATTTTAAAAAGATGGCATCACGCGAAGGGACAGTTTTATTAATTGATGATTTGATTGATACCGTAAAAAACAAGCTTCTAGCTTCTAGGTTACAGGTTCTGGAAGAGCCACAACTAACAGAAAAAATCGCACTCGCGGCAATAAAATTTAGTATATTGAAATGCGAAAAAAATATGAATATGGCATTTGATATAAATGAATCTATCAATTTAACAGGGGATAGTGGGGTGTATATTCTATATACTGTTGCCCGCATTAAATCAATCTTAAAAGAAGCTACAAATCGTAATATAAAAATAGATCCTGAAAAAATAACTGGAAATATCGCAAAAGATGTCATTAGAAAAATTCATAGCTATAAAATAATGTTAAATAGTTCAAGAGAACATCTATCAGTACATCCAGTAGCGCATTATTTATTGGAATTAGCATCAGTATTTAATTCATGGTACGCAGTTGAAAAAATACTTGATGATAGCGACCAAGTTCCTGAAAAATTAGCAATCTTAAATGCAGTAGAAGAGACTACAACCAAAGCATTAAAAATTTTAGGTATCGAAACAGTTGAAAAAATGTAAACAAAAAATTCCTTCAATCGAAGGAATTTTTTGTTTACATTTAGAATGAATTTGACCAATAAGGGTCACTGTCCCAATTTGGGACCCCGTTACCATTATCAAGAGTTGGTGAATACCACTGCCCATAATCATCAGTAATTACCCATTCTCTTTTATACTGATCGACTGTATTACAACTATAAGGGATACTCATTGTACTGGTTTGTGTTGGTCCAGATTGTGCAATTATATTCCATGATGCTCCAACTGGATCATATTTATATACTATTCCATGAATTTTTGGATTTTTAAATTGTAAAGTTGAAACCTTGGCTTCGAAAACACAACTTCCAGGAGAAGTTTGTCCGCCACGAACTAAAAATGCCTTTCCTTTTTGTCCTGTTGGATTAAGACGCCCACCATAAGCAAGTAAAAAACGACTGCCAACAAAGAATTCTGTTTCTGATTGGTGACAATCAAACATTATTGGATTATTAACTGGTCTAAAATATGTACACTGCGCTACAACTTGATTATTTGTATTATTAGTAGATGAAATTGCTCCAGAAAAACTTGGGGTTTGGTACATACTCATATAACTACCTGCTGGACAACCAAGATCGTCCATAATTTTTGTTCCTATATCTTGCGGATAAAGACTGCAAGTATTACCAAGACCAATATTTGTAGTGGGGGTATTATTTAAAGTTGAAAGCTCTAAACTATATGAATTTGAAGCGCCTACATCATTTGCAACTGAAACTTTTGAAAACAAAACTCCATTTATTAACGCTTCAATTTTTTTAGCAGTGGTAGAAGTATTAGTAGGGAAAGATAAATATGAAAATTGATTTGTATATTGATCAAAAGGGTCAGAGGTATTTCTAGAACTTACAGTAAAATCATCTGAAATAATTGTATTCCCCACAACTACAGATTTATCACTAAAAAGACCATAAGCTTGACCATTTTCAGTAACTCCAAAATATGAACCATTGGCAAGCTGGCTTAATGCTGGGTATAGATTACCGTTACCAGTACCAATTTTTTCATAAAGAAAATCTTTATTATTAGGATTTTCAGATTCTGTTTTTAAAACAGGAGGAGTATTACCATTAGGTGGGGAACTGGCTGGACCAACATAATCGGCCGTAACAAATGAAGCTGTAAAAATTAAAGCAAAAAGAGTTACAATAAAGATATTTTTTTTAGACATGCTTATATTATACCAAGCTATAATTTTATATGCAAAACCCCGTTAGAACTTTTCGGTCGGCATAACACAAGATCGACTTCTAACGGGGGATAAATTAAACATAAAAGAGGGCCTGCCCCGTTAGAGGTAGGTTATATTTATAACAGTTAGCTCTAATGGGGTTATCCCCATGCTGTGTAAAAACTGGATTTATCTCAAAAAAAGTGGTATAATGGTGTTAATAAATAAAAATCTGAAATTATGAAAAATTTATTCTTCGCCCTTTTAGGGCTGATTGCTTGCTCCTTAACAAGTAAAGGACAGGAAAACCCAATAACAACCAAGTTGTATTGGGATTCAGTTTCTGAGGGGAATTTTAATATCCCTCAAGATGGAAATCGTAACCAGTTTTTTAAACTAGGAGACAAAGTTGTCTTCCCGGTTGAGCAAAATTCTGGAACTACTCCAACAACTGTTGGAGGGTTGCAAAACTTACAACCTTTAGCAGTATTCAATACTGCCACCGGACAGTTTGGTAACACAAATACCAATTGGACTGGTGACCCCGTAAATCCAATGTATCTGCATCAATCGTCTAATCCTGAAACATTCTTTATTTTTGATAGTATAAAGATTTACCGAGCTGTTATAAAAAATGACTCTGTGGTTTATACACAAATTCAAAATCAAGTTAATCGGAACTACTATGGTTACCATGAAAGTGGTAATAATATTTATATCTTCGGATACAAATACGTAATGGTTTTAGACAAAGCTGGGAATTTGATCAAAGAAATTGACGTAAATTATGGTTCTGGTGGTTCTACACTAAGAGACCTTTATACTGTTTCTGAATACCAAAACCAAATCTATTTAGGATTTGAGAACGCTGGTGCTGGAATGGGAATTTTAAACCCTAATACAGGGGAGGTTTCTATTGATAGATCTGTCTCTCAACACGGTGGATGTAAGATTAGATTGATTGGGGATAGCCTGTATATGGCGACTACATCTATGGATTTCCATAAATTTTCGTCTACGTTATATAAAATGCGTAACGGAAAATGGACACCCATAATTGCTGGCTCAAAACTACCAGAACTTCATAATGAAAAGTGGTATGTACGCATCACAGATAACGACGCGTATTATATTGCTTCAAAAGAAGCTCTTGGAGTAAAGGAAAACTTTTATGAATTTACACCTAATGTGGATTCTGTTATTCCTAAAACCATAATCTATCCTATCCGTGACCCACGGGCAGACACAATTGATTTTTGGAACAATTATTATCACCGTTTCCAAGATCGTCATGGGCTAGGAATAGTCCCTGTTATAGATTACGTGTTTGAAAACACTACTGGTGCAGTGTACGGGTTTGGTAACAACTTCGTTGCTAAATTAACCCCGCACAGCACTGGAACTGGGTTTAATAAAAAATTAACCTTGCCAAAGGTTACAATTTACCCAAACCCTGCTAGTGAAAAAATCACTATTGCCGGTCTTATAAAAGAGACCCTGGTAAATGTGACCAATCTCGATGGTCAAACTGTTTTTTCTGTCCTTTCTACAGGGGAGGTTGATATCTCAACACTTACTCCTGGTTTATACTTTGTAAACATTTCTGGCTTTACAACTGGAAAGTTTATGAAAAAATAAACAAATAAAAACCTTTTAACGCCATATCGGATCAAACCGATATGGCATTTTTTATTTTAAAATATATTTCTATAATTTTAGATAAAATAAAACCCCTATTGAAGGGGGTTTATTTTTAATAACAACGATTATGATTTCTACCAGTAGATGTTATGTATGGAGTAAGCACATAACACCTTGCAACTATTTCACTACCGGTACCTGGTATAATTTGTTGCATATAAGTTGCTACACTAGTTATTGGGTATGATGTAGATTGATCAATAGTATAATCATAAGGACAACCTTTATTTTTTAAATCATCAGCTGTTAAATAACAATATGCACCTGTTGGGCCAGAGGAACCAGGTGTGTAACCAATATTTATTGGTAATTCTAAAGAAGGATCAACATACAAATTATAATTTGCTGGTGATGCACTGCTGGACCCCACAACAATTCTAGCAGTTTTTGTATAGTCATTTACAGCAAATTTTCTTGGTTGGCCATTAAATGTTTGCCATAAATTTGTATCCATTGAATTCCCAAATATAAATGAATGATTTGTGCTACCAGAATCTGGAATTTCAGAATTAATACTACCACTACCAGATACAGACATTGCTCCACTAGATGTTTGACCAGCTACAACCAAAGCATCATCATTCAACCGTGAATCTTGAAGAGGATTTGACGCTGTATAAATTCCTAATTTTCCAATTTTTACAAAAGGGCTATCACCACTAACATCTGATGTTGTAATTGGAGCAGGGGTATTATTACTAGGAGCAGTATTAGATGGATCAACATAGTTTGCATTTAAATAAGTTAACCCCATACCAAAACCAAGCCCGATTATAATTAATATTATATATGAAGTATATTTTTTTGTTTTAATCATATTATTGTGCATTAAGCTTCATTATGTCTAATTGGTCTTTTATTGGGGGGACGCCTTGTTCTTTGGTCCTATCTAATACTTCTTTCATTTGTTCGGCTTTTTGTTCTGGGGTATAAACTTTTACAGGTTTTTTAGGTTTATTTAAAACAAATAAAACTATTAAAACAACTAAAAGTAATATTGAAAAAATGATGATCAATTTTACTTTCATAGGATGTTCTTTATGAAGTTTATCCATGAAATTATTATTTGGTGGGGTAGGTATATTTATATTATCCATAAAATTATTATTAACAGCTACTTAATGAGGTTGGATTACTAACTGGATCTATTTTTCGACAACTACTAACCCCAGTTGAAGGGTTAAATTTAGACAAAATATAACCACTTGGACAATTTGTATTTGTAACTCGAACACAAGACCCCCGACCTAAGTTTGTAGTAGTTCCTGGTTCTAAATATATTCCTGTAGTTAAATTACTAGAAGGATTATATTCATAATTAACATAATCTGTACTTAAATTATTGGCTCTGTCTTGGGCCTTACTAGCTGGTACATAAAGTACTGGTACTCGAAGTGCTCCTGCAACTGTCATAATACCATCAACTTCTACATTTCCTAAAAATGTTGCATTCTCTCGAACAGTTAAGGCATCGAGTCCTAAAACATTTGAAACATATAAAGTATTAGAATCTAAATAAGAAGAATTAGCAGTTGTAGCACCGTCACCAATTGCTAATTTATCTCCGCGTATTTGTGGGTCCTTACCAATATTTATTGGTACTGCAGAATTTGTATTACTTGGACTAGTTGTTGGCTCTGTAAAAGCAGAGATTGCTAATGCCCCACTAAAGAGAGCTCCGATTATTAATAATGCGAGAATTTTACTTTTCTTTATCATATCTATAATTATACCCCAGCGGTGTAAAAGACGCAAAAGAAAAACTGCACTTCACCTCACCCTTACATCCCTCTCCACAAGGTAGAGATGGAAATCGCAATAAAACCACACTCCCTTCTCCAGTTTTACTGGAGAAAGGTCGGGGATGAGGACTAAAAGCTCTAATATTTTTAAACTCTTATGCTATAATAGCTGTATATGTATGTTTCCACAGAAGCATTAAAAAGTTATTTATTAAATTTGAATTTGGTAACCCCAAATGATATTGATTTAGCAGAAAAACAATCCTATAAAACAGGGGATAGTTTGACAAATGTTTTGGTTTCTCAAGCTAAAATAAATGAAGAAACGGCTCAAAAAGCAAATGCCCATGTATTGGGGATGCATTTTGTTGATTTAAATAAAAAAGATATCCCTTTTGAAATATTTTCTATAATCCCAGAGATTATTTGCAGAAATTATAATTTTATACCTTATAGTAAAAATGGTAATAATGTTGAAATTGCATTACTGGACACTGATAATTTAAAATTTTTGGAAGAAGTTAAAAATAACCAAGAAATAAAATTTCTACCAAGATTAACAACATCAAAAAGTTTAGAATACGCAATCAATAATTACAAAACAATATTAAAAAAAGAATTTATAAACAAAATTGAAAAAGAAATCACAACCTTAAAACAAATAATTAGCCTTGATGATTTGGCTATTGATTTAAATATCACAAAAATTTTAGATTTAATAATTTCATATGCACTACTTGAAAATGCAAGTGATATTCATATTGAACCTCATCACAATGAAATTGTTATAAGATACCGCAATAACGGCAGACTATATCATATAATGTCTTTACCTTATAAATTAAATTCAGGAATAATCTCAAGAATAAAATATCTTTCAAAATTAGATTTAAATATCAATAGCTATCCTCAGGAAGGTAAATTTGAAATAGAAGAATCCGGTATTAAAATAATGTTTCGAACTATTTTAACTCCAGTTTATTTTGGGGAAAAAGCTGTAATTCATATAATAAGAGAAAATAGAATTGGATTTACACTGGAGAGTCTTGGATTTTTTGGAAAAACATTAAACAAAATTCATGCAGCTCTTCATAAAAAAAATGGAATCATTTTAGTTGGGGGTCCAAGTGGTTCTGGTAAAACAACAACAATCTACACAATGCTTGATATGGTTAACGACCGTCATTTAAATATATCAACCATTGAAGACCCTGTTGAATACCAATTACCATTTATAAACCAAACTCAAATTAATCCCGAAATTGGATTTAATTTCCCAAATGGTTTACGTAGTATATTGAAACAAAACCCTGATGTACTAATGGTAGGAGAGATAAGAGAAGAGGAAACAGCCAACATGGTATTTAACGCTGGATCAAACAACCAACTAATTTTTAGCACAATCCATACAAATACAATACCCGAATCAATAAATAGACTTAAACAAATGATGGTGCCTAATTTTTTAATTGCATCTAATTTAAAAATTATAATAAACCAACGATTAGTTAAAAGATTGGGGATAGATAAAGAAAAATACTTTATGAACGATACTGAATTAATCGAACTTTCAAAATATATAAATTTGGACCATATGTTAAAAATACTAAAAGAAGAAAATATAATTGGGCACAATGATACTTGGCGAGATATTGGTTTTTATAAACCAACTAAGAATATCAACCCGAATAGCGCCCAAATAGCAATATATGAGGTTATAGAAGTTAATGAACCCATAAAAGACCTTATTCTAAAGAACTTTACGACAAAAGAACTAACAGATAAGCTAAAAGATACTGAAAATATGACACTGTTGGAGAGCGGATTAATGCTAGCAATAAAAGGTGAAACAACAATTGAAGAGGTTTTTAGGGTAATAAATGAATAAATACCCCAAAAAGCTTGACCCTGTAGTAGATATAAACTCACTACGGGGTTGACAAATGTCTTAGAACTTGCTATACTACCATTGTGAGTATATGCCTTAACGGTTATTAATACAAACAAATGCCTACACAAAACCCCGCGCAAGCGGGGTTTTGTGCTATAATATTCTCATGAAGTCAAAACAAACAATAGTTATTGGAAATTTGAAACAAAACCCAAATACTTTAAAAGAAATGATTAGTTTAACCAAAGGCTATATTAAACTCAAAAAAGAAAATAAATGGATTAACTTTGGGATCGCATTACCTTTTGTATTTCTTTACCCTACCCAAAAGGAACTAGGTAAAAGCATCAATCTTTATAGCCAAACCATATCAAAAGAAAACGGAGGAGCTCATACTGGTGAAGTTAGTGCCGAACAAATAAATTCTATTGGAATTAAAAATACAATAATAGGTCATAGCGAAAGACGTACAAAAGGTGAAACTAACAAAGACATTGCACGCCAAATTGAAAATGCATTAACAAAAAACATGAATATCATACTCTGTGTTGGTGAAACAGAAAGACATAATGATGCATCACATATTCATTTTGTAGAAGATCAGATACAAACTGCATTAATTGATATAAAAAAAATTAATTCAAAAAATATAACTATTGCTTATGAGCCAGTCTGGGCAATTGGTAAAGATTCAATTCGGGGAGCTAACCAAAATGAGATTTACGAAATGGCAATAGTGATCCGTAAAAAATTAGTTGATTTATTTGGTAAAAATAGTGGGGGAGAAATTCCAATAATTTATGGTGGATCTGTTAATAGTGAAAATGCAAAAGAAATAATGTCCGTGCATCACATCGATGGAATATTATTAGGGCGAGCAAGCTTGGATTTAAATGAAATAAAAAAAATTATTAATCAAATAAAAAGATAAATAAATTTATGCAAAGTGTCACAAAACTAACTGGAATAAAAGGCAAAAACATAATACTGCGTGCAGATTTTAATGTCCCAATAGATAAAAAAACAGGTACAATTTTAGATACCTATAGAATTGATTCAACATTTCCAACTATTGATTTACTTATCAAAAAAGGTGCAAATATAATAATCTTGGCGCATATTGGGGATGATGGTAAACAAAGCTTAACCCCAATTGCAAAATATTTACATACAAAAAAATACAAAGGCTATTTTGAAACCAGCACCAACCCCGAAATAATCCGTGAAAGTGCGGACAAATTATGTAATGGTGAAATACTATTAATAGAAAATGTGCGAAGATTCCCAGGCGAAAAAGAAAACGATAAAAAATTTAGCACATTTTTAGCATCACTGGGGTATGCATATGTTAACGATGCTTTTTCAGTTTCACATAGAAAACATGCCAGTATTGTAAGCGTACCGAAATTAATTCCAAGCTTTGCTGGACTGCAAATGGAAAAAGAAGTTAAAATGCTTGATAAGGTTTTAAAACCAAAACATCCATTTTTGTTTATTTTAGGTGGAGCCAAGTTTGATACAAAACTACCTTTAATAAAAAAATTTTTAGTATTAGCGGATGCGGTTTTTGTTGGTGGGGCATTGGCCAATACATTATTAAAAGAGCGTGGTTACCCAATTGGTAAATCATTAAATGAAGATGACGTAAAAGGTTTGAAACAAATTGTTAAAAATCCAAAATTATTATTACCAATGGATGTAGTAGTTGATCGAAAAAAGAAGCTAGAAACTATAGCAATCGAAGAAGTAGAAAAGATGGATGTAATAGTTGATGTTGGTACAGAGAGTTTGACAAGAATCAAACCATTAATTGAAAAAGCAAAGTTAATTGTTTTTAATGGACCAATTGGTAAAGTAGATTATGGTACAAAAGATTTATTAAAATTGTTAGCCAAGTCAAGTGCCGAAGTAATAATTGGTGGGGGAGATACTGATGAAATAATTGATGAAATGAAAATGCGCAGTAAATTTACTTTTGTTTCAACTGGGGGCGGAGCAACACTGGATTACCTAGCTGATGGCAAATTAGTTGGGATAGACGCACTAAAATAGTTAAACAAAATACTACATAGGTCTTGCCTATGTATAACAAGGCGCCACATGTGGCGCCTTGACTTTTAACCTGTTAAGCTGTTTAATTGGGTAAATTAATGATTTAAAACATGAAAAAATTAAATGACTTTGAAAAAGCAGTAAATGATTTGATTCGTAATGGGTATTCGGAATTTGACATAAACCTAACGAAGGAAGACTTTGAAAGGTGTATGGAGCCAATGAAGGCTATAACATCTAAAAATCCAGGTCTAAATTATTGTACAGACCCCGAGGCAGAAGAACATGACCGTGGAATCTTTTACAGAACAAGTAAAAAAGGTAAAGATGACAAATGGTGTTTCCATGGTTACCCAACTATAGAGGCCGAATTAAACAAAAAGCTTGGTGAAGGTGAATGGCCAAACGAGCTTGTTTGTTTACTGAACAACTCTAAAAAAGTCTACAGTGCTTTTCAAGAAAAATCTCAAGAAATCGTAAAAGCAATTGATGAGATTATGCCAGAGTTTGGGTTATATAAATTATATTTAGACCCAATGTCTCAAGCCTTGCAGGTTTCTAGATTTGTAGCATACGATAAAGCAAAGAAAAAATTTACGGTTGCCGGCAAACATTTTGACCAAAGTTTTATAACTTTGTCGGGATATCAAAGCCATTCTGGTTTATACCTAATTGATAAACAAGGTAATAAAATAAACCTTGAATATCATGAGGGTAAAGTTTGGGTTTTCTTTGGAAGAAAAGCTCCTTTCTTAACCGCTGGAAAATTAACGGCTAGCGAACATGGTGTGGATGTTTTTGAAAAAGACATACAAAGGGATGCTGTTCCATTTTTCGGACATATCTATATTCCGAAAAATTAATTATTTGGCTGAGTTACTGAATATATATGCTCCGCGTGGATTCATTCCTGCGGAGTTTTTTTATTTTACATTTTTAATTTATCTATAAAAATTTGCATTTCATTTTCTTCATATTTTGTATGGAACCATTCCGCCGACTTATGTTCAAGATAACCAGGGATAAGATGAATATGAAAATGGGGGACATCTTTACCTTCTATAACAACTTGAACATAGTAACAATCTAATTTTTCTTTTAGATTAATCATTAATTTTTTTGCTTTTACAAAGATACCACTGATTATTTCATCTGGTACATCTTGCATCCATTGGTAATGGTTTTTGGGTATGATTAAAGTATGGCCTTTTGATACTGGGTTAATATCCAAAAAAGCCATAAAATCTTCATCTTCATAAATTTTAGCTGCTGGGATTTCGCCAGCGATGATTTTACAAAAAATACAGTTATTCATGGGTATATTGTAGCATATTGTTTTCCCTCCCTGGACACGGGGAGGGTTAGGGTGGGGTGCGTTATATAGCACCCCCTCTGTCTTATGACATCTCCCCCTTAACAAGGGGAGAAATATCGACATATGCTATAATCTGTACTATGTCACTAAACAAATACAGCTTAAGAAAGAATACTGGAGAGCGAATTCCCGAACTAGACCAAAAATACGGAACACTAATTGCAGATATTTTAGTTGCTCGAGGGATAGATACAATAAACAAAGCTTACGAATATTTACATAATGATTTAAGTAGCTCACATGGAGATCCTTTTAGTATTCCAGATATGGCTAAATCTATTGAGAGAATACACAATGCAATCCAAAACAATGAATTAATAACAATTCACGCGGATTATGATTGTGATGGTATCCCAGGGGCTTGTGTAATATCACATTTGTTTAACATAATTAATTACACAAATTATAAAATATCGATTCCAGATAGAAATACCGAAGGTTATGGATTATCAACAAACCATATCGAAAACATTTCAAAAGATGGAAGTAGTTTAGTTATTACAATTGATTTAGGTATAACGGCAACAGAAGCCGTAAAATATGCTAGTGAAAAAAATATTGATGTCATAATTACTGACCATCATACAATGCCCCAAGTATTACCAAATGCTTATGCAATAATTCATCCCAAAATTAATGGTAGTATATATCCAAACCAAGAATTGTGCGGGGCTGGGGTTATCTATACATTAGTTCGGGCATTTGAAACTATATATAAAGATTTTTATAATATCCCAAATAATTTTTTAAGTTCACTAGTTGATTATGTTGGATTTGCAACACTCTCGGACATGGTTACGTTGACTCCAGAAAATAAAATTTTTATTAAAGAAGGAATAAATTTATTAAAAAATAAACCAAAGGCAGGGTTTATGGCATTAGCTATTGCATCTAGAGTATACATGAAGGATTTAGACCAAGGGGATATTGCTTTTATGTTAGCTCCAAAATTAAATGTGGCATCACGTATGGGTAATGCATATGATGCATATAATTTATTAATGGAAAAAGACCAAACAAAAGCAAAAATTTTAGCTGAAAAATTAGTAGCCCTTTCAAATGAAAGAAGAAAATTAGTAGCCCTGATGGTCAAAGAAGCTAAACGTGAAATTGCCCGAACAGAAAAAGACAAAGATGAAATAATTGTAGTTGGGCATCCTTCTTGGAAAGTAGGATTGCTTGGGTTGGTGGCATCAAAGATTGTTGACGGTTACGGTAAACCGGCTTTGGTTTGGGGTAGAGCAGAAAAAGACAATGAAGAAATATACAAAGGATCCTGCCGAGGAAATGGAACAATAAACATGCATACTCTTATGGATAGAGCAGTAGGTGATACTTTTACAGAATATGGTGGTCATAGTGAAGCCGGAGGATTTAGTATTAACCCTGAAAAGATTTATAACCTGCACGAAGAAATAAATAAATCTTATAAAGAAATAGAAAAGGATAATATTTTAGGATATGAAAATAAAATTGAAATTGATACATTAATACCAATATCACTTTTAAAACCAGGGCTACTAGATGCGATAAACAAAATAGGCCCCTATGGACAAGGATTTAACGAACCAATATTTGGGTTTTTTAATGTAGAAATAATAGATATTCGAAATTTTGGTACAGGTAATGCTCATATTGAAATAATTTTTAGAGACAAAAATGGGTTAACTGCTGGAGCTTATGCATATTATAAAAATAATTCTGATTTTAATAATCCTGAAATAGGCACAAAAGCTCATATCGTAGGAACTATTGATTCAAAACTTTACAAAGGAATTGTTCGTATAAAATTAAAAGATGTTATCATATAAATATGACAAATGAGATTATTGTTTATACTGATGGAAGCGCATTAGGGAACCCCGGACGAGGTGGTTGGGCATATTTAGTTTGGGATAAAAAACATAATAAAATAAACGAAATGGGGGGAAGATCCGAACATGCAACAAACAATCAAATGGAGCTTTGTGCATTGTTAAATGTTTTAAAACATTTACAAAATATTCATGAGTCTTTTGAAATTGTAATTTTTTTAGATTCGGATTATGTCCGTAATGGAATAACTAGTTGGATTCATAATTGGAAAAAAAATTCTTGGCGTACTGCAAATAAAAAATCAGTTTTAAACAAAGAGCTTTGGGTGGAAATTGATGAAGTCATGAATAATGTTAGTAAGAAACATAAAATCCATTTAAAAAGAGTTGATGCCCATACCGGAATAGCAGGTAATGAAATTGTAGACCAAATTGCAAAATCAATGGCTGGGAATGAACCATATTTATTCTTTGCAGGAGAGAAAGATGAATATGAAAAGTTAAGGCGAATTGTTTTATAAAAAATAAATATGTGGAATATACTACGCATAATTCTAATAATTATATTATTGAGTCGCGTAGTTTATTTTTGTTTTATTGTAGAAAAAATAGATATTAATTTCCCAAATGAAGAAGTTTTGGTTTTAGGTTATATTGATGATTATGGAGAAGAAAGAATTAATTCAAATAGATACAGATTAAAAATAACAGAACTCAACGGTCAAAAAATAACAGATGGCTCAAGAATTTTAATTGTTACAAATCCTTATACAAATAATTTAGAATATGGAACAATTCTAAAAATAAAAGGCCAGATTGAAAACCCAAAAGATTTTATAACTGACTCTGGTAAAAATTTTGAATATGATAATTATTTAGCATTATCAAAAATATACGGCATAACCCGTGACCCAGAAATAGAAATAATTAATGGATTTTCGGGGAGTAAAATAAAATTTTATTTATTTAAAATAAGAAAAAGTTTTAGTAATACATTAGATAAAAATCTAAATGAAAATAGCTCGGTTCTATCTCGGGGGATATTATTAGGAGAAAAATCAGGTATCAACAATGAACTGCGTAATAATTTAGCCAAAACCAGCACATCCCATATTGTGGCATTGTCTGGATACAACATAACAATTATTAGTGAAATAGTAATTCAAATTACAAAATCTTTACCTTTATTAGCAAGAACAATTTTAGGAGCATCTAGTATCTTTTTATTTGTTCTTTTGGCTGGTGGTGGAAGTAGCGCAATAAGAGCAATGATAATGGCTTTTATTTTATTATATTCTCGGAATCGAGGTAAATCATATAATGCGCTTTGGGCTTTGTTTTTAGCATTTTTAATAATTATTAGCATTAACCCATTATCTTTTCGGTATGATATGGGATTACATCTTTCGGTTTTGGCAACATTTGGTTTAATAATTTTTCAAATCCCTATTGCTGAATTTTTTATAAAAAAACACTTTCACAGAAAAATTTCAGATGTTTTAGCTAGTACAATATCGGCAAGCATAATGACTATGCCATACATTGCATATAATATGGGGATAGTTTCAATTGTTGGAATTATTGCAAATATTTTAGTTGTACCAATGATTCCACTACTAATGCTATTTAGTTTTTTAACTGGAATTATTGGCCAAATATCAAATGTTTTAGTTTTACCATTTGGATATATCACCCATACGATTTCAAAAATAATTTTATTTGTTATAAATAATTTTGGGGAATTACCATTTAGCGCAATATACAAAAACAATATCCCAATTATTGGAATATTGTTTGTCTATGGAATAATTATTTATTTTGCAATAAAGGCAAACAAAAAATCTACTGAAGAGCGTTTAGATAATTTAATTCAACGTTAGCCCAATTTAAATTTTTAAAAAAATCGATAATGTATTGTTTCTTACCGCTTGGTTGATAATCTGCAACATAAGAATGTTCCCACACGTCCAGTGCTAAAACAAGAGTACAATCTTGAAGTTGACCCAAATGTTGTTCATCAACCCAAGAATTTAAAAGTTTATTTTCTTTTCTATCGTAATAAAGCATTGCCCAACCAACACCCCGAGTTGTAGCAATTGATTTAAACAAATCAAGCCAAGCATCAAATGAGCCCCATTCATTAATAATTGCACTTTTTAATTTACTGTCGTCATTTAGATTACTTGCCCCGCCAGAGAGTAAATCAAAATAAACTTCGTGGTTACGCATACCATTATATTCAAAACCAAATCTGCGTTGTAATCCACTAATTAAACCCATATTGTTTTCAGGATCAATAGATAATTCTTGTATTTTAGCTAAAACCAAATTCGTATGTGTTACATACCCAGTATATAGTTTTAAATGCTCTTCGATGTTTTGCTTTGAAATTCCAACAAGATCAGGAATGTTAAATGTTTTTGCGGTGTATTGTTGCATAATTATGATTTTATTTATTATATATACAAAGTATACTATATATATGCAAAGAGCTAAAGCTATTA
>JACCDT010236181.1_pt1 | contig 22305 bp, 26 predicted proteins | sample 7446291 | NCBI WGS metagenome assembly JACCDT01 (sample SAMN15323446, study PRJNA562643) | freshwater metagenome | isolation source: river surface water | place: USA:Blue River Watershed | collected 2017-08-17 | reverse complement strand
CTCCTCGGCCTCGATGCACTCGGCCTTTCAAAGAGCGACATTGCTATCCTCCACACCATCAAAGACAAGTTTGGTGGCGGGCCAGTAGGGGTCAAAAATATCGCCGCAGCCACAGGAGAGGACGAGGGTACTATTGAAGACGTAGTCGAGCCATACCTTATACAGCTCGGCCTCCTCGAGCGCACCCAGCGTGGCCGCGTGATCACAGAAAAAGGCCGCGAATATATCTCGTAAATACTATGAAAATCCTCGCTATAGACCCAGGGTATGACAGATGCGGATGCGCCATCCTCGATGGTGACGGTGCCGTGCTTTCTTCGAGTTGTATCACCACAGACAAAAAAGACACCCTCGAAGCACGCTTTGCGCATGTATATAGAGAGCTCCAAAACCTTATCGAGACAGAGCAGCCAGGCCACATAGCGCTCGAGACGCTCTTTTTCTCGGTGAACAAAAAGACGGTGATCAATGTCGCGCAAGCGCGTGGTATCGTAGTGCTCCTTGCGGGTATCTATAGTATCCCTCTCGTAGAGCTCTCTCCGCAAGAGGTCAAAATTGCCCTCACTGGCATGGGTAATGCGACAAAAGATCAAGTGATCCGTATGGTACATATGACCCTCAAAATAGACACCAGCAAGAAACTCGATGACGAAATAGATGCGATAGCACTCGGTATTGCGAGCCTCGGGGCGATAAAGCAAAAAAGTTGGTAATTTAAATAAAAAGACTTGCATTGAATCATATATTTTGGTACAAATAATTGCATTATAAAATAAGAATTTATATAAAAAAATTATCGTATGGATGAACTTGATATCAAAGAAGAGATGGACCCTAGTACAATGATAATAGAAGAAGATGAAGTAGAATCCGTAGACCCTGTAGATGATGATATTATAGATCCCCTTGCAGACGATATCGATCCAATCACTGGAAAGAAAAAAGTAGAACCCGAAGAAGCAGAAGAAGACAAAGAATTCGAAGCCTACATGTTTGGTGACAAATACGAAGAAATGTAATTTATAAAAACTCCCGAATATTTCGGGAGTTTTTATTTAGTAGTCTTTTTAATAATCAGATTGTAAATACTTGACTTTTATATATAAATATGCTATTATATTTATATAACTATATTGTTCTAAACAACTAAATAATAAAATATGAACTTACAAGAAATTTTCAAAAAAGGATGGTTCCCTATTGCTGGAGATATATGTTTTGATATGGAAAAAGATTTCCGAAACTATATGATGAAACAAGAATCTGAACTTAAATTGTTTTTCAGTACATATGGCGGAAAAACTGCGAATGCACTAAGTATTGTTGATACCATAGAGCTTTGGAAAAAACAAACCAAAGGTAAGGTGTATAGCTTTTGTACTGGCAGATGTAGCTCAAACGGACTGACTATACTTTCTGCTTGCGATAAAGAATATCGCGAAGCAACTGAAAACACTCAGTTTTTATTCCATTCAACATCTTTAGATGTAAAAGTTAAACATCGCAAAGGCTTAGACCTTGCAATATCTAGCTTAAAAATGCATTGGGAAAATCTTGCAAAAGCATCAGAACAACAAGCAAAAGGTTTTGAATTACCTGTTTCTAAAATTTATGAAATGGAAGAAATCGGAGACGACCATAATTACTCATTCTCAAATAAAGAATTAGTAAATATGGGAATTATTGCTCGTGTTGCGATTTCACCTAGTGTAATTTAATTTTTACACAAAAAGCCTCAGATATTCTCTGAGGCTTTTTTTATTATTTATTTTCTACTTTCTTACTCTCCTTTTCTACACATTTCTCACAACGACAGCCTTTTGGTTTGATGTATTCATTGAAATACTCTTTGCCATAGTCGTAGCAGAGCTCCTCTCCTATTTTGATATTTCTTTTTGCAAAGATAAATATTCTTCCCTTTTTGATATCACTCTCTGCATTGGGCCGGCACGAGTGATTGAGATAGCGAGCGGTATTTGTGCGAGCAGTGCCGTCGATGTGGCGATTCTTTCCTGTTTGAAAAAGATATTTACCGCCGCGGCGATTTGCTTCATCCTCAGAAATTATCTCACCTACATACTCGATGATGCAGTCACCCTTTGCAATAGGGACTTTGGTAAAAAGGCCAAGCCCATTGATCCCCTTTTTTACAACGAGATCCTCGGGTATTTTATATTTAGGCGCGAGTTTCGAAGATGTCATCGAAGCGGAATTTAGGTCTGATAATATCGTCTGCGGCACGGAAGCCAATAGGGAGTATCACTTGTGCTTTCATGTTTTCTGGGAGCTCGAGGATAGTATTGTATGCATCTCTATCAAAGCCTTCCATAGGGCATGAATCTACCTCTATCTCTGCACATGCTGCCATAGCAAAGCCGAGTACAATATATGCCTGGTATGTTGCCCATTTATGTGCAGTCTGTGCATCGAGCCCAGATGCAAAACCGGTCATCATATCTTCGTATCCTTTGAGACTTGCACGGATTTCTGCCTGGCCACCAGTGAGCCCTGTGAAATACTCATCTACTCGTGGGAGCACATCAGTACGAGCACAAAATACGAGCACGTGTGATGCATCGGTAACTTGCGATTGATCCCAAGACGCGCCGCGGAGCTTTGTTTTGAGTTCTGGATTTGATACGACAATTACATGAAAAGGCTGAAGCCCAAAAGATGTAGGTGCCATCTTGATAGCATTTTCTATAGTTGCGAGCTGTTCGTCTGTTACCTTTTTACTAGTATCAAACTTTTTTGTGGCATAGCGCCAATTGAGTTGTGTTAAAAATGACATGGGTATATTCTCAAATTATTCTAGTATGCTTGTGTATTATAGCACGCTGAAAATATTGACTTATCTCACCCATTTAGCATAAATACCTGTCGTAAGCACACGTTCGGTATTTTTTTGCGCAATGCCGATATCACCAAAAAGGATTTCACCCTTTTTGTCTTTGAGAGAATCTGAAAGGAGCTCTGCAAATGTACGAGCACTGTACCCTGCAGCGTAGCCATTGAGTACTACAAGCTTTGCATTTGGTGATACGAGCTCTGGAAGAATTGCGAGGAGCTCAGTGAGCGACTCTTCTATTTTCCATACTTCGCCTTTTGGCCCACGGCCAAATGCCGGTGGATCCATCACGATAATATCAAATTGCTCACCGCGCTTTGCGAGGCGCTTTGCATACAGAAATGCATCTTCACACACCACGCGCATACCATCAGCCTGGACACCTGAGAGCTCCATATTTTCGCGCACTGTTGCGATAGTCGTCTTTGATGCATCTATGTGGGTCACCTCTATCCCTGCGAGTGCGCCTGCGACACTTGCTGCTCCTGTGTAGCCAAAGAGATTGAGCATCCTCAGCGGTGTGCTGCCCTTATGCTTTTTGCCGAGATTCGCGATCTCCTCCCACTGTGCAATATGCTCTGGAAATATCCCTACATGCTTGAAGCCTTTTGTAGAGAGGGTGAGCTGCATACCCGCGTATTTGATACTCCAGTTCTCGGGTACTTCTTTATCGAGTTTCCATCTTTCACCACTTTCTTTCCAGATAAATTGCCCTTGGGCTGTGGCCCAAATTGCCTTGTCGGACTTTTGCCAGAGCACTTGTGGGTCTGGGCGGTCGAGGACATACATGCCAAATTTTTCTAGCTTGCGCCCTACCCCGGTATCGAGGAGCTCATATTCACCACTTCCCTTGATTACTACATCTACTCGTTTCATAAAAATTATTTTTTCTTAGGTGGATATATTTGTGCGAGTGCACTTGTGAGGGTCGGATATGCAAAAGTAAATCCTTTATCGAGGAGGCGCGCTGGTGCTGCTAGCTGGCTCGTAGTGAGCTCGTCGTAGCCGTCTTTTCCAAACACATAGAGCGCGAGGCGCTTTGGGATAAAGAAAAACACTTTGCGGTGGAGTACTACGCCGAGCTCGTGCATTATTTTTTTGTATGTACTTGGCTCTGGTGCGACTGCATTTATTGCGCCTTGCACCGTAGAAGTCTCTATTGCAAATATATATGTGGCTATGAGGTCTTCGATATGGATCCATGAAAGACCAAAGTCTTTTTTGAGCCCGAGCAAAAATCCAAAGCGTGCAGTCTGAGTATAGAGTGCGAGCATGCCGCCCTTTCCGAGTACTGGTGCAGTACGCACAGATACCACGCGCACACCGAGTGCACTTGCTTTTTGTGCCTCCTCTTCCCAATCCTCTACTACCTTTGCGAGAAATCCTGTACCTGCTGGAGACTTCTCATCTGCTACAGCCTCGCCAGTATCTCCATAAAATCCTATCGCTGATGCACACACAAATACTGCTGGACGAGCTTTTGTCTGCTCCAGGCTCGTCACCACATTTCTAGTACTAAGTATACGACTATCGTATATTACAGCTTTTGTTTCCTCAGTCCATTTTTGTGAAATAGGCGCACCACAAAGATTCACTACTGCATCTGCATGCTCGAGTACCCCAAACGGTATAGTCTGCCTTGAAAGGTCGCACGGGATAAAGAAAAGCTTTTCATTTGTAAACTTCGGGGCAAAGAGATCTACTACGATCACTGTATCCCCGCGCGCAAGGAGCGCTTTTGCGAGCACCCCCCCTACAAACCCAGATCCTCCAGTGATTATTATTGTCATACATATCTATCATACCACGAGATATATTTCATAATGCCTTTCCACCACAATTTGACCAAATCGTCATTTTTTGTAGTATAGGGGGTATATATGGAAAAAGCAGGACATATTCTCGACTACATAATCAAGCTCGCACTATTTATACTCGTGAGTATTTTCTTTGTGCCAGGTTTTGCTTTTGTACACCTCTTCCAAAAAACCTGGACTGGCTTACTAGATGATCTTTTTGGGTTGAAATAACTATACGAGTTCTACAAACTTCGCTTTTCCTATTTTGTACACTCCGGCTTCTGGGGTGTTTTTTGCATCAGGTACTAGCAATACTGTATCTGTAGTGAGGTTTTTGATAGCTCCCCCTTCGAGCATACGGCGCACTTCGCCTTTTGATGCGAGGATACTGTTTTCTAGAAACAAATCTTCGAGAGTTCTTCCGTTTATTGAAATTTTCTCTGCGTCAGTTGGTGCTTCTTTTTTCTGAAATGTTTGTACAAAAAAATCTTGCGCGTCTTGTGCTGCTTTTACTCCATGGATTGATTTTGTTATTTCAAAAGCAAGCGCCATCTTGATAGTACGAGGGTGCGCGCCACCTGCGAGCTCGCGAGCGGTGTTTTGTACATCTTCTATAGATGCATCAGTGCAGAGCTCAAAGGCTGGCACAATGAGCCCATCTGTCCACGACATTATCTTGCCATACATATCTGTAGGAGTATCGAGAAGTGAGACCATGTTTCCCTCGGTCTTTCCCATTTTCTTGCCATTGCTATCTTCGAGAAGCTTGGTAGTGATTACAAATTTCTCTTTATTTTTCATTTGTTTGAGGAGTGTGCGCCCAGCAAGCATATTGAAAAGCTGGTCATTACCACCTACTTCGCCATCTATATTCATATATACACTGTCGTAGCCCTGCATGAGCGGGTACATGAATTCGTGGATATATATTGGCTTCTCTTCTTCTATGCGGCGAGCAAACATATCACGCTTGAGCATTTGGTCTACTGTCATATGGCTTGCGAGCTCTAGTACATCCGCAAACTTCATTTTGCCGAGCCAGTCGTTATTGTATTTTATCTTTGCTGCATTCTTTCCAGAAAAACTAATAAATTTCTCAGCCTGCTTTTTATACAATTTGAGATTTGTTTTGATCTCTTTTTCAGTGAGCTGCTTGCGAGCAGAGGTTTTGTCTGTCGGGTCGCCAATGCGCGCGGTGAAGTCTCCTATCAAAAAGATAATCTGGTGCCCCAAATCTTGAAAATGGCGCAATTTGCGGAGCTGTATAGTGTGGCCAAGGTGGAGCGTCGGGCCTGTCGGGTCGAAGCCTGCATAGATAGAGATTTTTTTGTCTTTCAACAAAAGTGACTCGAGGAAGTTTTTGTTAGGCAAAATCTCTGAAACACCTTTTGTGATGAGGGTTTGTATCTTTTGTATTTTTATTTCTTCTGCGTTCATTATATTGCCATAATAGCATTATTATTTTGTTTTTTACAGCCTTCTGTTCTATGATTATAGTATGAAGAAAAAACAACTCAAGAACCTCAAAAAAGTCCTCATTATTATAGGTGCCGGAATACTTGTATTTGTTGGCGCCGTTTTTATCTGGGCGAGCACTATACGCCTCCCCGATATGTCAACTTTTGAGGCACGCAAAATTGCAAATTCTTCAAAAATCACCGACCGCACCGGCGAAGTAGTACTCTACGACATACACCAGAGTGTGCGCCGCACTCAAATACCTTTTGATCAAATGGGTGATAATATAAAACACGCGGTTATTTCTATAGAAGACGAGAAATTCTATACACACAACGGTATCCGTATTACCTCTATTATTCGTGCGGTATTTTCTAATATTACCGAAAGAAGCTTCTCGCAAGGCGGGTCTACTATCACACAACAAATCGTAAAAAACACTCTTTTAAACTCAGATAAAAATATAGTTCGTAAACTCAAAGAGTGGATACTTGCAATACGTCTCGAGCGGCAAATACCTAAAGATCAAATACTTACTATATACCTCAACGATGCACCGTATGGTGGCACTATTTATGGTATTGAGGAGGCAAGTCAGGCGTTTTTTAATAAACACGCAAAAGATCTCACTATTGCAGAGTCTGCATATCTTGCGGCAATACCTAATGCCCCTACTTTTTATTCTCCTTTTGGGAAAAATAGAGAGGCGCTCAATGCTCGTAAAAATCTCACCCTTAAAAAAATGTTTGAGCTCGGGTATATCACCCAAAAAGAATACGACACTGCAAAAATAGAGAAAGTGAATTTCAATATTACAGCTGCAAATAGTATTAAAGCACCCCATTTTGTATTTTGGATACTCGACTATCTCGAACAAAGGTATGGCGCAGATGTGATGGAGACTGGCGGCTACACCATCAAAACCACACTCGACTACAAAATGCAGCAAAAAGCAGAAGAAACCATTGCGAACTTTGCCGAAACAAATAAAACAAAATTTAATGCTTCAAATAGTGCTCTTGTTGCAGTAGACCCAAAGACTGGTCACGTACTCGCTATGGTCGGATCAAAAAACTACTTCGACAAGACTATCGACGGCGCATACAATGTAGCGACTGCACATCGACAACCTGGTTCATCATTTAAACCATTTATTTATCTCACCGCATTTAAAGAAGGTTACACCCCAGAAACAGTACTTTTTGATGTACCCACAGAATTCTCTACAAAATGTAATGCAGACAGAACCCCACTCCCGGGATACAACCAAAAAGACTGCTACAATCCAGACAACTTCGACAATAAATTCAAAGGGCCTATCAACCTCCGTAGTGCAATAGCAGAATCTCGCAATGTACCCGCAGTGAAACTCCTCTATCTCGTAGGACTCAAAGATGCACTAGAGACAGCAAAAAGTCTCGGTATCAACACTCTCGGCGATGAGGGTAATTATGGGTTGTCACTCGTGCTCGGTGGAGGCGAAGTCACATTACTCGACATGACTAGTGCGTATGGAGTACTTGCAAACAATGGCACCCGAAATCCACCAACAGGGGTACTCTCTATCAAAGATAGTACTGGTGCAGTAGTCGAAGAATTTACAGATAAACACGCAGATGTATACGACCCGGAAGCTATCAAAATACTAAACGATGTCTTGAGTGATGCAACTGCGCGTATCCCAACATTTGGAGGTGGTATCACTATCCCTGGGGTAGCAGTAAAGACTGGTACCACAAATGACGACCGCGATGCGTGGATCGTAGGGTATACCCCAGACCTCGCAGTGGGTGTCTGGTCTGGAAACAACGACAATTCAAAAATGAGATCTGGTGGTGCTACTGTCTCAGGTCCTATCTGGAAAGCATATATGACAGAGGTTCTCGCAAACACCCCTCGGACACCTTTTGAAAAACCACTATCACTCAACACAGCAACAAAACCAATCCTTCGTGGCAATTGGCTCAATGGCGCAGTGCACGACATCCTCTTCTGGGTACAAAAAAATGACCCCACAGGGCCAGCACCTGAGAATCCATACAGCGATCCACAATTCCGCCTCTGGGAACCACCGGTACAAGCGTGGTGGGAATCAAACAAAGGAAATTATACTATTACAAATGAAGTACCTACACCCCAAGCTATAATAAATACTACTGCACTTAGTATAGAAAAATTACCAAGTATTTTTTCACGTAGCAGTACACAGCGCCCTAGTATTATTTCAAAAGATACCACTAAAATTTTTACTAGTGTAGATATCTTTATGAATGATGATTATGTAAATACATTACAGGCGCCATTTAGTTTTGCATTCAATCCAAGAGAATATGGCTTCCAAAAAGGAACTTTTGTATTCAAAGCAACGACAACAACTACAACAGGTGAAATACTTTCAGTGAGCCAACAAATCACACTTACCGAATAGTATCTATTTTAAAATCCGCGAGTGCCTCTAAAATCTCTGTTCTCTGGGATGCAATCGCGGATTTTATTGTGGGTGAAATATTGAGGTACAATACACCGTTTACAACCTTTATAGATTGCTCTGGTATAGCTATACCAATTATTTTTTCTATACGATACACAATATCAGTAGTGTTGTCTGCTTTTTCTTTATAGTTTTGTTTTATGTTTTCTAGAATACTAGAAAATAAATTGTTCATATTTTAGCGTGTTGGCATTAGGAGATATAAGAAACTCGCGTCTTGGGTACCACGCGCAATGATAGGGCGTGTAGCCTCAGTAAATGAGAGAGATACACTATCACTCGAAATAGACTGGAACATATCGAGTACATAGCGGAGATTACAAGAGACCGCTATTGGCTCACCCTGGATCACCGCATCGAGCAATGTATCAGACTTTCCTACCTCTGCATTTTTTGAAGAAATTTGTACAGACTTTTTATCTTCTGGAACTACAAGGCTGACATGTGAAAATTTATCAGTAAAAATAGTCGAAAGACGAAGTGAATTTACGAGCTCGCTTTTCATGAGCGTGATTTTTGTTTTTTCTTCTTTTGGTACGATCTGTCTATAGTCTGGGAAGGCGCCATTGATAAGTCGTGAGGTAAAATATATTCCTCCACCCACAATAGAACATTGGTTTTTATGAAAAGTCACTGTCACCTCACTTAGCGAGTCGAGGATTTTTAAAATATCTGGAATATTTTTATACGGGAAAAGAATAGAAGATATTTCAGGAATGTTTTTTACTTTTATCTTTTTCTCGGCGAGGCGAAATGAATCTGTTGCAACAAAAACGAGCTGTTCATCATCAGAGTACATAAAGATACTCGAGATCTCGGGCTTGATATCAGTGGTTGCCGCACAAAAGTACACAGAGCGAATACCCTCTACGAGGACGCTCGATGCAATAGTGAATTTTTCTCCCTCAATTATCGGCAATGTCGGGAATTCATCTGTTGTAGGTACGGTATTAATTGAAGCATTGTGATGCTTGGTTGTGATATTGAGCACAGTACCCTCTAATTGGAGCGTCACTGCGTCTCCCTGGAGATAATTGAGCACATTTGAGATTATATCCGCCTTTACAAGTATCACCCCCTCCTGCTCGATTGTAGCCGGTATTTCGTACTCTATACCCACTGCGAGATTTGTTGCACGGATTTTAAGCGAATTACCTGTCGCAATTATCAATAATGCCTGAAGGCTCGAAAGTGTGAGATTTTTTCCAACCATCTTTTCAGCTAAAGATACTGCTGACTTTATTTTTTCAATTGAGGTTGTGAGTTTCATATGTCTTATTCTTTATATATCTATTATATAGTAATTAGTATTAGTAAGTGCTGTGGATTTGGGGATATCTCTGTAGGTAGTTGTATTACAAGGTTCTTTTGTGATTGTTGGGTGTGTAAAACTACAAGCTAAAAAAAGTTCGTTTTTGGGTTATTTTTTTAGTCGCTTTTTACACTTTTTTATCCACACCTTCCCCACACCATATTTTTATTTATTTGAATAAGATGCGGATATCGTCGAGTTCTTTCATTAGTTGTGTATTTGTGGGGAGTTCTGTTTTTATCTTTTCATATGAGTGCATGACAGTTGTATGGTCTTTGCCGCCGAGCTTGTTGCCAATAGATGGGTAGGATTCGTTGAAGTCTTCACGGAGGAGATACATGAGCATTTGGCGGGCGTGTACTACTTCTTTACGGCGAGTCTTTTCATACATCAGTGACTCTTCGAGTTGGTAGTATTCGGATACCATTTTGATAATATCGATAATTGCAAAGCTTTTTTTGGGTTTTATATTGTTTTTGATGAGCGCTTTTGCTTCGATTACAGTGATAGGGCGCTGCTTTATATCGCCATGCATACTGATGAGGTTGATTATCCCCTCCATTTCACGGATGCTGCCTGTCACTGAAGATGCTATATATTGCAAGACTTCCGGATCTATACGCTGGCCACTGTTACTTATTTTTTTATTAAGGATGGCGAGGCGGCTTTCGAGATCCGGCTCTTGGATATCTATAGTCATCCCTGCATTAAATCTTGTTTTCAAGCGGTCTTCGATACCTGGAATATGGTTTGGGTGTTTATCTGAAGAAAAGATAATGTTTTTTCCTTGTTCATAAAGGATATTAAAGAGGTGAAAAAGCTGATCTTTGGTCCCCTCTTTTGTCGAGATGAACTGGATATCATCTATTATGAGTACATCACACTTTTGATATTTATCACGGAAAGACTGGTATTTGTTGTTTTGCATTGAAAACACATAGTCATGTGAGAACTTTTCGAGTGATACATAGAGGATTTTCTTTTCTGGGTGGAGTTTTTTTACTTCATTACCTATTGCTTGGATGAGGTGAGTTTTGCCGAGTCCTGAGCTCCCATATATAAACAAAGGATTGTACGACTGTTGCGGGCGCTTTACTACCGCTTGGGCTGCAGCGTATGCGAGCTCATTAAAAGGCCCCACGATGAAGTTGTCGAAGACGTAGCGAGGGTTTAGATTGTCGTCGCGGCTCACATATATATCACGAAGTGGGAGCTCTGTAGCACTCTGTGGGCTGGTGAAGCTGATGGTGGGGTCTATTTTGGTGATAGAAAAGTCTATTGCGCGCACATGGTCTGCTTTTTCTACAATAGTCTTTAAAAGGAGTTTGTATTGCTTTGTTATGAGCCATTCTTTTGCGAATTCATTGGGAACACCGAGGTATACGAGGCCATCTTCTTCCTTAAGGAATACTGTTTGTTTAAACCATGTCGAAAAAGTCTCTTTTGATACCACTTTTTCTATTTCGGCGAGGCAGTCATTCCAGAATTGTTCCTTGTGTTCGATCATAGTGTATATAGTACTAAAAATTGGTATTTGCTCATATTGTGGATATCTTGTGGATAGTGTGGATTATATCAGAAAAGCCAGTAAAATAGATATACTTGCGAAAAGAGATTTTTTTGTGTATAGTGTCCCTACTATGTCAATAACATACCAACCAAAAAAGGTAAAAAGACTCAAAAAACACGGCTTTTTGGCACGTATTGCTACTACTGCTGGCCGCGCAGTACTCACTGCTCGTCGCAGAAAAGGTCGCGCAAAGCTCACTGTCTAAATATATGCTAGATAGAGTAGAGAGGTTAGATCGTGCTCAGTTTACTGCCCTCAAAGACAATAAGAAAACTCATACTGTCTATAATACACTCGGCACACTATACTACAAAGAAAACCCTCAAAATAAAGGGTTTTCTGTTGTTATATCTGGAAAGGCGGTAAAACTCGCAGTAGATAGAAATAAAATTCGTCGCCGGATATATACTCTCGTCCGAAACCACAAAGACCTGCAAATACTTGGTATTTTGTATACATCAAAAAATATCAATACACTTTCATATGAAGAAATCAAAACACATTTTCAAAACCTTGTGGCAAAAATTCAAAAAAATACCAAATAATATAGCTATTTGGTTTATATTGGCGTATCGCGCACTCCTCTCCCCTAGTGTGGGGGTATTGCGGTATGTACTCAACCTCAAACCTTCGTGTATCTTTTATCCCACCTGCTCCGAGTACGGCATAGCATGCTACAAGAAATATAATTTTTTGGTTGCAACCAAAAAGACACTCCACAGAGTGTCTCGCTGTCACCCAGGCAATACCCCAAGTGTAGATTTGCCATAGTAATTTATTCTAAATATAGAAAAATTAATAACATGAAACAAGTTTTCCTGTGTTATCTGCACAGATCATATTTTTTATTGGAGAAAAACCTGAGAGACTTTCTATTGTAATATTTCCATCGGTTTCGAGTTTCCCATTTGATACTACAAAATCAACAAGTCTTTGCACTAAAATCCCACTACTATTTGGTGCAGTTCCCCCAATAGAAATATTTGTGTCTGTACTACCTCCACCTACAGGTGCGCCATATATCACACCATCAATAAGGACACTTCCTTTTAGTTCCACGTTTTTATCAACAATAAAATTGTGCACAGATAATATACCCCCTGTTTTTATTTGGTCTGTTGTAGATATATTGATAGGTGTTTCCGTGTTGTTTGATCCTTGTGGTGATGGTGCTCCTTGCCACACACCGGCATATACATAGCTTGCCCCAATAGAGACAAAAACCACAAGTATTATTTGTATAATATTTTTAGATAATAATTTTTTCATATTATAAGCACTCGACATAATTCATAATCTGACCTTGGTTATTGACCTGTATTGTATAAGTTCTTTGTGGTGACATGTTTATAAACAAAAATGTCCACCAAAGATTGTTTCCTGCTAATGGTGTGCCACCATCATATATAATTGTTGATGTATTTGGTCCAGTTGATCCCCATTGGTACCCATAACCTCTTGTTGTCGAATCAGCTCTTGCTGCAGCACTACAACCCTCTGTAGATGTGGCACGACGCCCAGTTCCTCCCAATATTCCTGTATCTGGAGTAGCTGCTGGCGCATTAATATTTCCTGACAGTGTTATATTAGGTATAGTAGCGCTTCCATCTCCATGACAAGTAATAGTAAAGGTGCGATTATACCCAGAAGTGGTCGATGTTGTTGCTGTTGTATTAAATGCTCCGTTTGGACCACCAGTGCCACTAAAGTTTGTATGACAATACACACCATCAGAAGAGAAGGTAATAGAGATGTTTGTACCATTATCTACAGTAATAGGGGGGATATTTTTTGTTGCTGTTGCGACACTTGTTTCAGTGATTGTTTGTGTATTTGTGGGTGTTCCTATTTTTGAGGTTGTTATAGTAAGTGAAGCGGTAATTATTTTTGGACAAAGCATAAGTGTCCCTGTTGGGTTAGTACATAGAGCTTGGGGGGATGTTTTTGTGTGTGCTAGTGTTTTGGTGCTGATTGATCCGTAAAGACCTGTACCTTGTACCCTAGTATCTCCATCTATTGCAGTTACATTTGTTTTTGCGCTAGATTTACCAAAAGAGATTGACCGCCCAGAGTTTTCTATAAAAGAATCAAAAAACCCTTGTTGAGAGAATTGTGCGCCGCCAAGTGCTACAAATTTTTCCACACCTAGTCCCCCTATTTTTACCTGTGCTCCATTTGCCGTGTGCAGTGGTATTGGTATATTACCACCCGGGGCAGTATTTACTGGTGTACTCCAGGTGCCAGCAATACCAACTCCCGCAATAAGAAATGTAAAGATAAATATTTTTTTAAAAAGATGTGTTTTTTTCATATAATATAGTTTTTTAATAACAACTTAAATCAACAGATATAGAGTTCGGTAGTGGTGCTGGTCCTATTTGATCAGTTATATCACAAGTACTACTACCTGAAAGAGGAGTACCATTGCATGATACTGTAAGTACACTAGGGCAAGTTATAGCACAACTAACAGTATATATTCCTGGTTTATAAACTGTTGCTGAGCCATTTATATCTGGAAATGTTCTTGAACCACTTTCAGGCCCAGACCATGAGAAAGTTCCCCCCGAAGTAATACCATTATTAGAACACCCTACTCCATAAGTGGGTACTTCTGTTTGGCACACACTAGAGCAACCATCGCCATCTACAGTGTTTCCATCATCACATTGTTCTGCTGATTCAACTATATTGTTGCCACAAGCAATGGTGACACTATTTTGGCATAAATAAAGCCCGCCTGTTTTGTCTACACAAACCTTATTCACAACACTACCATTACTCCGTGTCATTGTTTGATATGCTACCCCTGGAACAGGTTTTAGATTGTCTGCTTGTATATTATTTGTTCTTAAAAAGCCACTAATTAAGACGTTCATAGGGTTTGCACCAGAGCCAACAGTAAATATACTCTTTGTGAGACCTGTTTGTAACCCTCCATTTATTTGATCTAATATAGTTATATCTTGTGCAAAATACGAAGCACTGTTTGCATAAAAAGCCCCATTGAGTTTTAAATCACCATTTTTTACTTCTGTTTTAGTACTTGTTGTAAGTACCCCATCGGTATTTGCGTTTGGTGCTGTTGCTGTGGGGGCGCTATATGTAGTAAAACCTATTGTAGCAAAAGACGCTACACATATGAGAACTAATATATATTGAGAAATTTTATTTTTTTTCATATTATTTTCTATTATTTAGTATCTCAAATATTTTTTCTTGCCGACTGGTATTTATTTTTACTGGGGTTGATTTTTTTTGTAGTTGTGTAAGTTCCGCAGTATCTTTTTTGGGATCTATTGTTGTTTTTGCAGATTCTTCTGTTAGTATTTGTAGTTTTCTTGCCGGAGATATAGGTACTGCAACACTTTTTTCTTCTATTTTCTTACTAATAAAATACCAAATACTTATACCTGTAATAAAGATAATACAAAGAAGTATAAACGCAACAATACGTTTTTTCTGTGTGTATGAAGATGTTGTTTGTGTTTGGTTTTCCATATTATGATTCTATATATTTAGGTGTTTTCTTTGGGCAAATACCTGTATTTGGTCCTGTGGTTGGGATTGTACTGCCATCTGTACAAATACATGTTTTACTTGTTGGGTCGGCGGGGTCTATCATTTGGCGAACACCACAAACAACAGGCACACAGATACTCCCTTGAAGCACCATACCATTTCCACAAACTATAGGAATACATGCATTGCCGGCTCTGTTTATGTTTGTCCCTACTGGACAAACACACTGATTTCCTACTAACCTACCACCAGTACACATAGGGGGTACTGCACATTGGCCGCCTTGTAGTGTTGTACCTGTAGGGCAATCACAAGAGTTTGTAGATATTTGATATATTTGCCCGCCAGCACAAGTACAGTCTGCGCTCTGAAGAACTGTTGTTCCGTTTGGGCAAATTTTAGTTGGCTCTATCTTTATTTTCCCATCAAATTGTATCCAACCCAATACCTCAGACCCCCATGCATAGCCAGATATTGCGCCGGTTGTCTTATCAAAAGAAACTCCATATCCAGATCCGCCACCACTGGTACTATCGAGCGCAATATATCCATCCCACCCCCCTCTATAGATATTGTCTTCGAGTGCACCACTACAACTTGCTGTATATACAGAGCAAGCTCGAGCCCAGCCGACAATTTTACCTGTAGTCCAGTTCACTCTTGCTCCATCGCTACATCCAGCTGTTGGGCAGTTTGGATCATCGAAACGAACCCAGCCAATATTAGGGCTCCATGCATATCCAGAAATAGGAGTAGTCCCACTCACTGCTGGTACTGCCATAAGTCCGTAATCGCCAGGTTCACAAGTGTTTGTATCTGTACAATTATTGAGCTTGATCCAGCCGATATTTGAAGACCATGCAAATCCTGAAATATTTTGAGATGTTGCAGCGAGAGTGATTGACGCAGCTCCGACTATTGCAAGGAGTGAAAAAAGAAAAATACGAAGTTTTTTTGTACTATTCATAATATATGTACAAGTATATAGTAGTTGTATGCACTCCACAATATATTTTGTGGAAAACAAAATCTGTGCTAGTATGTGTGTACAGAATGTCTGCCCGAAATGGCGGACATTTCTATTATAAAAATTAAATACACAAATAAATATGTTAGATATAAAAGCATTAAAAATAGCAATAGAACAACTAGAAACTGAGCGCCGTATCGCTCGCGAGAAACTCATCGACGCAATCGAGCAATCACTCGCAGCTGCGTACAAAAAGGAATATGGTAAGCGTGGGCAGATTGTCCGCTCTACTATAGATCTCGACTCAGGGACTGTATCTTTTGAGCAGGTGAAACACGTGGTAGATGAAAGTACTGTGCGTTTTGATGGCGAGGAGGATGAGACAGACCGCAACGATAAGGTAGAGCTCGAAGAAGGAGTTTTAGAGCGTTTTAATGAAGAAAAACATATTCTCATAGAAGACGCACGCCGTTTGAAATCTGATGCAGTACTCGGCGAAGAAATTATTTTCCCACTTGAGCCAAAAGACGATTTTGGCCGTATTGCAGCACAGACTGCAAAGCAAGTGATCATGCAGCGTATCAAAGAAGCAGAAAGAAGCTCTGTAATGGAAGAATTTGGAGGTAAAGAGGGCGATATTGTGTCTGGCTACGTGCAAAAACACGAAAATGGCACTGTATTTATTGATTTCAATCGCGCAGTGGGGATCCTTCCCTATGCAGAGCAGATCCCAGGCGAGCGCTATGTTCGTGGGGCTCGTATCCGCGCATATCTATATGCGGTCGAGGAATCTCCTCGTGGCGTATCGCTCAAGCTCTCTCGCAGTCACCCAAAATTCCTTGAAAAGCTTTTTGAAGCAGAGTCTCCAGAAGTTGCGACAGGGGTAGTACAGATCAAGGCTATTGCTCGCGAGCCAGGAAGTCGCTCAAAGATTGCAGTATGGACAGACGATAGTGCTATAGACCCAGTAGGCTCATGTGTAGGCCAAAAAGGTGTACGCGTAAGTACTATTATGAGTGAGCTTTCTGGTGAAAAGATTGATATTATTGAGTATTCACAAGATCCAGCAGAATTTGTACAAAAGTCTCTTTCTCCTGCAAAAGTGCTCGATATATCACTCGATGAGGCAGAGCGCAAAGCAACTATCGAAGTTCTCCCAGACCAATTGTCACTTGCTATCGGAAAAGGCGGCCAAAATGTACGCCTCGCAGCGCGCCTCACTGGATGGAAGATAGATATCAAAGGCACTGGTGATGCAGTAGAATCTGTAAAAGAGGTTGTAAATGAAGACGAAGTAGTAGAAGACGACTTTGTCCCTCTTGCAGACCTTGCAAAAGAAACAACCCCTGAGGTAGTAACTGAAGAGGTGGTAGAAGAAAAAGCTCCAGAAGAAGTATCAGAAAAAGAGTCAGAATAATATGGCAAATATCGACCAAAAACCATCAAAATACATGTACAACCTGCTCCATGTCTTGCCTGCATTTGCAGATGAGGAAAAAGGAGTAATCAATGTAATTGTCGAAGTTTCTGCAGGAAGCATCAATAAATACGAAATTATTACAGAATCTGGCCAGTTGAAATTGGACCGCGTAGGGTACTCTTCCCTTGCATACCCATTTACCTATGGCGCTATCCCTACCACATGGGATGAAGACAATGACCCGCTCGACGTAGAGATAGTGAATATCACAGGGCCACTCGTACCAGGTTCTCTCGTAGAAGCGCGCATCATCGGTGTTATGAAATTCATAGACGGTGGCGAAGTAGACGACAAGATAATCGCAGTCCTCGATGGAGACAAGAGATCAGAGCATATCCAGAGCTACAAAGACCTCGGCGAGTACTGGGAAAAAGAGACCAAGTACTACTGGGAGAATTATAAAGCTATGAAAAAGCCTGGCACTGGCGTGGTAGAAACATTCCACGACAAAGACGAAGCTATAAAGGTAGTAAAGGAGTCTATCGAAAGATACAACAAAGACTACGCTCCAAAGCTTGCGGAATAAAAAAAGAAAAAATAAAAAAGCAGTTGAATTAATTCAACTGCTTTTGTTTTTCTGCCATAAGTAAATGTAACTTAAGTAAATGTAACATCTGCACTCTAGAAGTATACTGCCTTATAAAAAAAATTCGCGCTTTATCAGTAATTAGGTAAAATTTCTCTTTCAGGTAAGTTGTTTCTTTAATAAGATTAAATAAATCATAGAATTGCTTTTGTGATACCACAGATTCTTTTTCTATTTTTTCAAACAAGGAGTCAATCTCTTTTTGTTTTTCATCTATTTCCTTTTTGAGAACTTTTATAGCATTAGAATCTAAAACATGTGGGATACCCCTTTTTAACGGTGGCTCTATTTCTGATGATGACCTTAAAAGACTTTTGTAAAAACTATCACGTTTTTCTTTATTTGAAATATTTTGCCCAAAAACTAGGGTTGTTGCGATAGTAATCGCAAAAAGAAACATAATTTTTTTCATATTAAATTTTTTAAAGAACACGACACTGTGCTCCATTTGTATATATCATAGCATACTTGCAAATAAATGTCAAGCATTAATCCTTCCCTTTTTCTAGTAATAGTGTATACTATAGCCATATGAAAAAAGGACTTTTTATTGGTTTTACAGCGTTTTTGGCTCTTTTTGGGGCGTCTTTTGCGCACGCTCAGACTAAAATAGACACAAAAGCAGCCGCTATAGACCAAAAAGACGCTACAAAAGAAGCAGTAAAAGACGAAGTCGTACTTATTGGAGAGGCAAAAACCCTTGTAAACACTATCGATAAACTCGCAGACCTCGTAGACCGTGCAAAAATCACCCTCAATCGCTTTACCACAAAAGGCTACGACACCGTAGACGCTGCAAAGCTCTTGCAAAATGCCGAAAATACCCTTACTATTGCACACGATGGACTTGTCGCTAAAGACGCAAAAAACCAAATTACCCTCAAAAAAGCGCAGGAATTGGTAAAAAATGCAAAGCAATCCCTCATTGAATCACTCATCACCCTCAAAAATAGTACTGATACTAAAAACAATTAATTTTTAATCCTTTTATACAATGTCAAAACCATATACTGCATCAATCAAAAAACTTCCACAAAGCCAAATAGAGATCACGCTCACCATCGATTGGGAGACTTTCTCATCTTTTGAGGCAAAAGCCTTTGATAAAATGGCAAAATTCCTCGATATAGATGGCTTCCGCAAAGGTATGGTCCCAGCGGATGTTGCAAAAAAACATATCACTGATGCTATCCTCCTCCCCGAGATGGCAGAGCTCGCGCTCAGTGAGTGGTACCCAAAGATCGCTATGGAGGAAAAGCTCGAAGTGATCGGCCGCCCTATGGTGTCTATCACAAAGCTTGCACGCGACAATGAGCTCGGCTTCACTATCGTATCTGCAGTAGTACCAGAAATAGCGCTCCCTGACTACAAAAAGATTGCAAAAGGTGTGTTAAAAGAAGAAGTAAAAGTAGTAGAAGAAAAAGATATTGAAAAAGTGATACACGACCTCCGTGAGATGCGCGCATATGGGCATGTGCACAATCATGGTGAAGAAGGTGTAGATCCAGTAGACGCTGCAGCAGCACACGGCCACACAGAGGAGCTCCCAGAGGTAAATGATGAATTCGCCATGTCTTTTGGCTCATTTGCAAATGTTGCTGAGATGAAAGAGAAGATCAAAGAAAATCTCGTAAAAGAAAAAGAGATGGAAGCGTCTGGCAAATGGCGTGCACAAGTGATGGAGCAACTCGCGGATGCGACCACAGTAGAGCTCCCAGATGTACTCATCGAAAGCGAGCAAGACAAAATGCTCGCCCAGATAGAAGCAGATATTGCTCGCGCTGGATTCACCCTCGACCAATACCTCGCAGAGACAAAGAAAACTCGTGAAGAAATAAAGGCAGAATACAAAGACGAAGCTATCAAGCGCGCAAAGACAGAGCTTGTGCTCTTCACCATCGCTCGCGAAGAGAAGCTCCGCCCTACAGAAGAAGAGATCAAAGCCCAAGCAGAAACACTCGTAAAGATGTACCCAGGTGCAGACCAAGCTCGTGCAGAAGCCTATGCAGAGATGGTGCTAACGAACGAAAAAGTATTTGCACTCCTCGAAGGTAAATAATATTTAAAATAAAAAAAATCCCTCTTACGATGTTCTGTAGGGGGGATTTTTAATCAGCTCATTTGTTTTCTTCGCAATCGGTTTCGTTAAATTCTAGGGTTGTTTGGTCTTTTACTTGTTCGTCTATAAAAACTGCAACATGGGGTACACGTAGTGCGTTTAATCCTTCACGTATTGTTTCTATTTTAAAAACAATTTTATTGCCAATTTTTTGCCCTTCAATTTTTAGTTGCTTTATCCATGTTGTAACTAAACATGGAGCAATTGCCCAACCAATAGGAAGTCCTTTAATTTGATATCTTTTCATATTTAGTACAATTTCAATAAATCCTATGCTTTTTGCAAAAAAAGTCAAATTTTTGTATAGTGCAGGCATGCTAATACCAACAGTTATCGAAAAAACAAACATGGGTGAGCGCGCGTATGATATATACTCTCGCCTCCTCAAAGAGCGCATTATTTTTCTCAATGACGAGATAAATGACCACACTGCAAATCTCGTAATCGCGCAGATGCTCTTTCTTGCAAACGAAGATCCTAAAAAGGATATTAGCCTCTATATCAACTCCCCTGGAGGCTCAGTGACCTCTACTATGGCCATCTATGACACGATGCAATTCATCAAGCCAGATGTCTCTACCATCTGTATCGGCATGGCAGCAAGTGGTGGCGCGATGCTTCTCATTGCAGGTGCAAAAGGAAAGCGCTACACACTCCCGAACTCTCGCGTGATGATACACCAGCCGCTCGGTGGCGCACAAGGCCAGGTGACAGACATCGAGATCCAGACCAATGAGCTCCGTAAAATGAAAAAGCTTATAAATGATCTCGTGGTCAAACACACAGGACAAAAGCTCGACAGAGTCCAAAAGGACACAGAGCGCGATTTCTATATGGACGCAAAAGAAGCAAAAGAATACGGCATCGTAGATGCGATAATCACAAAGGCATCTGCTCTGAAATAAAAATAAAAATCCTACAAAAAAGCTCGCAGTTGTGCGGGCTTTTTTGTATACTACAGACATGCTAGAACAATCACCGCTCCATACAGAAATTAAAAACTTACAAGAAACAATGGCGCGCCGCCAAGGAGAAAATAATGAGTCTCCAAATCTCTCTGCAGAGCTCGCACTTCGCGAATACGCAAAGGTAGAAGCAAAAGAATTCCTCCACGAGGCGCATGTGCTCCCCGAGCACGAGGCAGAGCGCATTGTACTCAAGCTCGCTCCCGAGGCACACGATGCTCGCATTGAAATGCTCTTTGGTGTGGTGATGGAAAAAGGTATCAAAAACGCACTCGATGTGGTGGCAAAGATACAAGATGCCCACCTCGAAGACGACTTTCACCGTTTTCTCGTACAGTATTTGCATACTATAAAAGCAATCCCAGGGCTCTCTGAGTCGAGTGATCTCGCCCAAGCGCTCGAGCATACGCTTTTTGCTATTACCCTCCCTGGCTTTACTGGCAAAGACGACCAAGCATCATTTAAAACCTTTATTCAGGCTATGAAGCAGCTCTATGTAGGTATGGCAGTAGATACAAAGCCCGAGTACTACTCACTCGAGCTCGCTGTAGAGCACGAGGGTCGCGATATTGTGCTCTATGCTGCTATCCCTACAGAGCTCATAGAGATATTCCAAAAGCTCGTCCTCGCATACTACCCAGATGCAGTCCTCGAGGAGACAACAGACGACTACAATATATTCTCACCTATTGGTACTGCTATCGTAGGTAGCGTGCTCAATATGGCAGAGCTCCCCATATACCCTATCAAGACAGACGAAGCATACGAGCACGATCCACTCGCAGCCCTCGTAGCTTCGCTTTCGAGCCTCCAGGCAGCTGGCGACGGTGCAGCTATCCAATTCCTCGTCTCTACAAAATTTGACGACTCATACAAGCTCTATACACATATCATAGAAAATGCAGAAAAGTCTGGTGAAACAATAAAAAAAGAATATGAAAAATTAAATCAGTCTGTCGCAAGTAGTGTTGCAAAAGGCATACTTTCTTTCTTTGAAAAAGAAAAAAGTGAAGATGACAAAAAAGACAAAGTACTCGACACAGTAGGTATAGAGATGGCAAAAAAGAAAATTGCATCGCAAATGCTTGCATGCCAATTTCGTATTGTAGCGACTTCGAGCAGTATGCAAAAAGCACAGAGCACGCTCACTGCTATCAAGTCTTCATTTAATCAATTCACCAATGT
>JACCDT011965416.1_pt1 | contig 22319 bp, 19 predicted proteins | sample 7446291 | NCBI WGS metagenome assembly JACCDT01 (sample SAMN15323446, study PRJNA562643) | freshwater metagenome | isolation source: river surface water | place: USA:Blue River Watershed | collected 2017-08-17 | reverse complement strand
GCTTCTGAAGCATCAATTAGACAAAGTAATGAAAGGATTAAAAATGTAACACTTGGACTACTTGGTACATTTTCTTTGTTTCTTATCTTGTTTACGGTTAACAAAGGGTTAGTGAATGGAGAGATAGAGTTAGGGGCGTTAGCGACGAAAGGATTTGGGAGAGGGGTTGCAGCTATTCCAAGTGGAACAGGTGTTGGGAGTGGAGGCTCTTCAAAAGCATGTGAATCCTCCGCTGGTATTATACAAAAACTACAGTCCGGAAATGTTTGTGCAGGAACAGTATGTAAAACTCTCACTGGTTGTAACTGGAAACAATATGAATCTATTATTGATCAAGCAACAGGAGGGGACTCGATGCTTAAAAAAATGACTATTGTAACGATGTGTAAAGAGTCTGGCGCAGTTCCAAACAGATCTCACCAAAATGATAACGGAACATTTGATTGTGGTTTAATGCAAATCAATCAAAATGGCAGTTGTACAGATGCTTCATATTCTGTAGTAGATAATATTACAGAAGGGGTGCGACGTATGAAACAAAAAATAAGTGCCTCTTCTCAAACATATTTAAGTGTCCCTGCAGTAGCTTCTGTTTTTGCTTCATACAACTGTTGTGGAAATGGAACCCCTCCAAACGCACCCAGTGCAGACTGTACCACACAGACAGGATTTCAAAATGCTGTTCCAAAATGGGTTTGTCCTATCAATCCAGGGGATGGTACTTTTAATATGTGTAGTGTAAAAAATTATGCCTGTGAGCTCACTACTTGCCTTGACTCATTATAACTACGTATAACTATGCCTAAGTCTTTCTTATTAAGTCTGTGTAAGACAAATGCGCGACACCTTCGGTGTCGCGCATTTGTCTTACATCTCCTCTCTATCCTCTATCCTCCATCTTCTACCAGCGAAGCGGTCTACCCTCTATATTTTTAATGTGCTGGTTTTAAATGTGCCAACTTATTCTTTGTGTATATATCAAGAAAAATACTTGCTATATTACTAATAAACCAATACAAAGAAAGCGCTGATGGAAGAACCATTCCTGAAAAAATAATAATCACAGGAAGTACATACACCATTTGTATTTTCATTGATTTCATAAACTGATTTTGGAATGACTCTTCTTGTGACTCTTTCGTTTCTCCCATTCCTTGTGTTTGACGAAGTGCAAGTCTATATGAAGAAAACCCTGCTAGAAGTGCTATGAAAATACTTTTTTGTGTTACATCAAAAAGTCCAAATGCTAATGTGTGGAGAGTTTCTGGAAATGTTACAAATGAATATATTGACTCTGGATCATTAAATAACCCTTTTGAAAAAACGAAGTATAGTGCAAAGAAGATAGGGATTTGTAATATCATTGCAAACAAACTAGAGAATGGATTTATTTTTTCCTTTTTATAAATCTCAATCATTGCTTTTGATGCCGCTGCTGGATCTTTCTTTTGAAGCTCTTTGATACGCTTCATTTCTGGCTCAGCTCGTTTCATAGCATATTGAGTACGAAGTGCTGAAAGATTAAAAGGAAGGAGTAATCCTTTCACTATAAGTGTCACAATAATAATTGTTGCTCCTATATCATGAAGAGGGACGAGGTTGAGCACAAGCACAATAAGATTATAAATTGGTTCGTAGAAAAATGTATGAAACATATTAGTGTAGTGTAGCAAATGCTTTCTTTATTTCCTCATCTAAGAGTGAATAGGGGGTGTCCTTAGTTGTTTTTTTTGGGTATATAACAAATGAGTACTGGGTTGGGATTTCAATTGTGGAAAGACAATTCATAATCTTTCTTTTAACACTATTTCTTGCAACTGCTGTTTTTAGTGTTTTTTTAGAAATAACACAAGCAAACTTTTGGGTAGGGAGTTGTACATATGCAATATCTATTAACACTCCACGAAAAAAGACTTTAGGACGAGCCTTTAAAAAGTCTTCTTTTGTAAAACGTTTGTTTTTTGGTGGCATAGAGTGAAACTAAGGCGTTTGTAACACCAGATTCTCAACTAACTAAACCGAAAGTTTCTTGCGTCCAATACTTCGACGACGAGAAATAGCCTTACGGCCTCCTTTTGTAGCCATACGTACGAGAAATCCGTGTGTAGTTCCTCGCTTCTTTCTTTTTGGGTTATATGTAATTGACATGGCGCTATTCTACATGAGAAATAGATAAAAATCAACCGTAAAAATTGTAAATATTAAAAGTTAACTTTACATATTTCTTATCCATAAATATAAAAAGAAATAGGAATTTTAGTAATGACCTTATATTTTTCATCTTCTATTACCCAACGTCTACTATCTACCTTCCTGTCAAGTTGTGACAAAACAATTGACGTGTATACTTACAGGTATCTATGGACTATCAACAACTTTGGAATAGTGCATTATCTCAGATTGAGATAGAACTTTCTCGAGTTAATTTTAATACGTGGTTCAAAAATACTCGTATTATTGATTACAAGGATGGGGAAGTTACTATTGGTGTCCCAAATGAATTCGTTAAAGATTGGCTTAATCAAAAATATCACAAATTTATTCTTCGTATTTTACGAACTATCCATGAAGGTGTTCGTGCTGTTATTTTTACTGTTGTAAAACCAGAAGCTCTTCAGAAAAAATCACAACATATTTCTATTATTGGGCAAACACTTCCTCTTAATGACCTTTACATTAATAAAGATGATGGTTTAAATCCACGATATACGTTTGATAGTTTTATTGTTGGTTCTTTTAATGAAGTTGCGTACGCTTGTTCTCAGGCTGTAATTAACAATCTTGGAATTGTATATAATCCACTTTTTATTTATGGAAACACAGGTCTTGGTAAAACTCATTTACTTCAAGCGGTAGGTAACACTATCAAGAAAAAACATCCAGATAGAAAGATTTTTTATACATCTCTTGAAAAATACTATATGGATTATGTTAATGCTACTAATCTCAATAAAATAAATAGTTTTAAAGAAAAATATAGAAAATTTGATGTGTTTATTATGGATGATATTCAATTTATTAATGGTAAAGAACGTACTCAAGACGAACTATTCCATCTTTTTAATTCTCTTTATGAAATGAATAAACAGATTATCTTTTCTTCTGATAAACATCCTAATCTTATTCAAGGATTAGAGGATCGTCTTCGCTCAAGATTTAATCACGGTATGATTGTTGATGTTAATGTACCTTCTGTAGAATCAAGACTTGCAATTTTACAAATAAAAACAAAGGATTATCGTGAAAAAATTCCTTCTGAAGTATTACAATATATTGCAGAAACAATTCAAGGAAATATTCGAGAACTAGAAGGGGTAATGACTTCAATTCTTGGTCATATTCAAGTAAAACAACAAGTTATTAGTCTTCTTGATGTAAAAAATCTTCTTAAAAATAGTGTTCGTGCTAAAAAAAGTATTTCTATTCCAGAAATAGTAAAAATGATTTCTGATTATTATCATATTCCTGATGTATATATTTATAACAAAACACGTAGAAAAGATGTTGTAAAACCTCGTCAGATTGTTATGTATATTCTTCGTGAAGATTTTGATATATCATACCCGATGATAGGGGATAGATTAGGAGGAAGAGATCACACAACAGTAATCCATTCATATGAAAAAATAAAAGGATTACTTAAAGATAACCCTCAATTAAGTAGAGAAATAGAGGATATACGAGCAATGCTTGTATAAAATAAATAAAAAACATACAATTTTGTATGTTTTTTATTATATATATTATTTTTGTGGAAAAGTCTGTGAATAAGTACAGAATAAACTCATAATAAATCTATATGTTGTTCTTGTTGTAGTAATTTTAATTACGGTATATACCCAACAAAACTAAAGAATAGTATATATAAAAGTTTATAAATTATAATAAAAATCCTTTATATATAAGTATTATTGTACTGTTTCCACAACATCCACATACCTATACTTAGTATTATATTTTATATATACTAAGTACTATGAAATTCGAATGCAAAGGAGAGGTCTTTATAAAAGCAGTACAACAGGTATCTCGTGCACGTAGTAAAGTACAGTCACAAAACTTTCTTCAAGACATACATCTTGAAGTTAATGATCATCTCCTTTCACTTCGAGCTACTAACTTAGAATTATTCTGTGAAAAAAGTATTCCTGTAAAAGGAGTGGTTAATGGTGCTTGTTTATTACAAGGGGAGACATTACTTCGAATTATCTCTACTTTTAATGCAAAAGATATAACACTTACTTGTGAATTAGTTAATGGAGTATTTACTATTACAACAGAAAAAGGTGTTATTGAAATAAAAACAACACCATACGAAGACTTTCCTATGTTACCAACCCAAGGTGAACAATTAGGATCTCTTCCAAAAGAATCAATTGATATGTTGCTACGTGAAGTTTCTTTTTGTTCAGCTACAACAGATATTAAACCAGAAATTTCTTCTGTTTTTGTATATACAAAAGACTCTTCTATTTATTCCGTAGCTACTGATTCATATCGTCTTGCTGAAAAAAATATTCCGAATGAAAGAGATTTAGATTTTTCTTTCCTTATCCCTCAAAAACATATAGGAGAAATTCTTCAAATTATTAACGAAGAAGAAGGGGATATAAATCTCTCTCGTAGCGAGAATATTTTATCACTTACAGGAAATACCTTAACTCTATCAATACACACGATTACAGGTCATTTTCCGGACTATAGACAGCTGTTTCCTAAGGAGTTCACAACAACAGTATCACTCTCAAAAGAAGAACTTCAAAAAGCACTCCTCCTTACAACTTTTTTTAATGAACAGTATTCCCAAGTTGAATGCATTTTTACAGAAGGAAAATGTACTGTACATAGTAAAAGTGAAAAAGTTGGTCAAGTAACACACTCAATTTCTATTACAAAAGAAGGGGAAGATATAGAAGTAAAATATAATAATAAGTTTTTCTTAGATGTTGTACCGTATATTAAAGGTGATTCTCTTATTTGTAATTTTACAACACCTAATAAACCAGTATTTATTACCTCTCAACAAGATATAACTTTCACATATTTACTTATGCCTCTTAATAGGTAATCTATGGATCAAGGACTTTTCAAAAAATACTCTACTCAAATTAAAAATAATAATGATATAAAAGAACAGATTTGTATTCTTATTTTAGAAAAAACAAACATAACTATAGATCAAAAAGAACTACATATTTCTAAAAAAATAATCACTATACAAACAACATCAGTAAAAAAAGCATTTCTTATACAAAAAAATATTAAAAATATTTTACAAGAACAGGGGTATATAGTTAAACTTTAAAACTGTAATAATTATTGTGTAAAAGTTGTTGTTGCTATTTCTGTAGGAATTATATTTGAAGGAGTTGAAGATGAAAGAGATGTTGTATCACCTGCACATGGAAGCGAATGATTTGCTAACCATTTCTGAAGAGTATTTTCCCAAAGAAAATATTGTGAATCATTTGTTGGGTTAATAGGGTATTCTCCAGCAGGATTATTTTTTATTACAGAAGCAAGAATAGTATGAATACCATTAAATGAACAGTACTTTCCTTCTAAAATTGGCTTAGAAGAGGTGTTAGGGAGAGGATCAGGGAAATACTCAACTGGAGTACCTTCAACAGCAACAGTCATTGATTTTCGCCAAACAGGAGCGAGTACAAACCCAGCTGTCCTTTTATCTATAGGAGTATTATCATTATTTCCTGCCCACATACCAATAACAATAGATGGTGTATATCCAACAACCCATACATCTCTATAGTCATTTGTTGTACCTGTTTTCACTGCAACAGGTCTATCTCTGAAGTAAAGTGCAGAGTTGGCTCCATATGTAGCTGTTCGTGCTACATTATCAGAAAGAATACTTGAAATAAGAGTTGTTACTGATTCTGGAAGAACTTCAGTTTCTGCTTGTGTAAATTTTTGAAGAATACTTCCATCTCTATCTCGTATTTCAAGAATACCTTGTTGTTTGTGATACATACCATTATTAGCAAATACACCATATGCATTAGTAAGTTCAAGTAATGTTATTTCACCTCCACCAAGTACAAGAGAAAGACCATAACGACTAGGGTCATTAATTGTTGAGAGACCCATTGCTTGAGCAAGAGTAATTACATTATTAATACCAGTAAGATATAGAAGTTTAACCGCTGGAATATTAAGAGATTGAGCAAGTGCTTCACGTAAAGAAACAGGACCTCTGAAAAGACCATCGTAGTTCTCTGGCATATAACACACAGAAGAATCAACACCGGCTCGCAACGGAGTTCCTTCAAAATCACAAAGAGAACTAAATTGAGTAGGAATATCAAATAAAACAGTTTCAGGGGTGTATCCAAGTTTAAATGCAGCAGCATATACAATTGGCTTAAAAGAAGATCCAGGTTGTCTAAAAGCTGTTGCAATATTAAATTGACCCGCTATTTCTGTATCAAAAAAATCACGAGAACCAACCATAGAAAGTATTTGTCCAGTTTTTGGATCAATAGCAACAAGTGCAGAGTTAGAAGCCTTAAACTTCTTCATGTTTTCTAATGCACCTTCTTTTACAATATCTTCAAATTGTTTTTGAAGTGTATAATCAATTGTTGTAATAACACGAAGACCTCCATTTTGAACCATATCGATACCATACTTTTCTTCAAGATATTCACGAATATACATAACAAAATGAAGAGCCTTACCACTGTTTGAAAGATCTTTTTCAAAAACTACCTGTTCTTTTTGAGAAAAATCTTTTTGTTCTTTAGTAATATGATTAAGTTCATACATCCTTTCTAAAACAAGATTTTTTCTCTTCTCAAGTTCTTCTCTGTGCTTTCCATATGGAGAATAAAACGTTGGAGCTTGTGGAAGAGCTGCTAAGTATGCAGCTTCGGTTAAGGTTACATCCTTTGCTTTTTTATTAAAATAAGTAAGAGAAGCTTCTTCAACACCATAAATAGTTCCACCATAAGGGCTTTCATTTAAATATATTTGAAGAATCGTATCTTTAGGAAGTTCACGATCAAGTTTTATTGAAAGAATTATTTCTTTCAATTTACGAGAAATAGTTTTTTCACGAGAAAGAAGAGCATTTTTTATAACTTGCTGATCAATTGTTGAACCCCCTTGAGCATAACCACCAGAGGTAATATTAGTAATTACAGCACGAATAAACGATGTTGGTCTAAACCCAAAGTGCTCATAAAAATGAGCATCTTCAATAGAAATAGTAGCCTTTTGAATATATGGACTTATATCTTCAATAGGGATTGCAGTTCTACGAACATTATCATGAATATTATATAAAACAATTTTACCTGTCCTGTCATAGATTTTTGTTGAGTTGGCGATATTTCGATTTTCAAAATTATTAAAATCCGGAAGTTGCATGGTTGCAAGCCATGTTATTCCATACGCAAGTATAATAATTCCCAAAGAAAAAATAACAAGAAAGAATTCTTTAAAGAATCTATGTTTTATTCGCTTTTTTCTATGTACATAAGAATCCGACATTTGTCTATAGTAGCACACACTTAAAGAAAAGTGGTGCATATGGTAGTATACAACCCATGGATAAGGTAATTACTGATGAAAAAAGAATAGAAGAACTCCTTACTCGAGGAGTTGAAGATATTTTTATAAAAGATGAATTAAGAGCACTCCTCCTTTCTGGAAAACAGCTTCGCATTAAGCTTGGAGTTGATCCTACAGGGCCAAAGATTCATTTAGGGCGTGCAATTCCTCTTCGTAAATTACGAGAATTTCAAAAACTAGGTCACCAAGTTATTTTTATTGTTGGTGATTTTACAGCTCAAGTTGGTGACGCATCTGATAAAAGTGATAAGCGTCCAATGCTTACTCGTGCTCAAATTGATGAGAACCTCAAAGATTACAAAAGTCAGGTTTCTAAGATTTTAGACCTTTCAAAAACAGAATTTGTTCACAATAGTGATTGGCTCTCAAAACTTTCTTTCGAGGAAGTTACTCGTCTTGCTGAATGTTTTTCTGTACAACAAATGCTTGCTCGTCGTAATTTCAAAGATAGATATGATACAGGGGTAGAAATTTCCCTTCGTGAATTTTTGTATCCAATTATGCAAGGATATGATTCTGTTGCAGTTAAGTCAGATGTAGAACTTGGGGGATTTGATCAACTATTTAATTTAAAAGCTGGACGTATTATGCAAGAGTATTTTGGGCAGCCAAAGCAAAGTGTCTTTACATGCCAAATGCTTGAAGGAATTGATGGACGTAAAATGTCGAGCTCATGGGGTAATATTATTGCTATCGTTGATGACCCAAATACTATGTTTGGTAAAGTAATGGCACTTCATGATGATTTAATTATTAAATATTTCACTCTTTGTACTGATATAACACTTGCAGATATTGAGGGATTTACAAAAGAATTAACAGACGGCGTTAATCCAAAAGATATTAAGATGCGTCTCGCTTCTGAGCTTGTAACGTTGTATCATACAGAAAAAGATGCAACACTTGCAAAAAACTCTTGGATTGAAACATTTCAAAATGGAGGAGTTCCTGATAGTGTTCCAGAAATAAAAACAACAGGCGATAAAGAGTTAGCTGATATTCTTGTCGAGAATGCAATCGTTTCCTCAAAAACAGATTGGCGTAGACTTATTCAAGAAGGTGCAGTTACTGATGTTGAGAAAGGGACTATTATCGATCCAAAACAACTTGCATATAATGCAACATTTAAAATAGGGAAGAAACGATTTGTAAAAATAATTGTAAGCTAAAATAGTAGAGTTAAGGGATACATAACGAAATACAAAAGTGGCGCCGTAGGCGCCACTTTTGTATTACTAAACACTACAAGCTGATAGCTGTTTATTACCAGTATCCTTCATCATTTGCTGCAAAAGCAATATCTATTTCATCAGCTTCTTCGTCGTCTACAACAGCAAATACAACATCTTCTTCCTCAATAAGAACATCTTCCTCAAAAACTGCTTCAAGAGCATCTGGATTTACGTCCCCACCAACCTTTGGTTCTTCTTCTTCAATAAGCATACTACTCAAAAATAATTTAATGTATTGAAAAGATACCATCTAACAAACATCTATGCAAGTTTTTGTGTGAATATTTAAGAATATCTTTGTAAAATAAGGCGATTATTACGATTTGCACTATGGGTAAGAGCTATTGCTATTGCATCTATTTCATCATCAAGTGTATGTATAAGAAGGGGTTGTTTTAAAATCTTTGGCACCATAATTGCAATATCATCCTTTGATGCCTTACCGTGGCCTGCGATTGCTAATTTGATTTGTGGTGGAGAATATTCGTAAAGTGCAACACCAACTTTGTGTGCAAGATAAATACATATACCACGAACTTCAGCAACAGTTATAATTGTCTTCTGGTTTTTTGTAAAAAAAAGCGTCTCAATAGCAAGTTCTGTTGGTGTATATGTTGTAAGTATTGTTTCTAATTGTTCACCGATCACAACAAGACGTTTCTCAAACGTATCTTTTCTTGAGGTAACAATACAGGTTGAGAATACAAGCGTCTCTTTCGTCCCTTCTTTATCTAATATACAAATACCAAGCCGATCAAAACCAGGATCGATTCCCATGATGCGAATAATAGGGGAGGACATAGTGATATAAGTATACAACTTTCAGCTATTAGCTTGTAGCTTTTAGCTTTAATACAAATGCGTGACGCCTACGGCGTCACGCATTTGTATTGTATTAAGTATAATCCCACCACAGGCTGCACCTCTCTACTTCTTAAACCTTACCATCGCCTTCTCCGTTGCCTTTCGCCCGCGCGCAGTACGTTCAATCATACCAATCTGAAGAAGGTATGGTTCTGTAACATCAGCAATTGTTGCTTCTTCTTCTCCTGTTGCAGCAGCAAGTGTGTTAAGCCCAACAGGTCCACCATTAAATATGTTAACTAAACACTCAAGAACAAGTCTCTCAGAAATACCAATACCGAACTCATCAATCTCAAGGAGCGAAAGTGATGTGTCAACCACATCTTTATCAAGAAGAGCTTTGTGTACCTGAGCGTAGTCTCGTGCACGTTTAAGATAATAGTTAGCAATACGTGGTGTAAAGCGTGAACGCTTAGCTATTTCGTATGCTGCATCATCTGGAACAATGGTATTAAGTTTTTCACCACTATGTTTTACAATAGTCGCGATTTCATCTTCTGTATAATATTGCAATCTATATACTCCCCCTGAAAAACGAGAGCGAAGAGGGGATGATAGGAGAGATATGCGAGTTGTCGCCCCGATGAGAGTAAAAGGAGGAAGATCAAGTTGTATTGTTCGTGCAGTTGGTCCTTTACCTATCACAATATCAAGCTTTCCTGATTCCATTGCAGGATAGAGAACTTCTTCAATTAGTTTATTGAGACGATGAATCTCATCAATAAACAGAACATCTCCAGGAGTGAGATTCGTGAGAATTGCCGCCAAGTCCCCAACCTTCATAATTGCTGGGCCACTTGATAGTTTGAGATTTGCACCGAGCTCTTTTGCAATCAAATGCGCAAGTGTCGTCTTTCCAAGTCCTGGTGGGCCATAGAGAAGTATGTGTTCAGGAGGAGTATTTCGCTCTTTTGCAGCAGTTAAAAGTATATGTAAATTTTTTTTGATGACTTCCTGCCCAACATAATCCGAAAATTTCTCAGGTCGAAGAGTACTATCTAAATGCCTTGTCTCTTCTAATTCAATTGGGGGGTTAAGTGGTGTCATGACGTATGGGTTTGGTCAAGATTTGACAAAAGTTTTATATATGCTATAATAGACCTATCGTTTGAAATACAAACAGTATTTTAAATATATTTGTCAGAACCTATATATCTCTAAACAATCGGGATTTACTCTCACTTTCTAATTCGAAGGACGATCTGGTTGCACTTGTTGCATCTGTGTCTATCCTCACGAAGGACTGTTCTTCACCAAGGGGTTGCTTAGAGGTGTATAGGCTTTGAAAAAACGACAGATTCATAGTTTCCGAGAAGTGCGACGCCTACGGCGTCGCACTTCTCTTTTCTATTGTCTATCAAGCATAATGATTTACGCAGCCTTAAACTTTTGTATCTCTATTCTGCCGCATATAAATCAACAACACGGCCAATTTCGTCAAAAGAAGTAACTCCTTCTAACATTTTTATTATAGCATCTTCACGAAGTGTGGGGATTTTTTGATTTTTCGCAGCATTTCGTACCTCTCGTTCACTCGGATTAGTGATAAGAACCGCTTCTATTTCAGGTGTCATAATAAAAGCCTCAAATATCCCCACGCGTCCTTTGTATCCAGTTCCTGCACAATGCTCACACCCAGGAGAATGGAAGAGTGTGTAGCTAGGAGAAGGGTTATGTCCAACCATCGAGAGCTCTTTTTTATTAATTACCATTTCCCCTAAGATATTTGTGATGACACGAGATTCCTTTTCATTAGATTCATAAGCACCTTTACACTCCTCACATAGTTTTCGTACAAGACGTTGTGCAAGAGAGATAGAAAGTGCTCCTGCTATTACTTTTGCATTAACACCAAGATCAGTAAGACGCGGAATAGTACCAAAAGCATTGTTGGTGTGCAGCGTTGAGAACACAAGGTGACCGGTGAGTGCAGCATTGATGGCAACCTTTGCAGTATCTTCATCACGGATTTCTCCTACCATGATTACATCTGGATCTTGTCGGAGTGCAGCACGGAGTCCTGACACGAAGGTATACCCCTTATCGGTTTCCACTTGGGTTTGTGTGATTCCTTCTAAGTGATATTCAACAGGATCTTCAATGGTAATAATTTTTACTTCTGATGTATATACATGATGAAGAAAAGCATAGAGTGTTGTTGTCTTTCCTGATCCTGTTGGCCCTGTTGTCAAAATAATACCGTTTGGCTTTGCGAGTGCACGAGTAATTGCTTCTCGTAATATTTCTGGGAAGGCAATTTTATCAAGCCCAGAAACGGTATTTCGTGGGTCAAGCAATCTCATCACAAAACTTTCACCATAATTACCAGGAACAATAGAGACACGCATATCAACCTCTACTTCGCCAAGATCGATACTAAATCTTCCATCCTGAGCACTGCTTGCATTTGAAAGTTTAAGTCCAGAGAGAAGCTTAAGACGAGAGGTAATGTTTTTGAGTAATGAAAAGTCAAAAAAAGCTACGTCTTCAAGGACTCCATTGATACGATAACGAAGACGCACCTTATTTTCCTCTGGTTCGATATGGATATCACTCGCATTAAACTTAAGAGCTCCCGCCATCACCAGTTCAAGGACTCGAGTTGTTTTGTAGAGCATCTGTGAGCGAATCATCTCATCAAAAAATCCACGTAACTCCTCTTTTGTTTCAAAATGCTGCATAAGGTCCGCCATTTTCTTCTCCGAAAGGTCAAATGTACCACTCTCTACTTTCATGCCATGTCCAAGTTCTTTATAACGATCAAGTACATGATTTAAGGACGCATGTGAGCATAAGAAAAGAAGCAGTTCATTTCCTTTGTCTTCAATAGGGCGAAGAATAGCTTCTAATTTTTGGGCAGAAGGGGAGATTGTGGCTAGATAAAGCTTTCGCCCAACTACCTTAAAAGGCACCACACCAGCAAGCCGCGCCTCTTCTTCTTGAAGAAACATCATTGCGTCCGGTTCAGGGGCAAGACCCCGCAGATCTACGTATGGAAGATTGTATTTATCAGAAAGAATTTTTACCAAATTCTCCTCCTCTTCATTTCGAAGTTCCAAAAGTTCTGCGTTTTGTTTTACATCGTCAAAAACAGTTGTCATAAGAGTAGTATATAGGGACTAGAGGGTGGGGACTAGGGGATAGATAGCTTGTAGAAGGTAGCTTGTAGCGTGTAGCTTCAAAAATACACAATAAAGAAGTGTGGGGAGGCCTTCGGCCTCCCCACACTTTAGCTCAGCTAAAGATTTTACAGCACTTGCTTACAACCAAGAAGTTCGATGAAGTACTTGACAAAAGTCTATTTTCATGTATACTGTGTACAGACATTTCAGGCGATTTTCAGGATTTTCTGAAGATCAAACCGCTCATTTTCAATTTTTTTTGGAGACATCATGACCCAGCGTCTGATTTCCTTGATTTTGCTGGCTTTCTCGGTCGTTCTGACGACCGGCTGCATGATTCCGTACCCCAACCAAAAAGGTGGTTTCCAAGCCAACGTTCACGGACCGAACTACTCAGTCGGCGTCGGCGGCGCAGGTTCCACCGGCAGCCAGCAAGGCGGTTACCAGCAAAGACCCATCCAACAAGGACCTTGCCCTCAAGGTGGCATCTGGGACGGTCGCGGCTGTGTCATCGGCTGTCCTCCTGGAAGTGTCTGGGACGGTCGCGGCTGCAGAATCATCCAACAGGGTGGCTTTCAGCAACAAGGGCAAAAGATGTGCCGGAATCCGCTGACCCCCCTCCCAGGTGGAGGGTGGCGCGATAACGGATCCTTCCCGTGCTGAAAAGAACAAAATAACCCTTATTCCACAAGGGTTCCCAACCAACGGGGCATACAGCTGAAATATCGCTGTATGCCCCTTGACTTTTTTATATAATAGTGTATACTGTATACATAATTGATTGAGAGTAAATCCCAGTCAAGATCCACCAAGTTCATTAACTTTTTGTAACAATTTACTAGGAGGTCCACCATGACCAAGTTTCTCGCTTCCCTCGCTCTCATGTTGGTTTGTGGCATCGCCCAAGCTGCTGGCTTCACCGTCTTCGACAATATCGAAGCGTGCAAGAACGCAGCCTTCGCTGGCAAAGCCCAAAGCTACACGCCCAAGACCAAGGCCCCATTCGTGGGAACCCCCGGCTGGACGAACAAGGTGGTGGGTGTTGGTGGCGCATGTCTGGGTCAAGCACATGTCTTGGAAGACGGCGCTTCTCGCAATGGCAAGGCGGTATACGTTTCCGAAGGATTCGTGTACTGGGAACACACTTCAGGTGCGTTCCGGATGCACGACTGCTCGAATCCGTTCGGAGAGATCGCTTTCATCCGCCCAGCTCCTGCACCGACCCCGCAAGCCGTTCCTGCGCCTGCTGCCGGTCAACCGACCAGCAGCTGCACAACGGACGACTGTGGCAACAAGACGGTGAACGTGGTCGAAAAGACCATTGTCAACCGTGTCACGGAAATCGTCGACACCTGCGTCGTCAACGGTGTCACTATCCAGATGCAGAACAACATCTGCCAAGGACAAGTGGTTCGCGTGACTCTGCCTGTGAAGGTCGAGACCAGCACTACGAGCACCTGCAACGGCAACTGCGGCAACAGCAACGGCCCCCAACGGCCCACTGCCGGTCCGACTACTGATGCACAACCGATGCGACCGGCGCTCACCATCACAGGCCGTCAACCACGTACTGATGGTCGCTGTGTCTTTGAAGTCAAGGACAAGCTGGATGGTCAAAGGTACTTCATCCGTTTTGCTCTCCAAGACGGTGAACACCTGAAAGCTACCAAGGTGACCGACGAAGTGGGCAACCAATTCGTTCAACCTCGCATCAACACCTTTGTCGGTGACGGTAAGTCAACAGTCCGGATCCACGGGAAGGACTGCGATGCGGCAGTGAGAGCTTTCTCATCTGATCGTGCCCTCAAGTGGACTGCTTCTCAGCTCGGTCTTCGTGACTGCGAACCAGTCGGCATTGTCAACCGGTGAAACAAGGTGCTCCGGCACCCTCAAAGCCCCCCTCGAAAGAGTGGGGGCTTTTTTCTTGACAAAATATTATATTATGATATAATACAGATACTATCAAGTATAGGTATATTAATTACATTATTTATGAAAAATTTACTAAAAAATACAGCAAAAGCATTTTTCCTTTTTCAGGCAGTTTTTATCCTGACAGGAAGTTTTGCATTTGCTCAGAATAACGACGGATTCGATGATTGGGGTGGTGATAATTCAGGATATTCAGATTATAGTAACTATGACTCAGGTTATGGTAATTATGATTCCGGATATAGTTGGGATGATAACTTTTCTCCATATACTCCCGCAAACAATGACTTTGATAATACGTACTGGAACAATGCTGCAACATACACCGGTACCTATGATTGCGTTGGATGTAATTCTTCATATGTAGCACCTACATATACAACTCCTAGCTATACTTCCCCTTCATATACCACACCTAACTACTCTAACTATACTTCTCCTTCTTACACTAACTATACCTCACCTAATTACAGTAACTACACCTCTCCTTCATATACCTACACGAACACTAACAATGTGACTGGACATGTAATTACAAACATCATCTGTCCTGCAGGATCAATCCTTACAAATGGTCAATGTATCAGTACTGTTACAGGAAGAGTTATTACAACAACTGTTTGTCCTACAGGAACTGTTCTTAACGGAACAAACTGTATTAACACAGTTAATGGAAATATTGTTACAAATATCGTTTGTCCTACAGGAATGACTCTTACTAACGGTCAGTGTATTAACACCATAAATGGTAACGTAGTAACTAACGTTGTTTGTCCAGCAGGAACTACACCTAATGGAAATACATGTGTGAATACTGTTACAGGCAATGTTGTTACAAACGTTGTTTGTCCAGCAGGTACCACACTTTCTAATGGTCAGTGTATCAACACAGTTACTCCTCCTGTCACAACAGTAACTAACTGTCCTCCAAATACTCGTCTTATCAACGGAACATGTCAGCAAATCGTTACTCCTCCAATTACTACACCAATCTTCCCTCCACAAATTGTTAAATTCAATAACGTGGTAACAAGTATTGCAACACAAATCACCAATACTTCAGGACGTTGTAATGGAATCGGACTTATTGCTAACAATGCTCAATCAACTGGATGGTTCGAATATGGAGATACTCCAGCTCTTGGAAGAACAACTGCAAGTGCTGCAATCGGATCTAGTGCAACTGCACCATTCTCAAATGTACTCGCAAGCCTCCGTCCAAGTACCAAGTACTACTGTCGTGCTGTTATGCAGAATCAGTATGGAATCGTTAAGGGTGAAATTGTAAGTTTCGTTACAACTGCAACCTCAGTTAGTTACGTAAAACCACCTGTACACGTACCAGTATCAACACCTGTTAAGAAGCCTGCTGTTATTACTTGTTCCGATGGAACAATCCTCAACGTAGACAACAAGACTGTATCATCAATGATTTCTAAAGGTGAGAAGCTTGTAGCTCTACAGATTGAAAAGGTTGAAGGAAATCTTTCAAGTGGATCAAATGTTCGTTACAAGGTTATGTACAAGAACCTCGTAGACACACGTCTTACAGGAGTTGTTATCAAAGTAACACTTCCACAAGAAGTACTCTTTGCAAGTTCTAACAGTGGTGTCTATGACCCAATGACAAGAACACTTACTCTTAATCAAGACAGTATCGACCCATACACAGAAGGAGTAATCCTTATCAGTGGTATGGTAGTAAACGATGCTCCTCTTGGAAAGACAATAGTAACTAATGCATACGCTGCATACACTGTTCCTACTACTCACGCACAAGACGAAGTTACTGCATATGTTGTTGGCTCAATCGTTCCTGCTGTTGATACTATCAACAAGGACACTGGAGCAAAGAATGTGATAGGAGCAAATAGTGGAAAAGGGTTCATGCCAAACAGTCTTATCGAATGGCTCGCACTTATTGCAATCCTTTTCATTATCTTTATCCTTGGACGTAGTATCTACGCTTCATATAAAGATGACGAAGCTGCAAAGCATCACTAAAATCACACAATAACGTAATGCCTTATGTGAGCCGAAAGGTTTACAAAACCGCCCCGTAAGGGGCGGTTTTGTATGGTATTATAGGCACATGAAAGAACCGTTTATTATCGCAGAAAAAGATTTACAAGAAATGGCAAAACGAGTTATCGACACACTCGCAGAGCATACATCACAAAAAGCAAAAATACTTTTTCTTGAAGGAGATTTGGGAGCAGGTAAGACAACTTTTACCAAAGAGTTGGCAGAAGCTCTTGGCATCACAAAGGACGACGTACACAGCCCAACTTTTATTTTGAAAAAAGAATACAAAGCAGCGCATCCATTTTTTGAAAAACTTATTCATATCGATGCATATCGTTTTGATGACCCGCAGGAAGCAAACGTACTCAAACTTGACCGCGATGCGGAGAATGAAAAAGCGTTAGTTGTTATCGAGTGGCCATCAAAACTAGGAGGAGGAATCGACGAGGATATGACAATTTCATTTTCTGTTATTGATGATACGACACGAGAAGTAGTTGTTAATTATGTGAATGGATAATATGAAAAAAAGCACACAAAAAACAATTGTACTTCTTGACTCTCATGCCATCTTACATCGTGCATATCATGCGATGGGAGGGTTTGCGACGCGTGATGGCAAGCCAACAGGAGCGCTCTATGGGTATGTCATGATGGTGCTCAGAATTTATGAAGACATCAAACCTGATTATATTGCTGCATGTTTTGATTTACCGAAGCCTACGTTTCGTCATCTTTCATATGATGGATACAAAGCAGGTCGCACAAAGACTGACGACGCACTCATTACACAAATACAAGAAGCATATTCATTATGTGAAGCGCTCTCTATTCCTGTATACAAAGAAGAAGGTTTTGAGGCGGACGATTTATTAGGGACGCTTAGTGAACAACTGAAGAAACAAGAGAATACAAGAGTAATCATTGCCAGCGGGGACATGGACACGTTTCAATTGATTGACGGAGACAAGGTCACTGTCTATACCCTTAAAAAAGCAAATGAAGCAGCACTCTTCACTACTGATTCAGTGGTTGAACGATTTGGTTTTTTGCCACAATATATTCCCGACTACAAAGGCCTCGCCGGTGACACCTCGGATAATATTATTGGCATCAAAGGAATAGGGGATAAGACCGCAACCGAGCTTATCAAAAAGTACGGAACGATAGAAGAGATGTATGAGGTTCTCAAAAAGGACAGGCAGAGACTTCTTGATGATGGGTTCAAGGAGCGCATAGTAAAACTTCTTGAAGAAGGAGAAGAAGAGGCTTTGTTTTCAAAAACTCTCGCTACCATAAGACGTGACGCACCAACTGTGTACCAAGAGCCGGCACAAATATGGAACGAGACTATTGATATGGAGAAGTATCAGGCTATGTGCGACTTGTATGAATTTAGATCACTACGTAACCGTCTTCATAAAATTAAAGGTGAAACTGAAATAGTAGAAGAAGAAGTTACTGTGACGCCTGAAGTTTTGAACGAGTTCCGAGTGATGGTGAATCTGCTTCATAGTGAGATGACGAACGCTAGTTTTGTTGATATTCAAAATGTAACCAAGGAGACAACTGAAGAAAAAATTCGTGAAGCACTTCTTTCACAACTCAAGAAAGAAAATCTTATAGAACTTTTTGAAACTGTAGAGAAGCCACTCATGGAGGTATTGAAGGCGATGAACATCGTAGGGATTACGCTTGATGTACACAAGCTAGAAGTGATGAGTAAAGAGCTTCATGCACAAGTGTCACTTCTTGAAAAAGACATCCACACACTCGCAGGTAAAGAATTTAATATCGCATCCCCTAAACAGCTAGGCGATGTGCTGTACGACACGCTCGGACTCGGCAGTAAAATCAAAAAAACAAAAACAGGTCAGAAGAGTACCAACGTTTCCGAGCTTGAAAAAATTCAGGATGAGCATCCTGTTGTTCCTAAAATTCTTGAATACCGCGAACTGACAAAACTTCTTTCAACTTATGTAGACCTTCTCCCGACATTTGTGAAAGAAGATGGTAAGATACATGCGCGATTCATTCAGACAGGTGCAGGGACTGGGCGCTTTAGTTGTGAAGATCCGAATCTACAGAACCTTCCAGTAAAAAGTGAGCTAGGTCAAAAAGTGCGTGGCGCCTTTGTTGCAAGTAAAGGAAAAGTACTCCTCTCGTGTGACTACGCACAGATTGATCTTCGTTCTGCTGCGATACTATCTCATGATCCTCATCTGGTTGAGATTTTTGAAAAAGGAATTGATGTTCACACTGGAACTGCTGCACGAGTGTTCGGAGTAGACGAAAAAGATGTAACGAGCGATATGCGTCGCAAAGCAAAGGCTATTAACTTCGGCATTCTTTACGGCATGGGAGTAACTGCGCTCAAGGAAGGCATGGGAGTTGAACGCAAAGAAGCACAGGAATTTTATGATCAATACAAAGCAACGTTTGTGAGACTCATGGAATATCTTGAAGAAGTAAAAGCCTCAGCATGGAAGTATGGGTATACCAAGACCTTGCTCGGGAGGCGCCGCGAAGTGCCACTCCTTAAAAGTCCTCTCCCGTTTCTTCGGGCACAAGGGGAGAGAATTGCAATCAATGCACCGATTCAAGGAACAAGTGCGGATATTTTGAAGCTTGCTATGCTTGATACATTTTCATATATCACAGAAAATAAATTAGAAGGAAAAGTTGATCTCTTGCTTCAAATTCACGATGAGCTTGTGTTTGAAATTGATGAAGACATGAAAGACGAAGTTGCAGACAAGCTCGCTTCTATTTTGGAAAATGTTTTAAAGAAAAGAAATCTTACAAATCTCCCTCTTGCTGTAACCAAATCACTCGGAGCAAATCTTCAAGTAATCTAAGCCATTGATATGTTGTATACAATTGTAGGAACTCATAAAGAAAGACGTGATAAAGCGAATAAAGAACTCTCTACGTTAGGGGAGGTAACTCAGTACATCTATAGTGAAAAGGCTCACGAACTTGAGATGCATATTAGTGCACAAGATATGTTCGGCGGAATACTTATTATTACCTGCGTCCAATTGGGAGATGTTGCTTCTTCAAAAGAAATTCTCGTGAAGATGCTTCCAAGACTTGAAGCATCTTCAACTATTTTTATTATTGATGAGCCTTTTGCAGATGTTCATCTTACTAACAAATTAAAAAAAGTTTCAAAGAAATTTTTTGATGCAAAGGAAGTGAAAATAAAAGACACAAGTGTTTTTAAATTATGTGATTCATTTGCAATGAGGGATAAGAAGCAAGCATGGATTGATTTTACTGATGTGAAGACACGAGAGCCAGGGGAGTCCATTCAAGGAGCGCTCTGGTGGAAGTTTCAGACTGTTTGGCAAGGAGTTAAGGATGGGAAGAAATCACCCTTTTCACTTGCGGATTGTGAACGTATAGGAGGAGAACTTGTTCGTTCAAGTATTTTAGCTCATCGTGGAGAAAAAGATTTGATGACAGAATTAGAAAGAATAATTCTTTCCCTTTAAAGAATATTTTTAAGGTGTTGTTGTTGCTTCTAATTGCGCGCGGCAGTCAGTTTCAAATGTCTCTGCTTGAGAGTAGAGTGTTGGAGTAATATAGTAACGTTTCGTACCTTCTTCATTTTTTGTAACATCTAAGTACCATGTTTTTTCTGGTTCGCTCCAGGTGCTGTCACATGTTTGATTTGTTCCAATGGTGTGATACTTGAGAATTAGTTTTTCATGTTCAGTTGCTAAGAGATAGATTTCACTACTACATGCTCGAGGATCATCATGAGAAAGTGTTGAAGAATTTTCTTCGTACATAAGAGTCTCTGTTTTGTTGATTGTATCTAGAATATAAATCTTGTTTGAAAATTCACATTTTTCAATATCTCCAAACCAATTTTCACTAAGATAATATTTTCCAGCTTGCCCATCAACAGGAATTCCATCAATCACCGGAGGAACTTCATTTAGTTCTATAGCATTCACGTAACTACCCCCATCCCCAGGAGGTGCAGGGAATCCATAGATAGTGTCACCATCATCGTCAACAAGTTTATTGTCTATTACGTCATAGCGCTCTTCGTTAATAGGAGATTTTGGTTGTGTGGGTGCGGATACTTCTTGATTTTGTTGTGCAGGTGGAGGAACTTGTTTTGTTTCTGTGGTAGGAGGAACTGTTTCAGGAGATTGTGTTCCTGTAACTTTTCTTACGATATTTGATGTTGCTTTTCCAATCTTCGAGAACAGAGAGCCTGTTGGTTGAGAGTCTGAGATTGGAGGAAGAGGGGTCTCAATTTTAGGTTGCTCCATGTAACTCGGAACATCTTGCTTACAGGTGCCAAATTCGCAATTTGGCCCACTACGAGAAACAGATGTTCCATCAGGACACATCATTGCATCTTCAGGACACGGAGTGATGAGATTTGCTTCTTTGTCTTTTTTAAAATAGACAAGACCACCAAGCACAAGTGCTGCTACGACAACAATACCTATTTCAATAATAAGACTTTTCTTCATGAGAAAAGTATAGCAGAGAGAAAGGTGGGGAGGATGGGGGTTGTTAGACTGAGGAATAAGATGTAAAAAATTGATAACGAACCTACTTCGTATTACTTGAAGCAGATTTCTACCCTGTATTTGACCCAACTCGTAGGCATAAGCATTTTTAATAAACTGATATACTTCTAATATGAAAACCAAACTCTTTAAGAAAAAAATTATATTTTTTGATGGAGATGGTACTCTTTGGTATCCAATCAAAACTAAACACACAATAAAACCTCATTGGCTCTACAAAGATGCAAGCATTAAAGATTACCACCCACACCTCATGCTCATTCCTACTGTAGAAAGTACATTAAAGAAACTGAAGAAAATGGGTATAGTAATGGTAATACTTTCGACTCATCCACATGAAAAAGTAGAAGCGTATACAATAATCAATAAGAAAGTTAAGTATTTTAACCTAGGAGGACTTTTTACAGAAGTTCATGCTACACGTGAACATTATGAATCTAAGGGTGAATATATGGCCGAAATATTAAAGCGATTTAATATTCCAAAAACTAAAGCTTTAATGATTGGTGATAATTATTTGTGGGATTATAAGCCGGCACGGAGTATTGGCATCGACGCACTACTTATTGAATCAGATTATATGAAGAAGGATAAAAGACTAAAAACAATAAAAAAATTATCAGATATATTAACTTAAAGTAAAATACAATTAGCGCAATTAGTAACTCACATTTACTCCAGAAGGGATCGGTCACAGAACTTCTCCTCACTCTGTTTGTCGATATAGTTCCGCGAAGTCGACTGGTAAGTAAGTTGATACCTGTAGACGGCCAATATTCAATCCCTTACGAAAGTGAATTAACCTATGGTCACGAGTTACTAATTGCGCTAACTATGCTTTGCATAGGTTGCTCATAAGTACTCGTGTTTGTTCAGAAGAGATCGGTCACAAATCTGCCTCGCTGCGCTCGAAGCAGATTCGCGGCCCCGTATTCGATCCCTTACGAAAGTGACGCAGGTCACTTTCTCTGGGGGCACAGAAATATAAAAAGCAG
>JACCDT010872641.1_pt1 | contig 22343 bp, 20 predicted proteins | sample 7446291 | NCBI WGS metagenome assembly JACCDT01 (sample SAMN15323446, study PRJNA562643) | freshwater metagenome | isolation source: river surface water | place: USA:Blue River Watershed | collected 2017-08-17 | reverse complement strand
CCTTGAGTACCTTGAGCATTTTGAATACCCTGGGATCCCTGAGTACCTTGAAGTCCTTGAGTACCTTGAGTATTTTGAATACCTTGGGATCCCTGAGTACCTTGAAGTCCTTGAGTACCTTGAGTATTCTGAATACCCTGGGATCCTTGAGATCCTTGAGATCCTTGAAGTCCTTGAGTACCTTGTGTTCCTTGAGTACCTTGAAGACCTTGTGTACCTTGAAGACCTTGAGTACCTTGTGTACCTTGTGTTCCTTGTGTACCTTGAAGTCCTTGAGTACCTTGAAGACCTTGAGTACCTTGTGTACCTTGAGCATTCTGAATACCCTGGGATCCCTGAGTACCTTGAAGACCTTGAGTACCTTGTGTTCCTTGGGTTCCTTGAAGTCCTTGAGTACCTTGAGTGCCTTGAGTACCTTGAATTCCTTGAACATATGACCAAACAGGACCTAAACCAGGTCCTCTTGACATCAAAACTGAATTTGCAAAACCTACTTGATTTAAAGAATCTCTAAATTCACTAGTAATTCTAAAAGAACCTTCGACATGCAAACTTTCAGTTGGTGTTGAAGTTCCAATTCCAACCTTATCAGTTGAATAATCATAATAAAATTGACTTGCCGCAGAAAAATCATTATTCTGATTAAAAATTATTTGATTATTCTGCCCTGGAGCAAAAATACTAATTGTTGATATTGATCCTGCTGCCGTTGCTGTAATTGCAGATCCAACAAAATTTAACTTTGAAAAAGTATTTCCAATTCCTAAAGTAATTCCTTCGTTTTGTACACCTATTCCAGGTTCAATCCAATACCTATCATAGACAGTACCATTATCAATAGTAACCAAAGAATAATATGTTGATATACCTGGTAATGTCTTTTCACCAGGATAACCTAAATTGGGTTCTGCTTCTTCTAATCCAATATAACGATCACGATTAGTATGCAGACCTACAAAAGGTGTAACTTTTTTTCTTCCACTAAAATATCTAGCCATCTTTATACATTACTATTTTCAAGAATGCTACATGTAAATTCCATCTGAAGTGGTCCAACTTTACCACCTCCAATATAAGTATGGGCAATCCCAGCAATAATTCCAGCAGTTGTTGTAAAAATTGTAGAAGTTCCTACATTTGTAACTTCGAAGGATACTTGTGGTGATGGAAAAATTGTAGTATTAATTCCACTATTTGATCCACAAGTAAACCCAAGTCCACTCATTGTAATTTCTTGACCTAAAGAAAAATTATGATCTCCATAAGTCGTAATTGTTGTAACACCAGTAGTATTATCATATTTACAATCATAAACCGAAACAATACCTGCCTGAGATCCTTCAATTACAATCGAATCTGAAATTAATGCAGTTCTTTCCAAAACATATCTACCATCAACAATGATTAAAGAATCTTCTGGTGGAACTTCAACTTCTTTAACCAATCTTATATTTCTTATATTTCCAGTTTTATTTGTTTTTCTACGATGAGTAAAAGTAATCCTTGGATATGTCTCACCAATTCCAACATTTGCGACTTGCGCGTACAAAAGAATAGCAGACACTCCTACTGGTGTTGAATAAATTACTTGCTCCCCAGGTGCAACAGGAACTGAAAATGTTAGAAACTTATTAAGTGGTGCTACTGCCATCTCTTATCTCAATGCAAGAATTAACGGTGTGACTTGTGCCTGAATTGCTCTATTAAAATCTCTTCCACTAATTGATGCTGTAGTTTGATTAATTTGGATTCCTCCGCCAATATTAAAATTACCTTGTTGGTCCGTGCTAGTATATGGAATTTGTGCTCCATTTATAGCAATTACTTCATTCGCCTTAATCGGAACAGCACCTTTTTGTGGTGTTGAGTTATTTATGTCCGTGCCTGAACCAATATATTCAAAAGAATGTCCACTCGTAAGAATTCTACTAATTCTAAACATTTCAATAGAAACACCAGCGCCAATTGGATAAGGAACAAATTCGTTTAAAGTGACGGTGCTAATTCCAACAGTGTCCCCAAAAGTTCTATTTGCAGGAAGACTAGGTGAAAGAACATCAATTGCTGCTGTTATAATTCCAACAAAACTTTGAATTGCGCTTTGAACATTTGAACAAGATAATGGATCAGTATTAGAACCAGTTAAAGGATCACTAACCAAACTTAAATCTCTAGTCTGATTATAAACATTAATTCCAGTATAATTTTGTTTTGTAATAATTTGATTCGTAATAACTTGTTTAGTAAGTTCTCTTGCTACAACATAAGTATAAATGGATTGTGGTTTTTCACCATCTAGATAATTATTATCATAATAAACTTTAGCAGCATCATAAACTCTGTTATTTCCACCAAATTGAAGATTATATGCTATTGCATTTAAAACTAATTTAACATCAGCAACACACCTAGCACTTCCTGTTGGAATTGTGAAAGGAAATCCAAGAGTCACATTATAATAATAAAGCATTCTGTCAACTGCTTCTGTTGCAATAAAATCAAGATTTTTTTCAATCAATGAAACTGCATCTGCAAATCTATTAATTGGACCTGTAGGATTTGATGCCTCAGCAACAGTATAATAAATTGGAGCCATATTTGCCTGTGCTATTGCATTTCCTTCCTGAATATCAACAACAATATTTTGCGTAGATAGGTAATTTCTTCCACTTGCAACAACATCAATAGAAATAATTTTTCCACTCTCATCATCAATTGTTGGTGAAACTTCTGCAATGATACCTTCCAAACCCTTTGGAATTATTGTTCCATCTGCATCTCTAATTACTATATTAGGTGGAGCAGCAGCACTATATCCAGATCCACCATCTAAAACAGTAACACTCTCTAATAACTGGAATGGTTGATCAATTGGAATTCCATCTACAGGAACTTTAAAGAATAGTGCTTGACCATCATAAGGTCTTCTAGGATTATTGATCAGATCTGATACATTTTTGAATTTAAATGTATCATTTTCTTGAGTACTTATTTGCAATAATTCTGCAGTAAATTCAAGATCTCCCAATCCATCAGCATATAGACCATAATTACCAAATGATGAGTTTGAGTTTGTAAGATCACATTGTCCGCCACTATCAACATAAACTGCCTTATCGCAACAAATTGTAAACAAAGAAACTAACTGAGCATATCCATTATTTGTAACCGATACCCCAATACCTGCTTCATTATATTGAGTAAATGCATCAAGAACCATACATTTAAGATCTGCACCAATTGTAGTTCCTAATGCAAATCTACCATCAACTTTCATACCAATACTCTTAGGCATAAAGTTTGTACAGTTTCTTACATATGGAGATCTCCATCTTCCACTTGGACCTTCTGTAGCAGGACCAGGAGCAAGATATCCAGTTACCGCAGGATATGCTTCATTTGCAAGAACTGCTTCTATTGTTGGTGGAAATGCTACTGCTGCTCCACCAGGATTTTCTTGACCAGTTTCGCAAACAAATGAAAGATTTTCAATCAAACATCCTCTTCTAACTTGAAATACATCTTTTCTTAAATTAAGTGGAACTATATTAACCAATCGCAAATCTTGCCCACTCACTGTAACATCAGTTCTTAGACCAATTGGATTATTTTCATAATAAATTCCAGGTCTTACAAAGATTGTATCTCCAGATTCTGCAATTTCTGCAGCGGCACCAATAGTCAATTTAGCATCGCCTTCCGTTTTACCAGTATTATCATCATTACCATACTTCGTAACCCAGATCGTATTCTTAGAATCTGCTCCAGATGGAGACCAAATAACCTTTCCATCTGGTTGTTTAACTGTTACTGCGTTTGGACCACTACCGATAATTGTAGTAACAATTCCTGCACAAGTATAAATTGCAGAAACTACATTTGAACATCCATTTGGATCCATATTACTAGATCCATCATTTTGAATAGTTAAATCTCTAATTTGATAAATGCTACTTATACCAGATTGATATGATTTTGGTAAAGGTGCATTATTGATAATATATCTTGCAATTTGTGCCGCAGTTGTAATCGCAACAATTGTAGCGTCCTTAACACTATATCCATTTGTATCATTTCCCGTAATATGAATTAGTGAAGGTCCATTATAATAAGATTGTCCAGCACCTACGGATTGAGCATTTCCACCTTTTGTAATATCAACTGTAATTGCCTTAAGAATATTCTTAATATCATTTCTACAAGTTGAAACTCCACCTACACCAGGAACTTGAAATGCTGGATTTTTATAATCTGTACTTGTAAGGAATCCAATTGCTTCTGCCGCAATAAAGTCAAGATTCAAACGAATCATATTTGCGGCATCATAAAATCTACCACCAATAATTTGACCTGTCTCATCGATACCTACAGTCGTGAGAACAGATCTTGGTGGAGTATAAAGATCTTTTTTATAATCTAAATTATTATTACTATCATAAAGTGCCCTCCTAATAAGTATATCTTTCGCAAGATCAATAGATCGAATTGGATCAATTGTTCCAATTCCAACAAATCCATTTTGAGTCGTTGTAATTACTGTACCGCCAATACCAACTTTTAATGTTGCATTTAATGTGGTATCACCATCAACATCTAAAGTACTATTAAGTGTTGTTGCACCGTCAACATCTAAAGTACTATTGAGTGTCGTTCCTAAATCAACATCTAAAGTACTATTAAGTGTTGTTGCACCATCAACATCTAAAGTACTATTAAGTGTTGTTCCTAAATCAACGTCTAAAGTACTATTGAGTGTTGTTGCACCGTCAACATCTAAAGTACTATTAAGTGTTGTTGCACCGTCAACATCTAAAGTACTATTGAGTGTTGTTCCTAAATCAACATCTAAAGTACTATTGAGTGTTGTTGCACCATCAACGTCTAAAGTACTATTGAGTGTCGTTCCTAAATCAACATCTAAAGTACTATTGAGTGTTGTTGCACCGTCAACATCTAAAGTACTATTAAGTGTTGTTGCACCATCAACGTCTAAAGTTAAATTTAAATTAGTTGCACCAGTAACATCTAAAGTACTAGAAAGAGAAGAAGCACCACCAACAATTAATTGATTTCTTAATGTAGTGATTCCAGCAACATCTAAAGCACTAGAAAGAGAAGAAGCACCACCAACAATTAATTGATTTCTTAATGTAGTGATTCCAACAACATCTAAAGTACTAGAAAGAGAAGAAGCACCACCAACAATTAATTGATCTCTTAATGTAGTGATTCCAGCAACATCTAAAGTACTAGAAAGAGAAGAAGCACCACCAACAATTAATTGATCTCTTAATGTAGTGATTCCAGCAACATCTAATCTCTGACTTATCTTTGCAGAACCAGTAACATCAAGAGCAACAGTTGGTGCAGTTGTTGAACCAATTCCAACATAAGAATTTCTATAGATATTGGTAGTTCCATCAATAAATTCCCAATAATTATAAACATAGATATCAGCAATTGATGGACTGGTTGGATTCACAAATCCTTCAATCGGATCTGTAGTAATTCCAGTTCCTCTTCCAGTTTTTAAATTTAATCCTCTGAAAGAATTAACTCCAACTAAAGATCCTTCATTATAAACAAATATACCTTCAACAAAAGATGGTTCAAAAGGAGTCCATTTAATTCCTTGAACATCTTTTGTTAAAAATGCCCCAATAACTCCAGGATTATTTAACGAGTCATAAATTTGAGCATCAATTTTAATACTTCCAGCAACATCTAATCTTTGTTCAGGTGCAGTACTACCAATACCAATATTATCAGTAAATATACCAGTTCCAAGAACATCTAATTTTTGTCTTGGTATTGTGGTTCCAATACCAATATTATCAGTAAATATACCAGTTCCAAGAACATCTAATTTTTGTCTTGGTATTGTGGTTCCAATACCAATATTTGATCCATAGGCATTTGTAAATATTGTTCCACCAATTCCAAGATCAAAATTTTTAGTTACAGTTAAAATTCCAACCTGTAAATTATCAATCTCCTTATCAAAGATTACATCATTCGTAAAACGTACTGGACCGCTAAATGTTACTATTCCACTAAATGATGCATTAACAATATTTAAATCATCAAGATTAATTGTTGCATCTGCAACAGGTAAATCATAATATAATTTACCATAAATGTAGACATCCTTAAAGAACTTAACATCTTCATTAAAATATGCTTCTTGTCCTGTAACTAGAATATCTGCCATTTTACAGTCCTATAATGGAAGTTATGCCACCACTAAATGTTTTTGTAACAATATCTGCACCAACATAAGTTCCGGCAAAAACAATTTCTCCAAAACTTGATCCTTTTGGAGCTAGATTTCCGGTTAGTGCATCACAATCTGCTTTATTTGCCTTGATGAGAACTCTTCCAGAACCAGAATCTAATGTAATATTCCTCCCTGCCTTGATATCTACATCTTCATCTGCATCAATCATAATATTTTGAGCACGAATTCTTACTCTTCCATTCTTTTCAGCAGTAATACATACATCACCATTTCTACCGCTAATTACAATATCTACACCATTTGATTCACTTTTTTGTCCTGCAATAATTTCTATGGAACGATCATTATAAATTTTATACACACCTCCTTCACTTAATCCACCAATACAAACATCTTTACTATCAGTTACCGCATAAAGATTATAGACATCAGTACTATTTAATCCCATTGTGGGATTGTTCATGTCCAATCTAAACTTCGGACCAAAACTAGTTATACTTCTTCCTTGCCAATTCTGCTTATCAAAAGGTCTTTCTGCCATTTTATGTTACACAATCGATACTTTGTTTAACTTCACCTTGGAATTCTGAAGGAGTCATATCACTGATATCAAGTATTGGTCTAAGTATAGCACCAGATCCCGTTTCAGAATTGACTGTAAGGATTGGTAAATCATTCACAGTAAAAGTATTTATTTGGTTTGTAGTATCAGAACTTAGAGAACCTGGAGTTACATTAACAATTATTCCATTATATACTTGAATTGAGTAATTATTTCCAAAATTATCAGTTATGGTATCATTAGAACTATAATTTTCTCCAGGATTTTCAATTATCACATTAGTTACAACATAATTTTGAATTGTGTTAATTGGATAATTTTCACCTTCTGATACAATGTATATCGAATCCACTTCACCAGCATCATTGATTGTTGCTCTTGCTACAGCACCGTACCCTTGATTACAATTATCAACTATTTCCACAAATGGTGGGAATCTATATCCAGATCCACCATTTGTTAGTTTTGCACCAATAATACTTCCAGTTTCACCAGAAATTGCTCCCAACAATGGAATTGCAGTAGCCCCAAATCCATTTCCACCAAAAATATTAATTATAGGTGGACTGCATGTAGTTGGTGGTCCAGTGTAACAATTATTGATAGATGGAACACTTGTTGCAGAACTAAAAATGTCAAATGCTCCATATTTTTGATTAAATGAAGATTGCGGAACTGATTTTTTTAGAGATTCTTGAGGTATGTTATTAATTATATTAAATGATGATCCACTTTCATAATTTGTAGCAGTTCCTGAATATGCTCTTGTTACCGAAACTTCATTCGTATTTGAATTAAAATTATTAATTTGCATTATTTCACCAGTTCTAGAAGTAATAAATCCTCCCGTTGTTATTCCAGTAAGATTAGGTAATGTAATTCTATTTGTGGTGGCACTAATTTCAAATGGCACAATAACACTAGATAAGAAATTATCTAAAATTATTTGATCACTTGAAGCAATTGTTTCAATATTTGGGATTTGCCCAATTCCTTTAGCAACATTTGCATTTTCCAGAATTTTTGCAAAATCTGGTGCTGGTACATTTGAAGGTCCTTGTCCAATTATCCATTGATCAACAATACCATTTGCCTTTCCTTTACTTTGATTGCAATCAAATAATCCAACAAGACCTTTAATTGCATCAGAACTTGTTCTTAGAAAATTATCAACACTAAAAGACGGAAAGAATTGAAGAATCTTTTGAACTCCTCCAATTGCAGAACTTAATCCACTTGTTATTTTTCCAATAATATCATTAACTAGTGCTCCCGTAAACTGTTCGGCAGCACAACTAACAAAATTTTGAACATTATCAAGCATAGAATTGAGAAGTTCTTTAATCACACTTCCCAATCCACTAATAATAGAACCAGAAACACAAGGAATTGATTCTTGCAACACCTTTACTGGAGGAACCATTACAGTTTGTGCTGCTACTCCAGATGCATGTGCAATTCCAGGATTTTGTGTTGCAGCTAAAACTAAATTGTAAACTTGCTGATATAATAATTTTAATCCTTGGTTTAGTAGCAATGCTAATTTATTGAATAACTTATTTACCATATTACCAACCAGTCCATTGGTAATTGCCTGAATTTTATCAGTTACGCGATTAATCTCATTTTTAATATTTGTAAAGATTGCAGGTGCTTTGATTTTGTTCAGTAAATTACTAACTTCTGTTGAAATTTTGTTAATGGTCGTATTATTTACAGTATTTGCAAGTTGAATCTTATCACCAATTGCACTAAAATATGAAATCTCATCGTCGGCAATATTTTTTGCTTGTACTGGAGATACATGTCTTGGAGATTTCTGACATTTTGAATTCTGTTCGTTGGTTTGATCTGGTTTTACATCAGTTATACCATTTGGTTTTACAACTTTACTAGTATATCCAGTGAATGGTTGAAATGGTCCTGGAGTATTAGAAGTAAGAACCTGTGAAGTTCTTCCAAAACATCCTAGGATTACGGGAGTTTGTGCATTATCAGTATCTAAGAAAAATCCAAAAACAACATCTCCTGGAGAAATATTTACACTAGTTGCATTGTTTCCAGCACCTGATCCAGCAGTTGTTGGAAGTAAACATTGTGCCCAAGGTAAATCTTCATCTGGAAGTTCGGTAAGATTATAGGGATGATATCCCATAATACGAACTTTGAATCTATTTCCCCATCCAGAACCATTAATTTGCCCACCATGAGCACTTTCTTGAGGAATCTGTCCGATCCACCAACGAAATCCGTCTCTTCCTAGAAAATTAGTCTTTAGTAAGGATTCTTGTATCATTTATCGTTCGTTCCATATGCTCCAAAGGTATCTCTAATCAACTTCATCGAAGTATAAGATGCATCAGTATCAAAATGATGACATAGTTCTTTTATCATATATAGACCACTTTGGTCTTTATCATATTCTTCTTTATCTCCTTTTGAAATTTTTGGAAACTTACATTCAATAATATCTCCCGCTTTTAGATTAGTATTTGAAGGTACAACTATACTTAAAGTTTGAGTAAAAAGAATATTGTATCTCATGATCGCCTGAGATTGATATTTAAAAGGATCTGAATTAACATCAGTGGATACATCCTTTTCCATTGTACCAATATCTAGTACCTGAGTTAAATATCTGGTTGGAATATGTCCAAGATCAATATTTGAACTATTTGAAATTTTTGGCAATTCAAGTTTTTGTCCAAGATTTTTTACACCACTCACATAATCATCAGTTGTAAATGTACCTTTCTGTGGATCGGTGAATTCAAATGTTAGTGGATTATAAAACATACGATAACTTGCATAAGAACCTAGTCTTAATTTTTCAAGTAAATTTTGGTTTCTTTCTGTTTTATAATTGAGAATAATAAAATCATTATCTCTCTCAATTCCAGATTGATTAACCTGAGTATAAGTATATGTTGGAATCTTATCTGGTTTTTGTGAGATTAAACTATCAATGGATCTAAATTGAAATCCTTCCTTTGTTTGATAAAATACAAATCCTGCGGTAGCATCTCCAGAAATTTCTGCAGGAACACCTTTAGATGCTAACCATACTAAAATTGTAAATGGTTTTCTCAAATTTCCAATGAATCCATATTTGTTTTGAGTCTTATCAATTTTACCAATCTTTTCAGTCTTTAAATAATTTTTAAGAATATCTGTTACTGATGCATCAATTGTTGAACTTGTTTTATATTTTTTTCCAACTCTTGAAGTTTCATTTGTAATTGCTTCTCTTGAAGTCAAATTCAAAATAAATGTTTCTCTCTGAGATTCTGTTACAATATCAGTAATACTTGAGACATATAAGTAATCCTTTTCATTTGTTGCAAAATCTAATCCTGGGTTTTTTGGAGAATTTCCTGTAATTTTTAATGAAACTCTTTCACCACCACGCAGAGGAAGACCATTATAAATTGATTGTTTTTCTCCATCAGGATTTCCTTCTTTGTCAGGTGCCTGAATAGAATCTCCAGTATTGACTATTCTAATTTTTGCAGTAATTGTTGGTGAAAAAATATCCTCATAATAATCAATAGATACAGCACCTTGTCTGATATCAGCAGTTCTTTTTTGATCATTTGATTCTATAGTCAATTCTTCATAAATTGACCTATTAATTGCTGCCATTATGTGTACGCTAACTCTAGAAGTATTTGGTTCTTAATAAGACTATTTAACGAATCTTCAACGGGCATTGGTTGTAAACTTTTTCCACCGCCAGAATAAATTTGTTGTGGTGCAGATGGTTGACGATCATCTACGACCATAATTTGTTGACCTCTTCTATCTTGTGCAATTGAAGGAACATTTTGTCCTGGTGAAGTTGTTGATGATACTTTTGCTTGAGGTAGTTTTGGTGGTGGTGGTGCTACTGAAGAACCACCAAGTTGAGGTCCAATAAATCCACCAGCGATCAAGTCTTTTCTAACCATTGAACTTAATTTAGTTTCCCCCTTAGCATCATCAGTTACTCCTTTTCTTGATTGATTGGGATAAAAAGGAATATCAAATGCTTGATTTGAGTAATGAAAAGATCCTTCAGCATGTTTTCCTGTGTTTATTGATCCTATTGTCCATCCTTTACCTCTCAACCATCTTATTGCAGCGTCTCTTGTCTCTCGACTATCAAATGCAACATGATCATGATAATTTCCTGCAGCGTGATCTGCTCTATATCTTTTATGTGTTCTATCACCAGTAAGATATTCAATGACTTTACCACCTTTCCCAGAAGGAGATTGTGATACTTGAGTTGTTTTTGTGGGAGAACTTAAAGATGCTTGATAAGTTGATTTTAGATCTTGTGATCTTTTTGTTGGTTGACCATAAGTATTTCCAGGAAAAGATGCCCATTCTGGGGAAAGTTTTTTAATAACTGAGTCACTAAGACCTTCTCTTTTTAATACATCAGCAGTTACACCTCTAGCAGCTGCTAAACGAAGTGCCATCTCATCTTGAAAACTTTGATCAAATTTTCGATTCATATCCATTCCCAAAGATCTAGCTTTTCCAGTTATATCAATAATTTGATATGCACCAACAGCAGCAGATTTTCCACCACGATATCTTGATTGAGGATCCTGTAAAAATTTGGTGACTAATTTTTCAACTTCATTGGCACTTAATTTCGTCAAATCTCCATATTTTGATTTTCCATATTTGTCTCCAAAAAACATACTATAACCAGTAGGTCCTGCAGTTCCTTCAGCAAATCTAATAGTTTTTAATAATGCTTGTTGTTCTTTACTTCCATATCCAGATACATCACCACCAGTAGTAGGACCAGGTTGAGTATAATCAGTATTCAATTCTGGAACTGGTTCTTCACCAGGGCCTTGACCAAGAGGAGTTGTAAGTAAATCAAATCCTTGCATAAATTGATCTTGCATTGTTTCAAGATTTGCATTCAAATCATCCATTGCACTTTGAACTCTTTTTGATTGATCAGTAAAATCAAAACGAATAATATCTTGATACACAGCAAAGAGAAGTTGTCCAAAATTTTGAAATGTATCTTTAATATTTGTCATAAACTCAGTTAATATACCATATAGTGATCTAATTCTAGTAATCAAATCTTCAATTGCCGTCATAATTGTTGGCAAATTATACAATAACCAACCAAGTAAAAGACTAGATGAAAAATCTAATAATCTACCAAGAAATCCTTTTGTACTATCATTAATTGCTGATTGAGTTCTTTTAAATGCACCACCAATACCAGAAGCTTCAATTATACTTTCTTGATCTTTTCTTTTAACTGCTTCCTCTCTCATTGTACTGAGCATTCTATTTCTAGCAATAGATTCTCTTTTTATTGTTGTTCTATTGAGAGTAACAGTTTTTATAGTATCTGCGGATTTTTTCAATTGTCCCATTCCAGTATTAAGGGATTTAATTCCACTTGACACTTTATCTAAATTAATTGCAGATGCGATTGCCATATTACATTACCACATTATAATTAATTTGAGAATATAATGTATAGAAATTATCAGGATTTGAAGAGGGTATTGCAGGAACATCACTTGCAGGTCCACTCTTTAATGGTTGTTGTGGTGGTGGAGTAGAAGAACCAGAAGATGTATATACAATATTTGGTTTTGGTTCAGGTTCTGGTCCAACATTAAATGGTAAGGTTGGAACTTTTGATGTTTCTGCAGGTGTTATTGTTGGAATAGAAGATTTAGATGAAGTTTCTGCTGGTATTGTTACTACAGGTGTTATTGTTGGAATAGAAGATTTAGATGAAGTTTCTGCTGACATTGTTGCTGATTTTGAAGTTGTAGATGCTTTAGAACTAATAGTATCAGGCAATTTCATTTCTTTCCAATCATATCCTTTCGATTTTGCCCATTCTTTTGCTTGTTGTTGTTCTTCTGGACTCATTTTATTCCAAGCACCTTCTATTCTTCCTCTTGCCATTGGATTATTTTTATATTGCCATGCCATTTCAAATTGTTTTACTTTTTCAGCATCTGGTTGTTTTGCAGTTTCTGGTGCATTAATCTGCAAATTACTTGCAGGGGGAGTCATAGAAGTTGTTGGAGCAGGTTTAGCAACTGTTGGTATTGGAGGTTCAGGTTTCTTAAGTGATGGTGCTATTAGATTATTTTTTTTATCTTCCTTTGCCTCTTTTTCCGCCAATTCCTTTACTTGTTTTACCTTTTTCAAAATATCTGGATTTTCTCCAAATATATTAGAACCAAAAACTTCGGCAATTTCATCAGCAGTTACTGCAACGCCAAGAAGAGTTCTGACAGCACTAACGATTCTTCCTGCAGGAGTAAGTAATAATGCTCCAAGTACTCCCTGCATAACTGTATCAGTAATTTCACCATTCCCCAAATTTCTCAATGCCGTATATAAATTAAGTGCTCCTCCAAGAAAATTTGGACCTTTAACAGGTACTCTAGGACCTGGAGGTTTGGGTGGTGTTGTAGTTCTGCCAGGTAAAGTATTTCTCAATCCATTTGCAACCATTTGAAATGGTTTAATAATTAATCCACCAACTACAAATTTTCCAATTTTTACTGCAAGTCCAACAATAGTATTAATAATTTTACCTATGCCAAAATTAATAACACCAAATATACCACCAGCAATTGCAAGAGTCTTAATTACTGAATTTTTAATATCATCTAGTTGTTTCTTGTCACCATCTTGATAAGCCTTAATTGCCTTGATTCCTTCAAGAGTTAACCATCCCCCAAGTAATGTCGTTATGAAAGACATTAAATTTTGGAATCCAAATGAAACCTGATTACCAATACGGTTTATTGGTTCTGATAAGGCATTTTGAATTTTAGTTTCTAGAAGACTTTCTTTTCCTCCTCTTGCCCCTGCTTCTGCCAATCTTCTTTCTTTTTCTTGCTCATAAAGATCTTTTTGTCTTTCAAGAGCACTTTCACTTGCAGTTATTTTTACAACTGATTCTAAAGTTTCATTAACTTTATTTAATTGAAGTCTTACACTATCAATCTGAGTGGAAAAAGATTGTTGAAAATTTGAAAAAACTTTAATATTGGTAATATTATTATTACTTAATTCATTAACTTGATTTTGTAGTGATGCTATTGAAGATGAAAGTGATTGAAGTGAAGTCTTTGTCTCTGGATCCTGTCTACTACCACCAAAAACACTTCCCGATACGGTACTCTCATTAATACCTTGAATAGAATTGGAAAGTGGCGATGATAGAACTGCCATTAGGATTGTTGATTTTTAAGATTTTCTTCTTCAATATATTGTTGTAAAAGTGTAATGTAAATTTCCTTTTCCCAAGGAATCATATTTTCAAGCTCTGTTAATGAATATTTATGGTGTTGCATCAAGGAAAAATTAGTTCGGAAGTATGACGCAAGATCATTATGCGCCATACTTACGCGAAAAAAGCAGGAAGTCCCTCCAGTACAACTTCACTTTCAACGTCAGTATTTGGATTTTTAATTTTAATATTATGAGAAAGTTTTGGCATTGTTTCAAAAAACTTTTCAATTTCTTTGAATTGCTTTGAACTCAATTGTTCAACAAATTCTGAAAGTTCTTTTTTCGAACATTCACTTCCGATCCACGATTCTTCTTCAGAATATATCTGATCAATACATGAACAAATTAGATCGAAGGATTCATTAACACCAATTCCCTCTCCACTATTGAAATTATTTTTAATAAATTCTGCCATGGAAGGATACTTCATTCTCATGGTCAAAGTATCATCTAATTTAATATCTCTAGTATGTCCTTCCTGCTCTTGTACTAAAATCTCATCTAGATTGATACTGACAGGAACTTTTGTTATTCCATCATCTGGACATGTAATTAATACATCGACAGTCTCACCAACTGATTTACCACGAATATTTAAGAACAAATATTCAATATCAAATGTTGAAAGATCATCAATTTTAATTCCTTTACTCAAAATACAGTTAGAAATTACAGTTTTAACTGCATTTGCAATTTGCTTACTATCCTCACTCTCCATTGCAATAATGAGGATTTTTTCTTCTTTAACTAAAAATGGACGATATCTAATTTTCTTTTTTAATGATGGAATTTCCAACTCATAAATTGGAGTCGCAATCTTTGGTAAAGGCATAATAACCCATAGAATTCAGATGCTTCTATTTATAGTGTTCTAAACCATCCAGCATTAGTTGGATTTGTATTATTTGAAACTTTTTTTGCAGTTGGATTATTATTAATTGGCCCACCAATTCCTCTTGGCCTTGGATCATCCAATCTTCCAGTACCTTGATTAAGATTTCTCCATATCATTTCCTCTCTTCCAGTTGCAAGTCTGTCAAAATTATTTGTAGATGCAGATGTGGAGGCATTTACATTCTGAGGTATTAAGTTATTGCCTTTCAAATAAGTTACATCTAAACTTCTAGTAGATCCACAGACATATCTTTCATAACTAAATGATGCAGTTATAGTCAATACTTGAGAATCATTATATGCTACTGTCGGAGAATACGTTGCAATTGGAAATAATCCATAAAAATTATATTCAATTTCATTCCTATAATCTCTATCAAATTTTAATACTTGAACCGTATCACATTTATAATCTCTGGGATACTTCATTCTAAAGAAATATCCTTTTTCCGTATTTAAGATATTGGATCCACTGGCAATAAATTCTGTCCAGTGCTCCAAAAATTTAATCATTTTATATTCCTTATCAACATAAAATGTCAAATCAACTGGAGTGAATACTCTAGTATGAGCCATCTTCTCAGTGACTCCAGTAACATCGCCAACAATATCAGCAGTTCCAAGAGAACTGCCAGGTAATGATGCTGAAGAACATAATAATCCAGCATTTTCGGCAACAAATCTCCAACCAATGCCCCTATCATTTAAATGATTTTGAAGGGGAAGTGGCAATGCTCCGAAAGAAACTTGATAGTGAGTAGTTTGCGCTAGATTACCAAAAATTGGTTTAATTTCTGATATTCTGCGAGGGCGGGCAATAGACACTCTAAATACTGTTAAGGTCTTATACTATATGTATATGTCGTATAAAGGAAAATATCAACCAATCAATCCTCAGAAATACCGAGGAGATTATAGTAATATTATTTATAGGTCTTTGTGGGAACGCAAATTCATGAAATATTGTGATCTTAATGAAAATATTCTTGAATGGGGTAGTGAAATTATGGCATTACCTTATAGATCACCAATAGATAATCGCATTCATAAATATTTTCCAGACTTTTATATCAAAGTAAGAGAAAGTAATGGTAAAATTAAAAAATGTATAATCGAAATTAAACCTAAAAAACAAACAATAGAACCAATACCACAAAAAAGAAAGACGAAAGGATATATCTATGAGGTTTATGAGTATGCAAAAAATCAGGCAAAATGGAAGGCTGCAGAAGAGTTTTGTAAAGATAGACAATGGGAGTTCAAAGTTCTTACAGAAAACGAATTAGGTATTAAGTAATGGCACTTACTGGATATGAAAAACCATTAGAGCAATATAGTAAAAATGAACTAGTTGAAATTGCCAAAAAATATACAATATATTATAAAACAGATTCTGGGCAAGGATCTACTGGTAATTATGAGAAATTAACAAAAGAAAAATTAATTTCAATCATAAAATCTGATAGAGATTATCAAAATTCTGCTCCACCTTCCAGAAAATTAACCAGAGTTGAAATGATGAAGCAGAGAATAAGACAAGGAATTGATAAACCAGACAAAATTATGGAAGTTATTCAAGAAGTTTTTGATGATACTGATTCAATCCCAAAAATAGGTAATATATACACATTCAAATATACTGCAACCACTCCAAGAATTTTTTATGATGCACATCCCCTTATATTTGTCGAATCTTATAATCCTCCATACTTCATAGGATTTAATGTTCATTGGCCAGATTATAGAAATTATCTTTTGGAAAATGTTAATGGAGTTTTTCATAGAGTTAGAAAAGGTGAAGAGTTTGATTACCTTCATGATGTCCCATATAAAAAAATATTGTCAACATAGTCTAAATAATTAGAAAATCTAAATGGCACTCAAAGGATCTTATAGATATCCACAAAAAAGAATAGATAGAAAAGATGATTATCTTGAGATTCTTATTGTCAAATATGCTTATCCTGGTTTAGATTTAAATAAAACAAATATAGCACAAAAAACTTCCACAGAAGCATTAGAGTCTAGTGGAAGTTTAAAAAATCCAGAATATCAAATTCTTCTTCCTATGCCCCAGGGAATTTCTGATCAAAATCTTGTTAAGTGGGGACAGGATGAGATCAATCCTATAGAAGCTGCTGGAGTTGCAGCAGGAACACAAGCGATGGAGGGAGATCCAGCAGGTGCATTGAATAATTTAATAAGTGCTACAAAATCAGTTCTTACTAGTGGAAATGCACAAAATTTAGCAACTAGTTATGCCGCAGCAAAAGCAGTTGGGTCTTTTGGTGGAAATGTAACAGCAGAAGGAATTTTAGCAAGAACTACTGGACAAGTTCTCAATACAAATATGGAACTTTTATTTCAAGGAGTTCAATTGAGATCTTTTAATTTTACATTCAATCTTGCACCAAGAGAAGAAAAAGAAGCACTGGAGATTAAAAATATCATAAGAACATTCAAAAAATCAATGGCTGCTAAAACTTCAAGTGGTACTGGTGCGGGACTATTCATTAGTTCTCCTGAAGTATTCCAATTAACTTATAAATCAGGAAACAAAAAACACCCATTCCTTCATTCATTTAAACCATGTGCATTGGTAAATATGGGTGTTGATTATACTGGATCTGGTGTCTATGCAACCTATGAAGATGCTACACCAGTTCATATGAAACTTACACTTTCATTTCAAGAACTAAATCCAATTTACTTTGATGATTATGATAATATTCCTTTAACCGATGGAGTTGGATACTAATGGGATACTTTAGAGAACTACCAGACTTAGAATATCAATCACCTTTTGTAGGCAGAGTATCTTCAGATGCTTATGTTCGTGTAAAGAATTTATTTCGTAGAGTTAAACTTCGTGATGATCTTCAAAATGTTTTTACTCTTTTTAATAAGTATCAAATTCAAGATGGCGCTCGTCCAGACACTGTGGCAGAAGAACTTTATGGAAGAGCAGATTTAGATTGGGTCATAATTCTAACTGCTGGAATTGTAAATATTAGAAATGAATGGCCTTTGTCAGATAAAGATGTTTACAATTATGCCGAAGAAATTTATGGAACCGAATTAAATGCAATACATCATTATGAAACTAAAGAAGTTAAGGATTCACAAGGTCGGTTAATTCTTCCGGCAGGTAATGTTGTTGATTATAATTTCACAATTCCAGATCCAAAAATTCCAACTCAAAATATTACTCCAGCACCAGTTACAGGAATTAGTAATTATGAGTATGAAGTTAGAAAAAACAATGAAAAAAGAACAATTTATATTCTAAAAAAATCTTATCTACAACAGTACTTAAATGATATGAGAAAGATTATGTATTATGATAAGTCTTCACAATATATTGATAAAACTCTAATTCGTACCGAGAACACCAGAGTAACAATGCCATAAAAAGGGGAGGTTTCCCTCCCCATTTTTATCACTCAGCAAGTTTTGCAAAGTAACTTAGAGTATCATCTTCATCTTCATCATAAGAAGAAGACTTAGAAGGAGTTAGATTACTCAGTTCGGCACGAAGATCTTCATCAAGGTCACGAATCGGACCACGAGTAGTTTCTTCCTCATCAACAACTTCTGGATCTTGGTGACGATTACCTTTGTTACCAAGAACATAATCAAGACGCTTTTTCAATTCATCATAAGATTTAAACTGATCGGGAGCAACGAGTTCTGCAAGAGAATATTCTTTTTTCCAGATTTCTTCCATTGCATCATCATCATCCAGCAGAGCACCTTGTGCGACAAACTCACTGGAGTCATAGTTACGATAACCAGCAACATTCTTTGCCTTCAGTTTAAAATTAGCACCCTGCCAGAAGTCAAATGGATCGATAGGAGTTTCATCCTCAAACTCAGGTTGCATTGCAGCAGTAATCTTATCAAAAATTTTCTTACCGAACTTATAAAGAAAAACTTTACCTTCGTTAGCAGGATTAGCAGGATCTTTGACTACATAGATATTGCTCACATAAGTCAGTTTACGCTTTTGCTTACGGGCAATCTCTTTACCAGCATCAGTACCATTGTTCCAGAGTTCGGAATTCAATTCCGAAACAGGATCCTTCTGATTCAAAGTGGTCAGAGAGTTTTCAATGTACCAACCACCTGGACCTTGAAAAGCATGAGAGTACAACTTAACAAACGGAAGATCTTCACCGTTAGGGGCAGGGAGGAAACGAATGACGGCATAACCATTACCGCTCTTATCGCATTCGAGTTTCCAAAGACGATCATCACTAGATGACGTACTATTATTCATTTTTTCTACTTCTTTAACCAGTTTCGCAGTCAGCGAACCAAGTTTAGATTGTTTCTTAAGATCAGAAAAACTCATTTGGATACCTTGGATAGTTTTGGATTTGTTGGATTACTTGGATAGTATAGCAAGGATGATCTCATTTGTCAATAAATTGTTTGAGAGACTCAATCGTTTTGTTCATACTATTGAAAAGTAAATTCATATCTGTGTCGGGAGAAAATCCCATAATCACCACAGATTTGCGTAGATTCTCTTTCATCTCAACCGCTTGTGAGTCATCAGAAAGAGAAAGTCTTGTGTACATAATGCGTTGCTTTTCCAATAGCAACGTCATTTTTTCAATGTGTTCCAGTTTATCTTCGCGGGACATTGATCCAAAAGATAGAATGCTTCCATAAATGAACTTTTGAAGTTCATTGATTTCTTCTAGTTCTTTCTGAATCAATTCGGAATCAAAGAATTTACTCATTTATAATTTCTCGCAAAAGTTTTTTGTACTGAAACTTATCAATATTTAGAAATGGTTTGTATTTCTTGATTTTTAAACTTACAGTTTCCCATACAGGGTCTAAAAGTTTCTTATCAAAAACATTACCGAACATGAATATTATATCATAAATCACCAAAGTTTCAATACAAATCTTTCCTCCCAGGAATTTTTTTAGAACTGGCGGATGACCTTTCGAACAATTGAAAGCATCCTCTAATTTTGTTTCCGAGAGTAATTCTTCTGATTGTTCTTTGAACAAGTAGGTTAAACTCTGTTGTCGTTTCATCCACTCGATATATGTTCTTTCTCCAGAATTTATAATTTCTCCAATCCATAAATTTTGTGGGTTATCGACAGCAAGAAAGTTAGCAAGAAAATAATCTACTATTTCTTTATCAGAATATTTACGACTAGATTTTTCAAACCAGTATTTATCCTTGCGTTTGTTGAATGAAGTTATGGTTGCTCGTGATTTCCCACCATATTTAAAAAAATCGTATTTTGGATTTGTAAAATGACTTTTGAGAGAAAGATAATGTTGATAGCATTCAAATGGACTCATAGAGGAAGTTTTGCTCTCGAAGTTTTTTTCATAAAATTAAGATTGATAGCATCATACTTCAATCTTTCCTTAAGTGGTTTAGAAATCAGTTTTGTGACTGAATCTACTTCAATACCATTGATCTCACAATAGTGACAGATAGCATCAATATAATTCATATTCTCCTCCGCAACAATCTTTTCTATTTCAAGAGAAAACTTAGAGGGAGTCAGAAACTTATCCTCTATTACCTGTTGTAAGGTTTCTTCATACCTTGGAGAGTATTCGTAAAAAGAGTCATTTCTTACATTAGACTTTCCATCTTTTCTTAGTACTTTATCTGGTTCCATACTGCTCAAGTTTATCTCCAACAAACTTTCTAATATATTGGACGAGCAATTTAAGGTACTTTGCTTTGTCATATTCTTCATAAACAACACATTCTCCATTCTCACAAGACATAATGATAACAAATTTTTTGACTGGTATTTTAGTCAGTTCGTAAAACATTGCTGCATAAGCACAGCACTGAACAAAATAATGATCGATCCAATCGCGTGGTTTTGGTTTCTTAGAAGTCTTAAAGTCTATGATTGCTAATTCACCATTATACTCGGCAATACAATCAACAGTTCCCGCAATACCCAATTGCTTACTATATAGGGAACCTTCAAGAGAGTGAATATTATTTATATTATTGAGAGTTGATTTAGCAATATTGAATAGAAACTCTGAGATCGGAAGAACATCAGAAGGTAAATCTTGATTCTTCAAATACATCTCTGTAAGAGAATGCATATCCGTACCACGACTTGTTGCAAGTTTTGTGATACGGTCTGCTTCCTCATCTCCAACTTTTTTCCGCCATTTCGCAAAAATTTCTTTATTGAAATGACTTGTAACAGAAGTAATCGAAACTAGTTTAAGTAATTCTTCATCATCAGATACTTTATAATAACGAATACCATCTATAGTCTCTCGATCAAGTTTCGGGAGAATCAAATCAACATGATTGAACATTAAAAACCTGCTTCTAGTTTTGCAATAATATATTCTTTGACAAGTCCAGAACGAACAATATCATCAACACCAAACTCTATTATATCAATAGATGGCATTTTACGCAAGATGCTCATAAAATCAATAATTCCATGACGATCATTAGTTTTTTGTAGATCGGACTGAGTAGCATCTCCACAAAACATAATCTTAGAGTTCTCACCAACACGAGTAATGATTGAATCCAATTCATGAATCGTACAGTTTTGAAATTCATCTACAATCACGATAGAATTATCGAGAGTTGTGCCTCTTAGGAATGAGGTACTCCAGAATTTAATCGTTTCTTGTGCTTTGAGATTGCCATAAAGCATCTCAAACTCTACATCAGAAGGCATCTGGAACATATACTTTACCATATTCTTATAAGGAATTTGATAAATGTCTGACTTATCCTCATAGGAACCAGGAAGAAATCCAATTTCTCTAGTAGCAACTAAAGAACGAACTAGATAGATTTTTTCATAAGGAGTTCTTTCATTAAGAACTTCACGAAGAGCATTATAAAGAGTGATGAAAGTCTTACCTGTTCCTGCACATCCATAGGCAACAAGATGTTTACCTTTGGCGTATGAATCAAAAAGTTTTTTTTGATTATCTGTAAGTGGGTCAATATCTAATAGATATTCACTTCCAAGTGCTTTCTTTCTTTTCATTTGACGGGTTGTAAGACCAACACCGATTGGTTGATCATTCGTCGTTCTTTTTTTTCTTGTCATTAGAGTTTCTTTACACGAGAACCAGGTGCTTTTGCTGCTTTTCCGAGAACATCATTCCATCCAGGATTTCTTGCAACCAGTTTATCTTTCCACTCACCCACCTCACCTGGAGAAGGGCAAGTAGAAGGATCAGACCAATCACGGATCCAATCAGGATTATCTTTCTTCCACTGATCCCATTCGTGGATACTCATTTCCACTTCTTTCTGTTCACCAGTGGTTTTATTAATAACAGGATACGTCGCCATAAAGTTATGAATTCAAGACAAAAATATTT
>JACCDT011482319.1_pt1 | contig 22393 bp, 26 predicted proteins | sample 7446291 | NCBI WGS metagenome assembly JACCDT01 (sample SAMN15323446, study PRJNA562643) | freshwater metagenome | isolation source: river surface water | place: USA:Blue River Watershed | collected 2017-08-17 | reverse complement strand
GCTGGAATGTCCTTATCCCTACTATCCGTAAAGATAATTCAGAGATATGGATTACCTTTAACCCAGAACTTGAGACCGATGACACCTATCAGCGGTTTGTGATTTCGCCGCCCAGTAACGCAATAGTTCAAAAAATTACCTGGCGCGATAATCCATGGTTTCCCCAGACCTTACGGGAAGAAAAAGACAATCTCCAAGTACGAGACATTGAGGCTTATAACACCGTCTGGGAAGGGATTTGCCGCAAGACTGTAGACGGCGCCGTATTTGCTAACGAAATTACCATGGCAGACCTAGAGCAGCGCATTACTCGCGTTCCATACGACCCAATCAAGCCGGTTCATGCGGTTTTTGACCTTGGCTGGGCCGATAATACGGCCATATGGTTTGTGCAGTTTGTAGGGTTTGAGATTCGATTGTTGCGATACATGGAAGACAATCAAAAAACGATGTCCTATTATTTGGCCGAGATGCAGAAGTTTGGATATGTTTATGACACCATTTGGCTGCCGCACGATGCCGAAAATTCAACCCTTGCAGCATCTGGTCGGTCTATTGCAGATATTGTCCGCGCAGCTGGTTACAAAGTGCAGATTGTTCCGAGAACCCCAACGGCAGACTCCATCAACGCAGCCAGAACTATGTTTGGCAAGTGTTATTTTGATAGAGAAAATTGCCATCAAGGATTACAATGTTTGAGACATTATCGGTACGATGTGGACCCAGATACGAAACAATTTAGTAAAACGCCCTTGCACGATATATATTCACACGGTGCAGATGCGTTTAAATATCTAGGTTTAGTAGTAAATGAGCCCCGAAAACCGGTAGCTAAACGAGCCGCATTACAACCGGCTGGATCATGGATGGGATGATTATGGCAAACGATAAGCGTATTGAAGACGCGAAGAAATATCTCAGATTCGCAAATGATGCGGATTCTTATAACCGCCAGGATGCTCTGGATGACCTTAAATTTTCATCTGGAGACCAATGGCCTGTTGAAGTCCAAAACTCCAGAAACTTAGAGGCCAGACCTTGCCTAACAATCAATAAGCTAGACGGGTTTATACGCCAGGTCTGTAATCAGCAGCGCCAAGCCAGACCTCGCATGAAAGCCCATTCGATGAACTCGGCAGCCAATGCAAAGGTGGCCGACATCCTGACGGGCATTTTTAAGCATATTGAAGTTAATTCAGATGCAGATACTGCCTACGATACGGCCTTTGAGTTTGCGGTCCGCATGGGATGGGGATATTGGCGAGTAGTAACCGACTATGTGCGGGAAGACTCTTTTGACCAAGAAATCTACATCAAGCCCATTCCTAACCCTTTTACGGTTTATTACGATCCCAATAGCCAGATGCCAGACGGCTCCGATGCTGAGTCTTGCTTGATTACCGAAGTGATGAGCAAAAAGGACTTTAAGGCTCAGTACCCCAATGCAGACGATGGTGGCAACTTCAATATGCGTGGAACTGGTGACGCCGATGCCGATTGGATTATGAAGGATGACATCCGAGTGGCCGAATGGTGGTACACCGAGCGCAAAAAGACCAAGCTGTTGTTGTTTTCCGATGGTACGCAAGTCTACAAAGAAGACGCGCCCAGCCCAGAAATTATGGCAGCCGCCGGCATTGAAGTAGTGGCCGAGCGCGATACCATGCGCAAATCTATCAAGTGGGCCAAGTTGACCGGCATTGAAGTGTTAGAGGAATCGACCTGGATTGGTAAATACATTCCAATTATTCCCGTTTATGGCCAGCAGCTGATTGTTGACGATAAGCGTAAGAAATACGGCATCGTCCGCATGGCCAAAGACCCGCAGCGGATGTACAACTACTGGCGCACCGCCCTTACTGAGTCCGTGGCTCTCGCGCCCAAAGCTAAGTGGTTGTTGGCAGAAGGCCAGGACGAAGGACACGAAAACGAGTGGAATCTTGCCAACATCAAGGCCACACCGGTCTTGCGTTATAAGCAAAAAGACATCGAAGGGCAGCCCGCGCCCGTACCGCAAAGGCTGCAGCCAGAGCCACCCGCAGCTGGAATTGTTGAGGCAACAAGCGCCATCAACAATGACCTCCAAACCGTAGTTGGAATATTTGACCCCAATCAATTTGCCCAAGGCAATATGTCAGGCAAGGCTATTCGTGGCCAGCAGCTGCAGATTGATTTGTCCAATTTCCATTATTACGACAATTTAACTCGCTCTCTCAAGCAAACTGGGCGCGTTATTCTGGACTTAATTCCTAAGATTTACGATAAAGAGCGCGTTATGCGAATTATTGGTTATGACAATCGCCCAGAAATGGTGACAATTAACCAACGAATTGTGGACGAAAATGGCGCCGAAAAGATTCTTAATGATGTGACCGTGGGTGAATACGATGTTTATATGGACACCGGCCCTGGTTATCAATCTAAGCGCCAAGAGGCAGTCGAGGCCATGGTTCCATTACTCCAAGCCAATCCGGAACTGTTTAGTGCTGCCGGTGATTTAGTGTTCCGAAACATGGACTTTCCAGGCGCCGATGTTATTGCTGACCGTCTAGCAGCTATAAACCCCATGGCTCAGATTGACGAAAAATCCGATGTTCCGCCCCAGGTTCAAATGCAACTCATGGCTAGTCAAAAGATGGTAGCCGACTTGCAGCAGCAGATTGCGGCCTTAACTCTTAACTTGCAGCATCAAACCGATGTGCAGCGCATGAAAGAAGAAGGCCAGACAAAGCGCAAACTTATGGATGTAACCTCCAGGGCCTACAACACCGAGACCATCAACGAGGCAAAAGTTAACCAAAATATTATGAAGTCGATTACGGATCAAAACCGTACTGAACTTGATGCGGTTACCAAATTGTTACTCAAGGGCATGGATTCTCGCGCCCTGCAGGAAGAAATTGCCCGCCGAGATGCGGAACTAGGCCAGGCAGCAGTATTTTCTGAGCGTGAAGTTCACATGACGGATTCACCATTTTTGCGTCAAGAAATGGAATTAGCGCAGCAGCCAATGGTAAACCCACAGATTGATGATCAGATGGCCGCGCAGCTGGCTATGCAAGAAATGCAGCCACAACCGATGGAGCAGCCAGCAATTCCTGGCGTACCGATGGGGCCGCGTTGACAGATTGATTGAAACAGTTTCTAATTGATTCACCTACCGATGGGTTCATCGGGTTAATTCTTGGAGTTGATCCATGTCAGATGCAGCAGAAGTAGTACAAGAACCAGCGCGGAAACAAGCTGCAAATCTTGTAACAAGTGAAAATTTAGCCGAATTCCAAGCGCAAAAACTTGGTTTAGCCACCCAGGAAGTTCCAACTGAGGCCGCAGATGCGGAGCCGGTTGTTGAGCAAGGTAGGAGTGAACCAGAGGCTGAAAATGAGGCAGCAGTAGGAGAAAAGAAACAAAACCCGAAACTTGAAAAGCGTTTTTCGGAACTGACCAAGCAGCGCGAGGCGGCCCGTCTTGAGGCGGAACGCGAGCGTAGTGCAAGAGAGGCTCTTGAGGCGCGATTGAGGGAATTGGAAGAAAAGGTAAATCCGCCGAAAGTGGATGAACCAGACCCCAAACCCAATCCATCGCAATTTAATGATGCCCTTGAGTATGCTGAGGCTCTGGCCGAATGGACTGCAGACAAAAAATTGCGGGAGCGAGATCAGGCAGAATTGGCGCGTAAGGCCGAGGAGGAGCAGTCGCGTATGCGGCAAAAGTTCCAAGAAAGGCTAGATGCTGCTAAAAATGATCTGCCGGATTATGAGGAAATGATTGCCTCTAGTGATGTTTCGGTTTCACAACCGGTTACAGACGCAATTATTGAAAGTGATGTAGGCCCACAAATCCTATATTACTTGGCCGAAAATCCAGATTTTGCTCGGTCCTTGGCGGATAAAACCATCACGGCGCAATTAAGAGCCATCGGGCGCTTAGAGGCAAAATTCGAGAAATCGGAGCCAGCCCCAAAGCAAGTTTTAAAGGAACCTACTGCGAAGAAGTCAAATGCTCCGGCACCGATTAATCCTTTAAAGGCCGGCAGCAACCCTAGCGATATAACGCTAGATGCTGACCGACAGTTTCATGGCACTTACCAGCAATGGAAAGCTGCTAGAAACGCAGGGAAAATTCGGTAACGGGTAACTTTAAAATTAATTTGGAGAATTACCATGGCAAATAACTTGCTAACTATCTCCATGATCACCAACGAGGCGTTGATGGTCTTGGAAAACGAATTGACCTTTACTGGTCGCGTGGATCGTAATTATGATGATCAATTTGCGGTTGTCGGTGCAAAGATTGGTAACACAGTCAATGTACGCCGCCCAGGTCGTTTCATCGGTACTACTGGCCCAGCACTTAATGTAGAAGACTTTAACGAGACCTCTACTCCAGTAACCCTTTCAACCCAGTTCCATGTGGATACACAGTTCACGACTCAGGACTTAGCCCTTTCTTTGGATATGTTCTCGGATCGCGTATTGAAACCCGCAATCGCAGCAATCGCCAACAAAATTGACTTTGATGGCACCACAATGGCAGTTCAAAACACCGCTAATACCGTTGGTACGGCTGGTGTAGTTCCATCTGACATCGCAACATTCTTGACCGCCCAGGCTTATTTGGATGGTGAAGGCGCTCCCCGTGACGGTAAGCGTTCTTGCGTTGTTGACCCATTCACCGGCGCAAGTATTGTTGGTTCTTTGAAGGGTTTATTTAATCCTCAAGGCACTATCTCTGGCCAGTATGAAAAGGGTATGATGGGGCGCGACACCATTGGTATGAACTGGTATATGGACCAAAACATTGTGTCCCATACTTATGGTTCATATGCAACCGCTACGATGTCAACCAATACCCAGACTTTCACGGGTTCATTGACAACTGGCTGGGCTCAGACCTCAACCATCACCATTTCAGCTGCAACCGCTAACGCCGTTCTTAACGAAGGCGATACGATTCAGATTGCTGGTGTGTTTGCAGTCAACCCACAGAACCGTCAACCCTACGGTGGAAATGTGCTGCGTAACTTTGTAGTTACCTCGCCCGTAACCATCACTTCTGGTGGCTCTGCCTCTGTAACTGTTTCCCCAGCAATCATCACCGCTGGCCAGTTCCAGAATGTGTCCGTACTAAGCACTTCTGCATCTGCGACTGTAACTCCGTTTAATAAGACCGGTGTTGTCAGCCCACAAAACTTAGTATTCCATCGTAATGCGTTTACCCTGGCTACTGCCGACCTCGAATTGCCTGACGGCGTTCATTTTGCTGGTCGTGCAAGTGATAAGGACAACGGTCTGTCGATTCGTGTGGTGCGTCAATACACCATTAACAACGACTCGATCCCAACCCGTTTAGATGTTCTCTACGGATGGGCTCCGTTATATCCAGAACTCGCCTGCCGCGTGGCAGCTTAATAGGAAAGGAACCTAATCATGTCAAATCCAGGACCAGCAAGTACCCAAACCTCTAACTACCTATTAAACGGTAGTGCAGCCGATGGTGTTTTAATTGGCATCGCAGGCGGAGAAGTGGGTTTTTATGGCGAAACTCCTGTAGTACAAGCAGCTGCAATCTCAACCATTGCAGACGCAGCTACTGGAACTCAAATCGCAACCGCGGTAAATAGCATCATTACCGCATTAAAAAACATCGGTATTACTGCCTAAGATGTTTGTTTGATTGGAAAGGCCACCCCCATAAAGGGTGGCTTTTTCTATTTTTGGAGACTGCATGAAACACATAATGATTGCCCTACCGACCTATACCGGAGTAGTCCATATTGGTACGGTACATAGCCTGATTGATGACCTTATTTCATTGGTTAAGCGTGGCGATAGGTTTACTATCGTTGATGATGTAGGCAACTCAGCAATAGCAGACTGCCGAGGCGTTATAGCATCCAATTTCTATAAATCCGACTGCGATATGTTGGTTTTTGTTGACAATGATGTTTGCTGGGAGCGCGGCGGCTTATTAAAAATTATTGATCATCCCGTAGATTTGGTGGCCGGCATTTACCCGCATCGGGTAGACCCATTGGCCTGGACCGTCCGCTGGGATGAAAGCAAAAAGGAACTTTGGGCAGACCCAAAAACCGGCCTGCTTGAAGTGGAATGCGTACCAACCGGATTTATGAAAATCTCGCGCGATTGTATTGCTAAGATGATTGAGGCCCATCCAAACACATGGGCTCACGAAAAAGCAGTAGATGGCGAGTTTTGGCCCTTGTTTGAGCCGCATCTTGATGTTAGAAAGAAACACCGATATGGTGAAGACTATTCGTTTTGCATGAGATGGCGCGAACTAGGCGGTAAAGTATGGATTGACCCAGAAATAGCCATGGGCCATACAGGCTTAAAAGTTTTTCAAGGACATATTGGAAATTGGCTTAAAAGTAGGATAATTGAACAAACCCAACCATAAGGATTAATCATGGATTCTTTAAAAATTCTTTCCCCAACCTATCGTTTAGACCTGACAACTTCTGCGTCAGCTGCGTTGCAATTGGTTCCAAACACACCAACTCGCGCATTTCGTGTTGCCCTATTAAATACTGGTACTGGAACCGCGGCCATTACTTTTGGAACGACTGACTCCAATATGGCTACTCCAGCAATCGCCAGTACCGGAAACGGCGGGTCATTTGTGCTTGCGCCCTCAATGTTTTACCCTCTGGTAATTGATTGCGGCGCTCCAAATATCTACATTAAAGCCATTTCATCTGGAACAAACACCCTCTATTTGACGCTGGTGGCCACAGAATAAAGGATTTACCATGTCCAACGACACCGCAAAGACTATAACAACCAATATAGTGCCGGTCCAAGGGACTTTTGAGCCCTTACCGCCGTATGAGTGCATTAACTTAATTGGGCCAGCTGGAACACCGTTTTACGCGCCCGTAAATCCTAATTTAGATGGCGTAAACATCACCAATAGCACGATTAACAGCACTACAATCGGCGCTACAACACCATCAACTGGCGCATTTACAAATATTTCCACCACAACTGGATCGATTACATCGCCTCCAAGTGGCCCAACTTCAATAGTTAATCAAGCATATGTTGATTCAGTAGCCCAAGGCTTGGCATTTAAGCAGCCTGCCAATTACAAATCAACTGGTAATTTGACATTGTCTGGTTTAGGTGTCCAGGCTGGTGGCGATTGGGCCAGTTCACTTACTGCCGGTATGCGCATATTGGTTACAGATCAATCCGCGCCAGCAGAAAACGGCATTTATTTGGCCTCCAGCAGCAATTGGACAAGATCAAGCGATGCAAACACATGGGATGAATTGATTGCAGCCTATTTGTTTGTAACTTCTGGAACCACATGGGGTGGATCATCATGGGTTAATACTAATCAGCCAGGCGGAACACTTGGAGTAACTGCGGTTACTTTTATTCAATTTTCTAATAATGCAACATATACCGCGGGAACCGGATTAACTTTAGCTGGGTTTCAATTTTCTATAACCAATACCGGTGTTTCTGCGTCAACTTATGGTTCTTCCTCAGTTGTACCCGTTATTGCAGTCAATGCCCAGGGACAGATTACTAGCGCAACCAATACTAATATTGCAATTGACGCAAACGCCATCACATCTGGAACTATCAATACGGCCAGAATTAGTGGTGACTATTCTGGAATTACTGGCGTTGGGACTCTTACAAATTTAACAGTTTCCAACACAATTAGCGGTTCAATTTCTGGAAATGCTGCAACCGCAACAAGTGCAACAAGTGCAACAACCGCAACTAACCTTGCTGGTGGTGCTACCGGCAGCCTGCCTTATCAAAGCGGTGCGGGAGCAACAACTTTTGTAGGAATTGGTTCATCTGGCCAGATACTGACAGTTGCTGGAGGCGTTCCAACATGGGCCGCGCCTGCAACTAATGGTGATGTAGTTGGTCCAGCATCATCTACTGATAACGCAATTGCACGATTTGACAACACAACCGGCAAGATTATCCAAAACTCAGGGATTACCCTATCTGACGCAAATGCTTTGCAAAATGTTAATGAAGTTAATTTTGACATTACTCCGGCAAGCGTTGTTGGTGGTGCGGGTTCGTTATCTTGGAATAGTGACGATAACGCCAAAACCTTGCAATTAATTGGTAACAATGATGTTCCAATTAAAGTTGGCGAAGAAAATTATTACAGGATCAAAGCATCATCTGCGATTACTAAAGGCCAAGTATTGATGTTTACTGGCACTTTAGGTTCTTCCGGTGGATTAACTGCAGCACCAGCAACAGGATTAACTGCTGCAACTGGCAGCTATATTCTTGGAGTTGCCAAAGAAAATGCATCAACAAATGATTGGATTTATGTTCAAGAGTTTGGCGAAGTAAAAGGCATCGACACCAGCGGATCAACTGCTAGTGAGACTTGGGCTAATGGCGATATTCTGTATTACAACCCTGCTGTTACGGGTGGATTGACCAAAAATGTGCCAACTGCACCAAATGCCAAGGTTCAAGTGGCCGCGGTAGTACACGCAGATGCAACCAATGGAATATTGTTTATAAGGCCAACCTTTGAGCCAAGATTAAATGATTTGTCGAATGTAAATGCTCCAACCCCATCAAATGGAGATGTAATTGTTTGGGATAACGGCGATTCCCGTTGGGAAAATGCAGCGCAATCTAGTTTGACGGCTGGAAAAGCAACCAACCTGGCCGGTGGCGCAGCCGGTTCTTTGCCATACCAATCAGCTGCGGACACCACAACATTTTTAGCTGCTGGAACAAATGGTCAAGTTTTAAAAATTTCGTCTGGCGTTCCAACTTGGTCTAGTGATGCGTCTGGAGTTACGATTACCGATGACACAACTACTAATGCAACGCGTTACATCACATTTAGTGAGTTAACCACAGGCAACGAAACAACCCTTGATGTCTCATCAACCAAGCTGCAATACAACCCGTCAACTGGCACCGTTTCGGCAACTGTATTTAGCGGCGCTTGGTCTGGAATCCCATCGGGTACGGCTATGCTTTTTAAGCAGACATCTGCGCCTACTGGTTGGACAAAAGTAACCACAGACGATAATGCTGCCTTACGCGTGGTCAGCGGAACTGCTGGAACTGGCGGAACTGTAAATTTCACTACTGCATTTGCGTCCCAGGCAGTCTCTGGTACGGTTGGGAATACAACAATTACAGTCTCAACAATGGCAAGTCACAACCACACCTATAACGGCGGTCCTTTTGGAACTCCGTTCCCGGCAGGCGGCTTGCAATCGTCAGGGGGTGGCGCGGCTTTCCAAGGGTTTACCATTAACAATACCGGTGGCGATGGCGCTCACAACCACTCGTTTAGCGGAACTGCAATTGATTTAGCAGTTAAATATGTTGATGTAATTGTTGCGACTAAAAACTAATGAAAATAGAACCAAAAGCTAATTGCCCTTTAGACAACTTTAACCCATGCCGCCAAATGGATTGCGCATGGTTTATCCAAGTTAGAGGAACAAACCCCAACTCAGGAAAAGAGGTTGACGAATGGGCGTGTTCAATGGCATGGATGCCTATTTTGATGATTGAGAATAGTCAACAACAACGCAGCACCGGCGCGGCAGTTGAGACATTTCGTAATGAAATGGTGAAAGCAAATGAAACCAATACTGCTGTTTTATTAAAATCTATTGATGTTCAAAAACTATTATGAAACTAACCATAATTCCCCACACAGGAACAGTAAACATTGATGGCGTAAGCTACAACAATATTGACCTTTCTTTTATGGACTCAACAATCCATGCGGTGCAATGGAAAGAAACGCAAGGCGAAATAGAAAGATGGGACCCTGCGCTTGGAAAAATAATAGCTAACGAGCCAATTACAGAAATTAATCAATTTCAACAGGCTATCGATTTATGGAACTCAAAAGATGCTGAATATAAGGCGCAGCAAGCTGCAATTGAGCAATTTTTAGCGCAACAAAACTCTTAAAATGACCACATTTGAATGGAAAATATTGGAAACGGGGATTGTTGGCCAGCAGCTGCAGTCCGTTAAATATTGGTGCAAGGCATCAAACAATCAAAATTCTGTAGAAACAGAAGGATATTGGAAAATGCGCACAATCCATGACATTCCAGAAGACCTATCCGAACATCAAGTAATCCATTGGCTTGAATTGGACACTATCGAAAATGGAAAACATCTTATAAAATATAGATTACAAGAGCAACTGGATGCGCTTAGTTCGATAGTAACGACTAGACCGCCCTGGGCCGTAGACACATTTAAGGTGACGATATGACACAACCAATCGACATCATCTCTCGCGCCCTTAAAGATATTGGGGCTCTTGAGGCTGGTGAAACTCCTGCTCCATCCGATGCGCAAGACGCATTCGATATGCTTAATGACATGGTTGACCAATGGTCAAACGAGCAGATGATGGTCTTTTACAAGACCGAAATTATATTTACCTTAACTCCAGGTCAAACTCAATACACGATTGGACCTGGCGGCCAGATTAACGGCACTATTACCGGATCAATTAGTGGCACGACATTAACTGTTACCGATGTTTCCGATGGCGCAATTGCTTTAGGAATGACATTGACCGGTTCTGGTGTGGCGCCTGGAACTAAGATAACTCGATTTGGTTCGGGCGCGGGCGGAAATGTAAACTCCGATGGTACTTATACCGTCAACATTTCCCAGACCGTGGCCAGCACGACAATCAATGCTTATTACGAGCGTCCTTTGTCAATCAATTCTGCGTTTGTTAGGGTAAACACTAACTCCAACGGCCAGCCAATCCTAAACGGTGGCCTAGATTATCCTATTACGATTCTCAACCTTGAGAACTATGAATTAATTGGCCTTAAAACCCTAAATGGTCCATGGCCTCGCGCCCTTTATTATCAACCAGGCGAGACTCTTGGAACCGTCACGGTATGGCCAAATCCATCCCAAGGTGAGATGCATATTTTTGCTGATACGCTATTTCAGCGATTTACCTCAATTAATGATGAGATAGTTATTCCCCAGGGTTACATAATGGCCCTTAGATGGTGTTTGGCAGAGCGTTTAATGCCGATGTATGGAAAAGCCAGTACAACGCAAATACAGATGATTAATGGCTTTGCAAGCCATGCCAAAGCAACAATCAAACGCACCAATATGAAACCCATGCAAGTGGCCCGTTTTGAGGACACATTAATTGTAGGTAAAAGAGCAGACGCGGGCTGGATTCTTACTGGAGGCTTTTAATGCCAGATTTTGGATTTGTTGGCGCAGCCTACGAGGCGCCATCTATTTATCAGGATGCCCAGGAATGCATTAATTTTTATCCTGAGATAGACCCAACTAAACCCCAAGGTGATCGGGGCGTGATGGCTCTTTATCCAACGCCTGGATTGCAAACTGTGGCTATTTTGCCAAACCAAGAAGAAGTACGAGCAATTCGTACATTGTCTGGAGGAACTCAAGTAGTTACTGTTTGCGGTGATTATGTGTATGTAATGGAAGACGATTACACACCAAAAATGATCGGCCAGCTAAATACATCGACAGGCTTAGTCAGCATGGTAGATAACGGTGTGAATGTTTACATTGTCGATGATTCTTATCGCTATACATGGTTTATATCCAATCCGTCTAGCGCTACATTTGTTGGCTCAATATCAGGTACTACATTAACTGTAACTGCTGTTACGAATGGAACAATTGCAGTCGGACAGGCTATTTTTGGCGCAAATGTTTTACAAAATACAGTAATAACGGCTCTAGGTACTGGGTCTGGTGGGGTTGGTACTTACACCGTAAGCAACACGCAGACTGTAGTTTCAACAACGATTAACGCAGTTGCATCACCAGCTATTGTTACTGGATCAATTGCTGGAACTACTTTAACAGTAACTGCCGTAACTAGCGGGACATTAAAAATAGGCCAAACAATTGATGGAACTGGCGTAACGGATGGAACGATTATTACTGCATTTGGAACTGGCAGCGGTGGCGCTGGAACATACACAGTTAGCGCATCACAAACTGTTGGCAGCACAACTATATTCGCCATGAATTGGACGGTATTGCCGGCTAACGATGGCGCTTTTGAGGGCGGCGGAACTGTCGATATTACGGATAATTATTTTGTTTACAACAAACCAAATTCGCAGCTGTGGGCATCCTCGGATTTATTGAGTCCCATTACCGATCCTTTGTCATTTGCGTCTAAAGATGGCTCACCAGATGACCTGGTGTCGATTATTGTGGATCGCCGAGAAGTATATTTGCTTGGTGAAATGTCTTCCGAAGTGTGGATTAATTCGGGCGCGGTTCCATTTCCATTTACCAGAATTCCTGGAACATCAACGCAGCAAGGTATTGCAGCGCAATATTCTATGGCAAGGATGGGAAACTCATTTGCATATGTTTCTAAAAACAATCGCGGCGAGGCCATGATAGTGCGTATGAATGGATATTTTCCAGAAAGAATATCAACCCATGCGGTAGAAACAACTTTAGTTAACGAAAATGTTTCCGATGCCCTAGCCTGGACTTACCAGCTAGAGGGACATGAAGTTTATGTCGTAACTTTTCCGTCAATTGGTCAAAATGGCCTAACCTGGGCATTTGATAACACTACTGGCCTTTGGCACAAATGGTTATATCGCAACGATCAGAATGAATTTGAGCGCCATCGCGGTAATTGCTGCGCATTTTTCAATCAGCAAGTATTGGTAGGGGATTATGAAAATGGCAAAATTTATCAATTAGCCCGTAATTTTTACACCGATGATGGCCAGCCAATCCGCCGAATTAGGAGAGCGCCTCACATTACAACTGACTTGCAGCGCCAATATTTTCATGAGTTGCAAATTCAATTCCAGCCAGGCGTTGGCCTGTCTACCGGCCAGGGAGAAGACCCCCAGGCTATGCTGCGTTGGTCTAATGATGGCGGCTCTACCTGGTCAAACGAATATTGGACATCCATAGGAAAACAGGGAAAATATCAAAATCGCGCTATTTGGCGTAGATTGGGTTGGTCGCGAGATAAAGTGTTTGAAGTTTCTATATCCGATCCAGTTAAGGCAGTTATTGTTTCAGCAAACCTTAAAGCAGAGGCTGGAGAAAATTAATGACTACACCGCAAAATCAACGGCTGCCAACAAGCCCATTAGTAGACACTACTGGCCGGCCAACTCGCGCCTGGCAGCTGTTTTTGCTTAATCTCTTAAACTTTACAAGTGCATCATCGGCTACAGCTGGTTCCGCAACTTTGCCGGCTAATCCAGCAGGATTTATTGAAGTTACGGTAAATGGAGAATCTAAACGGATTCCTTACTACAATGTTTGATCTTTCGTCACCACAGAATTCCATCGAAAAAGTAGATTTTCGTGAGAAAATTTTAACTGTTCAAAATGGTTTGCAAAAAATGATTGAAAATGGCACCGCAAAAGATACTTTGCCGGATTGCAAGGTTACACATTATTTTGCGCCAATTGATGAAAATTATAAATGTTGCACATATGCTAGACAAATGTTTATACCAAAGGGCACTTTAATTATTGGAAAAATTCATAGACATCAACATTTAAATTTTATATTGCAAGGAAAAGTTAGTGTTGCAACAGAATTTGGTAAAAAATATTTTGAAGCCCCATGCACTTTTATATCGGAAGTTGGGCTAAAAAGAGCAGTAATAGCAGAAGAAGACACAATTTGGACAACTATTCATTTGACCAAATACTGTGGAGAAGAATTTTTGGATAAGATTGAGGATGAAGTAATTGCCTCAACTTATGCGGAACTTGGATTTATTGATTCTATGAATAGCCTAGATAAGCTAAAGGGAGAAGAAAAATGACCTGGGGAATGACCGCTGTTGCTGGGGCAACTCTTGTTACGGGATACATGGGTGCGCAAGCAGCAAAATCAGCTGCAAGAACCCAGGCAGATGCTGCGGGTGCTGCGTCTGCATTGGAATATGAAAAGTATCAACAATCCAGAGAAGATTTAGCCCCATACAGAGAAAGTGGCTATACAGCATTAAAAGACATTGAAAAAATTAAACCGTTTTTAACGGCACAATTTGGACCAGAACAATTTGGTCAATACTTAGACCCTAGCATGGCGTTTCGACAGCGTTTAGGAACTCAAGCTACAGAACGATTAGCAAATGTCGGCGGTGGAACAATTAGCGGCAATACCTTGCGCGCCCTTACTGACTATGGTCAAAATTTAGCATCTACTGAGTATGGCAATGCATTTAACCGTTTTCAGACTGAACGAGGCAATATTTATAACACCCTTGCCAATATTGCTGGTATGGGACAAGGAGCCGTTAATACTGGAGTTTCAGCAAATCAAAATTTTGCATCACAAATGACTGGTTTAACAACTGGATCAGCTGCTGCGCAAGCTGCTGGAACAGTTGGTGCTGCTAATGCCTATGGAGGCGCATTAGGAAATATTAGCAATATGGCATTTTTATCTTCACTTATGAAACCATCAAATCCAGCAGTAACTCCGCCTCCACCACAAACAACTATGACGCCAAACCCATATCAACAGTTTGCTATTAATCCTATTGCATAAGGAATCATTATGGCAATTAATATAAAACCAGACATTTCTTTAAGCGCAAAACCTCCGGCAACAATGAGTTTGCCGGAAATTGTTGGTTTAGCTCGCGGTGCGCAAGCATTCCAACGCGAAAAAGAAATATTTCCAGAATTGGTTCAACAGGCACAAATTCAGACACGAACTGCCAAAACTGGCGAAATGAGTGCAGCAGAAAATCTTAGTAAAACACGAGCAGACCGTGTTTTTAGTATTGCTGGTGGCTATATAAACGATCCTAGAATATCTAGTAATGACAGGGAAAAAACTGTAGAAGCAATGTTGGAAGTTCAAAAAAAAGCTATTGCCAGCGGAGTTCCAGAGGCGCAAGTAGTTGCAATTTTATCTCCGATAACAGCAACTGCTGCCCATAATCCAACAGCATTGCCACAAATGCTTGCAAATGTTATACAGGCACAGATTGGGCCGTCTGGTCAACAAGCATTGCAAACACCTCAATTGGTCACATCTGGTGGCCAAACTGGCATATTCCGTGGTGGCCCTGCAACCGTAACACAATTGCCTTTGCCTGGAAACGCGCCCGCAGCACCTACCGCGCCAGCGCCAACCGGCGTAACACCAGCAGACATGACTGCACCAATCCAGCCTAAACCAGCACCAGCTGCAGCGCCTGCGCAAACATCTGCAATGGTTCAACCAGACACAGGCCGTTTACCAATAACTTATCCAGTACGCCAAGCGGGAGTTCCATTTGCTGCGTTGCCGCAAGAAGAAACAGACCGCGTTGCCGGCAGCCAATATCGCAACGGATTAGTGCAGCGTCAGTCCGAACTGGTAGCAGCCCGCCGTAATTTGCAAGAAGTTGTTAAAACCGCCCAAAAACTGCAAGCAGAATCTGTTTTGCCAGAACAGGGACCGGTTGGCGCAATAAAAAGAAAGTTTGCCGATATTGTTGGCGATCCAACATACAAGCAATTATCTAAAGACCTTGCTAATGTTCAAATTTCCAATATTAAGGCCGTAGGCGGTTCACTTGATACGGTTGGCGGCCAGCAGTTAATTCGTATGGCCAGCGGAGATGAAACATTCCCGCCAGATGTGTTGCTAAGTATTGCCCGCCGCGCCGATGCTGATATTACTAATTTGGACATGATGGCCACCGGTATGCAGCGCCATACTGAAAAATTTGGAGATGCTAACGCTAAACGATTCCAACAAATGTGGTCATCAAATGCAGATTCTCGTATATTTGAAATTATGAATATTGCGCGTGATATTAAAGAACCAAATAAGCGTAAAGAATTAACAGACAAATTGCTTGGCGATATGAATGAAGACCAACGCAAGGACTTGTACCGCAAATACAATAACTTGATCAAATTAACAAACACGGGTGACTTGTAATGCAAGACATTGGCCAACTAATTTTAGGTGGCACAAAACCACCTCCCCAACAAGGTGGCGATTTATTTCGTTTTGAAAACTTGCAACCAACTCAAGTTGATATGGCGGTCAAGCGCTTTACAGACATGGGTTATAACCCAAATAGTTTGCAACAAATTTTGTCATCGCCTGATAAATTTAATTCTTATCCATTAGAAATTCGTCAAAAGTTTTTTGAGTTGTCGACAGGGCCAAAGCCAGCCATGGCACAACCCTTTACAAGCCAGCCAACAACTGAACCAGTTTCTACCGTTGCACCAAAACAACAGACAGCAGCACAACCATCAATGCGTCAAACTGCTGCGGACCCAGTTGGTGACATGATTTTAGGGCAGCCAGTACAAGTACAAACCACAGAAACAACGCCTAGAAAAGTTGGCAAAGTTAAAGACATGAGCCAAGCAGGCCCGCTGACACAGTTTGGCCGGACCGCTGCCAGTTTCTACGATATGACTATCGGAAATATCGTTCCAGGCATCGTAGAGCCAGTTACCTATGCTGGGGCGCGAGCCGTAGGCAAATCACCAGCCGAGGCAAAAGAAATCAGTACCGCAGCTGCTGCACCATTTGAATCTGGAATGGGCAGAACTTTTGGTGTTACAGAAACTCCAGAATATCAAAATGAGGCAACGCGCCGACTGTTTAATTTTGTTGGCGAAAACTTTCAAAAAGGCGCAGCTTGGATTGCCGAAAGAACTGGCTTACCAGCTACTGACATTGAAAATATGATGGGTACGATTGCAGCTGGTGGCGGCGTAAAAGCAGCCCCATCGGTTCAGCGTGGCATCGTTAAAGGCGCAGAAACTGTAGAAACCGCACTAGGCACCAATGTGCCAAAGGCTCCAGAGGCTCCAAGAATTGAGCCAACGATAGGCAAGCCAAAAGTAACTTATGCAGAATTCCAGGCGCAGTTACAGGCTAAAAAACCTGGCGCGCCAACATCGGTGTTGCCGCCAGCCCCTAAAGTTCCAACTCCTACGATGCCTGCCCCTACCATTACGCAGCCATTTCCAGAAATCAAATATGCGCCAAAAGATAAAGTTACTTTGCCAGAACAAGAGCAGCGCAAACAAGTTTTGGCCCGTGTTGGATTAGAAAATGCCCGTCAATCCTCTATTTTGGGTGACGGATTTGGCGCTGCCAATGAGTTTCAAACTAGCAAAGTAGATGCGCCTGTAGGCCAACTGTACAGAGATACATTGGCCAACGAAAGGGCTACATTAGAAAACTTTGGGCGCAGCATTATTGAGCGTACTGGCGGAACTTTGGGTTTAGATGAGACTGCGTTATATGACCGCGGTACACGAATTGCTAGACCATTTGATGATTTTAAAGCCGAATTACAAAATCAAATGAATCAGGCTTATGAGCAAGCTAAATCAGTTGCCGGTACGCAGCCAGCTGTAATACCCAGCAACATTCAAAAGTTTTTAGACACGGACTCTAACTTTACAGTAAACGACAGTTTTATGTCCTTACGCCGCGGTATTGAGTCCCACTTGCGCGAGAATGATTTGCTCGATGCCCAGGGCAAAGTTAAGCCAATGACCGTAGAACAGGCAGAAAACTTACGCAAATACATTAATTCCAATTGGAATAATGAGCGCTCTGGCATTATTGGCCGCCTAAAAGACCGCATCGACAATGATGTAACTAGCGTGGCCGGCCAGGATGTTTACAAAAAAGCCAGGGATATTCGCACTAAGATTGCCCGCTTACTGGATGATCCAAAAGGTGTGGCCAAGATTATGGATTACGATCCACAATCACCCATCAATCGCGCCGTACCATTTGAAAAAATTGCGTCTACTGTTGAGCGCATGGATGTAGACCAGCAGCGTCATTTAATCAAGCTGCTTAAAGAAATGCCAGACGAAGTACGGCCCCAGGCGGATGCGGCGATTGCTGAAATCAAGGCACAATTTGCTAACCGTATATTGCAAGAAGGCTCTAAGAATAAAGGCCAATGGAATGCAGCTGCTATTACAAAATACCTAAACGACAATAATCGTAAACTTGGTGTTTTGATGGAGGACAAGGAATTGGCCCAGATGGTAAAAGACTTGCACGATGCTGGCCATATCATCAAATATGATGCCTCTTATCCTGGTGCAGCTATCCAGGCTCATAATCTAATTCGTTTGGGCGCGGCGCCATTATTAGGCACTTTAGGAACCTCAGTTGGCGGCGCAGTTGGAGGCGCATTTGGCGGAGTTCCAGGCGCAGGAGTTGGCGCAACTGTTGGCGGTATGTATGGCGCTAAAAAAGGTGTTGCAATGGCAGAAAAATCTGCCCTTAAACGCGCACAAAAGAAAATGGTCCCACTTAAAGATGTTGGTAAAGGAAAATAATTATGCCCACAGTTAATTTATCCCCAGTAGGTAATGGCTTTCAATTTTTTAATAACGATGGCCTGCCTTTAAATGCGGGGAAAATTTATACTTATCAAGCTGGCTCAACAACGCCACTTGCAACTTACACAGATTCAAGTGGATTAATTGCAAATACAAACCCTATTATTTTAGGAACGGATGGACGGCCACCGTCAACAATTTGGCTAACTGAGGGATTTTTTTATAAATTTGTTTTAAAAGATTCTAGCGATGTAACTATACAAACTTACGACAATTTATATGGAATTATTGGTGCAGCGCCGCCAGCTGCAACTCCTATTCCTGCCGGTGGCATTTTAATTTGGTCCGGTTCAATTGGATCAATTCCTGCTGGCTATGTTTTATGTAACGGAAACAACGGAACTCCAGATTTAAGAGACCGTTTTGTCGTTTGTGCTGGAAATGGTTATGCAGTTGGTGCAACTGGTGGCCAAACCGATGCTACGCTAGTAGCCCATACCCATACTATTAACGACCCTGGCCATAGCCATGTGCAAACTGGTAGAACTGGCGATTTAGGTGGAAATCCATATGGTTTTATTGATTCAGGAAGTGTTTTTGATGGGGCTGATAACGCAAGCACACAAGGTACACAAACTGCGATTACCATTAATTCAGCAGGGTCATCTGGAGTCGGTGCAAATATGCCTCCATACTATGCTCTTTGCTACATCATGAAGACCTAATATGGAATGGCAGATACTTATAAACCTTATTCTGGGATGCGTAATTGCTTTTATTGGATGGTTTGCTAGAGAAATATGGGATTCCGTTAAAGAATTGCGCAAAGACATTCATCAAATTGAAAAAGATTTGCCAGAAATTTATGTCCGCCGAGATGATTTGCGGGAAGTGCGGATAGAAATGGCTGCACGATTTGACAAATTAGAAAGCATTATGAGTTCATTTTTTGATCGGCTAAACGACAAAGCAGACAAGTGAGGCAGCCATGGATGTGCCATACAACAACGGAAAAATAAAGATAGGCAGCGCTTATTATTTAAACCCGTTGAAACCTAAGTACATCGAATATGACGAGGATATGCTGCAGCTGCAAAGCTATTTGATCATGGACCCTCGTATTCTGAACCAGCAATATTGGGCAAAAAGATTGTATGTTGCACTTCTTTTATTTGTGTCAATTGTTATCTTGATGGCTAATTAAATGTTAATGACCATCCTCAACATTTTTGCTTTATTTGTTGCAACGGTTGCGGTTCTTATATTTTCTGTCGTTTTTGCTTTTTTTTTATTCATTATTTATGCGTGTATCAGTATTGGATGGAAAGAAATAAGTTCAATGAGCGTTGAAAAAATATGGCAAAGAATAAAATAGAGGAAAAAATGAGCGAAAAATATGTAGAAACTGCTAAAGAAGTTGCCGGCAAGGCTATTGGAAAACATGGCCTTATTTACATTACAGTTATTGTGGCCATGGGTGTTGGTGCGTCAATCGTACTTGAAGAAGGAAAAATGGCCGCGGTCATGGGTCTTTTAGGTGCATCGTTAACTGCGTTAATTTCTATGCTAAACGGTGTGGCCGGGGCTACTCCAAAACAAGACAAGCCAGAATTTGAAATTATGAAACAGTTGATTGAGCGCCTAGACCGTATGGCGGACCGCGATCCAGTTTCGGTTGCCGTAGATAAAGATAAAGTTTTAGTTCAAAAGGGCGAAAATCAAACCGCCATCGGGAGATAATATGTTTCCATTAACTGCATTGTTTGATGTAGGGATGAAAGTTTTAGACAAGTTCATTCCAGACCCAGAGGCTAAAGCAAAGGCGCAGCAGGAATTGCTAAAAATGCAGCAAGAAGGCCGCCTAGCTGAACTTAACGCCGACAACATTGAGGCCCAGGAATTAACCAAACGGCAGGCTGCAGACATGGCCTCCGACTCCTGGCTATCAAAAAATATCCGTCCAATGACCTTAATATTTATCCTGGCTGCCTATTTTGTTTTTGCCATGATGAGTGCATTTGACAACAATGCCAACGAAAAATATGTGGAGTTGCTGGGTCAATGGGGAATGCTTATTATGTCGTTTTATTTTGGCGGGCGAACTCTAGAAAAAATTATGGACATGAAGGCCAAAAAAGATGCAGCTAAGTGAACATTTTAGTTTAGATGAACTGACGGCCTCAGAAACCGCTGCCAGAAATGGCTGGGATAACTCACCAAACCTTAATGAGTTGTCTAATCTCAAGCGATTGGCAGAATTTTTAGAGCAAGTCAGAACGGTTTTGGGAAAACCAATCATTGTTAATAGCGCTTTTAGGTCAAAGCTGGTTAACGATGCAGTAGGTTCCAGAGACTCTAGTCAACACCGAATTGGGTGCGCTGCCGACATTCGTGTGCCAGGCATGACCCCGGATGAAGTGGTCAAGGCCGTTATGGCTGCCGATATTGGTTACGACCAGATTATTCGCGAGTTTGACCGCTGGACCCACATCTCAATCCCCAACAATCCCGAAGACAAACCCCGGCAGCAGGCATTAATTATTGATCGCAGCGGCACTCGGCCTTACGCGTGATACACTAAATACGGATTTCTTTGGTTTCCTTTATGTCTTTTGGCCCCACTTCTTTTGTGGGGTTTTTTTCTTGCATAACGGCATCTGAAAACCCCTCAAGGTAGGCGTTATGAACGGCCTCCAGATGCCCTAAAACCAATAAAACTGCGCCAACAATCAGTAAAGCGGGGCGCATGAGACATCCACCACAATGTCACGGGTCATGCCACCGACCTTGCGTTTACCGTAAATTACCACCGCCCTGGTCTTAGCTACCTGGCAGTCCTGGATGGCCGTAACGACCTCTAGGCGGCTCATGGCATGAACCTTATCATCCACAATCAGCTGCTGCTCTGGCATGGCCTGCTTGTCAGGCAGAATCCCGCAGCCACTAAGAATAAATAAACAAACTCCGGCTATGATCATTTTCATTCGTCCTCTCCTAGAATGGGTTGTCATCGTCAATAGGCACATATGACCGAGAAGGGTATTTCCCGGCGTTTTGGGGCGTTTCTGGCTGAGAATCGGGTTTGGGTCCAGCAAACTCTAATTCGCCCACCCTGGCCCTCAATGTGACGCCCTCGGTGCCATCCTTGCGTTTATAGGTTTCCACATGGGGCTCAGTCATGCTGACAAACAAAAGCTGACCCTTTGCAAGATGTGGCTTTAACTTTTCGCAGCGGTCCCCCCACATGGCCCCGGTGACCCATTGGGTTGGCTGCTTGCCATCAACTTTGCGGCCATACGAAAACGCCAGGGACAAATCCATAATTGCCTTGCCATCCTGGGTATATCGCAACTCAGGGTCATTGCCTAAACGGGCTAATCCAATCATCAACATTAAAAATCTCCTTTATCAAAATAATTTGCTTTGTCATTAAAGAAATCAAAAAGCGCATCACATTCGGCCAAAAACTTCTCGGCAGCTGCGTTGACTTCTGCAATTTCTTCTGGGGTTGGTGTGTACTTTTTGATGAATAAGTCGCGCCCCTCGCCCATCCGCGGGTCATAAGACACAAACCAAACATCCTTGCCGGTGCAGGCCGACTGCAGCAACATTTGTGGCTTGTATTCCACAGGGATAACCTGGTTGGCTACATATTTCATGTGGGTTTTGGTCTTAGGGCATTTCACTTCAATGAGTAGGCCATCGGACACAAACCCATCAGGGCTAACCCCACAAAACGGAATACTGGGATGGTCAATAAAACCAACATCTCTTACGATCAAACCGGTGCGGTTTTCAAAGGCCTCTTTGGCTGCGGCCTCCTGCTCTACACCCCATTGCATATCGGCGGTCATGTACTTATCGACAAAAGTATTGGTAATGCGCTCGGCCACAATTTCGTAACGCAGATTTTCGCGCTCACTAGACTCTTTGCCAGACTTTAAAAAGTTCATGGCTGCAGCCATCCTGGAACCCGTCAGTTTGCCCAGGCGGTCATTCCACCAGGTCCCGTCTTGTTGAAATGGATTTGGTTCACGCACTTTGCT
>JACCDT011114423.1_pt1 | contig 22398 bp, 22 predicted proteins | sample 7446291 | NCBI WGS metagenome assembly JACCDT01 (sample SAMN15323446, study PRJNA562643) | freshwater metagenome | isolation source: river surface water | place: USA:Blue River Watershed | collected 2017-08-17 | reverse complement strand
GCGGTGTTTATTTTTTTGCGGCGCACGGCGACCCGGGCGGCCTTTTTCGCAGATTTGGTATTAGCCATAGATGTTTAAACCCTAAATTTTTATTGTTGGAACAAGCCGCTTTATTAGGGGGAAAGCGTGGTTTTGTCAAGCAGGTACCAGGTTCCAGCCGTCAGACGCCAAATTGACCTAAAACCTGGAACCTGACACCTAAAACCTATTTGTTCTTAAATTGCGCCGGGCGCTTTTCGATAAAGGCGGCCATGCCTTCTTTCTGGTCTTCTGTCGCAAAGCAGGCGTGGAACAGGCGGCGTTCCAAATGGATGCCTTGGGTCAAAGAGCCGTCAAAGGCGGCGTTGATCGATTCTTTTGCCATGATCGCGGCGGGAAGCGATTTGGCCGCGATCGCCTTAGCGGCGGTCAACGCTTCTTCCATCAATTTGTCGTTCGGAACGATGCGGGATACAAGCCCTGCGCGTTCGGCTTCAACCGCGTCCATCATGCGCCCGGTCAGGCACATTTCCATGGCCTTGGCTTTGCCGACGGCGCGGGGTAGGCGTTGCGTGCCGCCAGCGCCGGGGATGATGCCAAGGTTGATTTCCGGCTGGCCGAATTTGGCGCTTTCGGCGGCGATAATGAAATCGCACATCATGGCGACTTCGCAGCCGCCGCCCAGGGCGAATCCGGCCACGGCAGCGACGATCGGCTTGCGGCATTTGGTGATTCTTTCCCAGCCGATGGTGATGAAATCTTCTAAATAGGCGGAAGCAAAGGTTTTTTGCTGCATTTCCTTGATGTCGGCGCCGGCGGCAAAGGCCTTTTCGCTGCCCGTGATCACGGTGCAGCCGATGGTCGGCTCGTCGTCGCAATAATCAAGCGCCAGGCCCAGCTCGCGGATCAAGGTCGAATTCAGCGCGTTCAAAGCCTGGGGGCGGTTCAGGCGGATCACCGCGACCTTATCGTGTTTTTCAAAAATCAGGGTTTCGTATTGGTGGTTGTGCTTGGCGGCTAAGGCGGTGACGGTCATGATTTTACGGGGGTTTGGGGTTTGGGGGGGTAGGGTATAGGGTATAGGAATAGACCCTAAAGGTTAATAAAATATTATCAGGCCTTATGGAACAGTAATCTTTCCCTAAACAAGGCTCAAGCCTTTAAGCCTGGCATTCCTTACAATAATAGCTGGCGCGGCCTGCTTGCACCATTTTTTGAATAGATCCGCCGCAGGACTTGGTTTTGCAGGCTATACCCGCCTTGCCATACACCGAAAACTGTTCCTGAAAATTGCCCAGCGTGCCGTCCGATTGCACATAATCGCGCAAGCTGCTTCCCCCGGCGATAATCGCCTTGTGCAACACTTTTTTGATGGCCTGGGCCAAGGCGTTGCATTCTTTTGGGCTTAGGCTTGCGCCCTTGCGGCGGGGGGCTATGCCCGCATCATACAGCGCCTCGGACGCATAGATATTGCCCACCCCGACGACCAGCTTTTGATCCATGATCGCAAGTTTTATAGCGGTTTGTTTTTTGGCGCGGAGTTTTTCATAAAGCGCTTTTCCGGTAAAGGCCTTGTCCAAAGGCTCGAACCCTAAATGTTTCAGCAATTTATGATCCGCTATGTTCTTTTCCTTGATCAAATCCATCATGCCGAATCGGCGCGGGTCGTTAAAGGCAAGAAAATTGCGGTTGCCCAGGGCAATCAACACATGGTCATGTTTTTGCGGCTGATCGTATTGCGCCGCATCGATTTTACAAAACCGCCCCGACATGCCCAAATGCACCATCCAGACAAGGCCGTCCGACAGGTGGATCAGCATATATTTCGCCCTTCTTTCCAGCCGGACGACGCTTTTGCCCTTTAGCCGTTCCGCCAGGCCTTTCGGCAGCGGAAAGCGCAAATCTTGGCGGCGGCATTGCGCCTGCGCGATTTTTTGCCCCGCCATAATCTTGGCAAGGCCTTGCATGGTGGTTTCGACTTCGGGCAGTTCAGGCATAAAGCAGGGTACAGGGGTAAGGGGTTAGGGGTTAGGAGAAATATAGATTAACTTTGCGCTATACGCTATACGCTATACGCTATGATCAAAACCAGCCCCTTTGGATTCCGCGACATTCCCGCCGGTGAAAAAAGCGCCAAGGTACGCGGCGTGTTTCAGCGCGTGGCGCAGAAATACGATCTGATGAACGATCTGATGAGCTTTGGCGCGCATCATCTATGGAAAAACCAGCTGATCGAAATGCTGACCCCATGCGACGGGAAAACCCTGCTTGATGTCGCGGGCGGGACCGGCGATATCGCCGCGCGGTTTCTGGCCAAGGGCGGCAAAAGCGCGGTTGTCGCCGATCCCAGTTCCGGGATGATGGCGGTGGGCAAGACCAAACATAAAAACCTGCCGATCGAATGGATCGAGGCGCCGGCGGAAAACCTGCCCTTGCCGGATGGAGAAATTGAAAATTACACGATTTCTTTCGGGCTTCGTAATGTCACCGATATCAACGCCGCGCTCGGCGAGGCGCATCGCGTATTAGGGCCGGGCGGGCGGTTTTTATGCCTGGAATTTTCAAAGCCGGTTTTGCCGATGCTGGAAAAAGCCTATGACCTTTATTCTTTCCGCGTCATACCCTGGCTGGGGGAAAAGGTGGCGAATGACCGCGATTCCTATCAATATCTGGTCGAATCCATCCGGCGTTTTCCGGCGCAAAAGCAGTTGGAGCGAAAAATGACCGATGCCGGATTCGCCTGCGTCCGCCATATTAATTTGACCGGCGGCATTTGCGCGATCCATGAGGGGTATAAGATATAGGGTATAGGGTATAGGGTATAGGGTATAGGAATAGGAATAGCGTCACGCCGGGGCCGGAATTTTTTTCGTCATCCCGGCGAAAGCGACAAATCTTCAACCCCTTACCCCCTAACCCCTTCCTTAGGCTATCGACTATCGCCTATCGACCCCTTATAATATGGCCATGCAGGGCAAAAACATTCTTCTTATCATCGCGGGCGGGATTGCGGCGTATAAATCGCTCGATCTGATCCGCCGCCTGCGCGAGCGCGGCGTGAATGTGAATTGCGTCCTGACCAAGGGCGGGGCGGAGTTTATTACTCCGCTTGCGGTTTCGGCGCTGTCGGGTAAGCCCACTTATAGCGAGCTATTCTCTTTAAAAGACGAAGTCGAAATGGGCCATATTCGCTTGGCGCGCGAAGCGGATTTGATCGTGGTTGCGCCCGCGACGGCGGAATTTATGGCGCGGCTTGTTCAGGGGCGCGCCGATGATCTGGCTTCGACGACTCTGCTCGCCGCGAACAAACCGATTCTGCTGTGCCCTTCGATGAACAAGGAAATGTGGGCCAACGCCGCAACCCAAGACAATGTAAACATCCTGGAATCGCGCGGGCTTTATCGTCTTGGGCCGGATGCGGGGGATCTCGCTTGCGGCGAGGTCGGCGATGGCCGCATGGCAGAGGCGGATGCGATTGCAGCCTGGGCCGAAGATTTTTTCACATTGCAAAACAGGCTTAAAGGTAAAAAAATTCTGGTGACCGCCGGCGCAACGCGCGAGCGGATTGATCCGGTGCGTTTTATCAGCAATTTTTCATCCGGAAAACAAGGCCATGCGATTGCAGAAATGCTGGCGATCGCGGGGGCCGAGGTGCATTTGGTGACGGCCAGCGATTTGCCGATTCCGGCGAATTGCACAGCCTACCGCGTGGAATCGGCGCAAGATATGCTGCAGGCTTGCGATAAATTACTGCCGCTGGACGCCGCAATTTGCGTTGCCGCCGTATCGGACTGGCAGGCGCAAGAAATTTCGGCGCATAAAATAAAAAAGCAGGGCGCTAAATCCCTGCCTTTGGAATTGAAGCCCACCCCAGACATTTTGGCGCATATCGGCGGCGCGAAAAACCGCCGCCCGCAATTGGTGGTCGGTTTTGCCGCCGAAAGTGAAAATATGCTGCAAAACGCCAAGGCGAAACTGCAAGCCAAGGGCTGCGATTGGATCATCGCCAACGATATCGGCAAAAATCCCGGCATCATGGGCGGCAACGACAACGAGATCGTCCTGGTCGATAAAAGCGGCACGGAATCTTGGGATAAAATGCCCAAACGCCAGCTGGCAAAAAGATTGGCAGAGAGAATTGCCAAAGCTATAAAGGGGTAGTAGGGTATGGGGTAATGGCAAGGTATTTTCATTTTCCCCACTGCCCTAATATCCCATACCCCATTACCCTAAACTAGGAACGCGCCAATGACCACAACTGCCTCCATCGCCATCACCAAACTTTCCCACGCGCAGGATTTGGATTTGCCGAAATACGCGACCGAACATAGCGCCGGCATGGATTTGATGGCCGCCATTGCCAATCCCGTGACGCTTGCGCCGATGCAGCGCGCCATAATTCCAACCGGCATCGCCATCGCCCTGCCGCAAGGGTTCGAGGCGCAGGTGCGCCCCCGTTCGGGCCTGGCGGCGAAGAACGGCGTTACGGTTTTGAACGCGCCAGGGACGATCGACGCCGATTACAGGGGCGAGGTCGGGGTGATTTTGGTGAATTTATCGCAAGAGCCGTTTACCATCACACGCGGCATGCGCATTGCGCAAATGATCATCGCGCCTTATACCCGCGCCACATGGAATCAGGTGCAAAGCCTGGATGAAACCCAGCGCGGCGCGGGCGGTTTCGGATCGACGGGATTGGCGGCATAAGCGGTCGATAGTTTACAGGCGATAGTCGATAGGGGCAATCTATCGCCTATGGACTATCGCCTATCGACTCTTTATAAAAGAATCATGCGTTTCCTTATTTTCCTATTCCTATTTTTACTGTCCTCTGCCGCCTTTGCGCAAGAAAAGGCACAAGAAAAACCGGTTGACGTCAAATCGGTTTCCGGCCTTCCTATCCCGCGTTTTGTGTCGCTGAAATCGGATCAGGTGCATATGCGCGTCGGGCCCGGCGTCGATTATCCGATAGACTGGGTTTATACCAAACCCGGCCTTCCGGCCGAGGTGATCGCCGAATACGACGTGTGGCGCAAGCTGCGCGATTATCAAGGCACCGAAGGCTGGGTGCATCAGCAGCATCTGACCGGGCGGCGCATGATGATTGTGACCAAGCCGGTTCAGCCGCTTTTGCGCCGCATGGACAGCGAATCGCCCGCGCTCGCCAAAATCAGCGAAGGCGTGGTCGGCCGCATCTTGGAATGTCCTGATTTAACCTGGTGCCGCGTCGAAATCGGCGGCTATCGCGGCTATATGCGCCGCGAAGGGTTTTGGGGCGTTTATCCGCAAGAGAAGGTCGAGTAGCTAAAACCTTATTGTTTTTTCTTCAAATGGACCGTGACTTCGATCCGGTCGATTTCCATCCCCTCGGGCGGGGTGGGAAGCGTGCTGAATTGCAGGCTTTGTTCGGGGATGTCCATTAAGGTTTTTTTGGTCGGATGGACAAAGTGGAAATGGTCGCTGATATTGGTGTCGAAAAAGGTCTGGTCGCCCGCGCCGGCTATTTGCTTGACCAAGCCGCAATCGGTGAATTGATTAAGGCTGTTGTAAACGGTGGCCAGCGAAATGCGCAAATGCGCCGCCGATACTTCGCGGTGCAGCTGTTCCGCGGTCACATGGCGGTCGCCCTGGCCGAACAGGATGTGCGCCAAAATCACCCGCTGCCGCGTCGGGCGGAGCCCTGCGGTTTTAAGTTTGGCGACAAGTTCGGAATAGGCCCAAGGGGCGCTGCACATTTCCATGAGGGTTGTATAGCAAAAAAAAGGTCGATAGTCTATAGGCGATAGTCGATAGATTGCGCCCCTATCGACCATGGACTAGCGACTATTTGCTTGCTTAATCCCCGGTTTGCAGCCGCTCGACCAGCTGTTTGACGGTCGGGACAAAACCGTTTTTGTAAAACGGATCGCTGCCGAAGCGATAGGCGTTATGGCCCGCGAACATCAATTGATTGTCCACTTCTTCGCTGTGGCTGATGCGCTGCAGGGTTTTTTGGATGCAGAACGATCTTGGGTCGGCTTTTTTCCCCGTCGTGCCCTCGTCATTCTGCGCCCAATTGCTGAACATGCAATGCGACAGGCATCCCATACAATCGATTTGATCCTGCACAATGCGCTGTTCCGATTCGGGGGTCACGAAAATCAAGGTCGAATCCGGCGTGCGCATCGCGTTGGTAAATCCGGCCGACACGAATTTTTCGGCATTTTCCTTGTCATGCGGCGTGACGAACACCTTGCGGCCCCTTGCGCCGATGGCGAGTTCGGCGGTATGTTCGCCTACGGGGGCGGTGGAATAAGGCACTTGCCTTTCGCTGCGGCCTTGCAGATCGCGCAAAAACGGATTGCGCACGGCGGAAGAATAAAATCCCGTCGGCGAAAAGCGGTTCAAATAAATATCGCCTTCTTTCAATTCCAAAAGGCGTTTTTTCCAGGCCGAGGAGATCGGGCTTTCCTGTGTCAGCAAAGGACGCGTTCCGAATTGAAAAGCGATCGGGCCGATGGCGGGGTTGTCAATCCAATTTTCCCATTCGCGCAAATACCACACGCCGCCCGCCATGACGATCGGCACATGCTGCAGCCCGCATTCGTTCATAAGCGCGCGCAAAGCCGCGACGCGGGGAAAAGGATCTTCGGGGTTTTCCGGATTTTCGCTGTTGGAAAGGCCGTTATGGCCGCCGGCCAGCCAGGGATCTTCGTAGACCACGCCGCCGAGCCAGTCTTGGAATTTATGATAGGCGCGTTTCCACAGCGCGTTAAAGGCGCGCGCCGAAGACACGATCGGGTAATATAAAACATCGTATTTGGCGCAAATTTCGGCGATGCGGTACGGCATACCCGCCCCGCAAGTGACGCCCTGAACCAGGCCTTTGGCGCCTTCGAGCACGCCGTATAAAATACGCTCCGCCGCGCCCATTTCCCAAAGAATATTCATATGGATCCGGCCATTGCCGCCCGCCATGTCATGCGCGATCTGCGCCTGGGCGATGCCGCCCTGGATCGAATAGGCGATCAGTTCTTCGTGGCGTTCGCGGCGGGTTTTGCCGCGATAAATTTGCTCTACGATGTTGCCGTTGGCGTCCTTGGCGTCGGCGTTGACGCCGGAAAACGTGCCGATGCCGCCGGCGCGCGCCCAAGCGCCCGAACTTTCGCCGTTGGACACGGAAATTCCTTTGCCGCCCTCGACCAGGGGCAGCACTTCTTTTCCTCGAATCAGCAATGGTTTAAGGTTTTTCAACGGTCCCTGCGCTTATAAAACAATATGGAAAACCGGGCCCGAATCCGGGCCCGTTCTTAGTCCAATTGCTAGCGCATTTTACAGCCAGTGTCCAGTGCGCAGTATGCGCGCCGCCGCCGCGTTAAAACTGCTCTACCGGGGTGATCGGGCTGGCGTTATGCGGTTGCTGGCTGGAATAACCGGATAAGGCCGCGCGCAGGCCCTCGGCGTCGCTGTGGACGTAATGCGGGCTGGAAAGAATCTGATCCGAGCTTGCCGGGCTGCCGTAAAAAGCCTGGTTCAAGTCGGGGCGCGCGGTGATGATCGCGCCTTTTAATGCGCCGCCGCCATAAAGACCGGATGCTTTAGAGTAAACGTAAATGTCGGTCGCGAAATCCGCCGAGGATTTGCCCGCGCCAAGCCCCGCGCCGATGGGGCCGAGCGCCATGCTGACATCCGCGCCCAGCTTGAATTGGTTGTTGATCAAGGCGTTAATTCCGGCCTGGGTCATCACCAAAAATAAAACTTCGGACGATTCGACGCCGACTTGCAACCCAACACTGCCGCCGACCATGTTGTAAAATGCGGGATAGCTCCAGCTGCCGTCGTCGCGGCGCACCAGCACCGTGCCGACGCCGCCTTCGCCGCCGACTATAAACCCGGCCTTGACCAAATTCGGAAAAATCATAACGCCCTTGGCCAGTGGCAGCAATTCTTCGACGCCTTTAAAATCGACGCTGCCCAAAATCGCCTCGGCGGTGTTTTGCGAGCGCGACACCAATTGCCTGGATTGCAATACCCTGGATTGCTGTTCGCTCGAAGACAGTTGCGGCGTTTCGCTTGTGTCCGATGCGCTGAAGGACGGCCAGTCGCCGCCGCAAGCGGAAAGCAGCAAGGACAGGGCGATAACCGGGGCGAAGAAAAAAGGCATGATCCGACTCCTATGATTATGGGAAAAGCAATCTAGCAAAATTCGCGCTTATTATCAAAGAATAGATATAAAGAATCTATTCGCCGATTTGCATCAGCCGGCCTTCCTTGCGCGCATGGTCGAAAGCGATCAGGAAAAAAACCGTTCCTGCGATCATATAGGCCGCGTTCAGCGCCATGCCTTTGAACAAAAGCGGCCAGGGGACGTATTGCTCCAGCATGATGCTGCGCATGCCCTCGAACACATAGGCCGAAGGCAGGCTCCAGGCGGCGTATTGCAATATTTCCGGCAAGGTGCTGATCGGGTAATACACCCCGGCAAAGGGTGCGAGCAGGAACATGCAGGCCCAGGCGAGGCTTTCTGCGCCCATGCCCAGCCGCAGCAGCAAGCCGCAAATAATAAGCCCAAGCCACCATCCCATGGCCATCAGATTCACGAAAAAGAACAAAAGCGGCAAGCCGAGGTCGAAAATCGAATAGCCGTAAAACGGAATCGCCAAAAGCATGGCCGGGCCGACGCAGATAATGATGCGGATAAAGCTCATGCATAAAATGCCGATGACAAATTCATAAGGCCGCAAGGGCGTTACGAACATATTGGCGAAATTGCGCGACCACATTTCTTCCATGAAAGAAATGGAAACGCCCATCTGGCCGCGGAACAAAACATCCCATAGCAGCACCGCGCCCAAAAGAATCCCCGCCGCTTGCGCCACCACGCTGCTGTGGGTCGCGAAATATTTGCTGATGAATCCCCAGACGATCAAATTGACGAAAGGCCAGTACATCAATTCCAAAACCCGCGTCCAAGACCCGCGGATCAAATAGAAATAGCGCAGCACCACCGCGTAAATGCGGCTGATCGAACGGATGAAAGGGCTTGCGCTCATGCGGCGTCTCCTTGTTCCCGGTTTTTTCCGCGCGCGATCGAAAGAAACACTTGCTCCAGGTTTTCATGGCCGTATCGGGCGATCAATTCTTGCGGCGTGCCGCGATCGACGATTTTTCCGGTTTTCATCATCAGCACGAAATCGCACAAACGCTCCACCTCCGGCATGTTATGCGAGGCGAGCAGGATGGTGCAGGATGTGCGCGCCTGATATTCTTCGAGATAGCCGCGCATCCAATCGGCGGTATCGGGGTCGAGCGAGGCGGTCGGCTCGTCCAAAAGCAGCAACTGCGGATCGTTAAGCAGGGATTTTGCGATCATCACCCGCGTCTTCTGCCCGGATGACAGCTTGCCAGAAGGCCGCTTGCGCAGCGCGGTCAAATCCAGCCGGTCGCACAGCTCCGCGATCTTATCCTCACGGTTTTCGATGCCATAGAGCCTTGCGTAAATGCGCAAATTCTCCTCGACCGTCAACCGGCCCGGCAATTCCACATAGGGCGAGGAAAAATTCATCATCGACAGCGCGGCAAAGCGGTTTTGCAGAATATCATGGCCGAACACATGAATATCGCCCGATGGCGGCAGCAAAAGGCCCAAAAGCATGGCGATGGTGGTGCTTTTCCCCGCGCCGTTGCCGCCCAAAAGCGCATAGGTTTTTCCGCGCGGAATGACAAAGTCGATCCCGTCCACCGCTTTTGTGTCGCCATAATGCTTGATCAGGCTTTGGACCGCGATGGCGGGGGCGTCGGGCAGGGGGGCTGTTTTGGGCGTCATTTTTTGCTATAGTGGCTTTCCGGCTTATCCTTACCTAAGCTAAACATAAAAGGCGAGCGGGATTTAACAAGGGCAGGATGAAAATAATAAGACGATGACAACGCAATCCGATTATCATTTCGACGTCAAACGCCGCAGCTTGATCGCGTTCCGCTGGGCCGCCGCGCTGGGACAGGTTTTGACCGTCGTTATCGTCGGCTTGGTTTTGGATTTCGCCTTGCCTTGGCCGGCGATTCTTGCCCTGGTCGCGGCGTCGGTTGCGGTGAATCTGGCCTTGGGCCTGCAAAATCATAAAACGCGGCTGGATGAAACAAGCAGTGTTAGTTATTTTTGTTTCGACATATTGCAATTGACCGGGCTTTTGTTTTTCACCGGCGGGTTGCAGAATCCCTTTGCGTCAATGTTCTTGATTTATGTCACCTATGCGGCGGCGGTATTGTCGCCGCGCTTTGCCTGGACGGTCGCGGGTCTTGCCGTATCCTGCCTAACCGTGCTGGCGTTTTTGCATCAGCCCTTGCCTTGGCGCGACGGCGGGCTTTTGTTGGAAAGACTGTATAGCTGCGGCGTATGGGCCGCGCTGACGGTCGCCGCCCTGTTCGCGACCAGCTTTATCAGCCGCTTGACCATGGATCACCGGCAAATGGCGGGGGCGCTTTCGATCAGCCAATCGGCGCTTGCCAAGGAACAGGAATTGGCGACCGCCTTCGGGCTTGCGGCGGCGGCGGCGCATCAATTGGGAACGCCGCTGAACACTATCGCGCTGATCGCCAAGGATTTGCAGCAAGAGGCGGCGCAAAATCCGCGCCTTGCGCCAGACGCGCAATTGTTGTCGCAGCAAACCGATCAATGCCGCAAGATTTTACATTCGCTGTCGGATCAAGCTGCGAACTTGTCGCAAAAAGGCGAGGCGGCGGAACCCCTTTCCATAGCCGCGATGCTGGAATGGATTGCATCGCCCTGGCGGGACTTGTATCCGCAAATAAAAATCGGCCTTGATATTCCCGATCCCATTTCCCTAAATCTTATTATGCCGAGGCCGGAATTGGCGCATGGGCTGAACAATATTCTGCAAAACGCGGCGCAGCACGCGGAGCAAAATGTTTTTTGCGGCATCTCGCTTGCGGACGGAAATCTGCAGTTCTCGATCCAGGATGACGGCGCGGGTTTCCCTTCGGAATTGCTGCGCGATTTAGGCGAGCCTTATGTGCAGAAAAACCGCCGCGCTAAAGATAGCGGCAAACAAGGCCTTGGCCTTGGCGTTTTCATTGCCAAGAATTTGATCGAAAAGCTGGGCGGTTCGATAGATTTCGGCAATGGGCTGGACGGTGGCGCGCTTGTTTTGGTGAATGTGCCGCTGGCGGCTCTTGCACCGCAGGCAAAGGCGGCGGCATGAGCGGCGTTGAAAAAACATTATTGATCGTCGAGGACGATCCTGCGTTCGGGGCGCGGCTGGCGCAATCGATGCGTGCGCGTGGGTTCGTGCCGCATATCGCGGGTTCGGTGCAAAGCGGGGTGGCGCTTGCGGAAGAAATAAAGCCGCCCTATGCGCTGATCGATTTGCGTCTTGGCGACGGCAGCGGGCTTGATGTCGTGAAATCTTTGCGGGGCGCGCGCGAAGACGCCCGCATCGTGGTGCTGACCGGCTATGGCAATATCGCGACCGCGGTCGCCGCAATAAAAGTCGGCGCGGTGGATTATTTGGCCAAGCCCGCCGATCCGGACGCGATCGCATCCGCGCTCGACCGGGCAACAGAAGGGGCCGAGGCGCAATTGCCCCCGCCGCCGCAATCGCCGATGTCGCCCGACCGCGTCAAATGGGAACATATTCAAAGGATATACCATCAATGCGGCGGCAATATTTCGCTGACCGCGCGGCAATTGAACATGCACCGCAGGACATTGCAGAGAATTTTGCAGAAATACGCGCCGCAGGAATAAAAAAATTATGGCTGGCGCGGACGTCCGATTTTTAAAACTTTCCAGACGATGAATTCGGTGACGTTTTTCGGATTGGCGCGCGGCGGCTGCGCGGGTTTCGGCGCGCTTTGCCAATCGCCGCCGTCATCGTCATCGTCGAGCGCATAGGACAGCTTGGCCGGTTTTTCCGGTTTGCGCCAGGGATTGAAATTGCGGAATTGGCTCCAGAATCCGACAGATCCTCTTTCTACGATCGTCACATGGGGCGCTGCGGTTTTCCTTTTAATGGCGGTGGCGTATTTCGATGCGGGCTTCGGGGCTTGCGGCGGCAGTTGCGATACCGATTCTTCGCCGCGTGCGTGCGGGGCATGCTTGTGGCCGCCCACCACCGGCTGTCCGGGGCGCAAATCGGTGCGGCTGGAATCGTATTTGCGAAAATAATTCAGCATTGCAACCTTGCCTTGCAATAAAACCGCAAGCAGCCTAGCGGGTAAAGGCTGTATTCGTCAAGTAGGGCGGCGCAAAGATACTTTGCAAAGACTTTATAATAGGCCGCATCAGGGTTCTTTCCTTGGGGCGGTATTTCTGCTATGTATCGCCACGGCATAGGTTTTTTAAAAATTAACCATTATTATTTTGATGACGCAACAAAAACAAATTTTGGTCGCAGGCGCCGCCGGGTTTATAGGCTTCCATCTTTGCCGCGCTCTTTTACAGGCGGGGCACGGGGTCGTTGGGCTCGACAATTTTTCCAGCGGGCAAAGGCAATCGGCACAGGCGCTTTCCGCATTTCCTAATTTCCGCCTGATCGAGGCCGATATCGCAGCCCCTTTGCCGCAACTGCCTAGAGCGCAAGAAGTTTATAATTTGGCCTGCCCGGCTTCGCCGCCGCATTATCAAAAAGACCCGGTGCAGACTTGGAAAACGTCGGTGTTCGGCACTTACAATTTGCTGCAATACGCCAAGGATTGCGGCGCCAGGTTTTTCCAAGCCTCGACGTCCGAAGTTTACGGCGATCCCGAAATCCATCCGCAAAAAGAAGATTATGTAGGCCATGTCAACCCCATCGGCCCGCGCGCTTGTTACGACGAAGGAAAGCGCGCCGCCGAGGCGTTGTGTTTCGATTTCCACCGCCAGCACAGACTGACCATCCGCGTCGCGCGGATTTTCAACACCTACGGGCCTTATATGCGGCTTGATGACGGGCGGGTCGTGACCAATTTTATCGGCCAGGCTTTGCGTGGCATGCCGCTTACGGTGTATGGCGACGGCAGGCAGACGCGGTCATTTTGCTATATCGACGATCTGATTATGGGTATGACGGCGCTCATGGGCTGCGCCATGGAAAATCCTGTGCCGGTGAATCTGGGCAATCCCGATGAATTCACCATGCTGCAGCTGGCCGAAGCGGTAAAAAAACTTTGCCGCAGCGATGCGCCGTTGAAATTCATGTCCTTGCCGCAGGACGATCCGAAACAGCGTTGCCCCGACATATCGCGCGCCAAAAATATTCTGAAATGGCAGCCCTTGACGCCGCTGGAAAGCGGCCTGCGCCAAACCATCGAATATTTCAAGCCGATTATTTCCGCAGAAGGAAAAATTCATCATGCCGCCTCATGATTTTTTCGACCGCTATTTCGACGAACATTTGCGCGCCGCCAGGGCGACGCAGCAGGGGGTAAAACAAGCTTTTACCGCCTGGGTGGATATGGGCGCGAAGACCCTGCGCCAAGGCGGCAAGATATTGTTTTTCGGCAATGGCGGCAGCGCCGCCGACGCGCAGCATTTGGCGACCGAGCTAACCGTGCGTTTCATTAAAGACCGCGCACCCATCGCCGCGATTGCGCTGACCACCGACAGTTCCGCTTTGACCGCGATCGGCAATGATTACGGATTTGATCATTTGTTTTCCCGCCAGATCGAGGCCTTGGGCAAAAAGGGCGATATGGCGGTCGGGATTTCGACGTCCGGCAAAAGCAAGAACGTGCTGAACGGATTGCGCAAGGCCAGGGAAATAGGAATAACAACCGTCGCGTTGGGCGGCGGCGACGGCGGCGAGCTTGCGTCTTGCAGTGATCTTGCCTTGATCGTGCCCAGCAAGATCACGGCGCATATTCAGGAAATGCACATTTGCCTGGGTCAGGCTTTTTGCGCCGCGCTGGAACATGCCTTGGGCTTGAATTTAATCGAGGATTCGCCATGGCGCGCAGACGCATCGCAGGGGGCCGCATGATGCAACAATTGCAGATTTTGGAAAAGCTCGGCGGCGCAAGGGTTTTGTGCCTGGGCGACGTCATGTTGGACAAATTCGTCTATGGCAAAAGCGAGCGGCTTTCGCCCGAAGCGCCGATCCCGGTTTTGGCGTTCGAGCGCGAAAACAAAATGCCCGGCGGCGGCGCCAATGTCGCGCGCAATCTCGCAGCGCTTGGCGTTGCCGTCGATTTGATTGGCGCCGTTGGCGCGGATGCGGCGGCACAGGAATTACAGGATTTGCTGAAAGCGCAAGGCGGTATTACGCCGCATTTGATCGCCGACTCCATGCGCGTTACCACGGTCAAGAACCGCTTTATTGCATCCAATCAGCAAATGCTGCGCGTCGATCACGAAACCCGCGCGCCGATTCCGCAAGATGTCGAAGACAGGGCGATTGATGCCGCCGGCAAGGCGATTGCAAAGGCGCAGGCGGTGGTGATTTCCGATTACGGCAAGGGATTTATTACGCCGCGTCTGGTGCAAGAAGTCATCAAGCTTGCGAAAAAATCCGGTATTCCGGTTCTGGCCGATCCCAAGGGCCGCGATTACGCCCGCTATCGCGGCGCGGATTTGCTGTCGCCGAACGCAAAGGAATTGTCCGAAGCATCCGGTATTATGCTCGATGGCGACGATGCGGTTGCTATGGCGGCGCAAAAAATTATCAAGGATTGCGGGCTTGGCTCTTTGCTTTGCACGCGCGGCGAAAGCGGCATGAGTTTGATCGGCCATGGCGCGCCGCTGCATGTCAAGGCCAGCGCGCTTGAGGTGTACGACGTGTCCGGCGCTGGCGACACGGTGATCGCGACGCTGGCCGCTTGTCTTGCGGCGGGCGCGGAATTGCCAATGGCTGTGTCGCTTGCCAATGTGGCCGCCGGGATCGTGGTCGGAAAATTGGGAACCGCGACGACAAGCGTCTTTGAGATGCGTCACAGGATTTTGCACGCGGGCAGCGCGATAGACAACAAATTCAAATCCGGCCAGGGTCTTTTGGATCTTGTGGCCATATGGCGCAAAGACGGGCTTAGGGTCGGGTTCACCAATGGCTGCTTTGATCTGATCCATCCCGGGCATGTGTCCTTGATCCGCCAGGCCAGATCCGCCTGCGACCGCCTGATCGTTGCGATCAATAGCGACGATTCGGTACGCCGCCTAAAGGGCGCGTCCCGCCCGATCCAGGACGAAGAATCCCGCGCCACCGTTTTGGCGTCTCTTGTCGACGTCGATGCGATCACGGTTTTCGCCGACGATACGCCGATGCGGCTGATCGAATCGGTGCGGCCCGATGTTCTGGTCAAGGGCGCGGATTACAATAAATCCCAAGTCGTCGGCGGCGAATTCGTCGAATCCTATGGCGGAAAAATCCTGCTGGCCAAATTGGAAGACGGTTTCAGCACCAGCAATACGGTCAAGAAAATCGCCCTGGCCTGATTCAATCAAGGATATGTATGTTAGAGCATGATTTGCCGCTATTGACCACCGTCGCCGTAGGTTTCAGCGCGGCGTTTTTATTCGGCCTGATTGCGGCGAAATTGAAATTGTCCCCCATCGTCGGGTATTTAATCGCGGGCATATCCATCGGCCCTTATACGCCCGGCATCGTCGCCGACGCCAAGATCGCCGAACAATTGTCGGAAATCGGCATTCTGCTTTTGATGTTCGGCGTGGGGCTGCATTTTTCTTTCCGGGACTTGATGGGCGTGCGCCGCATCGCCGTGCCCGGCGCGATTGTGCAGATTTTTGTTGCGACCGGGCTTGGCGCGTCCCTGTCTTGGCTTTGGGGATGGCCGCTGCATAGCGGCTTAATGCTGGGGCTTGCGCTTTCGGTCGCCAGCACGGTTGTGCTGTTGCGCTCGCTCGAAGAGCATAATTTAATGCAATCGACCGACGCCAATATCGCGATCGGCTGGCTGATCGTCGAAGATATCGTCATGGTGCTGGCCTTGGTTATGATCCCGGTGCTGGCGTCCTTGGATTTTTCCGGCGGGCAGGCGGTTGGCGTCTTATTGCCGGAATTGTTTTTTGCCTTGGGAAAAGTATTTCTTTTTATCGCCTTCATGCTGGTGTTCGGACGGCGCATTTTGCCTTGGCTTTTGATGGCGGTTATGCGCACAAGATCGCGTGAGCTGTTCACGCTTGGGGTTTTCGCGGTGGCGATGGGCGTCGCCTTCGGCGCGGCCAAGCTGTTCGGCGTGTCTTTCGCGCTGGGCGCGTTTTTCGCCGGAATGACCATCCGCGAATCGGAATTGTCGCAGCAAGCGGCGGAAAAGGCGCTGCCGCTGCAAGACGCCTTTGCGGTTTTGTTTTTCGTTTCCGTCGGCATGCTGTTCAATCCGATGATTATCCTGGATCAGCCCCTGCAGGTCTTGGGCGTTCTGGCGATTATCGTGTTCGGAAAATCGCTGGCGTCTTTTATCATCGTGCTTTTGTTCCGCTATCCGCTTAAGACCGCGCTTTTGGTTTCGGCGGGGCTGGCGCAAATCGGGGAGTTTTCTTTTATCCTGGCCAATATCGGCGTGCTGTACGGATTTTTCGACGATACCGCGCGCGACTTGATTCTGGCGGGCGCCTTGATTTCCATCGCGATGAACCCGTTTTTCTTTTTCACCAGCCGGCTGATTTACCAATTCGCCGAAAAGAACTTTCCCGACTTTTCCGCGAAAAAGCCGGCGCCAAGTTTCTCGCCAGCCGGTAATCCGCCCAGCCCCGCTTTTGCGATATTGGTCGGCGGCGGCAGGATCGGCAGGCATTTATTGCAAAATATTCGCGGGCTTTCCATCGACGTGGTTACGCTTGACGCCAACCGCGAAAGAGTCGATCAATTGCGCCGCGACGGTTTTCCGGCCATCGCGGGCGACGGAATCCATCCCGATAGCCTGCGCGAGGCGGGCATAGATAAGGCGTCGGCCCTTGTGATTGCTGTGCCCAACCCGTTCGAGGCGCGCAAAATCGCCGAAGCGGCGCGCGAAATCCGCCCCGACATCAAGCTTTTGGTGCGGGCGCGCAATGACGAGGAAATGCAGTATTTCGAAGAACAAAAAGTCGATCTGGCGGTGATGGGTGCGCGCGAAGTCGCAAGCCGCATGGCGCAGTTTTTATATCTGCTGCATGACAAAGAAAAAGGCGCAAGCCTGCCTTATGGCGGAGCCTGAGCTTTAGACGCGTTCTGCCAAGCGTGCGGTACGTACCGCCGCCAAAATACCGGAAAGGGGCTGCCGCGTTTCCACTGTCAAGCGGTTAAGGCGATCGTAAAGCGATTGTTCTTGATCCGTCATCTTGCCGAAATCGGGCGTGCCCGCATGGATTAAAATCCCTTTGGCGGTATCGCGGCAGGCGCGTAAAAAATCGGGTCTTGAGGGGTTTTTTAAGGTCACATCCAAATGCGGCGCCAAAATCTTCATTCCGGCAAATAAAGCGGCATGCTTTTCTCGTTGGGCTTTATCGAGCGAGTCGGGCGGAGTGCTCAAGAATTTTTCACCGGCATAGGCAAGCACTGTATGCGCCATCATCTGCGCCATTTCCCCCATGCTTAGGGAATTCGGCCCAAGATGAGTAATATATTTGCCGAGATCAGGATTGAATTTTTTTTCTTCTATATTTTGCAGGCCTTTGCAAAGCATGGCGGTAAGTTCGGCATTATCCCGAATGATTTGTGGAACCGCCAAGGGCGTGCCCATAAATTTTTTAAAAATAGTGTGGAATTGCGCGCTGATATCCGGCCTGTTCGCGCTATCTAGCCACGCGCCTGCCGCCTGGCCCAATTCCTTTTCCATTTGGTTTTGTGTCACGTTACTACTCCTGTTCGCGTTGTTTTTGACGGCTTTGCCCGGGTGGTTTTGCCCAGGCGGTTTTGAACCGATTTTCAAAACCGGGGCCTTTGGCCCATTTCTGCCGTTTTATCGCTTTATTATTTATCGTACCGCTTTTCCTGTAACCACAGCCGGTATTTCCAGACTTTGGCTGCCAAGGGAATTTATAATTTAATTTCAATAACTTGCTTTTACAGCAATTAGAAATTTTGCCCCGGCTATTTATAGAAATTTTATAACGAATGACACATTAATGTCAAATTCCCTAACGCGCTATCTGCTATGCGCAATACGCATGGCTTTTTATGCCAAAAGCGCAGCGCAAGCTTTGCGCCAAGCCAGGGCTTGACCTGCTATATCGCATAGGGGGGAGTTGGACAAAAAGCCGCTTAGGTGGTTGCGGTGGGCCAGGATTTTTTCGGGGTTTTCCGCCAACGCCACCGCTTTTTCAATGAAATCCTTGCGGTTTTCCGCCGATAATTCCGCAAGGCCGGCATAATTCAAAAATGAATGGCTGAAGCGGCTGAAAATCATCTCGCCGCTTTGGGTCAATACCGGAACCCCGTGCAGCAGGCTGTCCATCGTGGTCGCACCGCCGCAAACCGGATGCGGATCCAGAACCAGATCGCAGCGCGCGAAATAGGCGGCGTAATCTTGGGGCGTGTTTTCAGCCAAGCTTATGCGCGACGGCGCGATGCCGCGCCTTGAAAATTCTTGGAAAATATGATGCCCCAGAACTTTGTTGTGCAGCTCCGGGCGGAACACCAAAAGCTTGGCGTTTGGAATGGCACGCAACACCGCAGAATCCCGGTCCATGCTTTCCGCCGTCCATTTGTCGATACGGTTGGGCTGGCCGAAAGTGACATGGCCATTTTCAACAAAGGCGGGTAGGGCCGAAACGCCGGGGACGTTTCCGGCATAAACCATATAAGGACAGTCGAGTATCCACGGCTTTTCCAGCATCATTTCCGCCGATTGCGGCGCGCAATAGGAATCGGCCAGCACATAATCTATTTCCGGCGCGCCGCCGGTATGGCCCCATCCCAGCCACATAACCTGAATCGGCGCAAGCCGCAGCGCGAAAAGCCAGGATAAAGACCGCGCCGAATGGCCGCCCAGATCGAACAGTATATCGACCTCGTCCTTGCGGATGATCTCCGCTATTTCGGCGCTGCTGCGGCCATGTAGCGGTCGGAACATGGTGGCGTTTTGCTTGATGGATTTATGTACCTTGTCCTGCGCGCGCTCTGGGGCGGAATTATAGCAATAGATTTCCATATCCGGCAAAAGCCCCATCGACAAAGCCTGCGGCAGGCTTTGGAAAAAACGCCCGACCGGGTGGTCGAAAAAATCTTGCGACACGAAGCCCAGCCGGGTAATGCGGCGTTTTTTGCCGCCGATCATTTTTCCGATAGAACGCACATGATGCTGCACCCGCTGTTTCCAGGAATCGGCAATCTGGCGGATTTGCGCCAGGCCTTCGGTGTTGATGCCGTAGCGCAGGTAAAAAATAAAATCCTGCGGCAAAAGCCGCAAATTATGCGGCGCCAGGTGCAGATTTTCTTCTTCCAGTAATTTTTCGAAACGCGACAGGTTTTGCAAATCGCAGCAAGCGGAAAGCGTACCGATCACATAGGGCAGGAATTCCAACCGCAAGCCATAAAGGCGGAAAATCAGCCGGGCATGCGCATGCGCCTCATCGAGCCGCTGCATCCGCCCCAAACATTGCGTCAGCAGTAAAAGCGCCTGCAGATTGCGGTTCTGATGCGCCAGCACATATTGCAAAACGTCATAGGCGCGCGCGTCATATTCCCGCCACAGGAAATATTGCGCCAATAAAATACGCAGGCGCAGATCCTGCGGCGCGGCCTTGATGCCGTCTTGCAAATATTGCTCCAGCTTGTCGAATTCGGCTTTGTGATACAAGACATCCAGCAGCAGGGACAAGGCGGCGAAATGCGCCCGGTCTTGTTTGATGATATGTTCCAAAAAATGCGCCGCCTTGTCGCCGTTTCCCGATTGGACGGCGTCTTGGGCTTGTTGCAATAGCTGGGCTTGCGCGGAATGCGCGTTTTTATCGGGCATACCCTTTTTGGTAGCATGAAATCCTTACCGAATGGATAATTTTGCCCCGGTTTTCGCTGTAGAAAGCCGCTACCGCGCCATTTTTTCCGCAACCAAAAGCGCCGGAACGGGCAGGGGTTTTACCGCCTTGCGGCTGGGATGGGCCAGGGTTAAGCCGCCTTCAATGGCTTTCAGGCGCGCCGCCTGCCGCGCGGCGTCATAATCGGCGCCGTACAAGGCGGCGGCCTTGCCATTTTCCATGCGGCATTCGATCACCTCGCCATAAGGCGCGGCGGGCCGGTTTGCCGTAACCGCCCATTTCTGATTGCCGTAATCCTGGTGAAAATATTCGTCTTCATCGCCGGTGATGTTTTGCCCCGCCAAGGCGTCGCGCATCAAACGGCGCAAATCGCGAATGGTTTGATCGTGTCCAGGCTGTTCGAAATAATCGCTGCGCACTTTGGGCGTGAATTCGTCGAAATCCGCGCCCATCGAGACAACAAGATTTTTTGTAGAATCATAAAGCCCCAAATCCACCGAACCGCCTGTGGCGTGCGGCGGGATGCGTTCCGATTTGGACGGCACGGTGACAAAGGTTCCGGTGTGATCGCGGATTCGATCTGCAGACCAATCGGGGTTTTCCGCGCTGTGTTTGTCCCAATAATATTGGTAAATATTCGCCTGCACCTCGCGCGACCGCCAGGCGTCGAAAATGATCCAGCGCAAGCCCTTGGGTGCAAGATTTTGTTCCTGGGCGCGCAGCAGCCTTTCCGCAAGGCCTTGGCGCAAAAACATATCCGGCGAATCCGCCCAGCCGTTTTTGTGATAAACCGGAACGCAAATAAAAGGAAAATCGCCCAGCGAAACCATCGGCTCGCGTTGTTCGGCAATGGGGATGTTTTCAAAAGCGATTAGGGTCATGGGGCCAATATAATTCATTGTATGGCCACTGTAAGCCCAAAACTACGCTAGAAACTAGTATTTAACCATGTTATAAAGCTTTGTAATGGACCCGTAGCTCAGCTGGATAGAGCGTCGCCCTCCGAAGGCGAAGGCCGGACGTTCGAATCGTCTCGGGTCCGCCATTTGTTAATACAGATCCCAAAAAATTAAAGTATATAAAAGTAATTGCTGGTATGAGTGGAATAATGAATTACAAAGTGGTTCTTCCCCCACCGCCACCTAATAGGCGATATGATTTTCTTACCGCAGGAAACGCAGTTACCAATCAAGTGATAGTCGAGATAGATAATGTTTCTGTTGACGACCCACCATTAAAAATATTAATTCCCTTTTTTAGGAAAGCTTGGGAAAATTTTGGATTTCGAAGACCAGAGCATCTTCCATTGCCATAAGAATAATCTATTTGTCGGTGCTTATTCGGTGATTGCCCCACTGTTTTGTGTGGTTTAAGAAACCTATTAAGATATTGAAATATCAACACAAAAACCTGATTTGATATCTAACTCTCTACCCTTCGGAGGGCAACGCTCTATCCAGCTGAGCTACGGGTCCATCTTAATCAACGCTCTTTTATTTTCCCGCTCGCGCTATGCCGCTTGCGGCGGGCCAGCTGCTTGTCCTGCGAAGCTCCGAAGGAGCGAAGCGGGAAGCTACGGGTCCATTTCCGATTCTCACCAGTGTATAGGGATAAAGGAATATTGTACAGGCATTGCCGGGCAGGGCCAGTGGCTTTTTTTGATTGTCATTCCCGCGAAAGCGGGAATCCAGAGCCACAAAAGGTGTTTGCTCGCCCCTGGATCCCCGCTTTCGCGGGGATGACGGGTGGACAATGATCTAAAATGAGTCGCTGCGCTGGGCAGTGTAGCCTAAGCCCCTAGAAAAATGGTGCCCACTAAGGGACTCGAACCCGCTTTGTTATTCGCGCGCCACCGCCTAGCCAACCTAGGCGCGCTTTTCGGGGGTTCTTCCCCGTATCTTCCGCGATAACCGCCTTTATATGCGCCGGGCGTGAAATGGTGCCCACTAAGGGACTCGAACCCCCGACCCCGTCATTACGAATGACGTGCTCTACCAGCTGAGCTAAGTGGGCTTACCAATTACAGTTATAAGCCTTTTTTATAGCCGGAAGAAGGGGGCTAGGCCAGGCTATTTTTCAAAATTTTTGCGGGCGGCCGTCAATTGCCGATCGACAGCAAAGGCGTAAAGCCTTGGCGTTTGCCCCAATACAGGCTGTTAAAGCTTTTGCAGCCCTTGCAATTCGCCGTCCAAGAGCCATGCGATATATGGCAGGCATCGCAAATCCAAGCCTCGTCCGGCTCGGCGCTGGCGTAAAGCGTCGCGCCCTGATTTTGCAATTTTTGCCATATCGGTTGCAGCGGCGCTTGTTGGTCGCGCGGCAAATAGCCATAGGCGCGTTGCAGCAGGCGGTAATCCTGCGCCTGCGGGTTTTTCAAAAGATCCTGCAAATGCTGCCCCGCAAGCCCCCAAAGATTCTGGCTAAGCGCGTAATCGACCGCAAGCCGCTTGGTTTGCGGATGATCGCCGGTGCTGGCGGAAAGGCGGCGCAGCAATTTTTCCAGCTTTCTAGGATTCGATGCGTAATGCTTTAAG
>JACCDT010653771.1_pt1 | contig 22436 bp, 31 predicted proteins | sample 7446291 | NCBI WGS metagenome assembly JACCDT01 (sample SAMN15323446, study PRJNA562643) | freshwater metagenome | isolation source: river surface water | place: USA:Blue River Watershed | collected 2017-08-17 | reverse complement strand
CGGATTATCAATAAGTTACGAGGTTGATAATGGTCAATATATTTTTATTGAGAGATTAAAAAAATATATTGTAAATAAAAATAGAGATAAGAAAAAGTTTAAATCATTAGAGAAAGCTAAAGATTATGCGGCTCTTAAAATAATAAAACATAATAAAACTAAGGAGCAGAAGTTAAGTAAGATCCCCAAATCACTTTATTTAGTTTTAATTAAAGAGGAATCTACTGGGAAGACCTTTGTTAAAGTTGGGATTACTTCTAAACGATTTATCATGCGTAGATTTAGTAAGGCGTATGGTTATGACGGATATACTTTAGAATCAATATTAAGAAGAATTGATACACCTGAAGCCGAAAGACTAGAAACAGAAATAAAAGAGAAATTAAATAAAAAAAGGTCGGTTAAAAAATACCGACCAGTTTTAGAATCTTTTTCGGGTTATTCCGAATGTTTTAATTATCTATGTTTAGATGAGATTATTGAAGTTTTTGATAAAACAACTAAAAGTGTTTAATCCCAAGCAAAGTCTAAACGAAGCTTACCTCCCTCATTTGTCACACTTAAACCACCATTAGCTTCTGCATATCTTTTGTTAACACCAACAATACCAAATACAAGGGTTCCACCTTCAATCAATGTAATTGTGGTATCATTATCGAATTGTTTACCTGTTGCATTTTTATCAATTGGGGTACCTCCGATTGAGCCTACAGTGCTTGGTCTTTTGTAATTTTTATTATAAAGATCTGAATTTGAAACAGATGCACGGAAACCTAAAACTTCTAATTTAACTTTAGCTGTCTTATGTTTTAATTTTTGTATTGTATCAATATCATTCTGAATTGATTCCGCTCTTCTAATTGTACCAGAAACACTTTTAGGCGCTGCTGACGACATTTCTTCATTCATTAAATGATCGATAACTTTTTTAACTTGTCCTTCTGTAAAGATATATTTTTTCATACTATTTTGTTGTTCTTCTTTTCTTATGTAATTCTTCGTTTTCTTTTGTTAAGTATTCAACCTTAACACTAAGTGCTGCCACTTCTTTGGTTAAACCTAAAACCATTTTACGAAGTTCATCTTTTTCTACTGATGATTGGACCAATAACGCTTCTAATTTGGCTATTCTATCCTTACAATCATGTCTAATGAATTCGTCATCTCTTTCTTTATTAAGTGCTCGTTTCTCATAGAATCTAAACGCGGCCGCAGATCCTAATACTGAAACAACCGCAATCAATACCGAATAAATGTTTTCCATACTACATAAATACCAAATAAAAATAAAAATTTCACATTTTTCTCGATATTGGATTTATTATCCCAAATTAATTTAAACATGACAAATAGACAGCCATTTTACATGGTTTTTTTAAATTATCGATTTATTTATTTTTGAATGTTGGGGAACATTTATAGTTAATCGACAAAGGGGAGAAATTTGGTTTTTTCCCTTTTTTTATGTATATTTTATTATGGAAAGTAAAATCATTAATTTTTTTGGTGGACCTGGTATAGGTAAGTCAACTCAAGCTTCTGGTCTTTTTACTGAAATGAAGAAGCATCATATGAATGTTGAATATACATATGAATTCCCTAAAGAAGTTGCTTGGGAAGGTAATATAAGTCAATTGAAAGATCAGTTCTTTATCACCGCTAATCAGCATAGGAATATTAGTAGATTGTATGGTAAGGTGGAATATATTATTGTTGATTCACCAATTATATTAGGGTGTTTTTATGAACAAAGATATGGTAATGATTATCCGGCTTCTTTCTATAGTTTAACGGGGTTAAGTAAGTTCCTATGGGATTTATTTAAACAATACAATAACGTAAACATATTGCTAACCAGAAACAACGAATCATACGATACAAGTGGTAGGTTACAAAACTTACAAGAGGCACAAGAAATTGATGAGGATATAAAACAGACATTACTTATTAACTCTGTACCTTTTGCTGAATTTTCTGTTGGTACAAATACTCCTGTGGATATATTTAATTATATAACACAGGATAATTTATGAAAAAAAACTTATTACTAACCCTATTCCTTTTAATTGGGATTAGTGCATTTTCACAAGACACAGTAAGAATAAAAAACCAAGTATTTGAAGTACTTTACTCTCAAAATTTAGAGCAACCAGTTTGGATCAAGTATCGTTCAACAAACAGGCCAACAAACGTCAATAGAGGTACTATGGACTTTTATGCGGAAAAGAACATAAAGACTTCGGACGCATTAGATTATAAAGCAAACATATATGATAAAGGTCATGGTGCCCCGGCTGCAACTTTTTCTGACAACATGGAAAACCTTAAACAAACCTTCACATACTTAAACTGTATTTTACAGGATCAATATCTTAATAGAGGTGAGTGGAGATTATTAGAAGAACAAGAAAGGAAATGGGATGATACTGAAAATTTAACAGTATTAATTAAAGTATTTTTTGACAAACCAGTAAAAAGAATACCCACAAATGCCGCTATTCCATCATATTTGCAAAAACACATCTATTTTGAAAAACAAAAAAAATGGAGATGCTTTGTTTTTTTAAATGAAAAACCTAAATTTAAGTGGGACCAATTAGAAATGCTTTGCGAAGCTGGTGACCACAATTAGTATGATTATATTAGGAAAAGAAACAGTAACGTATCAAAATAAACTTTATTACATTTATAGGAAAGTTAAATCGACACAACTAAAAACAGAATACGTTTCGGAATTAAAAGAATTTTGGGTATGTGATATCGTGATAAGAGGAAGACATCAAACTAACGATGACGTCTTCCTCTTTTTACGTGAAATATCAGATGCTATTGTAATTAGTCAAACTTAGCTTTAAGTCTGTTGATCATTGAGTGTACAGTTTTGATGCTAGATAATACACCACCTAAAGAAGCTTTTCCAGAACCATTTTCTTTAACTTCCTCTTTTGTTTTAACATCTAAACTAGGGCTCTTTTTACTTATTGTAGTATGTTGCTCCTTGATCTTGCTATAGGTTTCTCTTAATTTAATTGATACCTTTGGTAAGAAATCTTCCAATATTTTTGCATACTTTGGAATTTCTGATTCGCTACCAGCTCTTGTTATTTTAACAATAAAACGCTTGGTTTCCATTGTATCTTGGCCAGTTGCTTTCAACTCTTCCATAATCTGAGACACTTTTTCTTTAGACTCAGCATATTTTGGGTTATCCTTTAATTTTTTAATTTCAGATTCAAGTTTTACAATCTGACTGTGTATTTCTGCAAATTCGTCAATCTGCTTAGCTAATTTACCTTTGGCTTCTTTAGATTCTACCAAGTTTAGCAATTGTTTTTTAATAATAGTTTCTAGTAACATTTTGTATTGTTTTATTTATAAATATTTCTTTATTTCCTTTATACAATACTTGGTATATAATTCTTCATTTTTTCTAGCCTCTCTTTCACACGGATTTGTATAGTAGCTATATGTCTTCTCATAATACTTGTATAAATTTCTAGATTGAAGATAATGCGTGTATTCGTGTATAACAGTACTTACTAGATCAAACATTGTTTTGCAAGCATCTGTATGTATGGTCATTTTATTTCTATAGAAACAATAGTTCCCATAGACCATCGATTTTTTAATTGTTCTTTTTCGACTAGTTACCTCTATTTTTAGCTTTGTTCTTTTTCTCTCGTTTACCCCAAAGTTTTGCTTACACCATTTTATTGTTAATGCTGTGTACTTTTTTTTATTTAATTCAAAATCTAGGTTTCTTTTAGCCATTCGATTTTTTATCGATTTTGGGTTTTTTGACGGTCTTTATTGGTTTAGTAACTTCCTTAATTGAATCATAGTTTTTAATAATACCATTAAGGATCTCAGCGATTTCATAATTTTCAGCCTCCTCGTTCTTTTTCCAAAGCGCAACTAAAAGGGCTTTAAACTCGTTTTCCCCGATGTTTACCCTTTTGTCAGTACTTCCCTTGATAATTTTAAAAACGGCGTAATTTAGGGCTGTTTTGGACTCTTCTGATATGTTAAAGTAATTCTCTATTGAGATACTTGAAACGATATTAGTTGTCAAGTCTGATAAAAATTTAATGACTGATGGGTGGTTTATATTTGCGTTCATGATTTACCCTTTTGATAATAAATAGGTCCTACATTATTAATAAAAAGGGGGAAGAACAATTTTTTTTTGAACCTCCCCCTGGACAATAATATTAAGATTTCTTATTTAGCCCATTTTCCTCTGGAAACTATTTGTGCAATAACCCCATATACAGATAAATCGCTATATGTATCCTGAATCGATTCACCAACCGTATCATCTTTACCTAAAACAACAAGTTGCTTAAGTCGTTGGATTTTATCATTCATTCTAAACCATAAACCAGTTTGTGATAGTTTTAATTCTTCAGGACTTTCACATCTAGTACCGACTGATATATTATCCGGTCCATAATTGAGTTGTTTTCTACAAAACAATTCATAGTTGTCTTTAAGGATCTTTTTAAATTCCTTAGTCATTTCTGGGTACATCGCCTCACATTCTTTGATTGGATCGATTGGTTGGTTTTTCTCTTCTGACATAATATTTTAGATTTATTACGTAATATAATGGAAATTATCCGGTTTACCAAATATTTATATAAAAATATAAAAAATGGCTTCAAAAAAATATAAAGAAATGCAATCAAACCACAAAGACCATGTTGGTTCAGATATGCCAAAACATAAGCAATTGATCCAAATGCTTTCTTTTAGAGTTGTGCCAGCATATTACAAGGAAATTGAAAAGGTTGCTGACAAGAAAGAAATGACTGTATCTAAATTAATTAGAAGTTACATCAAAGAAGGTATGAAGCGTGATAAAGAATTATCTAGCAGTGAAGATAGAGATTTCAGAGTAGATTAGTTATTTATCAAATCTTTTAAAAGCGTTTCTCGAAATAAAATTGATCCGAGCTCTTCCAATAAACTGGTGGAGCTCTTTTTTTCCGGCGTAGCTCATAGCAGATTTAAGATAATCTTGAAAATTCTTAACCCACCCTTCAATTGTATATTCTACCTTATTTCGTCTAACAACACCTTCAGACGTTGTTAACAACTCTTTACCCCACGATTTTTGAACCTCTTTAGTACTCATACCCCTAAAGTTTTTGTAAAGCGGCACATCAGCCATAAACATTTCATTAGCGTGCTTAGTATATTGATTTATTACTTCGTAGTTCTCTTTGCTAGTTTCACCTGCGCTTTCCAAACATTTGTTTAAGATTGACCCTAACATCACATAGTCAGCACCAAGAGCTAACGCCTTAATAATATCAGAATATTTCTTAAAACCACCATCGGCTACTATTTTTGTTTCGTATGGTTTACTATTACCTAAATAATATTTCTTTTGTTGTATATCACTACATTCTTTTATTAAAGATGCCATAGGGTAACCAACCCCAGTTTGAACTGTTGTTAAACATCCGCCACCATTACCGATTCCAATTCTAACCATATCTACACCTATTTCACAGTATTTGTGAAATGTGGTAGGATTAGCAACATTACCAACCATTAAACACATATCATCACCATACATTATTTTGGCTTTCTTTGCAGCTTCATATAAATCTAACATGTGTCCATTAGCGATATCAATTAAAGCTAGTATTCTACTTTCACTTGGGACGACTATTCTTTCTCTAAGAAATAATCTTTCAAAGTCAGTTAAACTATACGAAAGAAAATGATTATGGTCTACCCACTCAGATGTTGGGTTGGGTATTCTAGGTAAAACAGGAATAATACCTTGATTTTTAAATAAATGAAAATTATCTTCACTAATAACGGTGTCCATTGGGGCGGTCATTAATGGTAGATTACCCATTACGGTTCTAGTGTTAATTTCAGATCTAGATCTTATTTCTGATAACGTTGCAGGTTCGATCAAAAGATCATCAAAATCATATAGTTGTTTAAGTGTTTCGTTCATTGTTTAGAATTTGTAAGGCTAATATAATAAAAAAACCAGAAATTAAAAAATTATCAATAAAAAAAGTATTTATATTAATATGGAAAAGAAAATAATTTTCGAAGATAACGTTAAAACGATTCTTAATAGAATCATAAATGAAGAAGTTTCTAAGGTAAAAAGAGAGGAATTTGCTAGAGTTCAATTTAAAATCGATGAATTACAAAATTCATTAAACGAAACTGTAAAAGAATTAAGAAAATTACAAGATTCAGTTCCGGGTGGGTTAAAAACTGTGGCGACCGGTAGACTTAATGGTATTTCTCAAAATTTAAGCTCAGCACAAAAATTAATTACACAGTTAAAAGATAAAATAAAACTATATAAAAAGAGTCTATATAGCCAACAAATAGAAGAAAAAAAGAAGTAATGAAACTTATTAAGCTAATAGAAGAAATCGACCCAACGCTCAAGAAAAATGACACGCATTATAAGAAGCTTATTGAAACTATTAAGTTTCTTGAAGGTAAAAAAAAGGTGTTGTTCATAACAACATCAAATAGAGGTGAATGGGCTATTAAAGAACTGAAAGAGGAGCCGAAATCTACTATGTTAGCTAAAGCCATACAATCACATCTTGGTAAATCAAAGTGTACTCTTTTTGAAACAATTAATTTACAAATACACCATTGTGAGGGTAACGTTTCACATATGGATGGTAATTCATGTGGCGTAAAGAAATCAGCATTAAAAGATAAGGAAAAAAACCCTAGCGGTAATCATAGATGTTGGAGAAGTATTAATAATCCAGATGATGAATTATGGAAAATTAGTAGGGAATTATTTGAATCGGACGCTGTTGTATTTTTCGGTTCTATCAGATGGGGCCAAATGAATGCTCAATATCAAAACTTAATTGAAAGGTTAACTTGGTTAGAAAATAGACACACCACTTTAGGTGAATCTAATATACTAAAAGATATTTCATGTGGCATAATTGCAACAGGGCAAAACTGGAATGGTGAAAATGTAATTAACACACAAAAACAAGTATTATCCTTTTTTGGATTTGATGTTAAAGACCAATTATGTTGGAATTGGCAATACACCAAAAATCAAAAAGACGAGACAGCTGCTTCATACAAAAAATCTGGAAAGGAATTTAAGGATACCTTTGAATTAGACTAGTTACTATCGTCAACAAAAATATTCAACACATCGGTTTCATCATCTGATTTTTTCTGCATTTCTTCTCGTCCCTTTTCAGTTAAAAAAAAGACTTCTTCCGTACCTTCGTCTTCGTAAGAGTTTATAAATCCTTTTTTTTGTAGCCCTCTTAACATATCCTCAGCAACAATTTCTTTCAATATTTTATCAAACTCATCTTCACTAAAAATACCAATATCTTCATTTTCTAAACCATTAAGTAAAAACTTGGCAGTTAGTTCTTCACAGAATCTTTTTTTTGTGTAGCTGTAATCCTCTATTTCAAAATCCTCAAAGAACTCGTCTTCGATTAATGTTTGAATAATTTCATTAGCTATTTTCTCTATTTTAGGTAAGTAAGACATATCTTAAATCGTTTCTAAGATCTAATATACGAATATTTTTCCAAATAAAAAAATCTATTAAATTGATATTACGGGTATATATTTAAGTAATTAATTCTTATATTTTAAATAAAAAAAAGTGAAAAACTACGAAATTTTTGTTAGCATTGCGTCCTATAAAGACGATCAACTAGATAAAACAATAAGAAGTTTATATGAAAATGCGAAGAATCCAACAGAAATTCGATGCGTTGTCTTTAATCAAACAAATTATGATAATTTAACTGATCATAAAATTTACTATCCAGATTGGAGAGTTGAAGTTTACAGTGTTGATAGTAGATTTGCTAAGGGGGTTTGTTGGGCTAGACATAAAATACAGTCTTTTATTGAAAACGAAAAGTACTATTTACAGATCGATTCTCACATGAGATTTGCTAAGGATTGGGATGAAAAATTCAAATATCATTTAAATGATTGTAATAGTCTAAAACCGGTATTAACATTTTACCCACCAGGTTTTAACCCCGAAGATGAAAGTCGTGTTAATAGTGTTATAAAAAACGAAATCAGAGGTTTAAATAGAATGGCGTGCTCTTCGTTGGGTATTAGCATGGATAAAAACCTTTGCAACTTACATAACGGAGACAATAAACCAATACCAGGTACAACAACTGCTGCTGGATTTTTATTTGCATCAATAGATTATGCTAAACAAATTCCTTATGACCCAAATTTATTTTGGAATTATGAGGAAAGTGATCAGACTTATAGAGCGTTTACCTATGGTTGGGATTTTTTCGGTTTACCTGAACCATTAATCTGGCACAAGTACAATACGACCGGTGTGATGACTCACTATCAAGAAAATCCAGATTCAATGCATAGAGAAAACTACTCAAACAGTTATGCAGAAAAAAAACTATTCGAAGATGGGTATGATGGAATTTACAAATTAGGAACTGAAAGAAGTTTAAGCGAATATGAAATTTTAAATAATATCTCATTTAAAGATAAAACATTTGAAAGTCCCAAAGAAAAAGATTTATTAATCGTTGTGCCATATAGAGATAGAGAAGCACATTTAAAAAGCTTTTTAGAAAAGACGCCAAAGTATTTTAAAGATAGAAATATAACATATGATATTATAATTGCTGAGCTAGATAATATTGGTGATTGGAATGCCGGACTCTGCTGCAATTCTCTAATCAATTTTAAAAAGAAAGCAAATTACAAATATCTCTATATTCATCATGTCGATGTGTATCCAATAGAAGGCGAGTGGAAATATCCTGATGAGAACCAAGTCTATTTTAATTTAGGAGATTATGGTAGTTGTTTAATGAAAATGGATTATTATTTAAAAGTTGGTGGTTATAGAAACGGATTTTGGGGTTGGGGTGCTGAGGATAATGATCTTTATGACAAATTTGCAAAAGCCGGAATTACTGTCGTCGATGTTACCAAATTAAATGGGTATGATGTAGTGTTTGATACGGGTTATCAAAACCATGCTAGGAATTTTGAAGCGATAAACTATAGTAATAGTCATAAAGTTTTATTCACGCCATACAATAGAAATAGAGATTCAATTTTTGATTTTAATAAATTTGGTAAGACACATTCTTTGACTAAAATAGATGAATCCATATACAAACACAATATTACACCTTTAGTTTTCTCCCCTAAAAATCACAAAAATAAAAACGTTGTTCTTGCTTATATTAAAGATGTAAAAAAAGAATATGTATACCCCTTTATAAAAAGTGTTTCATATTTTGCTTCATACAAATATGATTTATATGTGATTGATGCGTCAACACAAGAAAACACCGATGTAACAAATGAAATAGGTGCGTTTGGGTTTAAGGTAATTAAAAGAAAATCTGTTTATAATAATTTATTTATTGATAGATTATTAGCATTCAAAGAATTTGCTTTATCTAACGATTATGAAAGAATATTATGCATGGACTTTTCTGACATATACATACAAAAAAATCCATTTGAAATATTAGAAAAAATACCACAGGATAAATTGATAGTTAGTTCTGAAGGTCTAGTAATCGGTGATCAAGAATGGAACTATAATGTTATAGCCAACGTATATGGTGCCGATACAGCAAACTTTTTAAAACCATATGAAGTTTTAAATTGTGGGGTAATGTGTGGAAGTCCTGCTAATTATGTTGATTTATGTGATACCGTTGTTACTGAATATGAAAGATTTGGTGATGGTATAAAAAGCATATACGGGGTAGATCAAGCATTAATTTTGAAACTAATTTATCATGATCAGAAAATCAAATTAACTGTTATTAGAGATGATTATCCATTTGCTGCACATTTACATGTTCATTTTAATAACCAGGATAAAACTAGGTTTAAAGATATACAAGTGTTTGGTAAAAAGGCGGTTAAAAATAAAGATAATGATTTGTTTGCCATTGTTCATCAATATAATAGAGACATTGGTATGTTCAATGAGGTGTTAAATCACTTTAAAAATTATTATATACCAATTACATAATATTTATGGTATTCTTAGTCTTTAGACATAACTTTTTAAACGTTAACACATATGGATGACGATGATAGTGAACAAAATAAAAAAACTAAAAGAAAAAAAAGAACGTCTAACGTTTTACAGAGATATGTCGCTTATGTTAGCGATGTTCTTTCTCCCATTTGGTTACGACGCTTTATTCAAATTAATGATGGAAATAACTGGTTCATACTGGGGTGCCGATATAATTTTTTATTCAATTTCAGGGTGCTTCTGGTTATCTTATATATTACTTACGAAGCACTTATCAAATAAAAAAACCTCCGATTAGGAGGTTTTCTTATTTTCAGTATTAGGTTTTTGTAAGCCTTTCTTATCTTCATCTTTTTTCTGATAATGATTTTTAGTGGCTTCTTTGTGTCTTTCGAGGATTTTCTTTTTTTCTTCCTCACTCATTTTAAATACGTTATTCATTTTAAATTGTTTTTTTTAAATTTATTTTTATACAGCTTTCTTTTTTATTTTTTAAGATTAAACATTTCTCATATTCTTCTGTCTGTTCTAATATGTGAATCATTTTATCAATAATCTCTAGTAATAACTCTAGATCATTTTCATAACTTAATATGGTTTTATTTGAATGATAATGAAAAATTAGTTCATTGTCAAGGTTTCTAATATAATCATATATCATTTGTACTTCATCATCATCATAGTTTCCTACGTGTAAAACCCTTGTTGCTTGTAGTAAAAATGATATTGACATATCCATAAATAGTGGGCTACTCATCTGTCAACTTTTTTTCTAATATTCTAAAACACTCCAAAAAACCATCTGATTCACATTCTTCTCTAGTTTCTTTAGAAGATTGTGTGGGACCAAAAACAATGCCGTTATTTAATGATATACTGAATAACCACTGTTTTGGGTTATACATTTCAATAGTTAAAAAAACACCTTCTTTATCAAAGAAGCGATATAATTTTTTAAGATCATATGTTGTAATAGTCGAAATGCTTAAAACACCTATATTAGGGAACATAACATTATTAAACCTTTTAAAGGCTTTAGGATATAAAAATTCAATACAATACCAATCAAACATAAGCATAATATAACAAATATCTATCATCAATTGAATAAAAAGATGACTTTTAATAAAAAAAGACATACTTATTTGGTGTTACTTGAAAAAATGATAATACGAGAATTTTACTTAAACGAAGAAACTGGGAATCTATATATTGAATTCTCAACGGAAGAAGACGGTGATGATTTTTATAGAATTTTAGAGTTAACTGCGGAAGATGTGGATTTTTACTCCCCATCGATAATCGATGAAGATACAGAAATGGATGAAGATTTCATATCTGAAATCATAATTGAGTATTTAAATCGTAACGATTTACCCGGAGAAGAAATTTTGTAATATTTATTATTATATGTCTTTTTTAAACGATAAGCAAAGGGAAACAATTAAAGAATTTATAAAATTCGTAAAGGGTGATTTAGGATTAAAAACCACCCCATCTGTTGTTTTACAAAATGGTAAAAAAAACCTAAAAACAACCGCAAACTATGACTATACCAAACCTGAAAAAGTAATCAGGGTTAATGTTAAGAATAGAATGGTGGTTGATGTTATGCGTAGCATTGCTCATGAGCTTGTTCACCATAAGCAATATGAACAAGGTCGTTTAGAGGTAAAACCACCAGATATTGGTGGTGAAATTGAGGATGAAGCAAATGCTAAAGCCGGGCAATACATCAAGATGTTTGCTCAAAAAGACCCAACAATATATGAGGAATAGTTAAATTCTTCTAAAATGAAGAACAACGTTTTCCTTCATAAAAACCTCAACATTTGTATTTCTTCTAAACATTGTCCAAACGTTAGGATACACCAATTTTAATTCAGTTAACCCATATTGGTTTATTTGAATATATCTACCTTCAGCCGTTTTAATTGCATTATATTTCCCAGAATATAGATCTTGTGTTGGGCTGTAATATGTTTGATATTCATATCCTGGGGCATTATTAATCATAGTTGGTAATCCTAAAATATTCGTCTCAAATTCCCAAATAGTTTTATTTAAAACAAAGCGATCTAATGGTTTAGCTCTACTATAATTCTGTTTAAAAGTTACAACATTACCATTTATTGAACTTACATTATATTGTTCTGTGATAATTGTATCATTCAAAACATGAATCACGGAATCTCCGTGAACACCTTGTATTGTGATATCTGCTGATATCAATTTCCATTGACCCGATAATTTGGGATATGTCTCAAATTCAATCTTCTCGCAACCAGATAAAAGGGCTGGTATTAGTATTAAAAGTAATTTTTTCATTTTTTATTGATTTTAATGTGCAAAACAAGTATATTTTCTTGATATCACCAAAAAAAACTCAAATATTTTTATATTTATAGGGTATGCGTTTAGTAATTACAGAAAAACAACTTAAGGAATTAATTAGATTAACATCTAATAATCAGGAACTTAAGGAACAGGGTTCCGGTGAAGGTGCGCCTGAAGCCGGTACGTCTAGCGATGGTGAAAAGAAAACTGGCGCGTCTAAATGGGAAAGTGGTGTTACCAGAGGGCCAGCTAATCAGGTTGGCGTCACAACATGGTCAGAAATTGTTGGTTCAAAAATTAGTAGAGGTAAAGCCAATCCATTAAGTGAACAATCAACTAATTCTGTTGTTAAAATTTTAAGACCGGACGGGAAATTCATGAATGCGCCGGCTAACACCCAAATTATTGGTTTATTTGATCAAAATGCAATGGATGGAAGTAAATTTAAAAATTCATTGCGATCCATGATTTCAAAAGAAAACGGTGGATTAGGTAATAAAGAAACAGAAAAGTGGATTCCTGCGGATTGGTCAAAAATAATAAAATTAAACAGTGTTAGTACATTTAAAACACCAGATAATAAAACATACACCGCTTCTTTTAAACACCCAAAATTAGAACAATTTAGAAATGTAAGCGCTGAGGAGTTTCAACGAAAATTTTATGTAATGTATCCGGAACCTAATGGATGGAAATTTGTTGGTTATTATACCAGTCAAGGTTCAGGATTTGTTGGGGTTGAGGCTGAAAAAACTTTTTGGGAGGAATGGAAATATTGGATTCTAGGTGGTGCATCAATTATTGCAGCTATCGTTATTCCTGGAATTGGTGGTATATTGGTGTCTATTGGTATAGATTTAGTTTCAGCAGCACTTCAATACTCTGAGGGCGATACAGTTGGTGCCGGTATTAGTACAGTATTAGCATTTATACCTGTTATTGGTAAATTTGTCCCAGGCTTGAAGGTTTCTAATAAGGTTGCGGAGAAATTAGCAAGAGAATTTGCACCTTTAACTGATGAAGCGGCAATTATCGCTAAAATAGAATCAGACGCGTTAACACAACAAGAAAAATACTTTATGAGAAAACTTCTTGCTGAAGATCCAAAAAAGTTAGCGGCATTAATAGAAAAAGAAATGTTTAGTAATGTTACCGCTTCCAATTCAATGGATGTTGTATCAAAGTTAAATGTGTTAATTAAAAATAAAACATTGGATAAAATTAAAGCGGAAAAATTATATAAGAGCTTAGGATTAAAAAGGTTTGGGTTTGATTTGGGGGTGTCTGGTATTGTGATGGGTGCTGGTGGATATTTAAAATATTATTTAGAAAAGTTAAATGAGATTAAAAAATTGAATTTAACCCCAGATCAAAAAGACACTAGAATATCAGAATTAATTCAAGAAATAAGAAAAACGAATTCGGCGGATATTGAAGGGAAAGTACTGCCAGTAATTGAAAAGTATTCATCATATGATGAAGGAACTGAGCAAGACATACAAAAATATTTAGACATTAAAATTGCCGTTTTGGAGGCTTATTTAAAAAATCCAAATCAAGATTTGAATAAAATTGCTGATGAAGCTAACAAATAATCAGATATTTATATATTATGAAAAAGAACATACTACTAGAAGAAGAGATAGCAAAAATTAAAAAACTATCAGGAATAAATGAAGCGGCTCCTGGACCAACACAATGGATTACTAAATTAATTGCACAAATTGCGAATACCCCATTGTCAGATGATGTTATTAGAGAATTTGAACCATTGATTAATAGTGGTAAAATAGCCATAAATAAAAATGCAAAAAAAATTACAAGTATTGATTGGGCTAATATAGCTGATGATGAGGTTGAACTTTTATTTAGATCATCAGAACTTGCTGCTGTTTTCAAACAAATAATTAAAGATAATAATATAGCCACTGACGCAACGGCTGTGGCTCTTTATAGCCCAAGATTTAAGAAAATTGTTAATGGTTATAAAAAAGGAAAGGGAAACCCAATTAGTAGTGGTTCATCTTCAGCTCCTGGATCAGGGACGGGTAATGTGACAAATTCAGGAAAACAAGCACAAACATTTGGTTCTGGTGGATCATCAACATTACCTAAAAACGCATCTGTTGATGAGGTAATGAAATATATTGATGTAGATCCAGTCTTTTCTCAAGTATTGAAAACTAAAAAAGGATCTAGAGAAATGGTTGAAAATTGGATTGAAGTTAATCTTGGTGATAATGTATCTGTAGAAGCTATTTTGGAAAAGGTTGAGCCTTATTTTCAAAGATTACAAAGTAGCCCGGATGCAAAAACTGTAACATTCTCAAAGAGAGTTGATCAAGTAATCAATTTTTTAAGTAAGGGTAAAGTGGCTTACGAAGGTGGTAAAGGTGCTGTTTATTGGGGATTAGGTATAGGTCTTATAGGTGTGGTTGCGGGCGCTTGGACATTAAAAGAATTTGGTGGGACTTTGCTTTGTAGACTTGGATGGGATAAAACTAATGATTGGTTTGGTTGTAATAGCGGAGGTGGCGACCAACAAAGTACTAATAACAACAACGACGGCGGTGTAGATTGGAGCAAATATAAACCAGCTAATTAATAGAAATGAGCCATTATACAAATAGATATAATTTTTGGAACGAGAATAAGCAAAAAATTAAATTAATCGATCCTAAATTTAGTAGTTACAGAGAGTTTGAAAATAGTTTTTTTAAAAATGAAACTAATTTTTATACTTTCTTTAATCTAATGAGAGACCAATTTAATTTTGGACAGGATTTAAAAACGTTATATTCAATTTTTGCTTGTGATTTTGAATGGGCGAAGAAAACTGTATTTTGTGGCGGATCAACATCATCTGGATCAACATCGCCTGGGACAACAAATATGTTTGGATGCCTCACAAAAAGACCTGAGTTTAAATATTCAACACAACACAATAATGTTATTTTAAGAACCCCAAATTATTATTGGGCTTTTTTCAGTAATAATAGATTTTTTCAAAATACCCCAACAAAGAAAGGCTATTGGTCTTGTGATGGGGGGGATCATTTTACAATAAAATTAGATGACGGTAAAACCTATTCATCTAAAACTGGTGTGTGGACTGATGGTGTAGCATCATCGTCATCTAATAGTACAACAATTACAGATACAAATTTAACCGCTAATGATTTAACTTCTGGTAGCACTGTTAAAGTTGGAATGAGAGGTGATATTGTTACTAAGATCCAAGAATTATTAATCGCTAAAGGATTTATTCACGTAAGTAAAAATGATACAGCAGACGGTATTTTTGGTAATAGAACAAAAAGAATGGTTATGGCATTTCAGGCAGCTAACGGATTAAACGATGACGGTGTTGTTGGCAAATTAACTTGGGAAAAATTAAATGATGGATCAGCTGCAAGCAATGATTCAACAAATCAAGCAACTAGTGTGAAAGATCCATATGAAGTTCCAGGATCAGATTCTTCTATTATGCAAGAATCAAGAAAAAAAATATTAAGAAAATACCTACAAGAATTTAAATAATTGTAGTTTAAAAGATATTTATTATCAGAGTTTGATTGGTTTGGTCGCCATCAAATGATAATAGAAAAAAAACGAAAGGAGGTATTCTAAATCTCGGCAAAGGGTCTTCGGACCTTTTGTTCGTTTATAGGGATAATATTTTTTTTAACTAATTTTTTTATTATATTTATCTAGGGATGGGTCAGTTCCACGACAACCCATTCCATAATTTTTGTTGAATTAGTTTATAATGAAAAATAATGTAAAAAAAATAGGTAAATGTATTTGTGATAGTTGTGGTAAAGAATTTGAAAAACCTTTAACGGAAATAAGGAGAAGTGAAAAATATAAAAGACGTCACTTTTGTTCAAGAACATGTGCGGGTAAACACAATATTAAAAATTTTGGTGATAATAGATCAACATACGATATTTCAAAACATGCAAATAATAGAATTACAAACTATACTAAATTTAAGTATCATTATAGAAATATACTTAAAAGAAATCAAGAGATTGATATTACAATTGAAGATTTAAAAAATCAATGGGATAATCAAAATGGTATATGTTTTTTTACAGGTGTTGAATTAGAACTCTCATCCTACACTAAAATAAAAAAAAACCCGATTTATTCTGCGTCTTTAGATAGAATAGATAGCAATAAAGGTTATGTTAAGGGGAATATAAGATGGGTTTCTAGAGCAATAAATTGGATGAAAAATGATATGACTGATCAAATGGTTAATCAATTAATAGATATAATTATTGAAAATAAAAAAAGCCCCAAATAGGGGCTTTTCTTTTGTGGAGGTGACGGGAGTCGACAAACTTGGACTATCTCATCATCTTTTCAGATGTCGGACGCTCTAGATGGTTTTACTGTAGAAGCGTCTACAACCCATTAGTCTCTGCACCTTCTTCTTCCTACGAAGCTTGGCTCAGGGTTGTTTCATAAAGAAGTTTTCCCTGAATTCATCCGATTTTCGATCAGCATCTCTACTGAAAGGGGCTCAACTTAACCCGTGTCTTGCTCGCTATACCATAAATGGACTACACGTTTATTCAATTGGTTCTCAACTGACAAATAGTTGGTTTCATACACAGCTACACAACAAACCTGTTTCTGACTAGATTTTAAAGAGACAATCAGACCATTCTCCAACACTCTACGGTGGTATTACACCTTGAAGGCTTCTGTTCCTAGGTTATATGCCAGTCGACCCGATGTAGATTCGCCTTAGGCTACTGCTACGTTAGAAGTTGCGATCAAGCCGCAAGCTTCCATGTTGTTATAAACGTTGCCGTTTAGATTTTACCACCGTGGATTAAAGTCGTAGATGACATCCGACTACGTGCCCATTTACCATATCAACGCCAATCAATACCAGACACCCCCATTATTTTAAAGAACTATTGCAAAGATATAAATACTTAAGAGATTTTCAAAGGAAAATTCTTTTCATATAACGCTTCAAAGAATAATTTATTCTTCTCCCATTTTTTATTAACCATACCGACAGATTTATGTGTTACTCTAATTTTGGTTGTTACACCAACTTTAACACTGTCTAAATGATTTTCGATACATATTGGTAGATCATAAAAATGAAAACCTTCAAACTGTTCATTGAAAGTGTGTTTTATTCTTTCTCTATGAATCATCATAAATAATCCATCAACAACTATTACCTCTTTTAATTTTTCGCTATAGTCTCCCTTTGAGTAGTGATTAACATGACGTTTACCTTCATGTTCATGACCAACAACACCATACATTGACGATCTATCTTGCCACCACATTCCGCTAATTAGATTGTCTGTACCAGCTAAACCGATAATCCCATACTCAGGGTTTTTTTCGAACAATCTAATAACTTTTGGTGTGATGTTTTTTGTTTCAAGAATTAAATCATCATGCATGAAAACAATTATATCGTTCTTAGCGTCTTTTAATCCATCATTATAAATTTTGGCTAATGGTTCACTACCATCATTCTCATAAATTAAAATTTCGGTTCTAGGGTGTGAGAACATTTTCTCAACATGCTTTAAGTAAGCATCATCAATTTTTCGTGTTGGTATTACAACGCTTATTGGTTCGTTATTCTTGGACATAAGTTGCTACAATTTCACCATCGTATTCTTTTAAATCAACGATGATAGGTTTATTTGATGGAATATATTGCTCAGTACAGATAGCAGCATTAACAAATAATGTATCGTTTTTATACATTCCTCCGTATGCCCCATGAATATGACCAAATACATGTAATAATGGTTTTACACGTTCCACATGGAACGCAAGTAATTCACAACCAACGTTCATGTCTCCTTGTCTCCAATTACTAACAAAATCTCTACATCCATGAGGTGGCCCGTGTGTTATTAATACATCAGTATCATCAGGAATCATTGACCAATACTTTTGAAGATCTTCTCCTAGTCTTGGTAAATTAAATGCCCAATTATAAAATTCTGGTTGCCATGGACTACCCCAAAACTTTATTGGCCTGGAGAATTCTGGGGATTCAATTATTAATTGATTATCTTCTAAATAAGTTACGTTTGATTGTGAAAGGTTTTCTTCATTCATTAAATTATAATACCATTCATAATCGCCTTTGTGATGTGGGTATCTATGTTCTTCAAATGCAAAATCGTGATTACCGGCAACAAAAATTTTTGTATCATATTTTTGATCCATAAACCAATGAACAAAATTTTCAACATCATGACGTTGACCTTTATTTGTACAATCACCTGAATGAATTAAAACATCACCTTCAGGTAGATCATAACCCATCATTGGGTGAAGACTATGTGTATCTGATATGCAAACGATTCTCATTCACTTAATATACTGAAAATTATTTTAAAAACAAAAAAAAAGTCAGAATTTCTTCTGACTCAATTGGGGCCGCACGGTTAATATTTTTGTGAGGTCTCTTCCACCATTTAGTTTTTCTAAACTAAAAAAATAAAAACTCTGAGATTACAAGTTTTAATAGTTGACTTTAGAAAGATTATTGTTTCCTCTCATATCCACAGTCTTTTGAACTGTACCAACCAGTGACGGTCAATTAGATTAACCAATCCTTAAGTCATTAGATACTCTCACCTTACTCATTACTCTTCGAGGTTGCCACCCCGATTAGTCCTTGCGGGACTAGAGAACTTTCTGGAAACTCACATTGGGCTTGGGACCCTTTGTGGCCGTGAACCCCTCACGACTATGTAGTCACCTGTCTCTAATGACTGACGAGCACTTTTCCTTTTGCTTTTAAGTTGTTAAACCAAAATTAACAAAATGATTTTAGTTACCGATCTGGAAGGTAGCGGCTCGCCGCCAGCCATGCCATCTTTTGGACGACACGATACTAAACTACCCTCTGAAACATCCCTGCTTCCACACTTCTGGACCCCTTCGAGACAAAACCCTTGGTAGAATTTCATCAAGGATTATAACAGCACCACCTGTACACAACCATACCTTTCGGTTTTAAGATTCCCATTGTATTGAATTCCGCAATAATATGATTGGAGGTCATATTTCTTACAACAATTCTACGAGTTATTCTTATTGGTGTTCCCACCTCAACTGAACGACCGGTATCGCTCAGTCATCAAACCACTTTCCCTACAGTGTTACCCTCAGTACTTAAGGCTCAATGATATCCCGCTTGCCTACTCGAGCTCTCTTGCGAAAGCCGCAGACCCAAACAACTAATTCAGATCCACTTTATCCCACTTTCATGGTTTATTTTAATCGACCATAGGCGGCCAATATTTTTAATTCAAAGAACTATTTCCTTAACTCTTTTACAAATATAGACAATATATTTGTAAAAACAAACACCTTGCTAATTATTTTTTTTATTTTCCATATAAAAATCATATAAAGGCTTGTTATTCAATAAAATAGATTCAAAATTTATTTTTTTGTGAGGTCTGTTTTTTTCTAAATAAACGATTTGACTTGTGGCATCTTTAAATTTATTTAGATATTCTGGATCATTATCTAAAAATTCCCTTTCTATTAAAAATGATAAATAATATCTAAACTGATCTATAATTTCATTATGTTCACCTTTATTCTTATTTAAGAAATCATTTATTAAAGATTTAATTAAATCTTTTGGAAAAACCAATGGGGTTAACATACTAAATGAATTACCGACATAACAAGTTTGAAATCCAGGTTTAACATTAAATTCAAGACAAAGTTGATATAAACCATCTAAGTCAAATAATGTAGCAGTTGTAATAGTGATTGCTAAATATACTTTGATGTTGTCATATTCATTTCTTGCATTAACAATTCGAGTAAAGTTTTCTCTCCAAGCTGAGTAATCTAAATTAGTTCTTATCCATTCCCCAATATCACCAGTACCATCTAAACTACAAGAAAAATCAACTCGTTTAAAGTGTTTAAAATAATCAATAATTGATACGCCTTTATAATCAATTACAGATAGATTTGTATTATATCTCAATACAACATTTTTAGCATTACCTGCTTTTATTATTTTATCGAGTGTTTCCCAGTGTGTTTTCCAGTAAAGAGGTTCACCACCGGCCCAATACATATCGACAATGTTTTCAAATATCTCCTCTTTGTTGATTTCGTTTTTAATGATATTTTCACTAACCATTCTTTGATCATGATTCATGATGTTTAGTTCAATACCATTTTTAACTTTTTCTGCTTGTATTTGTGTTGAACAACCTTCCCAACACATTTTACATTTAAAATTACATACGTTTGTTCTATAATCTATCGATATTGGGTATTTGTTGTATGTACCATCGGTTTCAGTATTTTCAACTATGTCTCTTATTTCTTTCTTAAACTTATCGTTAAAAAAGTTTTGATATGTATGTGGGCTTGATGTGTTTTCATTACATCTATTACAAATGCTTAGTTTTTCACCGTTTAACATTCTTTTGCGAATCGATTTCATTTCTGGACTATTCCACATTTCATCTAATGGGACATTAATACCAAAATTGTGATCGGAAATACAACATAATTGACGTTCACCTTGTGCTGATATATGGGAGTGAAGCCACGGTACAACACAAAACGACTTATTATTATTTAAATTTATACTCATGTTATATTCTCACTAAATGGTTTGCAGCATATGTTGTTAATGCTCCTAAATGTTTATACCTTACCTTATAACCCATACCTTCAACTAATCCAACCGCTTGTCTTAAAACTGAGTTTGATTTAAATCTCGGATCTGGGTTAAGATCAATATCAATCCATGTGGCTTTAGGTAAACCATTTTCTTTCATCCATTCAGCAATTTCAATAGATCTCCATACTTCATTTAACAATCTAGATGGTGTATTATATTCCATCGGCGTTGTTTCACGATTACACAATACATGAGCTCCTTTCCCTGGTGTATATAAAGCTATAACAACACCATAGATAGTTTTTTTATGACCATAACATTGTGAGTCTGAACCGATGAGAATTTCTACGTTCTCTCTTGTTGAGATGTATTCTCTTACATACTCAATCAAATTTGGAATATTAGTTCCATAGAGAGTTCTAAATTGTTTCATTTCATTTCATTTTAATATAATTATTCTGGCTGTAGTGGGAGGGTTCGAACCATCCAAGATGAGATTCAATTGATAACACAACGCTTGCAAGCCGGTGGTCTACCCCATATTATCAATCTATTTCTTTATCATCGTCCACGAGACAGGTGGATACGTTTGCCAATTTCGTCACACTACAATTTGCGGAGAGTGAGGGGCTCGAACCCTCGCGCCACGAATGACCTAACAGTTTAGCAAACTGCCCCCTTCACCAACTTGGGTAACTCTCCTAAAGAATTTGTTTATCATTCGTTCTTCTTCTAGCTTCTTCAGCTTCTTTATACATTCTAATCCAAGTTAAAGAAAGATCAACGACAGCCAATGCTGGTGCAATTAGAACAACCATAATAGCATCAAGACCAGGTGAGACACCAATCATACCAGGGTTAGCGATTTTTTTATATTTTTTTATCAATTGATAAAAACAATAAAGGACACAAAAAACGTGAAAATAAAAATACATAATTAAAAAATTTTAGTTGTCCCTCAGGGATTCGAACCCCAACTACATGGACCAAAACCACGTGTACTACCGTTATACTAAAGGACAATAATCTCAAGCATTCTACTTCCCGCAGCACGAAATTGTATCTTACTTAGCTCATCGTTGGCGGTATGGGTACTTGAGTTTGAGCGGATTATCGGTCTCGAACCGATCCTATTTCACATTGGAAGTGTGATGCCATACCTACTAGGCGAAATCCGCTTGTTAGAGCTCAGTAACAGATTCGAACTGTTGTCTAATGATTACAAATCATTTGTTCTACCGGTTGAACTAACCGAGCTTATGGAGCGGAAGACGAGGCTCGAACTCGCGACCCCGACCTTGGCAAGGTCGTGCTCTACCAACTGAGCTACTTCCGCAATTTGTGTAGGATGCGCCCACCTACACCACACTAATACGTTTCGAGTTGTTT